>JABAHQ010000193.1_pt1 | contig 54700 bp, 50 predicted proteins | sample 7062091 | NCBI WGS metagenome assembly JABAHQ01 (sample SAMN14534359, study PRJNA622989) | marine sediment metagenome | biome: marine biome [ENVO:00000428]; feature: marine pelagic biome [ENVO:01000023]; material: deep marine sediment [ENVO:00002113] | place: India: Gulf of Kutch | collected...
CATCGTGCAGATGACGATCGTGTCGATGAACGGCTCGAGCAGCGCCACCACGCCCTCGGAGACCGGCTCATCGGTCTTGGCGGCGGCGTGGGCGATGGGCGCCGAGCCCTGGCCCGCCTCGTTCGAGAACAGCCCACGCTTCACCCCCCACATCATGGTCAGCAAGAAGATGCCGGTCCCGGAGCCTGCCACACTGGCCGTCGGGTTGAACGCTTCCCGGAAGATGAGCCCGAACGTGGGGATCACCCGGTCGGCGTTCATCAGGATGATGGTGAGGGCGCCCAACACGTAGATCGCGGCCATGGTGGGTGCCAGCACCCCGGTGACCCTGCCGATCCGGGTGATGCCGCCGATCACCACCAACGCCACCACGGTGGCGGTGATCAGCCCGCTCACCCAGACCGGCACGCTGAACGTCGTGTTCAGGGTATCGGCCACCGTGTTCGCCTGGATGGCGTTCCCGGTGAGGAAGGCGGTAGTGCCCAGCAGGGTGGCGAAGAAGATGGCGAGGGGCCGCCAGGCGAGCCCGAGGCCCCGCTCGATGTAGTACATCGGTCCGCCGGAAACCGTCCCCTCCCACTTGTAGGGGTCCAGGTCCTTCTCCACGTCACGGTAGCGCTGCGCCAGCGTCACCTCGGAATACTTGGTCGCCATCCCGACCAGCGCGGTGATCCACATCCAGAAGAGCGCGCCGGGGCCGCCCCAGTGGATGGCCAGCGCCACGCCGGCGATGTTGCCGATCCCCACTGTGGCCGACAGCGCCGTGGTCAGCGCCTGGAAGTGGGAGACATCCCCGGGCTCCGCCGGGTCATCGTAGATCCCCGAAGTCACCGCGAAGCCGTGGCCCAGCTCCCGGAGCTGGAGGAAGCCCAGCCGCACCGTGAGGAAGAGCCCGGTGCCCAGCAGGGCGATCACGACCCACGGGATCTCCTGGTCGCCGACGGGAATCCCCCGGTCCCAGATGTACGCGGACAACGTGTTGACGATGTTCTCGAGGAAGTCCATATGCGCGCGCCGTTGGAGTGACGAGGCAAGATTCAGGGTCGCGCTAGACTAGGCGCCGACTCCGATGGTGTCAAGCAATCGGAGGTTGGAATCGTCAATCACTGAATCCGGGATTCTGCGGTCGGGATCCTGATTTGGGGAATGTTCAGCTCTCTCCGAATTGTCCAAGCTGATTCGGGGACTCGGGAATTTGGGATTCCGGGATTCGGGGAGACAGGGAAGTGCAGGCAACTTGCCAAGCAAACCCAGTTCCTTTTTCCCGGAATCCCCGATTCCCAACTAGTGAGGGACGAACTTGGCCAGTGTCGACGCCAGATGGACCAGATAGCTGGAGGAGCGGCCCACGACCCGACCTTGACGGAGGGCGGCCAGGAAGTCTTCCCGGTCGGTGAAGTCGGGCACTTCGATCACCCCGCGACCGATCTCGCGCAGCGTGTGGGCGTCGGACCCGGCGCCGCCAGGCAGTCCTCGCTCCTCGGCCCAGTCCCGGGCCCGCCGGTTCGCCTCTTCGCGGTGGACGCGGGCGTTGAAGATCTCGATGACATCGACGTGGGTGGCGATCGCCTCGAGGACCTCGGGGCCGGTCCCCTTGCCGCCGGCGAAGGGGTGAGGGACGTAGACCAGGCCGCCCTGCTCGTGGATCGCCTCGACCGTCTCCAGCGCCGAGGTGCCCCGGGGGATCTTCTCCGACAGGAAGAGGCCGCTTACGTCAACGCCCTCGGCGGTCTTCACCTCCTCGCCGACGATGACCAAGTCGGGTGCCAGGTTCCGGACCCGGAGCGCGCCCTCGATCTCGTTGTGGTCGGTGACGGCGATCCGGTCCAGCCCGCGGGCCCGGGCGGTGGTCACCACGTCGGTGTAACTGCTCAGACAATCGTGGGAGGCACGGGTGTGGATGTGGAGGTCGAGTCGCAGCACGGTCAGGCCGCCTGGCTCAGCTTCTCGATCTCTTTCCAGGTCTCCCAGGCGCGGCGCTCGAGCGTGGTGATATCCGAATCGTTGTCGAGGACCAGGTCGGCACGCTCGCGTTTCTCTGCCGCGGCCATCTGCGAGTCGGCCACGGCCCGCGCCTCTTCGGGGCTGAGTCCTCGCTTGCTCACCAGGCGCTGGACCCGCACCTCGAGCGGCGCGTCGACGACGAGGACCAGGTCGAACCGGGATTCCATGTCCGATTCGTAGAGCAGGGGGACGACACCGATGACGATGCGGTCGCCGCGGGCCTCCGCCTCGGCGAGGAGTTCGCCGTAGCGGGTCCGGATGGCCGGGTGGAGGATGTCCTCGAGCTTCCAGCGCAGCTCGGGATCGGCGAACACGATCCGCCGCAGCGCCGCCCGGTCGATCGTACCGTCCTCTGACAGCACGTCATCGCCGAACGTCTCGTGGATGCGCTCCAGCGCCGGGCTACCCGGCTGGACGACTTCACGGGCCAGGACGTCGGTGTCGATCACCGTGGCGCCCCAACCGGCGAACAGCGAGACGACCGTCGATTTGCCGGCGCCCACGTTCCCCGTCAGACCCACGTGCAGCATGTCGGTGTTCTTTCTGTGTGTCAGCCGCCGCTGGTGGCGGTGGTGGAGAGGAGCGCGCCGCCCACCTCGTCCTCGACGCCGAGCTCCTTGATGAAGCGGTTAACGAGCTCCTCGCTCTTCAGCCGCGCATCCTCCGCCGACAGGTGACCGATCGGCACGCGGGCGCCGGCCATCATGCCGTGACCGCCGGCGACGCCGTCGCTCCGGACCACGCGGCGCAACAGCTGACCGGCCTGCGCATCGCGGGAGGATGTGCGAATCGAGATCAGGATGCTGTCTTCGAACAGGCCGATACAGAACGCCCACTTCGCGCCCTCGAAGCGCAGGAAGAAATCGGCCAGCTCGGCGACCAGGTCAGGATAGTCCAGCTTGCCGACGTACGAGATCAATACGGGACCGCGGGTCCGGGCGCGCTCCAGCGCGCGATGCAGCGATTGGAAGTAGGCCCGAGGCAGGTCTGGATAGCGGATCCGCGAGATCAGTTCCCGGTCGGCGCCGGGATAAAGCTTGAGGCTCGCCTCGATATCCGCGTCACCCGCTTCGCGTCCCAGATCCTGGGTCTCCGACTGGATGCCGTAGAATAGCGCCGTCGCCACCCTCCCCTTCAGCGGTATGCCGGCCGCCTCGAGATACTGAGTCATGATCGTACAGCTCGAGCCGCACTGGGTCCGGACGTCCCAGAAACGGGCGCGCCGCGTCTCGTCGCGGATCGGATGGTGGTCGATGACGACCGCCGCCTCGCGGTCCTCGGGTAGCGAGTTGTTGCCGGTCCCCGGCTGCGTATCGACCAGGGCGATCCGGTCCACGTCCTCGAACTTCACCGCCCAGGTGGGCGTGATCGGCAGCCCCAGCTCGTGCACCATCGTCCGGTTCTCCGCCCGGCCGACGAACCCACCGAAGGCGATCCGCGCGGAGGTGTCGTCGAAGGTCTCGACCAGTCGGTAGAGAGCGAAGGCGCTGGCCAGCGCGTCGGGATCGGGGTTGTCGTGAGTGAGGATCAGCAGCCGGTCGCCGCCCTCCAGCGCCGCCCTCAGCTCGTCGAGCTGCGCTTCGGTCCCACAGCTGGAGCGTTTGTCGTTCTTCTTCTTCGTCGCCATCGCTCGCACCGTCGCTCAATCCGAGCAATCGCCCAGGGGGTAAGGGTGTCCGCAGTTGGTACAGTGTCCCGCCTTGCAACCGCGCGGCCGATCGGCAACCCGCTGTCCACAATGCAGACAGCGGCCCTCGCGTTCCGCGAGCGCCGGGTCACGTCGCTCCGACCGCTCTTTCAGCCGCTCCAACCGAAGGCTCCCTTCAGGAAGGGGTTCGAGGCCCGTTCCCGGCCCACCGTGGTTTCCGGCCCGTGACCCGAGTACAGCACCGTTTCGTCCGTGAGGGTCAGCAGCTTCTCCCGAATCGAGTCCATCAACGTGGCGAGGTCACCGCCCGGCAGGTCCGTGCGGCCGATCGATCCGGCGAACATGCAATCGCCCACCAGCGCGAAACCGTTTCCCACCAGGCAGACGTGGCCGGGTGAATGACCCGGTGTGTGACGCACCTCGAGCCTGGTCTCTCCGATCTTCAACTCCTGACCCTCCTCCAGCGGCCCGTCCGGCTCCGGCGGTTCCTCGATCTGCAGACCGAAGGACCGCGCTTGCTCGGGCGCCGCCCGATAAAGCGGCAGGTCCGCCGGGTGAAGAAAAACGGGCGCCCCGGTTCGCCGCTTCGCCTCGGCCACGCCACCGACGTGGTCGAGGTGAGCGTGGGTGAGCAGGATGGATTCCACGACCGCCCCCTCCTGCGCCGCCGCCGCCAGCAGCCGCTCCGCCTCGCCACCCGGATCGACCACGGCACACTTCTGCGTCGTCTCGCAGATGGCGAGGTACGCGTTGGCCTGAAGCGGCCCCACCGGGTAGCCGATGACCTTCACTCCGACCTCCGAACCCGAGATTTGAAGATGAAAGATAAGCCGTTCGTGGGTACACAAAAAGCGAGGCCCGCTTCTCTGCGGGCCCCGCGGTGACCGGATCGGACCCGGCTCAGACGGCGAAAGAAGAGCCGCAACCGCAACCGCCGGAGGCGTTGGGATTGCTGAACGTGAAGCCCGAGCCCTGGAACGAGCTGTGATAGCCGATCTGGGTGCCCTTCAGGTACTGCATGCTGAACGGATCCACGAACAGCCGAATCCCCTCGGACTCGAAGATCTCGTCGTCCTCGCGGGCCTGCTCCTCGAGGTTCAGCCCGTACTGGAAACCGGAGCAGCCGCCCGGCAGCACGCTGACCCGCAACCCCGCCGCGTCGAGCGACAGTCTCTCTTCGGCGATGAACTGTCGAGCCTTCTCGGCGGCCTCTGGCGTCAAAACGATCGTCGTTACGGTTTCCATCCTGTCTATCCCTATCGACTCCGAGCGCGTCTGAATCCCGCGCCTGGCACTTTCAAATTGTACGGTATCCGGACGCAGGCGCCCTACGTTCCGTGCTTAATGGATAACCAGAGAGGGGGCCCAAAATCAATACTCTTTATTGGCTGGGATTTGCGGAGTCCGGGATTCGGCGATTCGGGGAAATGGGGACGGGGTGCGCTTGGCAAGTTTCCTGCGCTTCCCTGTCTCCCCGAATCCCGGAATCTCCGAATCCCATTCCAATCCCGACTCAAGCTGTCGCCGTGGCCTCGGCCTCCTTCAGCTCCGTCAGATACTTCTCGGCGGCGATCACGGCGGTCGTGGCGTCGCCCACCGCGGTGGTGATCTGGCGGGTGAGCTGGGCCCGGACGTCACCGGCCACGAAGAGCCCCGGAATCGAGGTCCGCATGTCCCGGTCGGTGATCAGGTAGCCGCCGGCATCGTGCTCGGCGTGGTCTTCGAGCAGGCCGGTGTTGGGCAAGAAGCCGATGAACACGAAGAGGCCGGTGGCGTCGAGGCGGCTCTCCTCGTCGGTGCGGACGTTGCGCAGCCGGAGCCCGTTCATCCCCTTTTCGTCGCCGAGCACCTCCTCGACCACGGTGTCCCAGATGATCTCGATCTTGGGGTTCTCGAACACCCGATTCTGCAGGATCTTCTGGGCCCTGAGCTCGTCACGCCGGTGGATCAGATACAGCTTGTCGACGTAGCGGGTGAGGAAGTCGGCCTCCTCGGTCGCCGCGTCGCCGCCGCCGGCCACGGCGATCGTCTCGCCCTTGAAGAACGCCCCGTCACAGATCGCGCAATAGCTCACGCCGCGGCCGGAATACTCGACCTCGCCCGGCACCTCGAGCTTGTTCGGCGTACCACCCGCCGTCAGGATGACGGCCCGAGCGATGTACACGTCGTCGCCTTCGGTCGTCACCCGGAAGTCCCCGTTCTCCAGCTTCTTGATCGCTTGGACCGCCGCCGTCTGGATCTCGAGCCCGAATTTCTGGGCGTGCTTGGTCATCAGTTCCGCTAGCTCGCGACCATCGATCTCGGGCAAGCCCGGATAGTCGTCGATCAACTCGGTGTTGAGTAGCTGGCCGCCCGGAAGGCCGCGCTCGAGCAGCACCGTGTCGAGCTCGGTCCGCTTGGCGTAGAGACCCGCGGTGAGGCCGGCCGGGCCGCCCCCAACGATGACCAGCTCGACTTTTCTCTCGCTGCCTGTCTCCGCCATCTTGCGTCTTCCCCTCCTGATCATCTGATCGACTCATCGCCGCGGGTCACGCCAGAGCCGCGACGCGCAGTCTGTCGTACCACTCGAACGGCACCGGCTGTGAAGCCAGTTGGCCGCGTCGGCTATCGTGCGGCCCGTGCCAATCGGAGCCGCCGGTCTCCAGCAGGTCCAGCTCGGCGGCCAGACCCTGCAACCTGGCGATCTCGGCAGGCCCGTGGTCCGGGTGGAGGATCTCGAGCCCGTCGAGACCCGCCGCGACCAGCTCCCGGATCGCCTCATCCCCATGAGTCTTGCCTCCGTGGGCGAGGACCGCCAGACCACCGGCACCGTGGATGAGGCGGATCGCCTCCGCCGGCGCGATTCGCCGGGTGGGGACGTAGGCGGGCTGCCCCACCGCCAGGAAGCGGTTGAACGCCTCGGCGTAGCTCTTTACCCAACCGCCCGCCACCAGTGCCCGGGCCACGTGCGGTCGCGCGAGCAGCCCCTCGTGGGAGGCCTGCGCTTCGACCTCTTCGAGCGACAGACCGATCCCCAGCGCGTTGAGCTTCTCGGCCATCCTGGCCGCGCGACGCGTCCGACTGGATCGGGCTTCGCTGAGGTGCTCCTCCAGCTCACGGTCCCCCGAGTCCACGTAGTAGCCGAGGATGTGCGTCGTTCCCGACTCGTCGTAGGCCGAGAACTCTATCCCGGGAACGAACGGGAGACCCAGCTCCTCGGCGCGCGCTCGCGCTTCGCCGATCCCCGCCAGCGTATCGTGATCGGTGAGCGCCACCGCCGCCAGGCCCGCCGCCCGCGCGGCCTCCATCGCCTCCGCCGGTTCGGCCAGCCCATCGGAACGCCGCGAGTGGACGTGCAGGTCCACGCGCGCCTCGGCTTCACCCGCCACGCTCTGTCTCCGGCTCGCTCACGTACTCCTCAACCTGCCTCTACACCTGAAGGTTCCAACTGGAAGCCCACGGGACGACCGCGACCCCCCTCGAGCCCTGGCCGGGCGCAAAGCTATCGAGCCCCCCGGGCAGGGTCAACGCGGCGAACGGCGAAATCGCATTGACACTCGGCTTCAGGTTGTGAAATTTAGCCTGGACAAAAACCATGCGCACTCCCGACGACCCCAGACTTTCCGGCGCCAAGCGCCCACCGGAATCCGCCAGCGGCGACCGTTCCCGGGCCGTCGAGGATTACCTCAAGGCGATCTGCATGCTGCAGAGCGAGGGGGCTCCGGTCAGCACGTCGGCGTTGGCGCAGCAGCTCGATCGGTCGCCGGCATCGGTGACCAACATGGTGAAGGGGCTGGCCGAGCGCGGGCTGGTGGAGCACGAGCCGTATCGCGGCGTGAAGCTGAGCGCCGCGGGCGAGCGGGAGGCCCTGCGGATCATCCGCCGGCATCGGGTGATCGAGGCGTACCTGATCCAGAGATTGGGCTACGCCTGGGACGAGGTGCACGCGGAGGCGGAGCGGCTCGAACACGCGGCATCCGATGAGCTGGTGGAGCGGATGGCGGCGTCCCTCGGCCATCCCGAGATGGACCCCCACGGCTCGCCGATCCCGACGGCGGATGGCGAGCTGGCGGAACGGCGCCACCCGACGCTGGACACGCTGACGGCCGGCACCCGAGCGATCGTCCGGGAGGTGAGCGACGCCGACGAGGGCCGGCTGCGCTATCTCGCGGAGCTGGGGATGTACCCAGGCACCGGGGTCGAGGTGCTGGAGCATGAACCGTTCGAGGGTCCGATCCGGATCCGCATAGACGGGGAAGAGCGAGTCCTGGGCCGAAGCCTCGCAGAGGTCGTGAGGGTCGAGCCGCAAGAGGATGAACCGGAGAGTGGCACGGAGGGAGAGGCCACCTGACCAGAAACGAGCCGCAAGTCATGGCACAAGTGAAGATCGACGCCGACGTTTGGGAGGTGCGCCTGGGCCAGGAGCGTCCCCGGCCGGGCTATCGACTGGTGCTGTTCTTTTCGCAGCCCACCGGGCAGCGGCCCTATCGGGTGACCGAGGTCCCCGAAGACCGCTATGGGTCGCAGGATGACATCGACCAGCTGTCGAAGAAAGAGCTGACCGAGCTCTTCAAGCAGAGCACGTCTCTCGACATCCCGGTGTACCGCTCCGACGAGGTCGAGGACGTCGTGATGAAGAAGAAGTAACAATTTTCTGCGGTCTCAGCCCGGAACGAAGCTGTCGTCCGCGCGGAGCGTTCGTATCGTCGTCGCGATCAGCTGCGCCGCCCGGTCCAGGTCGTCGAGCGACACCATCTCGTTGGGCGAGTGCATGTAGCGGTTCGGCACCGACACCAGCGCCGTAGCGATACCCAACCGTGTGGTGAAGATCGAGTCGGCATCGGTGCTCGTGCGACTCGGCGTCGCCTCGATGGAGAACGGGATCTTCTCCCGCTCCGCCGTTTCCACCAGCCGCTCGAACAGCACCGGGTTCACCGCCGAGCCGCGGCTCAAGACCGGACCGCCACCCACCCGGTGGTCGCCATGACCCTTCTTCTCGGCGCCCGGATGATCCGTCGCGTGCGTCACGTCGATCACGATCGCCACCTGCGGATCCAGGCCGTACGCCCCGGGCCGAGCACCGCCGCCCACGCCGAACCCGATCTCCTCCTGCGCCGTCGCTGTCGCCACCACGTGCGCGGTCGGCCGGTCTTCCGCCAGCCGTCGCAGCGCTTCCAGCGCGATCAGCGCACCCATCCGATTGTCCACGCTGCGCGACACGATCCGATCGTTGGGCAGCTCGATCACGTCCGCTCTCAGCACCGCGGCGTCGCCGACCCGAACCCGCCCGCGGGCGCCCTTCCCGTCCCGGGCTCCGATGTCGATCCACAGGTCCTTGATCTTCGACGCCTTGTCCCGGTCGCCTTTTTCCTGCAGGTGGATCGCTTTCTTGCCGATCACGCCGGGAATCGTCCCGTCACGGGCCAGGATCTCGACCCGCTGGCCGACGACGATCTCGGGGTCCCAGCCGCCGATCGGGGAGAAGTAGAGGAACCCGTCATCATCGATGTGATTGATCATCAGGCCGATCTCATCGACGTGCCCGGCGAGCATGACTCGCGGCTCGGCGTCCCGGTTGATCGCGGCGAAACTGTTGCCGTTGACGTCCGCCCAGACTTCGTCGGCGAACGCCTTCGCCTCTTCGCGCCAGGCGCGGGCGGGCGACGATTCGTATCCCGAGGGCCCCGCCAGTGACAGGAGACGCTTGAAGAACTCTACCGACGTCGGGTTTAGCGCCATCCGTCAGATCCAGTTTGGGATTGACTCGATGATGTACGCGGCGACCCGGCGGACTCGATCTTCGCCACCGCCAGTTCGCCGTCCTTCATGACGAAAACCACACGGCTCAACGCTTCGATGTCGGCGAGCGGATCGCCGCGGACCGCGATGATGTCGGCGCGACGGCCGGGCTGCAGCGTGCCCAGATCGTCGGCGAGGCCGAGCAGGTCGGCCGCGCCAGCGGTCGCCGACACGACCGCCGCCAGCGGCTCCATCCCGTTCTCCACCATGAGCGCGAACTCCTTCGCGTTGGTCCCGTGTGGAAAGACCCCGGCGTCGGTGCCGAAGGCGATCCGAACGCCGCTCTCCACCGCCAACCGAAAAGACCGTCGCATGATCGGCGCGATGTAGAGCGCTTTCTCGGCGCGCAGCCCGGTGAGCACGCCGTTCTGCGCCTGCCGCTCCACAGCGTAGCCCGCCATCAGCGTCGGCACCAGATAGGTGCCCCGTTCCTTCATCAGCTCGAGGGCCTCCCGGTCGAGTATCGAGCCGTGCTCGATCGACGCCACCCCGGCACGGACCGCCGCCTTGATCCCCTCGGTCCCGTGAGCGTGGGCCGCCACTTTCCGCTCCAGCTTGGCCGCCTCCTCGACCATCACGCTCAGCTCCGCCTCGCTGTACTGCTGCACGCCCACGGCGTCGCCCTCCGACAGAACGCCGCCCGTCGCGCACGTCTTGATCAGGTCCGCGCCGTACTTGATCTGATAGCGCACAGCGGCGCGGACCTGATCGACGCCGTCGGCGATCCCCCGTGAGATCGCCGGCTCGAACGTACCGGGGACGTAACCGTTCACGTCGCAGTGGCCGCCGGTGATGCCCAGCGCGTGGGCGGCGACCAGGATCCGCGGCCCCGGCACCACTTCCTGTTCGATCATGTCGCGCAGCGCCACATCGCTGAAGTCGCGCGCCCCGACGTTTCTTACCGTCGTGAAGCCCGCCTCCAACGTGAGACGGGCGTTGCGGACCCCGCGGATCGCGTCCTCCTGCGGCAGGTCACGCACCGCCGCGTCCTGCCAATTCCCCTCGCCGATGTAGCGGCCGGTCAGGTGGACGTGCGAATCGATTAGGCCGGGCAGCACGGTGAAGTCGCGGAGATCGACGACGCGGGCCGCACCGAGCTCGGCGGACGCATCCACGATGTCGGCGATGCGTCCCCCCTCGACGACGATCACGACATCGGGACGCGGCGCGGCGCCGGTGCCGTCGATCATCGTGCCGGCCCGGATCGCGATCCGCTCCTGACCCGTCGCGACCGAAACGCAAAGGGCGAGAAGCGTTACGGTAAGGCTCACGAGACGCCGCATCGTTCCCTCCTCGAACCTGGATCTCACGGCTCAGTCATAATAGGGTGCCGGGCGCTGTCCGGCATCCTCGGGCGGCTCGGCGTAGACGTCCTCGAGCGCCTCGTCCGGCCGCGGCATGTTCTCCCGACTGGCCAGCGCCTCTTCCGCCGCCTCCTCCACCTCGGCCACCACCGACGCCTCGCAATCCGCCAACCGCTCACGGTTCGAGCTCTCCGCCGCGCCGGGGTCCACGCGAGCGCCGCTGTTCAGATCCAACGAGCAGCCGACGAGCCACTCCTCGAAACAGCCGATCGGGTCGCGCCGGCCCCAATACGCGAACGTGTCGTCGCTAAAGAGCTGGCGTGCCTCCGCCTCGTCGTGGGTGGCGTGTCCGCCCATCCGGAAGGTCTCGGCGGCGAGGAAGACCGGGCCCACGCCCGAGCGACAGCGCTCCGCCGCCCAGCGGGTGGCCGCGTAGGCATCCAGAACGTGGTTGCCATCGAACGAAGCGGCGGCCGCACCGTAAAGGCGACCCCAATCGGCGAAGCCATCCGCCGCATGGTGTTGCTCGAGATGCGTTCCCAGCGCCACCTGATTGTTCTGGATGATGTAGATGACGGGCAGCCGTCGGACGGCCGCCAGGTTGAACGCCTCGTGCACACTACCGGTCTTGGTCGCGCCGTCGCCCACCCAGGTGAGGGCGAGCCGCCTGGCTCGCCGCATCCTGAAAGCCAGGCCATAACCGGCGATCACCGGAGCCAGACCGCTCACCATGCTGATCGGCGCCACCACGCCGTGGGCCCGCGAGCCGATGTGGAGATCGCGACCGCGCGACGGCGAGTCGGCGCTGGCCAGGTAGCCGCGGAACATGTCGCTCAACGGCATCCCCATCTCGTGGCAGGCGCCGGCGTTGCGGATCATCGGGCCGACCACATCGCTTTCCGGGCCGCTCCGCTCGAGCGCATGCACCGGGCCTATGGTCGTCGCCTCCTCTCCGGTCCCCAGCCAGGCCTTGGAGATCACGCCCTGGCGGACCCAGCGCTTCAGCGAGATGTCGTGAAGCCGAAAACGGAGCAGCCCCCGGTACAGGTCCAGCAGGCGCCCTGCGTCGAGCTCCTCCACGTAGCCGCGACGGGTCGGATCGCGCTCGATCTTCTCCCGATACTCGCGCATCACGTCGGGATCGGGGGACCAGTCGACGTACTCGGGCGGTTCGAATGCCGGATAGCGTTTCATGGATCAGCCGGCGGGAGCTCGCGAACTCGGTGTCGGATCGGGTCGCGGTGAAAGCCTTTCCAGGTCGCTCACGCCGGGTTCGCGGCTCGGATCTCGACCAGGTCCGCCGATTCCACGACCTGTCCGGGGAACCTCTCCGCGGTGCGGGTCAGCGCCTCGCGGATGTCGGGCGCTTCGATCTCGAAGACCTCGTAGCCCGCGGCTCCGTCACTGCGGTGGCGGATCGTGACCCGATATAGTTCGGCGCTCTCAGCGTTCATGGCCTGGCGTCCGTGTGCGATTCCCGGAGCGGACCGCGCATCACGGTCCTCCGCTATGACCCCGGCGGCGCGGACTGCGGGTTCGACCGCCGCCAGGTCGGCGAGCTCAGCCGCGACTCTCCTCCTCCAGGATCGCCTTGAAGATCTTGCGCTGAAGCTCCGGCGGCGCCTTGGTCCTCCCCTGCTGCTTCAAGAATCGCAGGAAAGCCGCCTCGAAGTTGTAGCGCGGATAGCAACGCTGGCACTTCTCGAGGTGCCCGCGGATCCGCTCGATCTTCTCGTCGTCCAGCTCGCCGTCTATGTACTCGTAAAGCTGCGCCATCACCTCGGCACAGTCGATGCCCCCGGGCGACGGCATCATCTTCCCCACCAGTGACTGCCAGAGCCCCGTCATGATCGGATGTATCCCATCTCCAAGGCGTAATCGTACAGCCGCTGCTGCAGACGGCGGCGACCACGGAAAAGGCGGGATTTCACCGTGCCCACCGGCAGATCAAGTATCTCAGCGATCTCCGCGTAGCTCAAGCCCTCAACATCGCTCAGTACGACCGGCAATCTGAACTCCTCGGGCAAGTCCTGGATCGCGCGCTTCACTTCTTCGTCCACGATGAAACGAAAGAACGTTCCCTCGGGATCCCGGTCCTTGATCGCCTCGAACACGTTGATTTCCTGCACTGCCTCGAACTCGACCTTGCTCGGTCGCCGGCTCTCACGACGGAACTGGTTGATGAACGTGTTGCGCAAAATCGTCACGAGCCACGCCCGGCAATTCGTGCCGGGCTCGTACTTGTCCCACGACCGGTACGCTTTCGTCACCGTGTCCTGCACCAAGTCCTCGGCGTCCGACGCGTTGCCGGTTAGCCGCAGCGCGACGTTGTAGAGCGTGTCGAGGTGGACCAGCGCCTCGCGCTCAAAATGCTCCCGTTTGGAGGCCGGCTGTCGAGACATCTTCCCCTAGATGGTTGGTTTCGGCACACGACCCGCTATCTAACCGCCCGGTCGCCGTTAGGCAACGGCGGTGGCAGCCGACGACGGGCGCCGCCCCGGCGGCCGGGGCGCGTGACTCGTGGCAATGTCTGTTCGCTAGACACCGATTCTTCGCCAGCCTCCGGATTTTGGCTTTTGTGACTCGGTTCGGCATTGGGATTCGGTGACACTCTATTCTGTGAAGGTCTTATCAACTATGTTGTGGCAGAACTCACGGTCCACGCTTGTGTCCGTGCGAGTTCCACGTTAGGATGGGTATTATTAGCCAGTAGCTATGAAAGCGGCGATCCGGCGATCAGTGGACCGGCACCGCCGTACTGCAATCTGGCAACTCTCCCGCGTCGCGGGCCGGCCCCGAGTTGCCAGGCCACGTCACCACGAGGAGGGATACGATGCGATTTGGTCAGCGCCCGATGGGAGTGCTGAAGAGTCTGACGCTCTCCCAGCTCGATGACCTGAAAGCAGTCGGGTCCGTGCGCAATTACCGGAAGAACGAGAGCATATTCGAACTCGGACAGCCCACCGATGCCATTTACTTCGTGATGCGGGGCCGGGTGCGGCTGCGCGACCGGGACTGGGAGGGTCGCGACATCACGGTGACGTTCGCGGCCGAGGGTGAAGCCTTCGGCTTCGAAGCGCTGGCAGGAACGCCGCGACGCGTGGTTTCAGCCACCGCCGCCGAGTCGAGCGAGCTTCTCTCTATCTCGACCGGAGCCCTGACCGACATACTGGCGCGGGATGACATCCTCACTCGCCATCTGTTGCGTGAATCGGCAGCGCTGATGATCCATATGCAGGAGCGGATCAAGATGCTGGCGTTTCTGGACGTGCCGTCTCGATTGGCGGGCACCATACTGTGGCTGGCGGATCGCTACGGCCAGCGCAACGAGGCGGGTCTCGAGGTCCCCTATTGGTTCACGCATCAGGAGATGGCAGACCTAATCGGCTCGACACGCGAAACCGTCACCACGGTGCTGGCGGACTTCAAGCGCTCCGGCCTGATCGACAGCCGCAATCATCACTTTGTCGTGCTCGATCGCCCGGCGGTGGTCAATCGAATCCGGTTGCCGGAGTTCGGCGCGAAGGTTGAGTAGCGGCGCGGACCGGCTGGAGCTCCGGCACGCGGTCGAAAGACACTACGATTCGCTGGCGTTTCTCTACCGGCTCTTTTGGGGCGAGCACGTCCACCACGGGCTGTGGCCAGTGCGTGGCGGCTCGCCCAAGGACGCTCAGGTTCGCCTGGTATCGCATCTGGCCCAGCGCGCCGGGATCGCCGGCGGCGAGCGCGTGCTCGACGTTGGTTGCGGCTACGGTGCGGCCGCGCGCTGGCTCGCTGCCAACCACGAATGCTGTGTCATCGGCATCACGATCAGCCGGGCTCAGGCCCGGCAGGCGCGGCGGCGCAATCGCCGCGATGGTCGAGATGACGCGGTAGCGATCATTCGCGGCGACGCCGCCGCGCTCCCCGTCTGCGAGCGCCGCTTCGATATCGTCTGGGTGATCGAGTGCCTCGAGCATCTGGCGGAAAAGGGGGAATTCATCCGGCGGGCCACCCGGACCCTGGTCCCCGGTGGCCGGCTGGCCCTCTGCAGCTGGCAAGACGGCGGCCGCGGCGACGGGCTGGTCGAGGCGGTCTGCGACGCGTTCCTCTGTCCTTCGCTGGCGACGGCGGCGGAATACCGCGCCTGGTGCGAGACGGCGGGTCTCGAGATCCGCTGTCAGGAAGACCTTACGGCCAGGGTGCTGGATACCTGGAAGGTTCTGGTGCGTCGCGTCAGCCGGCCGTGGGCGCGGCCGCTGCGCTGGCTGGTGGGGCACGACGTCCGCCGTTTCGTCGACGGTTTTCCGATCATCGCCCGGGCCTACGAGACCGGGGCGATGACCTATGGTCTGCTGGTCGCTCGACAGCCGGCGTGAACTCGGGATCTCCGAGCGCACCCCTCTTCATGAGCAACACCCTCGTTCACGGCAAGCCGCGAACCCGCCCCTGATAAACCACCCGGCCACCGGGGCCTTCCCGTAGCTCGAAGCTCGTGGTGATGCCGTCGTACTCTATGTGGCCCCGGTACCTGGGCCCGCAGCGTACCCGCAGGTTCAGGACGACGGGCCGCTTGTCGAACCGCTTCATATAGTAGTTGCGAAGCCGCAGCATCCCCAACAACCCGACGGCCCGACACTCGGCTTCGCTGGAAACTTCGACCAGATAATCCAACTCGCCGCTCGGGCCGCCCATACTGGTACCCAGCGATGGCCAGCTGAAGCGCGCCGTATCCACGGCGGCCAAGTCGTCTTGTGTAACATCGAAAGGAAGCTGGGCCCGCGCCGCGGCCGGTTCGAAAAGCAGGATGGGTGCGATCAGCGCGAGGGCTTTGAGCCGAAGTCGTCCGTTCACCTGATCCTCACTCTGCCGGTGGGGGGTCCAAGTGCCGGAACCTAGCACGATCGGGGGAGCGATGGCAGGGGGCGGGTGGGGGCCGGTGGGGCGGGGGTTTCTGGGGCGGATCGACCGTGCGGTCTTCAGCCGTCGCCGTTTCCGTGTCCTTTGATCTCGGCGATCACATCCTCCAGCAGCTTCCCAGCCCGCGAAATGCTCTCGCCGTTCAGTTTTCCACTGCGCACGAACGCGGCATCGGCGGCTGCCGCATTCAGGTTTCGATATGCCTCCAGCGTTCGGCGTGCCAGCTCGCGCAGCCGCTGCCCTTCCTGTCTCATGCGGTTCTTCTGCACCTCGTGCTCCTTCTCGTTAAGCATCTACACCCCACGCCGCGGCGACCTGCGCCGTTCCCGCAGCCCGGGCCTGATTGAGAGCACGGCTGGCCGCGGCGAGCAGCAGTTCGGGACAGGCCTGGACCTGGCCGTTGCGGCCCTCGATGCCCGCAACGCCCGCACTGAACGTCACCGGCGAGCTCCCCTCCAGGTGCTTCGATAGGCCCAGCGCGGTGAATCGTTCGGCGAATCGCACGGCGCCGCGTGGAGGTGTGTGCGGCGCGAGCACCATGAACTTCAGCGGTTCCAGATGGCCGACGATGTCGGAGTTACGTGTCGAGTGATGCAGTGCGAGCGAGAACTTGCGGCCCGCATCCAGCATGATCGCCGCGTCGTCGTCGCTGCCGTTCAGCGACTGGTCGGACGCGAACAGCACGCAGGAGAGCGGGTCGTTCATGCGTTGGGCCAGCGCCGCCAGCTCCCGCAGTCGCCGCTTCATCCCCAGCGACGTGTAATGGCCGGTCTCCACATCCACCAGCAAACCCGATTGCAGCCCATCGACATCCCGCTTGAGCCAGACCCATGTGCCCAGCTTGGCCACCAGCTCACCCGAGTCGATCGGGAACTCGAACAGGTCCCAGAAGCCGTCCTCGTACGCCGCCAGACGAGATTCGTAAGACATGGTCGAGTCGCAGACGCCGATCACCGGCATCGCCGCGCGGCGCTGCAACGCCCGGAGCTCACGGCTGACATCGAGCCGCGCCGACACCGGTATGCGCAGATCGTACAACACCGCGTCAACGCGACGGTCCGACAGAAACCCGGAGAGCGACGTCGGCCGCGGCCGCGCGCTCAGACGATAGCGGTCGCCTCGAAGCAGCGCATCCAGAGAGCTGATCAAGGACTCGTCCGTCGAGAACAGCGTGACGGCCGCGGGAACGCGCGGCGATGGCGAGCCTGCGGCATCGAGCGGCTGTCGACCCTGAACGCTTCCCATGACCATCGTTCGTCTCCCTGAGGCAGCGGGATGAGGACCGATGGGTCGGGCTGCAAGAGGTGAGCCCGGCGACCGGCCCGTCGAGCCGGCCCCGTAAGTAGCCTCTGTTCGGAGGCTTAGATGAGAGGCGGAGAGGCACGCCCTCGTCGACGGCCGGCAATTCCTGCCGTCGCGATGCAAAGATTTCTCTTTCTGAAAGAAGCTATGGGCTCAACCGGCCTGTCCCCTGGCCTGGTCGAAGATCGGTCGCAACGCTGCTTGCCAGCGACCCGCCAGCTCCTCGTCATCCGGGTCGTCCAGGTAAGCGTCCACCAGGTCCACGTCGAGCTCTGCGTGGGTGAACGGGTGCGAATGGACTCGCAGCTTCCAGCTCTCCCCCGGTTCGGCGTCCGCGGCGGGCGCCCGCGGCGTGACGTTCCAGTAGCCGCCCCAGCCGCGGAAGGTGTCCATCACGGCGTCGCGCACCTTCTTGCTCCGATCATCCATCCGCAAACCTCTTCATCGTTTGCCGGCCATGATCTCGGCACCCGAGTCCGCATCGACTCCGTCGCCTGGTTCGCTCGCTCCCCAGCGCACGCCGATGCGGCTTCGCCGCTCGAGACCGTTCCGCGCTGCACGCTCCCGCATCGCCAACTGGTGGGCCGCCAGCCCCAGAAGGAAGAGCCCGCTGGTCACGATGTGTAGCACGGCCACGAATCGGAGCCACCCCGGAGCGGTGACGACCTGGATCAGATAACCGCTCGCTACCATCGGAATGCTCACCAGAGCGGTGACGATTCCACTGCGGCGCCCGCGTGGCAAGCCCTCCCGGTAGTGCGCCCAGATGTGTCGAAACGTGATCATGCCCAGAGCGAAGATCAGCGCCGGCGCCGCCAGGATATGGGCCTTGAGGAACAGCGGCTGAAGCGGGTGGTTCACCACCGACCAGGGGTCGTCGGAAGTCAGCAGGTACTTCGTCCAGAGCAACCCGATTCCGGTGAGCCCCGTCAGGAAGGCCGTGCCGAAAACCGCCCACTTCTCGAATCGGCTCATCGCCCCTCCCGCTCCAACCGTATCTCCTGCCCTTCCGGACCGGCGGCGTCGAGGGGATCGATCACCTGGTGAAGGGCGAGGACGCGACGCGACGCGCCGGTGATCGCCCTCGAGGTCAGTGTGGCCCCCGTCATGTTCACGATCGATCCCTTCACCGAAAGCTCATCGCTCAGCCGACGGCCCACGATCTGCTGTAGCCAGCTCGTGGGTACGAGGTACTCGGGCGGCTCCTTGAAGGCGAGGATCTCGATCCGCTCGATGCGCGCCTCGGGAGTCACGACGATCATCAGCACTTCGGGAAGGGTGCGAACCCGGTGGGCATCGAAGTAGGCCACACCCAGCGGCCGCCCCTCGAGCGTTCCCACGTAGTACGTTACCACGCGGCCTTCGATCTGCACTTCCTCACCCGCGAGCTCCCGGGCGCGTCCCAGGTCGGCGTCGCTGAGAAACGCCGTCCGCCGCTCGATCTCCGCCGGCTCCGGGAAGGCGACGCGTAGCGCGTCCTCCTGTGTGAGATGCACCTGCGCCTCCGCCGACCCGGCGCACGCCACGACGAGGGCTGAGAGAACGACGGACCTGCCGAAATCCGGACCCGTCATCTCAGAACATGTAGCCCAGGTTCACGTTGAACTGGTCCACCCCGGTATCCGCCTCGTTCTTCCTGATCTGGTAATCCGCCTTCACGACGATGTTCGGGATCGGGAACCAGGCGGCCCCCAGCGTGACGATCTGCTGGTCGTTGGCGGGGTTCGCGGAAAAGCCCGTCGGGACCCGGTCCTGCGTGTTCACCTGCTCGTAGCGTACGTAAGGCAACAGCCGCTGCCCCGTGCGCACGCTGCGCAGTAGGTCGTAACCACCCTCCAGATACCAGCCGATCAGCCGCTCGCCCACCGACGCGTTGCCGGTAAAGCCCTGCGCCTGGTTGATCTCCTCCACGTCGCTCACATCGGCCAGCGCCGCCAGCCCCCGCAGCCAGATCCCCCGGGCCCGGTACTGGGCGTGGCCTTCCCAGATGACCGTACGGGCATCGATGGTCGAACCGTCAATGGGAGACACCGCGCCCTGGCCCGAATTGCCCAGGTACACCGAGCTGCCGACCAGCAGCCCGAGGATACCCTCGAAGTCGACCCGGGCGACGGCGGCGAAATCCTCGGCCAGGGCCTTCGACCCCTTCTGCCGACCGCCCCGGAGCCCGGCCGCGCTGAAACCCGTGGCGTCCAGGCCATTCACCAGGTAGGCCCGATAGGAGAAGCCCTCCGCGCCACCAAAGAGCCCGACGCCGTTCTCGCGCCACGTGCTCGGTATGATGGCCCGTTCGGTCAGGGGCCGCTCGCTCCCCAGAAAGATCGGTGGCTCGTGGAGCTCGTTGAGCAGGCCCATCGGCACCAGCAGCAGACCGGCGCGGGCGCCCAGCGGCTCCGAGAACAGCCAGTCGATGTAGGCGAACTCCACCGACACCGAACCATCTCCGCCGGTCGAGGCGTGCTCGAGCTCGATCTCCGAGTTGAACAGGAAGTCGCCGCCGAACTTGTACCCCACGTAGAACACGGCTCGCAGCGCGTCGAGCTGGTCCGTCGCCCCCGACGTCGAACCGTCTTCCCGCTCGGAAGCGAAGTTCTCGTACAGCAGCTCGCCGTAGCCGCCGATCGACACGCCCTGGCCCGCCCGGTACACCCTGGATGCGGCGGGCCCGAGGCCGTAGAGGCCGCTGTCGGCCGGGACCACGACCTCCTGTCCCAGCTTGAGCTCCTCGATCTCGCGGGTGATCGCCTCGATCTGCATACGCAGCCGCGCGATCGCCGCGCTATCCTGCCCCTCCAGCTGTTGTCTGATCAGCTCGACCTGCCGCTCCAGCTCCCTCAGCCGCTCTTCCATATCCCGTTCCTGCGCCACCGCAGCCGTCGCCGTCAGCAGCACCGCCAGCAGCAGCGATGGCAGCGCCCTGCCGCAGATCCCGAACCTGTTCACCCTCTATCCTCGTTTCCGTTTAACAGCCATCGTTCCATGGCCGGGTTCCAGCGCGCCGTCAGTCGCCCGTCCAACTCGTGCAACACCAGCACGCCGATTTCATCCAGCGATTCGGCCCACCGCAGTCCCGCCTCGGGCCCCAGGACGAAGACCGCCGTGGAGACCAGATCCGCGACCATCGGGTCGGCGGCGACGACCGTCGCGCTCCCCCAGGCGGGGACCGGCCGCCCGCTCCGCGGATCGAGGATGTGACCGAAACGCTGGCCATCCACTTCGACGAACCGCTCCGATGCTCCGCTGGTCGACGCCGAAACGTTCGCCAATCGCAGTTCCGCCGCCGGTTGATCGCGCCGCGACGGGTGCGCCACGCTCACCGACCAGCTCCCACTTTCCGGCGAGCCGCCCAGCGCCACCACCTGCCCGCCGAAATCGAGGAACGCCGATTCCACCCCCGCGTCCCGGAGAACCGTCAGCGCCGACCGAAGTGCCGCACCTTTCCCGAAGGACCCCGTCGTTATCCAACCGCCCTCGGCAACACGCGTTACCCGATGGGTCCGGGCATCCAGCTGAAATGCCTCGGGACCGCTCCGGCTCCGGGCCCGGCCCAACTCATCCTCGTCCGGGCGCCGACCCGCGCCGCGCAGATCCCACGCATCGATCAACGCCCCCACCGCCGGCTCCACTACCCCGCCGCTCATCGCGCCCCAAGCACGCGCCTCTTCCAGCAAATCGAACAGCTCCGCCGACACGGCCACCGGCACCCCTATCGGCGCCGCGTTCAGCCGACCCACCTCGCTTTCCGGCCGCCAGCTGCTCAGCACGCGTTCCATGCGTCGCACCTCGGCAAACACCGCCTCGATCTGTATCGTCGCCGCCTCGATGGACGCGGCGGCCGTCGTCACCCGCAGACGCGTGCCCATGACGAACGTCTCCCGGCTGACCGTCAGGGGGCCGGGACGGGGGCGAGGGCCGGGCTCGCCGAGGTCGAAGGCGGGGCCGGGGCGGAGGGGAGCGACGGGGAGAGGGTCGAGGCGTGGCCCGCTAGCGAAGCTGGTCAGGCCGGCGAGGGTGAGGGCGAGTAATCCAGTTAGCTGATGAATAGGCAGAATCGGGCTGATCGTTGCATGGACCACTATGAAATTGAAATCCATTCTCAACCAACGCCCAACCTACCTCGCTTCCCGCCCTTCGTCAAGCTCCTATGGCTGCCACCTGTTGTTCGATCGATCGGCGTCGGGGAACCGGTACTCCGGGTCGATCTCGACCTGGATCACCGGAGAGCCGACGGGGACCGTGACGACCGCATGGCGTGCACCGGCCAGCCAGGTATCGACGGGGACCTGGAGCTCCAGCCGGCTGCCGTCGGCCCGGGTGACCAGGAGATGAACCGGCATGGGCGCCATCCCTCGATCGGCGACCACGATCTCGGTCCCCTCCGCCGTGGGCCGGACGCTCTCGAGGGCGTGGTCGAGGGTCCAGGTCTCGTAGTACCAGGTTCGCCAGAACCAATCGAGGTCGCGTCGGGCGGCGGACTCGAAACTGTGGAAGAGATCCCACGGATACGGGTGCCTGAACGCCCAATCGGCGATGTAACTCCGCAGCCCTTGCCTGAAGGTCTCCTCGCCCAGCACGCCGCGCAACGCGTGCAGCATCGTCGCCGGCTTGGAGTACGACGCCGTCCGATAAGCCGGAGCGCTGTAGTGGTAATCGGACCAGCGCATGATCGCGCCTTCGTCACCGGAAAGGGCCGTGCGCAGATAGCGGATCTGATCGAAGATCTCGTAGTCCGTGCCGGGAAAGAAATCCTCCGACGCCTGGTTCTCGATGAAGCTCGTCGTGCCCTCGTCCATCCAGGCGCGGCGCCGCTCGTCCGATCCCACCATCATCGGGAACCACATGTGTCCCTCTTCGTGCGCGGTCACTTGGTAGAGCGCGGTGTCGCCCCGCTCGTTGTAGCTGCCGATGAGCGTCATCATCGGAAACTCCATGCCGCCGCCGATGATGTTGGCACCTTCGACCGCCGTCATGTGCGGCCAGGGGTAGGGAAACCCGGTGTACTGGGAGAAGAACGAGATGGCCTGCTGGGAGTAGGTGACCGATCGGGTCCAGCGTGGGGCCAGCTCGCGATAGATGGCGTCGACGCGGGCGTAGTCGGTCCGGCCGTCGCCGTCACGGTCGCCTACCGGGGTCCGCGCCGCATCCCATAACGACTCGCGGCTGGCGGCGAAGGCCACGTCCCGGACCGAGTCGGCCACGAAGCGCCACGTCAGCCGGCCCTCGGCTCCGGCGCGCGTTGCTCGGCCGAAGTCCTCCGACGTGAGCACGCGGACCACGTTGTCACTTCGCTCGGTCCGCCGCAGACGCTCCGCCACCTCCGGGCTCAGCACCTCGTCCGGATTCTGCAACGAGCCGGTCGCCGTCACCAGCCATCCTTCAGGCACCGTCACGGTCAGCTCGTAGCTGGCGTACCCCATGTAGAACTCGGCGCGACCCAGGAAGGGATCGCTGTGCCAACCCGTCACGTCGTCGTACACCGCCATCTGAGGATACCAATAGGCGATGTAGAACAGGTTGTCCGCGTCCCAGCCCATGCGGCTCGAGGCCCCAGCCTGAGGGATGGTGAACGACCAGTCGAACTCCAGCTGGACGCTGTCGTCCGCGGCGAGCGGTGCCGGCAGCACGATGGCCATCTGGGTTCCGAGGATCGTGTAGCGCGCACCCTCGCGCCCACCCGCCGCCAGCGCCTGGCCATCGGCCACTACCCGGCTCACGTCGATGCCGCCCGTGATCTCCTCAAAGATCAGGCGCGGTGCGCCCTCGGCGTGGAGGTTTTGTGACAGCTGCACGAACAGCACCGGCAGCGTGTCGGGCGAGTTGTTGTGGTATAGAACCACGGCCTGCCCTTCCAGCCGCTTTTCGTCCGGGATGATCCGAGCGTCCAGCCGGTAGTCGGTCCATTGCTGCCAGTACGCCGGTCCCGGCGCGCCGGTCAGCGTGCGGGTCCCGCGCTCGATGGCGCGCTCGTACCCGGTCGAATAGGTGACCGGATAGGGGAGCGTGCGGTCCGCGGCGTTTTGTCCGTGGGCGGCGGTCGCCGATCCAACCGCCAGGGCCAGGATCAGGCCGAGCCTGAAGGTCGACATGGTCATGCCTTTCGTGACGCGTCCATTGGCGGTGCTAAGGATCCACCGCGCGACGTTGGTTCGCAAGTGGTATTCGTCTTGCGCCGAGAGGCCGCACCCGATCATAATGTGCCCAGAGCCGACAAGCCCTCCGAGCCCCAGGGGCCTTTCATACACTGCGTCATAGGGGAGCTCCAATACTCCCGGATCGCGCCGGCCCGAGCCGTCGCCGGTCCACCGGCCGAGTCACGCACCCAAGAGGGCGACCAGCATGACCAGTCGAAGCCAGCTGTCACGTCGGGATTTCGTCAAGGTGGGCGCCGCCGGCGCGGCGGGCCTCTGTCTTTCGCCGCGAGGGGCCGACGCCCTGCCCCCATCCATGCCGGAACGCCCGCTGGGTAGAACGGGGCACAAGGTCCGCCTGTTCAGCCTCGGCGGTCAGGCGACCCTCGAGCAGGCCGGTACCCGGGACGCGTCTCTGACAATCATCAACCGGGCCATCGACCTGGGGGTCAACTACATCGACACGGCCGCCGCTTACGGGCGGGGCGTCAGCCAGACCTACATCGGCGAGGTCATGGCGACGCGTCGTGACGAGGTCTTCCTCGCCACCAAGACCCACGATCGGACGCGTGACGGTTCGCTTCGCCTCCTGGAGCGCAGCCTCGAGCTACTGCAGACCGACCATCTCGATCTATGGCAGCTCCACAACATCAGGACCGAGGAGCAGATCGAGCTCATCTTCGGGGACGGAGGTGCCATCGAGGCGCTGCTCCAGGCGCGAGACGAGGGAACCGTCCGGCACCTGGGCATCACCGGCCACTACGACCCGGCCCCGCTGATCACGGCTGTCGAGCGTTTCGATTTCGACACCATCCTGATGGCCCTCAATCCGGCCGACCCCCACTTTCTCCCCTTCCAAAACGAACTGCTCCCCCTGGCCAACCGGAAGGGGATGGGCGTGATCGCCATGAAGATCCCGGCCCGCGGCCGGCTGTTCCGGCCGGACGGGATCACGTCGATGCGCGACGCGCTCTCCTACGTATTCAGCCTCCCGGTCAGCACGGCGATCGTCGGGTGTGACACCGTGGAGCAGCTGGAAGAGAACGTGGCGATCGCGACGTCTTTCGAGCCGCTGTCGCCCGCTGAGATGTCGAGGATAGAGGGGCTGACCGCCGCCTACGCGATGGAGGCCGCCTTCTTCAAGAAGGGCGGAGCCGGCTTCGGTCGGCGCGGCAGCGCCGATTAGCAGATGGGAATGGACCAAGTACCGGGGATGGAAGGGAACGATGACTGAGCCGAAGCGAGCCGGTGGCAAGAAGCACATCGAGGATCTGAATCCATTTCGCATCGCCCAGCAGCAGTTCGACAACGCGGCGCGCTATCTGCCGGACCTCGACCCGGGCCTGGCGATGTTCCTGAAGCAGCCGCGTCGCATGGTCGAGGTGCAGTTTCCCATCGAGACCGTGGGAGGGGTGGTGAAGAACTACATCGGGTACCGCTGCGTCCACAGTCGGGCTCGGGGACCGGGCAAGGGTGGCATCCGCTATCACCCTGACGTGACAGCGGACGAGGTTCGTGCGCTGGCCTCGTGGATGACCTGGAAGTGCGCGGTGATCGATGTGCCGTTCGGAGGCGCGAAAGGCGGCGTGATCTGCGACCCGAAACAGCGGACCCGGGCGGACCTGCAGGCGATCACGCGACGCTTCATCTCGGAGCTGGGCGATCGGATCGGGCCGTTCACCGATGTGCCGGCACCGGACGTGAACACCAATGCGGAGACGATGGCCTGGATCTATGACACGTACGAGATGCTGCATCGCGGCGAGAACAACCTGGGCGTGGTCACCGGAAAGCCCATCGATATGGGCGGTTCCTACGGGCGTCGGGAAGCGACCTCGCGCGGTTGTCTGTTCTGCACGCAGCGGGCTCTAGCCCGCGGTCTGCTCTCTGGCTTCAACTCGGTGGTCGGGGCGCGGGTCGCGATTCAGGGATACGGCAACGCCGGCGCGATCGCGTCCCAACTGTTCGCCGAGCAGGGAGCGAAGATCATCGCGGTGAGCGATTCCCAGGGTGCCGCCTTCGATCCCGATGGTCTGAATCCGAACGCGGTGCTCGCCCACAAGCGGGCGACGGGCAGCGTGGTCGGGCTCAAAGGCACCAGCAAGCTGACGAACGAAGAGCTTCTCGAGCTGGACTGCGACATACTGATCCCAGCCGCCCTCGAGAACGTGATCCGCGCCGACAACGCGCCCAACGTCAAGGCACGCATCATCGCCGAGGCGGCGAACGGGCCCACAACACCGACGGCGGACCGGATCCTGTACGAGCGCGGCATCCCCGTGGTGCCGGACATCCTGGCCAACGCCGGCGGCGTCACGGTCAGCTACTTCGAGTGGGTGCAGAACAACTACTACGAGCAGTGGGACGAGGACACGGTCAACCTGAAGCTGCACGTCAAGATGCAGAGGGCGAGCGACTCGGTCCTCGACAAGCAGATCGAGATCAACGAGTCGCTGGGTGCGCTGAACTCCGGCAGAAAGGAGCACGGGCTGCCGGCGGACCTGGAGCCGGTCGATCTGCGCACCGCCGCCTATATCCTGGCGATCCAGCGCGTGGCGCGGGTCACGCTCGAGCGCGGGATCTGGCCGTAGTCGCGGCCGTCGTGCGGCCGGCGCGGTAGCTCAACGCCGCGCCGGCGTAGGCCAGTCCCGCCGTCAGCCACAAGACCCGGGAGCCCGCCTCCAGGGCTATGAGCGCCGCCAGCGGCGTGGCCACCACGGAAGCGAAGCCGTTCGCCGCCCAGGCCCACGCCACCCTCTCCGCCGCACCCCGCGCCATCCCGCGCAGCCCCAGGGGAAACGGCGTTCCCATCAGAAACGCCAGCGGCGCCAAAACCGACACCGTCACCAGCCCCCGGGCCGGCAGGGCCGCCGGCTGCAGGGCCCGGCTCAAGGGGAGGAGCCCCGCGGCGTAGATCGTCATAATCACGGCCAACACCGCCGCTGCCGCCCAGCCGTGACGTGCCGACCAGCGGTCCGAACGCATGCTGCCGACTCCGGAGAAGACGAGGAGCACGACGAGTACGGACGCCACCGCGTAGACCGGGTGACCGAGGAGCAGCGTCAGCTGCTGGATGGCAGCGATCTCGGCGGCCATGAAGCCCAGCCCGATGGCGGAGAAATAGGCAAGGACGAGACCGAGTCCTTCCCCGGTGGTCGCGCCACCCCCCAGGAGCACCGGGCCCAGGAGCAGGACGGCGGCCAGGACGAGGCTCTGCGCCAGCGTCGCGATCAGCGCCACGTAGCCCCACTCCGCGATCGGCAACACGCTGCCCCGCTCGGCGCCAAAGAACAGACTCAGCGATCCAGCTCGGAGATAGTGATGCGGGTAAGGGCGCCCGTCGCCGACCGGCCCGACCGTAAAGGGATAGTCTTCCTCGAACGCCTCGGCCGCTTCGGCGCCCTCCACCGCGGCCGCCGCCGCTTCGTACAGAACCGGCTCGTCCAGCAGGTTGAACCCCGGGGTTGGCCTCTCGATCCCCGGGCGCCAGTCGAGATCGAACCCGCGGGAACGGGTCCACTCGGTCAGCGCCTCGATCGCCCGCGGCTCGAACCCCGACGGCTTCGCCAGGACCGTAAACGTCGCCCAGCTCCGCACCACGACCAGCCTGTCCCCGATCTCACCGGCCGTGACTCCTCTCAGCGCCTCGCCGACGGTCAGGATCGTGCGCAGGCTCCGCCGCGGCGGCACGGTGACCCAACCGCTGATCGCCAGCACGCCGTCCTCGGTCAGCCCCCCCAGGTAGTCCCGGTACGCCTCCACGGTATGCAGGTAGTCCTCGTTCAACGCGTGGACACCGGCGGCCGAAGCGCCGAAACCCCGTCCGGGTCCCAGCGTCACCAGGTCGAAGCGCTCCCCGGCACTCGACACGTAACGCCGTCCATCCGCCACGACCCATCGAACATCGATGGCATCCGGAATCGCGTTCTCGGCCATCGACTCCCGGGCCAGCTCCGCGATCCCCCCGTGCAGCTCCACCGCGCGTACCCGTCGCGCGCCGTGTTCCACCGCGTTCCAAACCTCGGTGCCGCCGCCGGCTCCGACGACCAGCACGCTCTCCACCTCACCCAACACGTACGGCGTCGCGGTTGGCAGCCAATCCAGCAGCCGACGATCCTCCTGCCCGCTCCAATCGGTCGTGGCCCCGGCGATATCCCCGTCGACGAACAGCGCGCTCTGTGGAGGGAACTCCCCCTGATAACCGAGCGAAAGGCCAGGCGCGTGGTGGAAAGCCGCCGCCTCCACCGCGACGACCCAACCCACCGGGTCCGCGCGCTCTGTCACGCGCCGAGCCTCCGGGTACGCCTCCACCTGCGGCAGCGCCTTGTACGGATTGATCCGCAATTCCCAGGGCGGCCGAATCAGCGCCAGGGCCGCCAGCGCCAGCGCCGCGCACGCGATGGCCACCACCGCGGGACCGCGCCTGGCCACCGCCACCGTCGCGGCGCCCACCGCCCCGGCGGCCGCCGGCACGGCCAGCGCCCGCCAGGGCAACGCCACCCACAGAATCGACAGCGCCAGCGTCGCGCCCAGCCCGGCGCCCACGAAGCTCGCCCCATAAACCAGGCCCGCCCGCTCCCGCTCCAGCACCAGGGCGAGCAACACGGCCAGGGCCCCCACCGCGAACGGCAACGCCAGCAGCAGGTAGACGAGCGCCAGCTTCAGCCACGGCCGTAAGCTCCAGGGAAGCTGGGTGGCGTCCAGCGGGATCAGGTGGACCAGCGTGGCACTGGCGACCAGCGCCAGCGGCGTGGCCAGCGCGGCGGCGACGAACCCGCGCTCCGCCGCCGTCGGCCCCGGCCGGACCAGAGCCAGCAGCGTCCCGGCGGCGCCGAAGCCCAGCATGGCAACGCCGATCGCCATGTACGCGAAGTGGTGGAAATGCTCGATCCCGAAGACGCGAACGAGCAGGATCTCGTAGGCGAGCGTGCTCGCAGAGAGGAGCGCGACGGCCAGCGGGCGTGAGTATCGACTCATGCTTCCGGTCGTTGCCTTCTACCCTCAGCGAAGGCCTTCGAGCATGGGAACGAAGCGAACCGGCAGCAGGTTGCGCGTTCGGACCTCGCCCTCGTCGCGTTTGGTCACGAGGATCAGGTTCTGAACGCCGTACACGCTCCCCACGGGAATGACCATGCGGCCGCCGACCTCGAGCTGGTCCACCAGTGCGGGCGGGATGTGCCCGGCGGCTGCCGTGACGATGATCGCCTCGAACGGCGCTGCTTCCGGCCAGCCGTAATGGCCGTCACCGTGTCGCACTTCGACCGAGTCATACGCCAGGCGACCCAACCGCTCACGCGCGCTCTCCGCCAGGGCGCCGAAGATCTCCATCGTATACACGTCACAGCCGATCTCGGCCAGCACCGCCGCCTGGTAACCGGATCCCGTCCCGATCTCCAGCACCTTCATGCCCGGCTCCAACTCCAGGATCTCCGTCATGTACGCCACGATGTAGGGCTGGGAGATCGTCTGGCCGTGTCCGATCGGCAGCGGGTGATCGCCGTAGGCTCGATCGCGGTAGCGGCCCGGCACGAACTCGTGCCGTGGAACGGCTCGCATCGCCGCCAGGGTCGCCGAGTCACGAACACCGTAGCTCTCGATCTGCTCGACCATCGCCCGGCGCCGTTCCGCCTGTTCCGGGTCCCCCTGCCGCTCCTGCGCCTCGACACCGCAGGCCGACAGCAACAGCGCGGAAACCGTCAATCTGAAAAGCGGACTCCTGCTCAGAAACATCATCTTGCCACTTTCTCGCTCGATGGCTCGCTCCTCGAAATCACTCACATGGCGAACGGCTTCGAGCCCCTCCGCACCGCCGGGCTCGAGGCCGCGCCCTCGACGGATGCGGTCAGTCGATCGCCGCCAGCGCCGGCCGCGGCGCCGGCACGTCCCGGTTCGCCCCACCCTCCGCGATCCGCCGCTCCAGATCGATCGACATCTGCCGGCTCGGTGCGATGCGCTCCAGCTCGACGTAGTACTCCGCACGATCGACCAGCTCGCCCGCCACCACGGCGGCCACGATCAGTTCGTGAAAGCGCGCCGGATCGACCGCCCACAACAACCCGGGCACCACCAGACCCACCCCGACCCGCAGCAGGCTGATCGCCGGGCGCACAGGGCGGCCGCCTCGCCGGAAGCCCAGCTTGCGTCCGACGTAGAGCCCCAGCTTGCCGAGTCCTACGGCTCCCGCCAGCGGGCCGACGCCGGCGAAGACCGCCGCGAGGAAGACCCCGGTCCAGGCCACGGAGGCGCTGTGGGTCAGCGGATGCGCCGACGCTCGCAGCACGGTGTACACGTAGTCGGCGCAGATCAGGGCCGTCAGACCCAGGCCGACGGCGACCGCGGCCAGCGGCCAAGACCCCGGGAACCAGAGCAGCTGTGCGGCAGCCAGCGCGATGAACCCGGTGACCGCCGTCACCTCGCGACTCAACCACGAGCGCCGCAGGTTGAGAAGCGCGCGGTAAGCCCGAAAGGGCTTTCCCAGATGCAGGGACGCCAGCCCCAGGATCAGCGCCGCGCCGCCGACGAACGCGGCGGGTGACAGATCGAACGAATCCAGGGTTGCCGCCGCTAAGGCGGCCACCAGGACGGCAAGCATCGACGTGAACGCCGCCAGCGGCCACTCCGACCGCAGCCTGATGTCGTCATCGGGGGCCTTCCCGGGCGCGGACGCCGGATCGACGACCGGTGCGCTCATCACCGGCAGCCAACGCCCCTCCTTCAAGGGGACGATCACGGTTCGGGGGCCCAGCTCGGTCGCCGGGAAGCCGTCGATCTCGTTCTCGATCTCGGGCTCGGCCACGTCGGCGAACCCGAGGGCCCCGGTGGGGCAGAGGGCGACGCAGGCCGGCTCGAGCCCGTCGACCAGCCGATGGTTGCAGAAGGTGCACTTGCTCATCACGCCGCGTGACGAATCGAACACCGGCGCGTCGTACGGGCAGGCCCACGAGCAGTAGCGACAACCGATGCACTTCTCCTCCTCCAGGATCACCGCGCCGGTATGCGCATCGCGCCGATAGGCGTTCGCCGGGCACGCGTACAGGCACGCGGGCTCGTTGCAGTGGTTACACGCCAGCGACAGGTGATAAGCGGGAAGCGCGGGATGTCGTTTAGGATTGAAGGTTTCGACGCGCCGCCAGCTGCGATCGGGGCCCAGCCCGTTCTCGATGCTACACGCGAGCCGGCAGGCATCGCAGCCGGTGCAGCGGTTGGAGTCGAAGACGAAGCTATTCGGCATCCCGCAACGCCTCCACCTCCACCCGGTTCTCGTGGAACGCGGCACCGTACCCCATGTCGGTCTCGCGCGCCGCCGACAGAAAATTCACGGTGCCGCCCTCGGTGATCCACCAGCCGTTCGTCACACTTACGCAGCCGCGCCTGACCCCGTTGTCGAGGGTCGCCTCGAGCTCGATCCGGCCGCGGTCGTTGAATACACGCACCCGATCGCCGTCGCCGATGTCGCGACGACGTGCATCCTCGGGATTGATCTGCAGCAGCGGCCGGTCTCCGAGCTGCCGGATCATCCGCAGGTTGTTGAACTGAGAGTGGATGCGGTTCTTGGTGTTCGGGGTGAGCAGATAGAGAGGATAGCGACCGCGCCCGTTGCCGCGCCGTGTCGACTCCACCGGCTCGCTGTAGCGCGGCAGAGCATCTAGCCCCCAGCGTTCGGTCACCTCTCGCGACTCCAGCTCGATCTTCCCCGATGGCGTCCGGAACGTCAAATCGGCGAACGCGATCTTCTCGGCGCCGGGGGCCAGCACGGGCCCGCGCCGTAGCCGCTCCAACGTGAGTTCGGGGAATGGCGCCAGCCGGCGCTCGAGGTAGGCTGTCACCTCGTCGTCGCTGACCGGAAAGACCTCGTGATCGTTCGCCTGGGCGCACCCCAACCGCCGGGCCAACAGGCGGTAGATCTCGCTTTCCAGCTTCACCTCGCCCGGCGGCTCGATCATCTTCTGCTTCAGCTGGATATAATGGTGCCAGTAGGCGCCGATCACGTCCGAACCCTCGAACATCGTCTTGGCCGGCAACACGATATCCGCTTCCCGCACGGTGTCGGTGAGGAACTGATCGACCACGACCCGGAAGTCGAGGGCGCGGAACGCCTCCAGCACGGTGTTGGTCTCCGGGTTCTGCGTGATCGGGTTCCCGCGCTCGACCCAAGCCATGCGCAGCGGCGGGTCGCGTTGCGCCAGCATCTCGGGGCCGAGGCGCGCCGTCGAGATGGAGATACGAACGGCTCCGCCCGGCCGTTCCGGCGGGTAGAAGGCGAGCGGGTCGCGGACCTCGTCGAACACGTGACTCTGCAGATTGGCGTATACCCAGCCGGCCCCGGGCGACCCGATGTTGCCGGTGATCGCCAGCAACGCCAGCATCGCACGCATCGTCTGGCCGCTGTTCGTGAACCTCTGCATGCCGAAGCCCGGGCTGATCGTGACCGGACGGATCGTTCCGAGCCAGTCGGCGAGTTGATGGATGTACTCGACGGGCACCTCGGTCACTTCGGCGGCCCATTCCGGGGGGTACTCCCCCACCATCTCGACGAACGCGGGATAACCGCGGACGTGTCGCTCGATGAACCCCTGGTCGATCCGGCCCTCGCGGACCAGCACGTGCGCCAACGCCAGCGCCAGCGCGCCATCCGTGCCGGGTCGCGGCTGGATCAACAGCGACGCGCGATCCGCCGTCTCGGTGCGCCGCGGATCGATGACGACCAGCCGGGCACCCGCCTCCAGCGCCCGTTCGACGAAGACCATCTGGTGGATGTTCGTCTCCGACGCGTTCTTCCCCCACAACACGATGAGCCGCGCGTTGGCGATGTCCTCGGGCACGCTGTGCTTGTTCTCTCCCAGGGTGAGTCGGGTCGCTTCCAAGCCCGCCGGCCAGCAGAGATCGCCATACGTCGTCGTGCAGCCGCCGAAGCGCCGCCAGAACTCCATCCCCACGGCGTTCAACAGCCCCTTGGTGCCGCTGGCCGAATAGTAGAGGACGCTCTGAGGGCCCGGGTTCGCTTTGAGCCGCAAGAGCCGCTCACCGATCGTTCCCAGCGCCTCGTCCCACGAGATCCGTTCGAACCCATCGCCGTTCGCCTTGCGGCGAAGCGGGTGGAGGATCCGGTCGGGCGAATGGGCCCGTTCGACGTAGCTCAGACCTTTGAGACAGGCGCCGCCGGGCGTGGCCCGGTTCTCGGGATGCGGTTCGATTCGGCGGATGCGGCCGTTCTCGACCTGCACCCGCATCGAGCAGGTCGAGTAGCAGTTGCGCGGACACGCGGTGGTGAACCGGTGTGCGGTGTCCGGTGGGCGGTGTGCGGTGGGTGTCAGGCCGCTGGCCGTGGCTCCCGATTCCCCTGCCGGGTGATTTCCACTCCCCACCCCTGACCCCTTACCCCTCACCGTCTTTCGCGAGCTGCCTCAGCACGTAATGCAGGATACCGCCGTTCCGGTAGTATTCGAACTCCTGCGGCGTGTCGATGCGGACCCGTGCCGTGAACTCGATCCCTTCGCCGTCCGGCCTCACCGCGGTGACCTCAACTTCTCGCTTCCCCTCCGGGCTCTCGATCGTGAACGTCTCTTCTCCATCGAGGCCCAGCGACTCGGCGGATTCGCCCTCGGCAAACTGCAGCGGCAGGACACCCATTCCGATGAGGTTGCTGCGATGGATGCGCTCGTAGCTCTCCGCGATCACCGCGCGGATCCCCAGCAGCCGGGTTCCCTTGGCCGCCCAGTCCCGCGATGACCCCGACCCGTACTCCTTGCCGGCCAGCGCGATCAGCGGCGTGCCCTCCTCCATGTACTTCATCGCCGCGTCGTAGATCGACATCTCCTCGCCGCTGGTCAGGTGGCGGGTATAGCCGCCTTCCACACCCGGCACCAGCTTGTTGCGCAACCGCACGTTCGCGAACGTGCCGCGCATCATCACCTCGTGGTTGCCGCGCCGCGAGCCGTAGGAGTTGAAGTCCCGCGGCTCGACGCCGTGCTCGATCAGGTAGCGCCCCGCCGGGCTGTCCTTCTTGATCGCGCCCGCCGGCGAGATGTGGTCGGTGGTCACCGAATCGCCGAGGTACACCAGCACCCGCGCATCCTCGATCGGCTCGACCGGAGGAGTCTCGACGGTCAGGCCCTCGAAGAACGGTGGATGCTTCACATAGGTCGAGTCGGGATCCCACTCGTAGAGGTCGCCCTGCGGGACCGGCATCGATTTCCACTCCTCGCTGCCTTCGAACACCTCGGCGTACGATTTGCGGAACATGTCCGACTGCAACGCCGCACCGATCGTCTCGTGTACCTCCTGCCGCGTCGGCCAGATGTCCTCAAGGTAGACGGGCTCGCCGTCGTCGCCGGTGCCCAGCGACTCGCGGTAGATGTCGATGTCCATTCGGCCGGCCAGCGCGTACGCCACCACCAGGGGCGGCGAAGCCAGGTAGTTCGCCCGGACTTCCGAATGGACCCGCCCCTCGAAGTTGCGGTTCCCCGATAGCACCGATACCGCCACCAGGTCTCCGTCCTCGATGCCGGCTGAGATCTTCTCGTGTAGCGGGCCGCTGTTCCCGATGCAGGTCGTGCAGCCGTAGCCGACCAGGTTGAAGCGGAGCTGGTTCAGGTACGCCGTCAGCCCCGCGTTCTCCAGGTAGTCGGTCACCACCTTCGAACCCGGGGCGAGGCTCGTCTTCACCCAAGGCTTCGTGCCGAGCCCGCGCTCCACCGCTTTCTTCGCCACCAGTCCCGCCGCCACCATCACGGACGGGTTCGAGGTGTTGGTGCAGCTGGTGATCGCGGCGATCACCACCGATCCGTGCCGAAGGTCGAACCCGTCGCCGTTGAGCGATACGGGTACGGCGCTCTCCTCGATCAGCTGGTCGACCGGATCCGGCGCCGCCTTGGCTTCGCCGCCTTCGTTCTCCCAACGGCCGACCTCCGGGTCGCGTCCGGCCCCAGGGGTCAGCAGCTCGGCCAGCGTCCGCTTGAACTCGACCTTCGCCCGGGAGAGCGGCACCCGGTCCTGGGGACGCTTCGGTCCGGCCAGGCTGGGCTCCACGGTTCCAAGGTCGAGCTCGAGCGTATCGCTGTACTTCGCCTCCGGGCTGTCGACGGTATGGAACAGCCCCTGCTCCTTCATGTACGCCTCGACCAGCGCGATCCGCTCTTCGCTCCTGCCGGTGAACCGCAGGTAGTTGAGCGTCTCATCGTCCACAGGGAAGATCGCGCTCGTGCACCCCATCTCGGGCGACATGTTGCTGATCGTCGCGCGATCCGCCAGCGGCAGCTTCGCCAGCCCCGCCCCGTAAAACTCCACGAACTTGCCGACCACGCCCTTCCTTCTGAGCATCTCGGTCACGCGCAAGACCAGATCCGTCGCCGTCGCGCCCTCGGGCAGCTGCCCGGTCAACTTGAAACCGATGACGTCGGGAATGAGCATGGTGACCGGCTGACCCAGCATGGCCGCTTCGGCCTCTATGCCACCCACGCCCCAGCCGAGCACACCCAGCCCGTTGATCATGGTCGTGTGCGAGTCCGTCCCTACCAGGGTGTCGGGATAAGCCCAACCGTCATCGTCGTCCATCACCACCCGCGCCAGGTACTCCAGGTTGACCTGGTGCACGATGCCGGTGGCCGGCGGCACGACGCGGAAATTCTCCAGCGCCTGCTGACCCCATCGTAGGAAGGCGTAGCGCTCCCGATTGCGCTCGAACTCGCGCTCGGCGTTTTTGCGAAACGCCTCCGGCGAGCCAAAGAAATCGACCTGAACCGAATGATCGATCACCAGTTCGGCGGGCTGTAGCGGGTTGATCTTTCCCGGATCGCCGCCAAGACGCCGCAGCGCGTCGCGCATCGCCGCCAGGTCGACCACCGCCGGAACACCGGTGAAGTCCTGCAAGAGCACGCGGGCCGGCCGATAAGCGATCTCGGTCGACGTCCCGGCTTCCAGTTGCCAGCGCGCCAGCGCTTCGATATCCGAGGCGGGCACGGTGGAGCCGTCCTCGAAGCGCAGCAGGTTCTCCAACAGGACCCGGAGCGCGTAGGGGAGGTGTCCCACTTCGAGCCCCTCCTTTTCCAGGGCGCCGAGCCGGGCGATGCGATACGATGTCCCTCCGATATCGAGGGTTCCGTGCGTACCGAAACTATCGGCCATGACGGGCAGTCCTTTCCATGATCTCGGGCCACTGATACCTGAACTCTCTCACCCGGAAGAGCGTCCGTCAATGCCGGACAAAAAAGCGCGGGCGGCCTGCTGCCGCCCGCGCTCATCCCCAGATCCTGGCGGCGATCAGCCGGCGAAGTTGCCCGTCGCCGCCACGCCGAAGCTGAACAGCTGAAGTATGTTGACGAATAGATCCCCCAACACGTTCAGCATCAGCGACAGCTCGAAGAGGTCTTGCTCGTCCAGCTCCGAACCTGTCGGGACCAGTTCGAGCCCCTGGCTCCCGATGCGGAAGTCGGCCACCTCCTCGCCGTTGAAGAAGACTCCGCTCTCGGGCGTGACGGTCCCGGCCGACTCGTCGAGTCCCAACACGATCCCGAGTTCGTTGCCGGTGGCCAAGTTGTTGATCGTTATCTCCGTGTTGATGACGCCGGTCGCGTCCACCGTCTGCGTGAAGGACATGTCGAGCGATGCGGCCGAGGTCGTGAGGGAGAACGAAGAGCCGGTCTCGCTTTCCGCCGCGGACCAGGTGAAATCGAGCTGGTCCGTCCCGTTGGACGCGAACCCGATCATGCTGAGGGTGAAGGTCGAGACATCGAGCGTCCCGGTAATGTCGTAGCTCAACAGCGTGACGCCGCCGACGTCCGAGGAGACCGCCACGTCTATGTTGGGCTCCGTGGTCAGGTCCACGATGTCCACCAAGCCGATGTCCTGCAGCGGCTGCACGGGGAAGAGCGTACTCGGGTCCAGCTCGTAGAGTCGGAAACGGATCCCGTTGGTGGGAGCGTTGCCCGGATCGTTGGGATCGGGGACGTACGTCTGGTCGACCGGATCCCAGATGCAGGTCACGCCGAGGAGCGATGTCGGGATGTTGAGATCGTGCTCAGCTCCCGCGTGGCCGGCACGCGCCTGGCTCAGCAGCCACTCCCGGGCCTTTGCCACCGACCGCCCGAACCAGACGTCATCGCCAGCCGCCGATAGGCCCACCGGCGTGATGCTCGGCTGGCCCGTGATCCCGGCGATGATGCCGCCTACCGGTCCGCTGAGTGAATTGACCGACTCGTTCTCCTCGAAGAAGCTCGCCACCACGCTGTCGACCACCGCGTTGGTCGAAGACGCCAGGTTGCCGGTGTCGCTGGGGCCCGAGCCGTTGCCGTCGTCGCAGGCCGCCGCGAGCGACAGCGCCACCACGATCGCGCACAACCGCGAGACCCGTTGAAATGTGGATTTCATTGGTGCTACCTCCTTCGCACGACCCGCCAGACGGGCATGATGGTTGGGGTAGATTCGGGCTGCACGGCTCCTCCCGTGCGATCGCGACGGCCCGCCCTCCGACTCGGCGACGCGACGCGCATGCATGACCGAAGAAGGCAAAGCTAGGCGCGGTCCGCACCGACGCAAGCCTGTCGGCGGAGATCATCGCTTCTACTTCTCTTTCGCGTCTACTCGCGCATCCCTGCGCCGGTCGCTTCCTGCAGGCGGCGTAGCTCCGCCGCCATCTCCTCGATCTCCGTCAGATCGCGCCTCACCTCGCTCCAGCCGTACCAGAGCGCGCAGTCCGGGTTGGCGTGGAAGCTCCGCTGGAAGGCCCGCATCCGGTGCTCGAGGAACATCACGAACGGCGTCTGCTCGATGGGCGTCCACCACCCACCATGCCCGCCACGGCCAGCGCAACGAGAAAAATCACTCGTCGCATCATTCTCTCCTGCCGCAATCGTGGTCGTCGACGGATCGGTCTAGCGTGGTCGATCGCCTCGCTCTCATCTTGTAGAGAGCGCGGTCCACTCGCGCCGTCCGGGTCAGGGCATGTCGCACTGTATGCATCAGAGAAGAACGGTCGTGCCGTCCCAATCAACGTCCGCCGGCCCGCAAAGGGCAACAACAGTCGAAGTCACTCTCGCGCTTCGAGCCGACGATCACCATCTTGAACTGTCACCACTGCATGGAGAGGGAGCTGATCATGGCAGACCGAGTGAAGAAGGTGAACTACTGCTACGTCACCGTTCCGAACCGGGCCGGTCAGGGGGCGAACATCCTCGGCGAGCTGCGCGAGGAGGGCGTGGGGCTACTGGCCTATTCCGGGTTTCCCGCTGGCGGCGGCAAGGCCCAGCTGGACATGGTCCCCGAGAACATGTCGGCGCTCAAGCGCGTAGCGCGGAAGAACGATTGGAAGCTCTCCAAGGTCAAGAAGGGGTTTCTGATCACGGGCCAGAACGATCTGGGGGCCGTTCATCGGCACTACGAAAAGCTCGCCGACGCCAAAATCAACATCACGGCGGCCGACGCGGTGAGCGCGGGCAAGAACCGCTACGGCATGATTCTCTGGGTGAAGACGAAGGACTACAACAAGGCGGCCCGGGTGCTGAAGGCCAAGTAACACCGCGAGCGGGCAGCCATCAGGACAAAGCGACGAATCGAGGGGCCCGGGAGGAGGGAGAGGGCAACGTGCGCGATCAGGGAGCAGCTCCTCCCGGATGGAACAGGCGGTCGACTTCATGGAGACCTTCGCGAACTGGCCCGCCAGCTGGCCGCTTTCCGCCGTGACATCGTACGGCTGAATACCAGGTCAAGAGTGCCTGAATCGCCGGCCCCTCTGGCGGCGGCCGGGACCAGCCCTAACCGTGGCGGTTTCGCCACCGGGAACATTCCCCTGCCTTCCGAGTATGTTATATTGCAACCAGCCCGCCCCGGCCCGCTAGCCTGAACGAGAGAAGTACATGTCACGCAGAGGATTCACCCTCATCGAACTGCTCACGGCTATGGTGCTTCTGGCGGTCCTGGCCGCTATCAGCCTCAAGATCGTGGACGCTCGGGCGCAGGCGTACCTGGCGGTCCTGGAGTCGGATCTCAAGAACCTCGCCGTGGCGCAAGAGGCGTATTACGTGGAATCGGCCGACCGGTTGGGAGGCGCCCGTTACGCGCCCAACATGGAACACATCGAGTTCAACCCCAGTCCCTTCGTGCAGATGACCATGGTAGGCATAGAAACCGGGTGGACGGCCCGAGCTCAGCACAAGCTACGCACCGACTTCCGCTGTGCCGTGTACATGGGCGACATCAAGGCGATAATCAAACCCTACGAGCCGGCGATCACCGAAGGCGTGATTGAATGCGAGCCGAAGCGCAGGGGGAAGGGCAAGGGCAAGTAGGCGAAACCGGGCACGTCGACCGTGACCGATCGTGTTGCCCGACTCGGGCCAACCACTTCACACCTTGTAATCAGCATGCCCGCAGAGACGCAGACTCCGGATAGTGGGGCGCGACGCAGGGCGGCCGTTGCATTGCTCGCCATCGCGGCGTTCGGCGCCCTGGCGATCTTCGCCACATCACACTACATAAGCGACACGAAGCTGCTCTTCGAGGAGGATCCGGAGAGAGCGCTGCAGCGGCTCGGGCTCGCGCTCAAGAGTCTGGCGGTCCTGCTCGCCGTACTGCTGTTCGCGCTGGCCGGTTGGCTCTACCATCTTTCACGGCGGGCGCGGGCGGTCGAACGCTTTCCACCACCCGGGGCCTGGGTCATCCACGAGACGAGACTATTGACAGGGGAAGAGGCGCGAAAGAAGGCCGGGCAGGGGATCGTCTTCTCTGCAGTCATCGCGCTGACCGGGGTGTTCGGAGCCGCTCTCATCTGGTATGTGACGACCTCGCTGACCACCCCCTAGCCGGTCGTCACCGCCGCTGTCCGGCGGCGATTCACACGACCCGTTTCGACGAACGAACCTGACACCGGCAATCCAGCTCTATCCTAGCGACCGGGCTCGGGCACCGGGGCCGGCGGCGGCGGTCGACGCATCCGCTCCAATATCGTCAGGAACCGGGGATCCCCGCGGATCGAATCCCACAGCGGATCGTTCACCAGACTATAGAGCCGTCGATCCCGCTCGTCGTACGCCCGTTCCAATCGGGTAAGCGCAGCCTCGTGGCGGCCCAGCGCGATCAGGGCGGCCGCGTAATCGACGTGCGAGATCGAGACGCCGGCCGCCTCCCGCTCGTCCAGCCGGTGAAGCCGCCACTCCCAGTAGCCGCTGGCGCCGTTCTCGGCCACGGCGCGGCGTAAATTCGCCAGGCCGGCGGCGTCGGCGACCCGGTCACCCTCTCTTACCCTCTGGGCGTAGACCTCCACCGCACCCTCGAGATCGCCCCGCATCACGTACAGGCGCTGCAGAAGATCCCAAGCCTCGCTGAGCGTCGGGTCCGCCTCGAGCGCCTGGCGCAGAAACGTTTCCGCCTCTTCGTCTTGACCGTATATCGCCAGGTACCGCGCGGCCCTGACGCGACGATCGGGCGCCAGCGATCGGCGCGCCGCCATCTCGCGGCTCAACGCGACGCGCTCCGCCTCGCGACTGAACTCGCTGTACGCCATCGCCCATTCTTCGCCGGGCATGACGGCCGAATCGACCCCGACCCCGACGATCTGGACCAACCCGCGCAACGAGTCAGCCAGCCGCACGTTGTAGCGAGTGATCTCCGACAGGATGGCGCGAGCTTCCGGCGAGCTCGAGTCCAGCTTAACCGCTCGGGTGGCCGCCTCGATGGCGGGCTCGAGGTCGAGGGTCGAGTCCGGGGCCGAGAGCTCCAGCAATAGCTGCGCGCCGGCCAGACCCGTGTAGGCGGCGACGAAATTCGAATCTCTCGTCACCGCTTCCTCGAAGTGCTGGATCGCCTGCTGGTACCCCTCCGGTGTGCCCTTCGATGCTTGATAGCGACCGCGCATGTACGCTTCCGCCGCCTCCGGCTCCACCGACTCGCCCGACGCCAGGCTCGTCTCCATCTCCGGCGTGATCTCCGCCTGGATCTCCCTGGCGATCTCGATCGCCACCTCGCGCTGCAGCGCCAGGATATCTGTCAGGTCGCGGTCGTACTCCCGGGTCAGGATATGGGTGTCGCTCGGCCCATGGATCAGCTGGATCGTGATCCGCACCCGGTCACCCGCTCGGAAGACCGAGCCCTCGACGATCCCCTCGACACCCAGCTCCCTGGCGATCTGCGGCGCCGTCTTCGTCGTCCCCGCGTACTGGGCGACCGACGTGCGGGAGATCACCCGTACCGAGCCCAACTGGCTGAGCTGCGAAACCACCGCCTCGTGCATGCCCGCCACGAAATAGTTCTGTTCCGGATCGTCGGAGAAATTCTCGAACGGGAGAACGGCCAGCGAGCGGATCGGCGTTTCGGCATCGTAGGCGACGGGCGAACCGGGGGCACCGGAGGCGCCGCTTGCGGTGCTGGAGAGCTCCGAGCGCCGTTCCGGCGTCGACCTCGTGTCGATGCTGTAGCTGACCACCCACCACCCCAGGGCACCCACGGTCACCAGCGTGACGGCCAGCAGGGCGATGCGGGGGAGCAGACCGCCGGACTGCAAGGTCTGAGGGCCGCCGCCCTCCGCGTCCTGTGTCCTTCGGATCCCCTGCGGCGTGATCTCGTAGACCCACGCCAACACCAGGGCGACGGGAAAACCGAGCAACGTGACGACGACCAGCAGCCGCAGAGCCCAATCGGGCGCCTCGAAAGCGGGCAGCACGATCTCGGCCAGCTGCAGCAGCACGAACGAGCCGGCCGCGTAGGCGATCGCGGCGCGCCAGACGTGGCGCCGCTTGAGCTCGGCCAGAAACAGTCCGAATCCGGATGAGTTCTTTTCCATCGTGTCGTGTTTCCCTATACAAGAGGATGCGTCTCAGCCTGAAAAGGATGCATTGCCCGCCCCCCGGTCAATACTGACCGGCCCACGAACCGACCCCAGCGGACCTGTGCGCAACCCTCCCCTAGCTGGAAATTGAGGGATTCGATGCGATCACTGGACAATCACCTTCAAAGTTGAATGTTGGAGATTGGCCGTTCCAAGAACCGTTCGAATCGCCATGCGACCCAAGGCACCATCGAGGCTCCTCCGCCTTCTACTCCTGTCCGGGCTCGTCGCCCTCGCCCCCGCCTGCCCGTCGAAACCCGCCGCAGCCCAGCCGGACTCCTCGTCGGCGCGGCCGCCCCGGGCCACGCTCCTCGGCTGGGAGGAGAGCGTTCGTTTCGCGATTTTCGACCGTGCCGGCAGCACCCGTGGACGGAACAGCCGCCGCGGGATCCTGCAGCGGTTCGACGAGGCGATGGACGCCGAGTACGACCTCGACATCATCTCGTCCGACTTCTCTCTCACCGAGACGTACGCCTGGCACCGTCGGGAAAACGGCGCCCGTTTCTGGGCGGGGAGCATCGATCACCTGCAGCTGATCCAGCAGGGCGATCTGAAGGCCCGGGTGGTACTCGGGTCCGGTTGGTCCATCAAGGCGCGCTTCGTCCACGACGAATCGCTGAGGACGGAACGCAACCTGTTGTGGCTGGGGTTCGCCAGGCGGTTTGCCGAAGGGCGCTACTCGGTCTTCGTACAGGGCACACTCAGAGCGCGCAAGCCGGAATCGGACGTCGAACTGGGCTTCAGCTGGAACGCGGAGCACGCTCGGGTCACCGTCGCGGCCGCGGCGCTGGACCTCTTCAACGATCTGATCTTCCAGACCCTGGAAGTGGACCCCGGGGTGACCGACACCACGCTGGACTACACCTCGCACCCTTTCACGCTGCGGGTCATCGCCGACCTCACTCTGGGTCGCGGCGTGCGAGCCGAGCTCGTCGGCCTGGTGATGAGCCCCACCACCGTGGTCGCCGCCGCAGGTCCCGGCCGCCTGCCGGGGTTCGAGCAGGACGAACGGTACGCGTACGCCGGCGGCCTGCTGGGATGGGAGCCATCGGCGGGGAGCGGGCTGGGGGGCTTCGCCACCTGGGTGCGGGCGCGCCTCGACCGCGAGCCGCTGGCGGCCGGTCGGCCGGAGGATGCCTTCGAGCTCACGGAGACGACCTCGAGCCTCGGCATTTATGGGATCCACGAGCTCACCCCGCAACTCACAGCCGAGGGGTGGGCCGCCCGAATCTGGCGGCTCGAGGATCGGATACCGACGGGGGCGTCAGAGGTCGAATACGAGGACAGGACCTGGGCGGGACGCGCCAGCGTCACCCACGGGGCGAGGCGCGGCTTGAACGTCAGCCTGGGCCTGGATGTCACCGTTCGCCGGGTCAGCGGGCCACCGCCGGTCGTGACGCTCGAACCGCTGGGCAGCGACAACTTCCGGCTGCGGGTCGACCTAGGCTGGCGCTTCGGGGGCCAAGCAGGGCTGGTGGCCGGTGCCGGTCTCGACCTGGACACCGGCCGCTTCGACGGGGCCCACGGTCGCTTCCGGCTGTATTGGTAGCCAGCTGCCTATCGCGGCCGAGCCCGGCCGGAAAAATTCAGACGCGAGACTCCCGCCAGAGCCACACCGCGACGCCGGCGAAGATGAGAACTGCGATGGCGCTGACCCACATCGGCACGGCGATCCCGCGGGCCACGATATCGACGCTCAGGAGCATTCGCAGCAGATGGGCGAGCGCGACCAGGATCAGCAGAACGAAGGCGAAACGTGCCGCCGGCTTCATGACGTGCCTCCCGGTACTGGTATGGTTCGGATACAACTAGCCGTGGGGCGGCCTGCCGGCAAGATGCGCCGCCGCCTCCGAGTGCGGACGCGCCCTCGCCCGGCTGCTCAGATTACCAGGTTGCCATTCGAAACTACTTCGGGAGGGGGATGCCGTTGCGATTGAACACAGCCTCCAGTTCGGCCTTGTCCACGGCCTTCTGGTAAGCCGCTTCTGGCGTGACCTTGTCCGTTTCCACCAGGTCGAGCAGCGCATCCGTGAGGGTCCGCATACCCAGCGCTTTGCCTGTCTGCATCATGGACGGGATCTGATAGGTCTTGCCTTCCCGAATGAGGTTGGCCACCGCCGAGTTCACCAGCAGGCACTCCATCGCCGCCACGCGGCCGCCCGCCTTTGCTTTGACCAGCGTCTGCGAGACCACACCTCTCAGGCTCTCGGCCAGCATGGTCCGGATCTGCTCCTGCTGATCCGCGGGGAACTGATCGATGATCCGGTCCACGGTGGAGGCGGCGGTGTTCGTGTGTAGCGTTCCGAACACCAGGTGGCCCGTCTCCGCGGTTTCGATCGCGATCTCCACGGTCTCCAGGTCACGCATCTCGCCGACCAGGACCACGTCGGGATCCTCGCGCAGCGCCGCCCGCAACGCCACCTTGAAGCTGCCCGTGTGAACACCCACCTCGCGCTGGTTGATCAGACATTTCTTGTTCTCGTGCACGAATTCGATCGGGTCTTCGATCGTGATGATGTGGTCGGAACGGTTGCGATTGATGTGGTCGATCAGCGCGGCCAGCGTGGTCGACTTGCCCGAGCCGGTGGGACCGGTGACGAGGACGAGACCTTTGTTGAGATCGCAGAGGTTCACGATCTCCTTCGACAGGCCCAGCTGTTCGACCGTCCTAATCTCCGCCGGGATGAACCGAAAGACACCGCCCATCCCCCTGCGATCCATGAACAGATTGCAGCGGTAACGGGCCAGGCCCGGAATCTCGTAAGCGAAATCGGTGTCGCTCGTTCGGTCGAACTCCTCCAGCTTGTGGGGCGGCGTGATCGAGATCAGCAGCTCGCGGGCGTGGTCGGCCGACAGGAGCATCTCCTCGTCCAGCGGCACTATGTCGCCGTCGCGTCTGAACAACGGCTTCGACCCGCTCGAGAGGTGGAGATCGGAGCATCCCTCCTCCACCATGCACCGCAGCAGCGCTTCCATCCGCCGGCGCGGCTCCCTTCCCGCTCCTGCCGGCGCTTGAACAACGCTCTCGGTCCGGCTCCCGGATTCCACCGTCGGTTTCCCGGTCCCATCTTTCGGCTCGGCCGAGCCGGCCGCCGTCTCCGGCTGGATCACGACCCGCGGGCCACCGTCAACCTGGGAGTACACCACCCGGACCGGTCCCGACGGCGCCGCATAGACGAAACCCTTGCCGGCTGGCGCATCGGTGAGAGCGCCCGGCTCGCTGGGCATGATCTCTCGAAGCAGCCGCTCGACCTGTTCGGCCGTCACTGCCTGTGAAGTCGCTGTACGCTGGGCGCCGTTCACGCCCAGCATGATCTGCGTGCCCGCCGTGAGCTCGAGTCGCTCCGCCTGAAGATTGTGGAGCGCCTGGATGAACTTGTCGATCTGTGCCATGAAGCCCTTACGGGGTTGAGACCGAGACGATCTTGTCCCGGTTGACCAGGTGCATCGTCTCGCCCTCGTGCACCGGGATGAACTGCTCTGCCGAGTTGAGGAAGTCCTGGAGCCGACGCCGGCCCGGAGGGCGCCAGTAGGCCACGCTGCCTGCCACCCGCGTGCCGTCCTGCAAGGTCAGCTCGACCGCCACCCGAGTCCCTCCCTCTTCTTCATCCGCCTCGTCCGGGGACCGCTCTTCGTAGCTGGCATCGAACGACACCGCCATCACCTCGGTCCGCTGGAACAACAGCAACCGGCCGTCCGCGTCCAATGCCGGGACGAAACGGTCACCGCCGTTGAGCACATCGCTGGGGCGTTCGGGCCCGGTGTGCCGAGCAGCGTGCTCTGCCAGGTAGAGCGACAGCTCTTTCGCCTCCAGGAATGCCAGCTTCAGCGTGATGGGAACCGGTCGTTTCGGTACGACGTAGCCTTCGGTCATGGCGGGCACCTCTCTTTCGCAACGTGGCACTCTGACATCGGCCCCGGTTTGGCAGGTTACATGCCAGAGCCGTGATCGCGGCAACCCCACTAGCTAACAATAGTTACAGGAGGCGCGGGCGGAAGCGGTCTCGCGAAACCCGTCGATGAGGGGATTAATAACCGAATTCGTCCGGTCAGAATGGCCGACCGGGTGGGCAATACCGGGGCGAGCCGGGCTCGTCCCGACCGTTGGCCGCCGGCGCTATGAGCCCGGCTGGAAGGTGTGCTCGTACTTCAGGATCAGCCTCTGATCGGTCTTCCCCAACACGCTCAGGTCGTCGCTCAGCCGACCCAGGTCCCGGCTGGTGTCGTACACCAGGTAGAGGTCCTGGCCTTCCCGAAAGTGATACCGAAGCCGGACATTCGCCCCCAGACGTTCGGCGGCCATGCTGTACTGGACCAGGGCGGCGATGGAGAGGTGAATGTCGACGGCCGTCTGCACTCGCAGCCGCGTCAGGTCGGCGTCGAACCTCTGGTTGCGAGCTGGGAACCAGAGGCGATTGAACACATACTCGAAATCCAGCGAGAGGTGGGGCGACACGACCCAGGTGGGGTTGAGGGTCACTCGACCACGCCAACCATCCATGAAGGTTCCGGTGAACAGCACGGCGCGGCCGCTGAAACGGGCGCCGGGATTGAGATCGTAATTGATGAAGATGTTGGGCCCGAAGTAGCTGCCCGCCGGAACGGAGGCGGCATCGTCGAAGACCAATTCCTCGTCGAGATCCTCGTAGACGAGGTTGAGGGCGACGTTGAAGTAATTCCCTCCCTTGAATGTCGTGCTCCAGCGAAATCGTTGCAGCGCCGATTCCACGGACCCGTCGTCGCTGCGCAGGAACAACCGCGACGTCAGCCACGCCTTGTGACGACTGACCGATGCGCTGCCACCCGGTTGCCAGGCATACGTGATGTTCGACTTGAGCGCGGTGTAATTTACCCGCTCCTGGAAACCCAGCGTCGGCTCGTAGGCGGGGCCGGCACGGGCAGCTTCGAGTTGGTACCCAAGACCATCGAGTGACCGACGCTGCCAGAACAGACGCATGAGCGTTCGATCGAATACGCTCGCCGCTTCGACCCCATGGTTGTATGACTGGGCCCACTGCAACGTCATGTATTCGTCCCCGAACAGGTTGAACTGGCCGTCGACCCCGTAAGTCAGATCCGTCCTGCCATCGGTTCTGACCCGACTCGTCGCTAGACCACCCACCGTCGACCGCTCGTTCGCAACCGTGCTCCGCACCCGCACAACCGCATCGTTCTCACCCGGCCGCGAACCCGCGCCACGGACCTGCATGCTCATCACGCCCAGATCCCAACTGCCCACCCGGCCTGTCAGCCTGGCGCCGCCCGCGATCGGCACAGCCTGGCCCTCATCATCGAGTCCGATTCTGCGGCTGTGAAACAGCCGCCCCTCGTCCCCGGTGTTGAACTGAAAGATCGACGCGCGTTCCTGAAAGAACTTCCGCTTCTCCGGAAAGAACAGGTTGAAGCGGTCGAGGTTCACCTGCAGCTCATCTGCCTCGGCCTGGGCGAAATCCGTGTTCAGCGTCAGGTCCAGCGTCAAGTTGTGGGTGAGCCCGTACTTCAGGTCCAGTCCCACCTGGCGGGTGATGTCGGTTCCCGGTGGAGCAAGTGGCTCTTCGAAGTCTCTGGTGCGCTCGAAGCCGCTGAGCAGATAAGGCGTAACGTAGAGTGGAGCACCCTTCGCGACCCCGGAGATGCGCACGTCCTGCGCCTGAGACGGCTTGAACTCTGCCAGCGCCCAATCGGGAGGGATGGCCGGGAATATGTGTTTTTCGTTCTTGCGGCTGATGTAGCGGGCGGCGATGAGGCCCATTACCACCTTGCCCTCCTGCGGCTCGAATCCCAGCGATGAGTACGGTATCCGCATCTCGGCGAACCATCCCTCATCGGTGATGGTCGTGGCGACGTCCCAGAAGCCGTTCCATTCGCTGTTGAGTGGAGTCGCGCCGCCCGATGGGTCGGCATCGTTGCTCACCTCCTCGTCGAGCATGATGCCGAGCGGTGTGGTCGTGAACTTCAGCGCCGTCTCGTTGTCGTTGAAGGAGTCCAGGATGAGATCGAACGCGTCGTCGCCGTTCCATCGATCCCGGTACAGGCTGTTGGCACGGATTTCCTCCGGCCGCGAGTCGTAGAACCGGCCCGCCGCCCAGATGTACTCGTCGTTGTAGGCGACCCGAATCTCGGTGCGCTCGGTCATCGCACCACGGAAGGTCGGCCAGTGCATCACCAGCGGCAGCGGCTCGATCGCCTGCCAGGCCGGCTCATCGCTCCGACCGTCCAGTGTAAGCGACCCTTCGAGGCGCGGCAGCTCCACCAACTCCTGCCCGCTGGCGTGCAGCGGGCAGGTGAGGGTCAGGGCGATGCACGCCGCCAGTGGCCAGGCGCGTTTTCTCGTACTCGCGATGTGCGTCATCGGTGTCCGCCTCCGTCGTCGATCGGCTCGACGGCAAAGCTAACGTCGGCGGAATCCGCGCTGGTTGCGTCCCGGTGAGGATTGGGTCAGGGTCTGTTGCGGAAAGTGTCAGAGAGGTGCAGGGTCAGTTCTTCAGCTGGCGCGGACGGCCGTCGCCGGACGACCGTTCCCGGCCCCCGGGGCACCGCCTGAGGTGCGACCCTCTAGCGGATGTCCGATTCGAGCCGGTAACCGATCTTGCGAACGGTGACGATGTAGCGCGGCCGAGATGGGTCGGCCTCGAGCTTGCGCCGCAGCTCGGCGACGTGGGTGTCGACCGTGCGGCTCACGACCATCGATGGGTATCCCCAAACTTCCCGGAGCAGGTCCTGCCGCGAGACGGCTTGACCGTGCCGCCGTATCAGCGCCGCCAACAGTTCGTACTCCTTCGGCGTCAGTGTCACGTCTTCCCCGGCGCGACGAACCCGCCGAGCGGCGGAGTCCACTTCTATGTCACCGAAACGCACCGTGTTCTCCACGTCGGCCCCGCCGTTGCCCCCGGTCCCCTCGCGGTCCAGCAGACGCCCGACCCGGGCGAGCAGCTCGAGCAGGCCGAACGGCTTGGTCACGTACTGGTCCGCACCGAGGCGGAACCCCTGAACCTTGTCCGCTTCTTCGCCGCGCGCCGTCAGTATGAGCACCGGTGTCTCAACGCCTTCCTGACGCAGGCGGCGGAGAACGTGATACCCGTCCAATCGCGGCAACATCAAATCGAGGACGACGAGATCGTGCTCCCGGGCGAGGGCACGCTCCAGACCCGCCTTCCCATCCGCGGCGACCTCGACATCGTAGCCCTCGATCTCCAGGTTGTTACGCAACCCGTACGCCAGGTCGGTGTTGTCCTCCACTACCAGTATTCTCTTCTTCGCCATCTCAGCTTCCCGATCCCGCCTGCTCCGTTCCGTCTCATTCTCCATCGCGTTGCCCGTTCATCACCGCCGATGCCGTTTCCGGCAACTCGACCACGAACCGCGCCCCACCACCCGGCGCGGCCTCCACCCACACACGTCCCCCGTGCTGTAGCGTCAACGCGCGCACCACCGAAAGGCCGATCCCCGTACCGGCGACGGCGTTCTCGCGCTCGCGATCCAGTCGCGAGAAGGCCCGGAACACCTTGTCGCGATCTTCCCTCGGCACGCCGGGCCCTTGATCGTCCACCCACAACCGCACCAGCCCGTCAGTCCGCTGGAGTCCGACGCTCACCTCCTGGCCCTCGGGCCCGTACTTCACCGCGTTATCCAGCAGATTGAGCAGGATCTGGCGAAAGGCGCTGCGGTCGACTTCCGCCACGATGTCCGCGGCGACATCGGCGATCACCTCGACCTCGCGCGCGGCCGCCAATGGCCGGAAGGCATCGAGCACTTCTGCCACCTGAAGTGGCAACTCGGTGGTCTCGACGTTCAGCCGCATGCCGTTTCGTTCCGCCCGCGAGAACAGAAGGATATTGCCCACCAGGTGTGAAAGGCGCCGCGCTTCCTGGTCGATGATTCGTAGACCGCGGTCCCGCTCGCTGTCGGACCGCACGCGCCCCAGGAGCAGCGTCTCGGCGAACATGCGGATCTGGGCCAGCGGCGTCCGCAGTTCGTGCGACACGTTCGACACGAACTCGGCTCGCATCCGGGCCAACTCGACCTCGCGGCGCAGCAGGTAGATCGCCGCCGCCACGAGTCCGGCGGCGAGCAGAAGCAGACCCGCCAGGACCGGCAAGCGGGAGCGCGGCAGACCTCCGATGATCAGGGCGTCGACGATCTCGGCTCGCAATGCCACCTCGACAGCCAGATGACCGTGCTGGTCCGATAAGTACTCCCGGGACGTGAACTCGGACCGGTACTGCGGCTCGGTCTGGTACAGGACGTCGTCCGCCGCCCCCAGTACCCGGACCGAAAGGTAGTCGCTGTTATCGCCACCGCCGGTAAGAGACGGTGGTAACAGCGGGTATTCGAACGCGTATCCGAAGGCTTCCGGCACTTCGCGCAGCTCAACCCCGAAGCCGCGCGCCGCCGCAGGCGTACCGGCTCTCTCGAACTCGACCACATAGACCAGGAGGTGGGTCGCGCCCTCGGGGGCGCCCGCTACCACCGCGTGATCCCACTCGGGGTCGAAGGAGCGGGACAGGACAGCCAGGGTGTCGCGGGCCCAATCCATCACCGTCGCCGGCGGCTCGCCACCTCTCACCGCCAGCTCTCCCCTATTCAGATCGAGGCGAAACGTATAACGGATGAAGCCGGGCGGCGTCTTACCCTCGGCCGGCGACAGAACGTGGAGCAGGCCCGGTGTGACGATCTTGTGATCGAACTTGCTCTGCGCGTGATCGGCGAACTGCCAGGCGACGAAGGCGGCGTGATCCCGCAGTGCGCTGGTCGCCGCCGCGCGATGCGACCGGGCCGCCTTCTGTGCCTCGTAGGCCAGAATCCCCGCCAACACCAGGGTAACCAGCAGCACGAAGACCACGAAACGCGCCCGCGCGCCTTGCGATTCACGCTGTAGGTGATGCTTCACGTTCCCTCTCGCTCGATTTCCGGTTCCGCGCTGGCCGCGATCACTCCGTCACCCTACCCTGGACTCGGTGCTGAGGGCAATGCTCCGGCGGTCGAACGAAACCTAGCGTCGAGGCAAACCGTCCGGGTCAGGACCGGGTGAGGAGGATGTCCGGAGTTTGTCAGGAAAAGGTGGCTGACAGCGCATCCTCGGAGCCGATCGACGCCGCGTGCCGAGACTTTTCGCGATCCCTAACCTCCCCTCTATATAATACCCAGGTTCCATAACACAGGCCCTTTGCTGAGCACGTTGGGCGCGACCGGAAACGGAGTTGGCCATCCGCTCGCCAGGGCGCCCACCGGAACGACCGGGAGGTGCTATGTCTACCCGTGCGATCCTGATCGAGCGGCATGGCCGACCGGAAGTGTTGGTCGAGCGCGAGGTCCCGCTCCGCGAGCCCGGCCCGGCGGAGGTCCGGCTTCGGGTCGAGGCCGCCGGTGTGAATTTCGCCGACCTCGCGATGCGGACGGGCCTTTACGGAACCGTGCCCCAGCGGCCCTACAGTCCCGGCTTCGAGGTCGCCGGCACCGTTGCGCGTATCGGCTCCGACGTGGTCGGCTGGAAAGAGGACGACCGGGCCGTCGCCCTGCTTCGCTACGGGGGCTACGCCCACGATGTCGTCGTGCCCGCCGCCAATCTTTTCCGCTACCCCGAGGCCCTCTCACCCGCGCAGGCGGCGGCGGTTCCCGTCGCGTTCCTCACCGCCTGGGTTTGCCTGTTCGAAGCGGCTCGTGCCCGGGCTGCCGAGACCGCGCTGGTCCTCGGCGCCGGGGGCGGTGTTGGAACCGCGGCGACCCAGCTGGCGGTGCGCCATGGACTGCGGGTCATCGGCACCGCGGGGACCGAGGCGAAGCGCGAGTTCGTCACCGACCGCCTCGGCGCCGCCGCCTGCCTCGATTCCCGTGGCGATTGGGAGCCGGGGGTGCGGCGGCTCGTCGGCGCGCGTGGGGTCGATGTGGCGCTCGACCCGGTGGGTGGCCGGGCCACAGCGGCCTGCCGACGCCTGCTCGCGCCTCTCGGTCGGCTGATCTTTTACGGGCTGAGCGAGGGATTGCCGAAAGCCAGGCGGAGCTGGCCGCGAGCGGCATGGGCGTGGCTCCGCACGCCGCGCTTTCATCCGCTCTCGCTGGTTCAGCCGAACGTCGGGATCTTCGGCGTCCATCTCCTTCACCTCGGCTGGAAGGAAACGCTGTTGCGGGGGGCGCTGGAGGAGATCCACCGGGCGATCGGCGACGGCGAGCTGCGGCCGGTGCTGGACCGAACCTTCCCGTTCGACCGCGACGGCGCCGTAGCGGCCCACGAGTACATGCACGCCCGACGCGTCCTGGGGAAGATCGTCCTCGCACGCCACGAGGCGTGACCGGGCGACTCGGCGATGGCGCCGGCACCGTCGCCTCTCTCCCCGCCTGTCTCGTGCGCTCCAACCTCAGTTGGGCGCATGGACACCGTCGCCGCCGTAGTCCCGGTCGTCGCCGATGGCGGGGCCCGACGGCTGGGTCGCCCGGGTGTTGTCGATGCCGGCGATGAACTGGCGGATCGAGCCGGGGAACGGGTCACGGCGCGCGTTCTTGCCGTAGACGTCGGTGTACCAGATCGACGGCCCGTCGGCGTTGGTGACCCGGATGCTGTTCACATCGACGAAGCGCCGGGCGCCCTGGAACGGCGAACCCGGGTCGTCCCACGCGACCACGGCGGTGGCCGAATCGCCGCAGTGGCCACCCCGCGCGCGCTCGCCCGAGGCCAGCTCCTCGTAGCACACCTCCACCGTCCGGGCCAGACCGCCCTGGACCGCGGGATCGTAGTAGCGGGCGGGATTCCGGACCTGGAAGTAGGGGTTGAACGACAACAGCGTTCGACCGTCTTCCGTGCGGATTCGGTCCGAGACCTCCCAGCTCTCTCGCAGGCCGCTCCCGAAGTTGGAGCGCTCCCCTTCGGCCACCAGGATGAACTCCTCGACGCAGGGGCGGTCCGGGATGAAGCGATGGCCGTTGCCGTCCGGCGCGTCGGGCGGCGTTCCCGCCTGGATCACCCGATCCCGATCGCACGAGCTCTCGAACTCGCCCGGATCGCCGATCGTGGTGATCATCTGAACGTGCACGTGCGCGCCGTCGCTGCAGTGTGCGTGGAGCGCGAACTCGTGCGTGTTGATCACGAAAGCGCCGGCGCCGTGAGAACCCTGGTGCAGCTCGACCATCACGTCGCAGCTGACCTCGAGCAGCGACGAGGCCGCCCCGCCCGAGAAGCGAAAGCTCAGATCGTTCTCCCATTCGACCTTGTAGCCGACATGGTCGGCCGGCAGCGCCAGGCCGAACGGGATGTCACCGACTTCGGAGTACAGCGCCGAACCGCCCGGGTCGCGGCCATGCTCGTGGCCGAACGTGCAGCCGGTGGCGGGGTCGACCGGCGGGTGCCAGGTCGGGTACAGCAGACCATCCGGGCCCACCACCGAATAACGGTTGTGGTCCTCACGCCTGCACGTGTCGTCGGGCCCGGGCTCCCACCTGTCGTACGCCGCGCTGAAGCCCGTGGCTTCGCCTCCGCTCCGCAGCCCGTGGGGGGCCTCGTCGCAGGCCACCGTCGCCGCCAGCCCCAGCGCCACCACGATCGCGACCCGCCCCACCAGACCTCTATCCCGCATGCTCTGCCTCCTCAATGCCACGTGACCCCGATCCCCAGCTGCAGCAGCGCCAGGAACACGCCATCGGCTTGCCGATCGCCGTTGAACTCCAGCTGGCCCGTCGGCAGCGTCACGACGGCGTTCATGTAGGGCTGCACCGACGCCCGGCGGCCGATCATCACCTCGTATCCCGCTCCGATCATCGGCCCCAGACCGCTGGACGTCAGCACGTTCTCCTCGTCCTCGATCCGAAACGCCACGTACCCGACCCCTCCCTTCAGGTAGAGCCGGTCTTCCGGGTTCGGATACCAGTAGACCACCGCGCCCACCGTCCCCAGGTACTCATTCACGCCCTCCACCCGGCGTGTCCAGCCATCCAGCTCGCCGGCCACCCGGAACGCCGGGCCCAACGTGCCGCCCACCACCGCGCTCCCCGACAGGCCAGCCCCCCGGCCGCCCGCGCAGATGTCGCAGCTCACCCAGGCGGCGCCGTAGCTGAAGCCCAGCCCCCACCAGAAACCCTGGCGGCCTCGGGACTCCTGGCCCGTGGCCGGCGAAACCCCGGCCAGCCAGAGGCCCAAACCGATGAGCGATAGCGTTGCGAAGCGCGCCACAGAGTGACCTCCCGAATGAAGTTCCACGGCGGCTGCCCGTTGCCACTTACATGCCAGAAGCGTAAGTGGTTGTGAAATCGAAAGATTCGCTCCAGGGAACTCGGCGGGGACAGGAACGGTTGTTTCCAGAATAAGAACTGTTTTCCGGTTCGTCCAGCCTCTCGCTGGAGGTGGTCGGAATCGGTGAGCGCATCCCGGATCCGGACATCCGCGGCGGCCCGAAGCCCGTCAGACCGCCGGCGTGGCGGGCACGCGTTCTGCATGATCTCGGCCGTGGAACCCGTCGCATCATCGAGGACGTATGCTGCGACATTGCCTCTATTGCGGTCGATCCCTCTCTCGCGAGGGGATCTTGGAAAGCCTGCGACCCGGGGTACGGATCGCGTTCGATCCCGAGCGTCGACGGGTGTGGACCGTGTGCGACCGCTGTCACGGCTGGAGCCTGTGGCCGCACGACGAGCGGACCTCAGCGCTCGAACGGCTGGAGCGTACCGCCCACCGGGCGCGGCTACTTTATCAGACGGCCAACGTGGCGCTGCTGGAGGCGAACGGTCGAGAACTGGTCCGGGTGGGCCGGCCGGAACTTCCGGAGGAAGCCTGGTGGCGCTACGGCCGGGAGCTTCGCAGGCGCCAGACATCGTACCGCAGCAGACTCTCCGCCGTGGGCGCGGCCGCCTACGCCGCCATCTCCTACCTGGGGGCCAACGTCGGGCTCCAGGGGATCACCGGGGACTTCCATCTCGAGGAGGACCTGTACGCCGGCGTGCTGCGCTGGCGAAGGTTCGGACGTACCGCCTGGAGCGGGCGGGCGCCCTGCCCCAACTGCCGCAGCGTGCTTCTGAAGCTGTTCTACTTTCGTACCCGGTACCTGGTGCTGATGCCCGGCTCCGACGGCGGGCTCGCCATCGGCTTGCCGTGCTCGCGCTGCGATCCGTGGACGGAAGAGAAGGTCCACCGGCTCGAAGGGCCCGCGGCGGAACGCGTGCTGCGCCGCGTGCTGGCTTATCAAAACGTCAAGGGCGCGTCGGAGCACGACCTGGCCGACGCCGTGGGAACGATCGAAAAAGCCGGCTCCGCGCGCCGCCTGGTCTCCGACCTGGCCACCGACCGCACGCCCCTTTACGAGCTCGATCGCTCTCGCGCCCTCGCCCTCGAGATCTCGGTCAACGACAGCGTCGAACGGCGTCAGCTCGCGATCGAAGGCGCGGTCCTCGAGGAGGGCTGGCGCCGCGCCGAAGAGGTGGCGGCGATCATCGACGAGGAGCTCTAATACACTCAGTTGAGACGGCTGGTCACCGCTGGCGTTGAGTCGTATCCCCGCGTCAGGCGGATCAGCGCTGGCGTCGTCGCATCCCACGGGTCCACGACCCTCCCCTGCCACACGAATTCGATCAGCCCGGCCCCTACCAGCCTCGCCGCGACCCGCCGAATACGATCCAGAAGCCCGCGCCAGCCATCCCCACCCACCGCCAGCGCGGACTCCGATAGCGTCAACAGGCCGCCTGGACCCCGGGCCGCCAGCAGCCGCAACATGGTGACCTCGATCTCTCGGTCCAAGGCGTCGAACTTCCTCTCGCCCCACCCCCGTGGCCCACGCCCTTGATATCTATCGCTGCGTAGCATCGTTTCCTCCTGGATCGGGTGATCCTGCGTTTCTCGCGG
>JABAHQ010002108.1_pt1 | contig 54555 bp, 58 predicted proteins | sample 7062091 | NCBI WGS metagenome assembly JABAHQ01 (sample SAMN14534359, study PRJNA622989) | marine sediment metagenome | biome: marine biome [ENVO:00000428]; feature: marine pelagic biome [ENVO:01000023]; material: deep marine sediment [ENVO:00002113] | place: India: Gulf of Kutch | collected...
CCACGGGGCCAACGACACCATCGACGCGCCGCTGTGGAACCGCACCAACGTGGGCAACAGCTACACTCTTTACGACAAGCCGCTGCAGTCCGGCCAGACGCCGACCCAGCCCGGGGTGAGCTCGCTGACCTGCCTTTCCTGCCACGACGGCACCGTGGCCGTGGACTCGATCATCAACATGCCGGGCTCCGGCAACTACAGCGCCGCGCAGAAGACGAGCGAAAACGAGGCGTTCCTGGACACTTGGCCGGGGGCTTCCACTCATATGGCTCTGACGGCCGGTGGCGGCCCCGACTCATGCCTGGCTTGCCATGGGCGTGACGGACTCATGTCCGAGCTTTGGTTCGACGCCTTTGCGCTCGGCACCGATCTCACCGACGATCACCCGGTGGGCGTGCAGCTTCCCGATGGCGCTCTCTACGACTTCAACACCCCGACCGGCGTCAGCGGCAATCTGAGATTCTTCGACGGCGACGGTGACGGGCGGGCCGACAGCAACGAGCTGCGCTTCTACGATACCGGCGACGGCTACGAGGTGGAGTGTGCCTCCTGTCACGATCCCCACGGGGTCACCACCAGCGGCGGGCAGAGCGGCCCGCTGATCCCGTCGTTCCTGCGCGTCAGCAACGACGAGTCGGGCCTGTGCCTGACCTGCCATGACAAATGACCGGCAGATCATGAGATTCTATCTGGCGGCGCTGGCGCCAGCCGCTTTCACGGTTTCCGCTCCTGCCGCCTTCGCCGACGGGTGGGATCCCGGTTCCAAGGCGAGTAACGTCGGTTCCATAGTCAATACGCGCCATAACTTGTCCATATCGTACAATCCCGCGGCACAGAGCGCGATGTTTTGGACTTCAAGCATACATACGGCGAATTACTACGCCGCGGTGTGCGTCTACTGTCACACGCCCCACGGGTCCAACAACACCATTGATGCGCCCTTGTGGAACCGCACCAACGCGGGCACCAGCTATGTCCTATTCGATATGCCCCTGCAATCCGGCCAGACGCCAACCCAGCCGGGTGTCAACTCTCTCACTTGCCTGTCATGCCATGACGGGACCGTGGCCATCGACTCGATCATCAACATGCCCGGCTCGGGAAACTATTTGGCTTCGCAGCAGACCGGCCAGGACGTCGCATTTCTCGACGCGTGGATCGATCCGGAGCTGGGTACGGCAACGAATGCGAACCATATTGCCTTGAGCAGCGCCGGCCCGAAGTTTCCGGGCTGGGAAGGCTATCCGGACGGCACCGACTGGGGATGCATGAACTGCCACTCGGACGGCGGTTTCGTATCGCAGTATCCCTTCGAGGCATTCGCGTTGACGGCGGACTTGTCCGACGACCACCCGGTGGGGCTGACGCTGCCCGATCCCGCCAATTATGACTTCAGGCCGCCCACGGGGGCGGACGGGAATCTCGAGTTTTATGACACAGATTCCGATGGGCGGGCCGACAGCAACGAGGTCCGCTTCTACAATACCGGCGACGGCTACGAGGTGGAATGCGCCTCCTGCCACGACCCGCACGGGGTGGACGGGGGAGGCGGCGCGCTGATTCCGTCGTTCCTGCGGGTCAGCAACGGCGACTCGGGCCTGTGCCTGACCTGCCATGACAAATGACCGGCAGATGATGAGATTCTATCTGGCGGCGCTGGCGCCGGCCGCTTTCACGGTTTCCGCTCCTGCCGCCTTCGCCGAGGGGTGGGATCCGATGAGCAAGGCCAGCAATATCGGCGGTATCGCGAACACGCGCCACAACCTTTCGCTGTCGTTCCTGACGCCATCGTTCTGGACCAATTCGATGGACGGGGCCCGCAACCAGTACAATCAGGTGTGCGTCTACTGTCACACCCCTCATGGAGCGAACCCCACCGTCGACGCGCCGCTGTGGAACCGCACCAACAAGGGCAACAGCTATGTCCTGTACGACATGCCGCTGCAGTCCGGTCAGACGCCGACCCAGCCCGGCGTGAGCTCGCTGACGTGCCTCTCTTGCCACGACGGCACCGTGGGCATCGATTCGATCGTCAACATGCCCGGCTCCGGGAACTACAGCGCCGCCCAGCAGACGAGCCAGAACAACGCGTTTCTGGATACCTGGGCATTGGCGGATCACGCCGCGCTCAATGTCGGCGGTTGCTTCGACTGCCACAGCAATCAGCCCGGCGGCGGGTATGTCATACAAGGGGGCGTGCGCATCAGCCCGCTTTTCGACGCATTCCTGCTCGGCGCGGACCTCACCGACGATCACCCCGTGGGCGTGACGCTACCTGACGCCGCCAATCACGACTTCAATCCGCCCACGGGAGCGGACGGAAACCTCGAGTTCTACGACAAGGATTCCGACAGCCGTGCCGACACAAACGAGGTGCGTTTCTACGATACCGGCGACGGATACGAAGTGGAGTGCGCCTCGTGTCACGACCCGCACGGGGTGGACGGGGGAGGCGGCGCGCTGATCCCGTCGTTCCTGCGCGTCAGCAACGACGAGTCGGGCCTGTGCCTGACCTGCCACGACAAGTGATGTGCGTGTCGGCGCGAGCGGCCGCGGGCTAGAGGCGGAACTGCTCCAGGATGCGCCTTCCCTCCGCCTCGCTCAGGCGCCGAATCACGTCAATCTTCTTGAAGCCCTGATCGACGAGATAGACCCGCCCGGTTTCGTCGACCGCCACGCCGCTCAACAACATATAGCGCCCGGGTTTGTCCTCCGAACGGCCCCCTTGGCCCATGGCGAGCAAAAGCTGCCCCTTTGCATTGAAGATCTGAACGTTGCCGAATCGGCCGTCGGTCACGTAGACGTTGCCCTCGTCGTCCACGGCGATCCCGCGCGGGCGCGCGAACTGTCCGAAGCCGTTACCCACCGAGCCCCATGCCTGCAGGAAGCGGCCATCGGGGTCGAAGGCCTGGATGCGGAAATTGCCGGTGTCCAGCACGTACAGCGTGCCGTTCGGCGCCACCGCTGCATGGGTGGGCAGGTTGAACCGGCCCGGGCCGACCCCCCGCCCGCCGATGGTGAACAGCCGCCGGCCTTCGGCATCGTAGACCACCACGCGGTGGCTCGTGCTGTCGACGCCGCCGGCATCGACCACGTACACGCGGCCGCCGTCGCCCGTCACCGCCACGTCGGTGGGATGCTCGAGCTCGTCCGCGCCCCCTATGCAGCGGCGGTGGTGCCCGTTCGGGTCGTAGACGCAGACACGCCGGTCGGTAGCGTCGGCGACATAGAGATTCAAGTCATTGTCGATGTCCACGCCCAGGGGCTTGGTGAGCGCGCCCTCGCCGCGCGTGCCGAATGTGAAAAGCTGTCTGCGGGGGATATCGAACAGATAGACCAGCCGCGCCACGGTATCGCTCACGATGATCTTGCCCCCGCGCGCGGCGACGTCGAACGGCTTCATCAGGGTCACCGAGGCGCGGCGCCGCTTGCCCGCCGCGAGCTGCTCGAAGCGGCTTCGTCTGTCCGGCCCGGCGACGCTCAGGTCGGAGCGCAGGCTCAGCTCATACTGGAACCGGGGCCGGTCGGGCGGCTCGGGCCAATAGGGCGCGATCTCCTCTTTTCTCGGGCTCGCCGGCGCGCAGGCGCCCAGCAGGAAGGCGGCAAACAGCAGGACTGGAGATCCGCCCGCCGGGCGGATGCATCGGCGTATGGTGCTCATCGTCTGTGGGAAGCCGCTTGCGTGTGCACTACGGGGACAATCGGACATACCCGCCGGGACACGTACACGCTATTGGATATCGCATGGATACGCAAGCTCCCCCCGGGTTTGGTCTCGGATCGAGGTCGGGGGCCTGCCTTGCGGCCGACGGCGCGGTGCCCCTCGATTGCCGTGAAGAGCACGGGATCGGCGTTAGTGCCGCGAAGCCTATTGTTTGACTTGGTCAAAGGCCGTTCGACAACGTGCACCCGGTTGTCGGCCGGCTCATAGCGGCCTTTGGCCGCCGCTCGGATCTGCGCTGACCGGCCGGCCTCGATCGCCGCTCAGGAATTTCGGCGGGCACAGCCCGCCCGATGGAACGTGACGAAGCATTCATAAGGCGGCCTGTGGCAACCACGTTTGTCCCACCCCAACATGCAGCGCTGTGTTCATAGGGCGGCCTTTGGCCGCCGCTCGGATCTGCGCTGACCGGCCGGCCTCGATCGCCGCTCAGGAATTTCGGCGGGCACAGCCCGCCCTATGGAGCGTGACGAAACATTGTAGAGGAACCCGTACAGCGCCGCGCCGTCGGCATGGCGAGATCGCCCTCGTCGAGCTCGCCGGCCTATTTCTCGTCGGGCGCAAGCACTTCGCCGCGGATCGTGGTCATGGCGTGTTCCCCTGTAGACGGTCACCCGCCGGGTGTTGTGTGGGCGGCCAGCCCAACGGCGGAATCACGCCGCCGTGCTGGTCTGGCGCTCGCGGGTGATCTCCCGCTTTGTGAGCTCCTTGTAGGTCCAGGCGGCCACGATGCCGAAGACCAGATGGACCAGGATGCTGAGCCCTCCGCGCGCCATCTCGAACCACGGAAATACCGCGGTGAATCCGTAGAAATTGATGAAGTAGATCACCAGCCCGAACACGGCGCCGATGACCACCGCGGCCCACTCGTCGAGCCGGAAGTCCAGCAACGACAGGATATAGCCGTAGATCGCCGACAAGGCAAAGTGCACCACCAGCGCGGCCACGAGCACGCCCAACCCGAAAGTCGCCGGCTGCCCCTCGGGAGGCAGGACGCCTGCGCCGAGCACGATCGCTCCGATCATGCGCACCGGCGCCCATACACTCATACCCATCACGAGGGGTACGAGGATCAGCTCCAGCACCAGGAACACCGCGCCGGCGATCAACCCAGAGTACACTGCGGGCTTCCAATGCGGCGCTCTGCCGGTCTCGATCTCTGAAAGTACGTGTACACGAGCCATCGCACACCTCCTCGCTCAGTGTGTGCCAGTCCGAGTATGGGTAGTGTAGTTCGGGCACGGCGCTGCGCTACGGCGAGACGTGCGATGTGACAATTGTCTATCTGCTCGCCCGCGCGCACCGCGTCAACCCGACAGCCGAAGAAATAACGCCGTTGAAACGAGCGAAATACCGAATATCTGGCATTGGCCTTGGTTCGGGCACCTGCTGTTCGATCGCTTCATGTAACGATCGGTTCAAAGAACCCGGCCAGGCCATGAAGTGTCCATGAATGGAGTGTACTCTAACCGGCGCGGTGTCGCTCAACGCGGCAGACCTTCGAGGAACCGGCGCAGGGCCCCCTTCGCGCCGCCGATCCACGGTGCGCCATGGGCCAAGAGCAGGTGATCGAAGTCACGCCGCAGATGCCCCAGAAACACCTCGCGCAGCCCGCGTTTCACCGCGCCGGGATCGTCTCCCATCAGGAAATCGGGTACGAAGCCGAGCCCGCCGTCGGTGCGAATAAGGGAGTCGCCGACGGACAATACTCCCTCGGCGCACGGGATGTGAAACGCCGTCTCCTCGGCGCACAGCACATCCACGGCCAGCGCGCGGATCCCACCGGCCAGCTCGTCGCCATGGTCGAAAGGCTGAACCGGATGGGTGCTGTCGAAGTGATCCAACCCGGCGCGGTGACACCACACCGTCACACCGAACCGTTCCTGGAATCGCGCGCTGTGTCGGTAGTGCAGGCGGTTGGTCAGATAGACGTGAGCGGGTGTCGCGTGCCCGTCGAACCATTCCAGCCCCTCATCAGGGACCCTCGGGTCAATCAATACCGCGGGTTCCACGCAGGCGACGTAATAGGAGTGGACGTACTCCTCGATTCCCTCGTGGAAGGTCGTCCAGTGGTAGATGCCCGATAGGCTCTCTTGCACGGTCGTGGCCTTCGCGTGATGCCGTCGGCAATTGCCGGTCCATGGTGACCGCTCATGAGCAGCTTAGGCCGTGACTGCAGAGGACGCCAGGACATTTGGCAGCCGCTGGGATCTGCCCTGACCGACCGGCCTCGATCGCCGCTCAGGAATTTCGGCGAGCACAGCCCGCCCTATGGAGCGTAACGAAACATTGATGCAGTGCTCATGTGGGCCCACCGCCACCGAAACCGGCAAATTTTCTACAATGTTCGAGAGTCCACAACGCGCCTTCACACAACGGGGTGGCTGGGTGAGGCCAAGCGGCGGTCATTCCTGATCCGAACGGGCGCAGGGGTCGGCCGCGGCCGCGTATCTGACGTACCTGCCGGTGCGCTGGGCCGGCGAGACCTCGGCGTTCGGGAAGGCGGAGGGCGAAGCGGTGCAAGACGCGCGTAGGACGAGAGATCATGGCGGTATGATCACGCTGTTTTTGTGCGGGGACGTGATGACCGGCCGGGGGATCGACCAAGTGCTGCCCCATCCCTCCGATCCCACGCTCCACGAGCCCCAGGTGAACAGCGCCTTGGGATACGTGCGGTTGGCCGAGCAGGCCAATGGCCCGATCCCGCGCCCGGCGGTCTTTTCCTACATCTGGGGCGAGGCCCTCGAGGAGCTGGAACGGTTCCGGCCGCACGTGCGCATCATCAACCTGGAGACCAGTGTCACTCGCAGCGACGACGCCCTGCCCAAGGGCATCAACTACCGAATGCACCCGGCCAACATCCCGTGCGTCACTGCGGCCGGGATCGACTGCTGCGCCCTGGCCAACAATCACATCCTCGACTGGGGCCGGGCCGGTCTGGAGGAGACGCTGGACACGCTGAGCCACGCGGGGCTGAAGCCGGTCGGTGCAGGGCGCGACCTCGCGCAGGCCGCGGCTTCTGCGGTGCTCGACGTGCCCGACCGGGGCCGGGTGGTGGTATTTGCCTTCGGATCGACCACGAGCGGCATCCCCGGCGATTGGGCGGCCACCGCCCAGAGGCCGGGGGTGAATCTCCTGCATAATCTATCACCGGAAACCGTTCGTAAAATCGCGGAGGGCGTGGAGTCGGTGAAGCGCCGCCGGGACATCGTGGTGGCCTCCATCCACTGGGGCGGCAACTGGGGCTATGGCATTCCGTCCCGGCAGACCCGCTTCGCCCGCGCCCTCGTCGACGAGGCAGGCGTCGATGTGGTCCACGGTCACTCCTCTCACCACGTCAAGGGTATCGAGGTGTACCGCGATCGGCCCATCATCTACGGGTGCGGCGATCTTCTGACCGACTATGAAGGTATCGGCGGCTATGAGCAGTTCCGAGGTGATCTCGGTCTGATGTACTTCCCGGCGCTGGACCCGTGTACGGGACGGCTCCTGCGCTTCGAGGCCACGCCCACGCGGGTTCGCCGTTTTCGGCTTCACCGGGCCTCGGGCGAGGAGGCGATCTGGCTATGCAAAGTTCTGCAGCGGGAGTGCGCGCCGTTCGGTGTGCGGGCGGTGCTGCGCGAGGACAACACCGTCCAGCTGCACTGGGACGCCGCGAAACGGTGAGCGCAACGTATCGGACCAACGCCTACGCGAGGTGGATCTCGAAGCCGCCGCTGGCCCGGAGGAAGCGGATGAATTGCTCGATCTCGTCACGCCCCACGCTGATGCCGTAGGGCGGCGTGACCTTGCCGCGCACGTCGACGAAAAACCGCTCGTCCGCGTGGGTCTCGAGATAGCGCTCCAGCCGGTTCGCCAGGGCGCTGCATTGTCCCGCATCCTCGAGCCCCGACCCATCGCGGGCGGACCACTCCGGGGGCACCGCGGCCCCTGCCTGATGCAGAACGTAGGTCAATGCCTCCCAGGTGTCCTTCTCGGTCGTGAACCGCTCGCCCTCGCCGGAGTCGGGGGTCCGGCCTCGAATCTCAATGGACATGGGGCACCTCCATCGGTGGAGCTGTCGGACGGAACGCCGGGGCCCTGCGCGGACCACGCTCGGGGCGTCGCGGACGGATGAAGCGCGGCCCGTGATGTTGGCCCGCCACGGGAGCGTCCTGGCCGCAGGCTAGCCCGAATATCTCACCGGGATCGCGGGACGGCCGTTGGCCACCTGGTGAGATACGCGGGCTAGGAGGCCGCCTGCTGCTCCCGGGCGTATTCCGGCGCGTTGCCCGCACGCCACTTGATGTTGCATCCGACACTCGGCTTCTGCGGTTCCGGAGGCGCCTCGCCTGCGAGGACGGCGTCGATGGCCGTGCGCAGGGGCTCGCCCGTCACCCGGATGTCGTTGTCGGGGCGGCTGTCGTCGAAGCGTCCCCGATAGGCCAGCGCCCGCGTCCTGTCGTAGAGGAAAAAATCCGGCGTGCATGCCGCCCCATAGGCCTTGGCTACTTCCTGGCTCGCATCGAACAGGTAGGGAAAGGAAAGCCCCATCTCCTCGACCAGCTCGGCCATGCGTTCCGGGGCGTCCTCGGGCTGCTGCTCGGGGTCGTTGGCATTGATGCCCACCGCGGCGAGACCGTGGGGCTCGTAGTCGCGAACGAGCCCCGCCAGGCGCGGGAGAATGTGTCGGGTATAGGGGCAGTGATTGCACATGAAAACGACGAGCAGCGCAGTGGCGTCGTCGAACTGGTGCAGCACGACGGTTTGCCCGGTGAAATCGGGGAGCCCGAAGTCCGGCGCGGGGGTCCCCAACGCGGGCATGGTGGAAGCCGTCAACGCCATGATCCCGTCCTCCTCGCGCGTGGTTTCAAAAATGCCCGTTGATTCTTCTAACCTAGTCCACCGGCCGGACATGTAAACCCGGCCGTTGCAGAGATCGATCGTAACCGGGGGCTCCGCGCGCGGGGGAGGGGAGTGCTCGATCTCCCCCGCCTTTCAACGCCCCGAGCGGACAGGCCGCTTGTGGGAAGCTCAGGGCTTCGGCCCCGCCGCGCGCCCGACTGCTCCTGCCCGTTGGGATTGTGCGGTTGATTGTGCCCGGGCGGGTTCTACCCTGAGGTGTGCCTGCATCCGGCCCGGAGGCGGCCAAAAAATGTTCTTTAAGCAGTTCTACCTGGAAAGCCTGGGGCATGCCTCGTATTTCCTGGGCTCGGAAGAGACCGGCGAGGCCCTGGTGCTGGATGCACGCCGGGACGTTCAGGCCTATTTCCAGGAGGCCCGGCGCCAGGGCATGCGCATCCGCTACGCCGCCGACACTCATCAGCACAACGACTACCTGAGCGGGATCTGCGAGCTCCCGCAGCGCGATGACGTGCAACTGCTTTCCGGAGGGCGGGGCGAGGTGGGATACGGAGCCAGGCCCATGGAGGACGGGGAGCGCCTGCAGATGGGGGAGGTTTCTATCCAGGTGATGGAGACCCCGGGCCACACGCCCGAGCACATCAGCCTCCTGGTTGCCGACCGGTCTCGGGGCGAGGAACCGCTCATGCTGCTTTCCGGGGGCGCGCTGCTGGTGGGTGATCTGGCCCGCCCGGACCTGTTGGGCGGCCCGGAGGAGACGCGCCGCCACGCCCGACAGTTTTGCCGTACGCTGCAGGAAAAGATCCTCGCCCTGCCGGATTTCGTGCAGGTCTATCCGACCCATGTCGCCGGGTCCTTGTGCGGAGGCTCCATCGGCAGCATGTTGTCGACGACCGTCGGCTATGAGCGGCGCATGAACCGGCTGCTGGCCGGCATCTCGAGCGCGGAGGAATTCATCGGCCAGTGCCTGGATCTCGAGGATCTCCCGGCGGTACCTCCCTACTGGCGGCGCATGCGCAGGCTCAATACCGAGGGCCCGCCCCTGCTCGGGGTGCTGGCCGACCCGCCGCCGCTGCAAGCGGCGGACTTCGAGCGGCTTCGCCGCGCCGGGGCTATCGTCCTGGACTGCCGCTCCCCCGAGGCCTTCGCCGCCCACATCCCCTGTGCGCTCAACGTCGGCATCGGCCCTTCGTTCGCGACCTGGGCGGGCACCGCGCTCCCGCCTGGCGCACCGCTGCTGCTGGTGCTGGAGACGCCGTCGGATCTTTGGGAGGCGTGCTGGCAGTTGCTGCGCATCGGCTACCCGCTGCCCGAGGGCTGGTTGGCCGGGGGAATGCGGATGTGGCGCAGCGGCGGTGGCGAGCTCGAGGTGCTGCCCCAATGGACCGTGCAGGAGCTGAGCGAGCGGATCCAAACGGAAAAAGACCTCCTGGTCCTCGACGTGCGGCAGCCTGCCGAATGGAGCGAGGGCCACATCGGCGAGGCGGTGCACATCACCGGGGCACAGCTCCCGGAACGGGCCGGGGAAGTGCCGGCGGACCGTCCCGTCGCGGTCATCTGCGGCAGCGGGTACCGCTCCTCGGTGGCGGCAAGCCTGCTGCGGCGCCGGGGCGTGCAAAGCGTCTACAACGTGCTCGGCGGTATGTCGGCATGGAAAGAGACGGGCATGCCGACGGTCTCCGGGCGCTAGCTCACGTTGTTTCCGGGATCGCCCCAGCGGGCGCCGGGTGAGCGCCGGAACATTCCCGGTTCCTGGTCGATCTGTGCGATCATTGGCACATATCGAGTATTCTTGGGAAGCAGTGCTCAGCCTGGAAGGCGCGGACAGTGAGCGGCAACGTGATTCGCATACGCCGGGCGGTCGACATCCGGGCCGCCCCCGATGCCGTGTTCGCCTTGGTGGCGGATATCCCCCGGCGCGCGGCGCTCGATCCCAATGTCGAGCTCCTGGAGGCCTTGCGTGAGGGCGAAGGGCCCCTCAGGGTGGGAAGCGTCTTTCGCCTGCGCCTTCGCGCCGACGGGCGGGAGGTAGAGTACCGCAGTCGGTGCACTGCCTTCGAGCCCGGCCGCTTGATCGAGCTGCGCTCGGTCGCGGAGCCCTCGTTCGGCATGCGCGTGACGGTCGAGCCCGCGGCCGGGGGCGCCCGTCTCGTGCAAGAAGAATGGCTCGCTCTGGCCCGGCCCGAGCCCCTCGGGCCGCCCCCCAAAGGGGTATTCACCCGCCTGGCCTATGAGCTCGGCAAGGGCCTGAGCGGTCGCACGTCCTTTGATCGAGACTACCAGCGGGCCGAGGCCGAGGAGCAGCTCGGCCGGCGCTTGGACCAGTGGCTCGAGGCCACCAAGGCCTACCTCGAAGAGGATGCTCCGTGAGATGATCGAGGCCTTCGCCGGCCCAACTGGCGGCGGGCTCAGGCGATGAGCCGGATCACAGTGTCGGGCGCAGCGGGCCCTGTCCCTTGGGCGGCGGTTGTGCAGAACGTGCTGCGGCGCCGCGCCACATTGAAGCTACCGGCTCGGCCGTCCGATAAGAGGGCCGAGAGGCCAAATCCAAGCGCTGGGAGACCGCATGGCGAGAAGTCTTTACAATACCGTGCCCTTGGGCCGAGCCTGGGGGCTTTGCCTGCTTATCGCCCTGGGCGGCCCGGCCGGGGCGGCGCAGCTCAGCCTGGTCTATTCGGGCAACCTGAACGGCGAGCTGGAGCCTTGCGGCTGCAGCGCCGAGGGCAACCTTGGCGGCATCAAGCGCCGCGCCACCACTTTGAAGCGCCTCCGCGCGCAGGATCCGAACCTCTTCGTCGTCTCCGCCGGCGGTCTGCTGGTCTCGGACATGCCCTTCGACCGTATCACCAGCACCTATATCCTCTCGGGCATGGCGCGGCTCGGCTATGACGCCATAGGGCTCCAGTGGCGGGACCTGGCATACGGCACGGGGTTCCTGGCGGAGCACGAGCTTCCCTGGGTTGCCAGCAACTGGCGCGGATCGGCGATCTTTCAACGGGAGCGGCGCATCACCCGGGGCGGGACGACCCTGGCGTTCTTCCAGTGGCTGGACCCCCAGTCCTCGCCGCAGCAGGGGATGGGCGGCGGTCAACCGCCCGCGGCAGGTGACGCCGACGCCTTGGCGAAGGCCCTGGCCCGGGCCAGGCGTGCGGGGGCGGTCACCGTGCTGGCGACGACCCTGGCCCTGGAGCGGGCGCGGCAGCGGCTTCCCCTCGCCGATGCCGATATCCTTTTGCTGCGGGCGCGCCCCGATGAGTACGGCGAGCCCCGGGAGGCAGCGGGGACCCTGGTGCTGGAGCCCGGCACCCGGGGAATGTACCTGGGGCGGCTCGATCTGGACCTCGACGGCGAGGGACGAATCGCCGGATGGAGCCACGAGGTGATCGCCATGCCGCCCAGCGTGCCCGACGACCCGGACCTGGCGCAGTGGTACGAGGACTACAACGCCGAGCTCAAACAGGACTATGAGCGCCGGGTGGCCATCCGCGCAGCCCGGACATCCGGCCAATCGCCGTATGCCGGGGAAGAGGCCTGCGCGAGCTGCCACGGGCAGGCGCACGAGGTCTGGAAGTCCAGCAAGCATGCCCGCGCTTTCGACGCCCTGGTGGAGGTCAACAAGCAGTTCGATCCCAACTGCGTAGGCTGTCATTCGGTGGGATTCAATCGAGAGGGGGGCTTCATCGACTCGGCCATCACGCCGCACCTGCAGGGCGTGCAGTGCGAGTCCTGTCACGGCGAGGCGCGAGAGCACGTCGAGAGCGCCGGCCGGGCGCCGGTGGCCCACGCCCAATGGGAGCGCTCGCGCATCTGTGCCCAATGCCACAATCACGCCCACAGCCCCGGTTTCGACATCGAAGCGTATTGGCCGCGCATCGCCCACGGACGCGGCGAGGCGGCTCGAGCGCGGGAATAGTGGCGCGGTCGCGGCCGACCCGAGCCTATTGCCGCATCACTCGGTCGAGGGCAGGGCGCAAGGCCTGGGCTCTCGCTCAATTCATGCAATGATTGGGTGAAGGACGGCGGCGCTTGGCTATACTTCGTTTGGTCCGATCGATGCGCGCGGCTGAGTCGGGGGCTTGGCCGGCAGCAACACTTCGTGGAATACAACCGGACCTTCTTTGCCATTTCGGCCTCTCTTCACGGCATCCGCGATGACCGACCGCAACTTTCAGATGAGCCTCACCTGCCGCTACCGCGGGCCCGACAACGAGATCGCCGAGGCGACGGTGCAGAACCTGGAGGAGGGCGAGTGGCGCGACTTCGTCCTGGGTCCCGACCGGCCCGGTTTTCTGATCTTCGTCTACGCCATATTGAACTGCCAGCACCGCCATCTGTGCATGAACGCCGCCGAGCGGGGGATCGAGCTCGATTCGGCGCGAGGCTCCATCGATGCAGGCACGGACGAAGATTGGCGCATGCAGCGCCTTCGGGTGGGATTCGAGGTGCGTGTCCGGTCGGGCTCCCCGTCGCCGCAGGACATCGACTATATCGTCGAACGCATGCGGCAATGTCCAGTGTCGGTCAATCTCCGGGACGTGCCCGGCGCCGAGACGTCCGTGGAGGTGGTTTGACCCTCCCCAATCTGCCGACTCGAACGGCGACATGCGACCATGAATCCGCCGGCCCGCTCGTCCTCGCGCCGCCGATTTCTCAGGTCCTTGATCGGTCTGGGCGCAGGCCTGATCGTGCCTGCGCCGGGTCCGAGAGCGGGCAAGCCCGTGATTGCCCGGGCCATCCCCTCCACCGGCGAGCGCCTTCCGGTCATCGGGATGGGGTCGTGGCTGACGTTCGATGTGGACGGGGACCCCGATGCACTGGCCGTTCGGGTGCAGGTGCTGCAGACCTTCTTCGACCGCGGCGGCGCCCTGATCGATTCCTCGCCCATGTACGGGTCCTCCGAGGAGACCATCGGCTATTGCCTTCGCCGCGTGAAGAACAAGGGCGCGCTGTTCGCCGCCACGAAGGTATGGATCTTCAGCCGGCAACTGGGCATCACGCAGATGGAGCACTCGCGCGAGCTGTGGGGTGTGGGGCGCTTCGACCTCATGCAGGTCCACAACATGCTCTCCTGGGAGGCGCACCTGCAGACCCTGCAGGATATGAAGGCGCAGGGCCGCCTGCGCTACACCGGCATCACCACCTCGCACGGGCGGCGCCACGAGCGCATGGAGCGGGTGCTGGCGAAACAGCCGTTCGATTTCGTGCAGCTCACCTATAACCTGCTCGACCGGGAGGCCGAGCAGCGGCTTCTGCCCCTGGCCGCCGAGCGCGGCATCGCGGTCATCGTCAACCGTCCCTTCCGGCGCGGCGCGCTCTTTCGCCGCGTCCGGGGCAGGGCCCTTCCCGGTTGGGCGGCGGAGCTCGATTGTGAGAACTGGGCGCAATTCTTTTTGAAATTCATCATCTCCCATCCGGCGGTGACCTGTGCCATTCCGGCCACCTCGCGGGTCGATCACATGGAGCAGAACATGGAGGCGGGGCGCGGCCGCCTGCCCGACGCGCCCACCCGCCGGCGCATGGTCCGCTATTTCGAGGACCTTTGATCCCCCGGGGCATTGGCGGTCGGGCCGACGAGCGGTAACCCCGGGGTTCTCGGCCTGCGTTTACGGACAGGAGAGCCACCGAAACGCGGGAGCCGACCTATGCCACATACCAACAAGCCCAGCCTTTCCGTCGCAGCCGCCATTGCCGCGGTCCTGTTGTACGCCTGCGCGCCTACCGCGCCGCCCCCGAACGCCGGCAGACAGGGGCCGCCCCCTTCCGGCCCCGTCGAGCAAGGGCAACCGGCGGCGCCGGACGCGCCACAGGGTCCGCGAGTCCGACCCGGGCCTAGGGCCGGGTCGGCGGCCGAGTCCCCGCTGCGCGGGCGCGGGGTTGCCAAGGAGCTGCGCTCCGATCTCGGCCGGGCCGGGATCGCCGGCCAGCCCCTGCCGGGGATCCGACCCCCCAGCGAGCCGCTGGATCGGGAGCGCTATGCGCACTACGACGACAACCCCGTGAAGCGGGTGGCGGAGGCGCCGGTGTCCACCTTCAGCATCGATGTGGATACCGGTGCCTACAGCAACGTGCGCCGTATGGTCAACGCCGGCCGCCTGCCGGTGCAGGACGCCGTGCGCGTCGAGGAGCTGATCAACTATTTCTCCTACGACTACCCCTCGCCGCAACAGGGCGAGGTGCCGTTTCGGGTGACCACCGAGCTCGGCCCCAGTCCGTGGAACCCTCACACCCACCTGCTGCATGTGGGGATCAAGGGCTATGAGCCGCCGCGCGCGGAGCTGCCGCCCGCCAATCTGGTGTTCCTGGTGGACGTTTCCGGCTCCATGCGCTCGCCCGACAAGCTCGGGCTGCTGAAGTCGGCGATGAAGCTGCTCGTCAGGCAGCTTCGTGCGGAGGACCGCGTTTCCCTGGTCGTGTATGCCGGCGCCTCCGGCGTCGTCCTGGAGCCGGCGGGCGGAGACGAAAAGGCCAAGATCCTGGGTGCCCTGGAGGGCCTGACCGCTGGTGGCTCCACCAACGGCGGTGCCGGCATCCGCCTGGCCTACCGGCTGGCTGGGCAGGCCTATGTCGATGGCGGGATCAATAGGGTCATTCTGGCCACCGACGGCGATTTCAACGTGGGGACGGTGGGCTTCGAGGCCCTCAGGGACCTGGTTGAGCAAAGGCGCGAGGGCGGCATCTCCCTCACGACCCTGGGTTTCGGTGCCGGCAACTACAATGACCGGCTCATGGAGCAGTTGGCCGACGCCGGCAATGGCAATTACGCTTACATCGATACGCTCAACGAGGCCCAGAAGGTACTGGTGGACGAGATGGGCTCGACGCTGCACACCATCGCAAAGGACGTGAAGATCCAAATCGAGTTCAACCCGGCGGTGGTGGCCGAGTACCGGTTGATCGGCTACGAGAACCGGATGCTCCGGCGCGAGGATTTCAACAACGACCGGGTGGACGCGGGCGAGATCGGGGCGGGGCACACCGTGACGGCGCTCTACGAGCTCGCCCTGGTCGGCAGCGAGGGACTGCGCATCGATCCGTTGCGTTATGGCACTGGCGGGAAGGCCCCTGCCGGCCACGGCGACGAGCTGGCCCTGCTGCGCCTGCGCTACAAGGCGCGGGATGCCGACACCAGCCGGCTGCTCGAGCGGCCCATCCGCAAGGCGGACCTGGCGACCGACCTGGCCCGCACCTCGCAGCGCTACCGGTTCTCGGCCGCGGTGGCGGGCTTCGGCCAGCTCTTGCGCGGCGGCAGGTACCTGGAGGGCTTCGGCTACGGCGAGGTGTTGGTCCTGGCGCGCGGCGCCCGTGGCCGCGACCCCTTCGGCTACCGCGGGGAGTTCGTGGCCCTGGTGAACCTCGCCCGGACCCTGGCCGGCGCGAACACGAATGCGGGCCGTTGAATCGACCACGGGGCCGGCCGTGCTTCGCCTTCGCGGCGAGGGGCGGCATATTTCTTCGGCACGCGAGCATGCGTATGCTAGCCGGACCATGGAGTCATTGGCCGACGAGGAGCTCATGTTGCGCTACCGTGCCGGCGATGCGGCTGCCTTCGAGGTGCTCTACCGGCGCCACAAGGGACCGTTGTATCGCTACTTGCTCCGCCGGTGCGGCGAGCCGGGCAGCGCGGAGGAGCTGTTCCAGGAGGTCTGGATTAAGCTTGTCGGCGCGCGCGGGCGCTATCAGGCGAGGGCGCGTTTCAAGACCTTTCTCTATCACATGGCGCAGAACCGGCTCATCGATCACTTTCGCCGCCGATCATCGGGCCGCTGCCCGACCGACCATTTGTCCGACGGGCCGACCCTGGAGGGTCTGCCCGGCGCCGATTGCGAGCAGCCCGAGCGCCGGGCCCAGGCCCAGCAGCAATACGAGCGCCTGCTGCAGTTGATCGGGGAGCTGCCGCCGCCGCAGCGAGAGGCCTTTCTCCTGCGCGAGGAGGCCGGCCTCGAGCTGGACGAGATCGCCCAGGTCACCGGGGTGGGGCCCGAGACCGCAAAGAGTCGCCTGCGCTATGCCCTGCAGCGCCTGCGCGAAGGGCTGGGTGAGACAGCATGAACGGAGATCGCCGTCACAACCGGCCGGACGGCTGCGGTCCCGAGGACGAGGGCCTGTCGGCGCTGTACCGGCAGGGCCGGGGCGTGGAGCCGCCCGAGCACCTGGACCGCGCCATCCTTGCCACATCCCGGGAGGCGGTGAAGGCCCGCCCGCGCGTGCCGTTCTCCGGCGGCTGGCCGATACCGCTGTCGATGGCCGCCGTCCTGCTGATCACGGTCCTGCTGGTGCCGGCGATGCGGGATCAGGCAGAACGCCGGCCGGGCGGCGATGTGCAGTCGGAAGCGCCGGCGGTTCCCGGGCCGGCCGAGACCAAGAGCGAGCCCCGTGCCGGGGCGGAGGTGCCGCGGCCGGCCGCGCGATCCGAGCCGATGTTGCCGCTGATGAGACGCCGCATGGAGGCCCGGGAGCCCGCGGCCGGCGGGCTGGAGGGGCGCTCGCTGGGCGAGTCGGCACCGGCGATCGCCGGGCCCAGGGCCAAACGCGCCCCGGCACCGGCCGCCGAGGACCGCGGGGACTTCTCGGGACGCCCTCCTGATCGGTGGCTTGCCTACATTCGCCGGCTGATGGGCGAGGCGCGCAGCGAGGAGGCTGCCCGCGAGTTGAAGGCCTTCCTGGAGACCTATCCGGGCTACCCCGTGGATCAAGGGCTATTGGAGCGTGCGGGCGGCGCGCCGGCCGAGCTGCCATGAGCCCGAGGGGCGGCAGATCCGAGCATATTGGTCCACACTCATACTGAGTCAATTGGGACATTGGAGGAGGGCCACGAAATGGATCGGAACAAGTCGATCACTTATATGTTTCTTGCAGTATTTGCCGCCTGCGCAGCCAGCACCGGCGCCCTGGCCCAGCCGGGCGGCGGAAAGGAGGCCGCCGCGATGGGGGCCCAGGCCGGTCAGGGCCGCCACGGGATGGGTCGCGGGGGCAAGCACCGCTACGGGGCGTACTGGAAGTCGACCCTCACGGACGAGCAGCGCGCGGAGGTCGCCAAGCTCCGCGCGGCGCACAAGAAACGCAAGATGCCGCTCAAGGCTAGGGCGCGCGCGCTGAAGGTGGAGCTGGCTGTGCTCGCCACAACGGACGACCCGGACAGCGGGGCGATCGACAAGAAGATCGACGAGGTGCTGAGGCTCAAGCGCGAGATGATGCGCGAGAAGGCCAGGCACATCGCGGCGGTGCGCAAGGTGCTGACCGACGAGCAGCGCGCCTACTTCGACGTGCGCGTGCTCAAGAAGGCCACGCACGGCAAGCGCATGCGCCACGGCGGCGGGCACCATGGGGGCCACGGCCACTAGTATCGACAAAGGCGGTCGTAGGAGACGCGGGGCAAGTGTGAGTTGTGTCGAGGCCTGCGGGGCCGGACGCGACGTCATGCGCCCGCGCCGCGCGCTCGACGCATCCTTCGCACTCTCGTGCTCCGTGGGCGTTCTCTTTAGGCATAGTCGGTGTGGCAGAGAATGGTTACCCTCGAGGCTGCACGGAGAACCGAGCCGTGGTGCCGGCCGCGAGAAACTGCGCAATAACCGGGCTGCAATGCCGCCGTAGCGCGCCCGTGGGGTTCGATGTACACTGTCTGCCGACTCGCGTCCGCGCCTGCATCCATCGTTGCGGCGGCGCCTCGCAGCGGCCCCGGCGCGAGCGAAAGCCCGGGGCGCCGCTTTGGAGTGATTGCGTGAGCACGTGGTTCGTGTACATGGTCCGCTGCGCCGATGGCACTCTGTACACAGGCATCGCCAGCGACGTGGAGCGGCGGGTGAACGAGCACAATGGCGATGGCCGCCCGGGGGCGCGCTACACCCGGGCCCGGCGCCCGGTGCATCTGGTCTACCGGGAGGCCCGCGCCAGCCGTTCCGAGGCCGCCGGCAGGGAATACCAGATCAGGTGTCTGAAGAAGCGCGAGAAGGAGGCCCTGATCGCCGCCGGTGGCAAGGGCTGAGGCCGCTCATCAGGTCCTTGCCGTCATCGTCCCTGCGTCGGCTTTTTTCCGGCTCCGTGGATGCGGTACCCGCAGGCCGCTGCGGGATGACCGGTCGGAGTCGTTTCCTCCGTACGGGCCGGCGCCCGTGCCGGCCGGCACGGGATGGGCCGGTTGGGCCTTCGTTTGTTACCCTATGCCCTTGTCGGTGATCGCGATTTGCGCATGCGTTCTGCACCATGACCCACGAGCACGATCCTATCGCCCTGTTTCGCAGTTGGTACGAAGAGGCGAGCATGGCCGCGGTGGACAAGCCCCATGCCATGTCCTTGTCCACCGTGGGCGCCGACGGCCGGCCCGCGACGCGGATCGTGTTGCTGAGCACCTTTGACGAGCGCGGCTTTGTGTTTCATACGAACTACGACAGCCGCAAGGGCGGGGAGATCGCGCACAGTCCGCAGGTGGCGCTGCTGTTTTGGTGGGACCCGCTCGGCTATCAGGTGCGCATCGAAGGCCCGGCCGCAAAGACCACGCCGGCGGAATCGGATGCCTATTTTCGGAGCCGCCCGCGCGGGCACCAGCTCGCCGCCTGGGCGTCGGACCAGAGCCGGGTCCTTGCAGGGCGCGAGGTGCTCGAGGCGCGCATGGCCCAATTGGAGACCGAGTACGAGGGCCGGGCGGTGCCGCGTCCGCCCAACTGGGGCGGATATCGCGTCCTCCCCGAGGTCATGGAGTTCTGGCAGTACCGGGAAAATCGCCTGCACGACCGCGTGCGCTACCGGCGCGAGAGTGACGGGCGGTGGGGCAGCGAGCGCCTCGCACCGTAGTCGCCGATGGCGCGGACACGCACTTGTCACGTTCGCGGGCCAGACTACGCCCACCGATCGGCTTTCCGTCATACGCCCGCAACGAGATGAAACCGCCAAGAGATGCCCTTCAGGAAAGCATCCGCCTTCAGCGTGAGCAGCTCGCCGCCATGTTGGAGGAGCCGCTGCGCCAGGCGGCGCAGGCCTGTCGCGAGGTGTGGGGCGATCGCCGCGCTTTCGACGCGGCGCTGGCGCAGGCCCTGCGCGACATGCCGTACTGCAAGTTCGTCTACGCCTTGGGCACGGACGCGGTGCAGATCAGCGACAATGTCGGTCATGAGGGGATCGTGGAAAAGGACTTCGGACGCGACCGCGCCGACCGCCCCTACATGCGCAGCGTGGTCCCCGCGCGGGACTTCGTGCTGTCGGAGGCCTATATCAGCCTGCACGCGCAGCGCCCGTCCCTGACCGCGATCCAGATCGTGCGCGATGCCGGGGGGCGCACGCTGGGTTTCGTAGGTGCGGACTTCGACCTGCGAAATCTTCCATTGACTCAGGCCCTGTACGAAGAGCCCCGCTATTGGCGTCAGCTCAAGGGTGACCCCTCCATCCGCGGCACGGTCTTTCACCAGACGCGCGCCGAGAGCTTGATGGACCAAAACATCGATACGGTGCTCGGCGTGGTGGAAGAGTTGATGGTGGATCGGGGGGTGTTTCACGTCATGCTGCACTTCTCCAGCAGCCGGGCCGTCATCTGGCTGATGGGAGACCCCTACCGTTACCGGCTGCTGGACATCGAGGCCTTGACCGATCCGGACATCTGCCTGGCCTATCCGCGCCGCGCCTATCCCGAAAGCGCGGCGGTGCCCGATGCCCGGATACGCCCCATCCTCGACGCCTTCCGCCAGCTTCGGTTCATGGACGAGATGCTCTACCTGCGCTCGGGCACGCTCAATGTGTTCAACGGCGTCGTCGGACTGACCTTCTCCTGCGACGGTTCGCACTACATCCCCTATGACGAGTTCCTGGACAAGGAGCACGCCTTCTGGGTGGGGGACATCGCAGCGCAGTGAGCTCGCCGCCGCAACGGCAGCACCGCCGGCGCAGGCCTTTCGCCCGCATCCATGGACGCGCCGCGTCTTGCCGGGCGGACTGACCGGCTAGGGCATCTGGATCTTGCCGCCGCCCGGCAGGCCGCCTGGTCCCGCCGGCCCGCCGAAGCCGCCGGGACCGCCCGGTCCCTCTTGCGGGACCACGATTGAGGACGCCGCCTCCCGGCGCAGCTCCTTGAGCTCTTCCATGGTGTGCTCCACGGCCTGTTGGGCCGCCCCGGCGAATCCCTGAACCGCCTCGGCCAACGTGGCGGCCTCGATCTCGAAGGTCAGCGGCACCGCTCCCACCGGCGTCAGCAGCTGCGCCTGGCCGATATAGAGCACGCTGCGGTTGGCGTCCGTGGCACCGTCTTCCTTCACGGGTGTCAGACGGCGGATGGTGCCCACCTTGCGGTCAGTGAAAACCTCCTCGCGGTACAAGGCCGCGGAGTCCATGGTCATTTCGGCTGTCTGTTGCTCGGAATCCATAGCGGATTGCCTCATCTGGAATTCGAAACCGGGTTACCAATAGGGTACCAGATATCGCGTGCGCCTTACCCGGGCTCGGGAAGACGAATCAAGACCCGAGTCCGTGTAAGCCTTTAGTGACTGCGAACCCGGCCGTGGGAGGCGCCCCCCCGGCGGACCGTGCGCCCGGACGAGGCACGGGTTCCTCGGGAGGCCCGATTGCAGTAACGTGCCGTGTCATGTGCACCCTTGTGATCCTGCGCCGCCCGCAGCACCACTGGCCCTTACTCGTCGCCGGCAACCGCGACGAGATGGCCGATCGTCCTTGGAGACCGCCGGCCCGCCACTGGGAGGACCGCCTCGAGGTCGTCGCCGGCCTGGACGAGCTCGGCGGCGGGAGCTGGTTCGGCGTCAACGACTATGGCCTGGTGGCGGTGGTGATGAACCGTGAGGGGACCCTGGGGTCCGTCCCGGGCATGCGCAGCCGCGGCGAGCTGGTGCTGGAGGCCCTGGATCATTCCGCGGCCGCAGAGGCGGCACGGGCGCTTGAGGATCTGGAGCCCAGCGCCTACCGCGGATTCAACCTGCTCGTGGGGGACCCCGTTTCGGCGTTCTGGCTGCGCCACCGGCACGAGCCGGGGGCCGGACGGGTCGAGGTGCGCGACGTGCCGCCCGGGCTGCACATGCTCACGGCCCAGGAGCTGGATGACGAATCGGTGGCCCGCGTTCGGTCGTATCTGCCGCGGTTTCGTGCGGCCGGGGTGCCGGAACCCGGGGCGGGGGATTGGCGCGCCTGGCAGTCGTTGTTGGCTAGCCGCCAATACCCGGAAGGGGACGAGCCGACCGCGGCAATGAATTTTTCGCTGCCCGGGGGATTCGGCACCTTGTGCAGCCACCTGGTGGCGATCCCGCGCCACCCAGCGTTCCAGTCCGGGACGGTATTCCTGTTCGCCGGTGGGCCGCCGGACCAGGCGGCCTTCGTGCCCGTGGCGATGTGACACCACACGAGAGGGATTCGGGCAGCCGGCGGTCTGACGCACGTAGCGTCCACAGGGGTCTGGGCGCCTCGATTGCGTGTATCTGTTCGAGTGCAACGGGATTCGTGAGCTATCCTTGGGCGTTAGGGGCGATGCAGCCCGGACAGTCCCCCCGTCGTTGGCCGCGGGCATCTTGGTCGGATCGAGGAACAGGCGCATGCGGGAGAGACGACACCCAGAACGAATCGTGGCCTTCGTGATGGCCGGCGGCAAGGGAAGGCGTCTGCACCCCTTGACCGCGGAGCGCTGTAAGCCGGCCGTGCCTTTCGGCTCCCGCTACCGGGTTGTAGACTTCGTTCTGAGCAATCTCATCAACTCCGGCATCGATTCCATCTACCTGCTGGTGCAGTACAAGCCTCAGGCACTGATCGAGCACATCCGCAAGGCCTGGGTGATCTCGCCGCTGCTGCCGGACCAATTCGTCACCGTGGTTCCGCCTCAGATGGACAAGGGTGCCGAGCTTTTTCGCGGCACGGCCGATGCGGTCTATCAGAGCCTGCGGCTCATCGAGATGCACCGCCCGGACCTGGTCGCGGTATTCGGCGCCGATCACGTCTACCGAATGGACGTGCGCCAGATGGTGTGGTTCCACCGCGAGCGCAGGGCAGATATCAGCGTCTCGGCAATTCCGGTGCCGCTGGAACAGGCCTCGAACTTCGGAATCGTGGCGGCCGACCCGGACGGGCGCATCCACGAGTTCCAGGAGAAGCCCGAGCGTCCCAACCCGATGCCGGACGATTCGCGCCGTGCCTATGCCTCCATGGGAAACTATCTATTCAACACCGATGTGTTGGTGGAGGCGCTGATTCAGGCCCACGAGCGGGGCGAGACCGACTTCGGCCGACACGTATTGCCGCGCCTGTTGGAAAATCGCCGTTTGTTCGCCTATGATTTTTCCCGAAACGAGGTGCCCGGGATGAAGCCCTTCGAGGAGGTCGGCTACTGGCGCGACATTGGCACGGTGGATGCCTATTTCGACGCCCACGCCGATGTCTTGGGCGCGGAGCCTCCGTTCGATGCCTTCAATCCCCAGTGGCCAATCTTCTCCAGCAACTATCAGGGTCCGGTGGCCCGGATCCTCGGCGGGGAAATTGAGAACAGCCTCTTCGGAGCCGCCTGCGTGGTCCACAGGGGCGCACGCTTGCGCAACTGCATCATCCGCCGCGAGGCGGTGGTCGAGGCGGATGTCGAGCTCGAGGACTGCGTGATCATGGACTATGCCCGCATCGGCCGCGGGGCGCGGCTGCGAAGGGTCATCCTGGACCGCCACAACGTGGTCGAGTCCGGCACGGAGATTGGGTTCGATCGAGAGGGGGATGCCAGGCGATATCCTGTTACCCCAGGCGGCGTGGTGGTGGTCCCGCGCGGCGAGAGTACGTACTACGCGCGCGATTTCCGCGGGGCCGGGTTCGGCTACGCGGAGTAGCGGCGGCACCCTTTTCCCGCCGCACAAAAGGCTGCTATGTTTGAGGAAGGGTACCTTCCGCGACACCGTTGCCGTGGGAGAGTCCGATGGGCGGGAAGCTGATCTGCTGGCGCTGCGGCGCCTCGCTCAAGGAGCTCGCGAGGCCATTCCCCCGCTTCGCCAAGTGCAGGGCCTGCGATGCCGACCTGCACGTGTGCCGCTTGTGCCGCCACTACGACCCGCGTGCCAGCGGCCGCTGCGCCCATGAGCTGGCCATCCCCGCTCGTGAGGCCGACGTGGCCAACTTCTGCCAATACTTCAAGCCCATGCCCAACGCTTACGCGCGGCAGGAAGCGGCCGAGGCCCGTTCGGCCAAGAAAAAATTGGACGCGCTGTTCGACGGCAGCGGCGTACCGGGAGAGCGGGCCGCTCCCGGCGAGGACGAGCAGCGGGCACGGCTCGAGTCGCTATTCAAGAACGGCGGCAAGGGCCAGAGCTAGCGCTCGGACAAGTCGGCGAGAGGGAGCCCGACGTGGAAGGTTACCGCCACATCCTGTGTGCCACCGATTTCAGCCCGAACAGCGACAGGGCTGCCCGGCGCGCCGCCGATCTGGCGCGTCGCGACGGGGCGAAGCTGACGTTGCTTTGCGTCATCGAGTTCTTTCCGGAGGACCGGTCCAACGAGCAGGTGGCGCCGGAGGACCAGGATCCCGGGCAGTATCGCCGGGACCGGGTGCGCGGGTTGCTCGCGCAGCAGGCGGCGCGTATGGGGATCAGCGAGGCCGAGCAAGAGATCGCCGAGACCCCGCGTTCGGCGGGCTACGAGATCCCGCACGTCGCCGCTCAACGTCACGTCGACCTCATCGTCGTGGGCAGCCACGGTCACCGCGGGCTCGCGACGCTCCTGGGTGGGACGGCCGACAAGGTGCTGCACGGGGCCCACTGCGATGTTCTGGTCGTGCGCGCAGAGGGGCGAGGGTGAGTCAGAATGCAGAATGCAAAAGTGACAATAGGATAGGGCGGCCTGTGGCCGCCGTTTTCGTACGGTCGTGCGACGACACGTTCGGCGGGCACAGCCCGCCCTATGGACCTGCGGCCTGCGCGCTCTTTGCGACTCTGCGTTCATCGACCGGCGTTGCGACATCCCGGCCGTTATTGGTCGTCAGGCCGAGAACAACTCGTCCAGGGCGAGAAGCGTCAGCCTGCCGCGCCCGAAGGGCAGGAACGCCCCTGTGTCGATGCACCACACGTTGCCCACGGTGTGCACCTGCCCGTCGGGCATGATGGTGTGCCCGCAGGCCACGCGGTCGATGCCCTCTACCCCGTTGCGGATCGTCCCTTCCGCTCGCCCCCGGCCCCACACAGCAGTGAAGCGGACCTGCGGGTCGTCGGCCTCCAGGGCCTCGATGAATGCGGTCCACGACATGCCGGCGGGAACATCGGCGTGGACGATGCCAACCCGCCCCCGAGGCCCGTCCACCTCCATGGCCAGGGGCAGGCGCGAGGCGGCCTCGCGAAAGCGCTCGCGGATGTCCGCGTCCTGCTCCATCCACCATCCCCCGCCGTTGAGCATCCACACGAACAGGTCATCGGGGTGATCCGCCTTGAGCAGCATCTCCTCATGATTGCCCAGGCAGGAATGAAACCATGGCCTGTTCAGCCATTCCAGGGCCTCGGGCGATCGAGGTCCGCGATCGATCAGGTCACCGACGGCGAACAGACGATCGCGCTCGGGATCGAAACCCCGGTGATCCACCGCCGCATGGAGCTGATCGAAACAGCCGTGCACGTCGCCGACCACGAAGTCGCGCCCGTGGGTGTTACGGTCGAACCGCTGCAACGCGCTCATCGCCGCCTCGATCGGTATTGGAGCCGTCGTCGTGGGAGTTTCGTATGGTAACAGCCCTCGTGTTCAAGATAGCCGCCGTTCGGGCGCCCCCTCGTTCGGCATCGCTGCGCAGCCCCTGGCCGTGGGGTGAGAAGTGCGTGCTAAACGCGCGAGTGCGCCGCGACAGAGCGCTGGGGCAAATGGACGCGCAATAGCCGCAACAGCAGCAGGATGAAGGCCAGCGACCAGCATGCCACGGCAAGCCACAACAGGGTCGGGCGCGCCGGGGCCAGGGGCGAGGCGAGCAGGCGCAGAAGCGCGGCCGCGGCGACGAGCACCGCTCCGGCGCCGATGCCGGTCAGCCCATCCAGGGGCCGGTGCTCCCGGGCCAGGTAGGTGCGCGCCATCATCACCAGCGTGAGGGTGCCGATGGCGCCCACGGTGATCCCGTGCAGACCATCCGTCGGGGGCAGCACCCCGGTCGCCTGTGCCAGGCCCTTCAGCAGCAGGCCCGGGATCAGCCAGAGGTAGCCCAGGGCCAGGGACCAGAGCTCGGGGCGCCGGAGGCTGTGGCCCAGCTGCCAGGTGCGCACCCTTGCCAGCGTTACCAGCGCGGCGGTGATGCTCAGCCAGCCGGCAGGGGCGGCGAGCCCCAAGGCATCGAGGAGGCATGCCGTCCCGACCAGCCCGGCCAAAGGCAGCTCATAGCCGCGGCGGATGCGATCGCGCCGCGAGATACCCCGCCGCTCCATGTGACCGCCCACCGCCGCGGGCAGCGCCCGCCCGCCGACGATCAGCACCAGCAGCGTGAATAGGTCCACGGCGCTCAGCAGTGCGCGTTGCTGGACCCACGGGCCGAGCCACACGGCGCCGGCCCACCAGCCGGCATCGGCCGCCACCAACAGCACCGCCACCCCGGGCACGATCAGATTCTCACGCCGCTTCGCGCCGCGCCACAGGGGCGGTGTCGCGGCCGCGGCCAGCGCCAGGGGAAAGGCCAGGCCCGCCGCGAGCGCGATGGGGCCGGGCTCGACCGCGGCGCCGGCGCGCGCGGCGATCCATGTGAGCAGCAGGAGCCAGCGTGCGCGCACCGACGTGCGCGTGACCAGGAACCCGGCGACCACGGCCAGCGCATAACCGAACAGCATCTCGTGACCGTGCCAGGTGCCCGAGACCGCCGCCAGGCCCGCAGCACGTAGGGCCAGCCACAGCGGGACGACGGCCGCGGCGAACACGGCGGCCACGGGAAAGAACAGCCGGTGCGGGGCGAGGGATTGTTGGTCGAAGGCCACGGGGGCGTAGTATAACGTCCCCGACCCGGCGCCGTGCGGCAACCGCGGCCGGGTCTCAATCGGCCTCGATTAGATCGACGCCGTCCAGCAGCTCGCGCACCAGACGGTCCCGGTCCAGGCGGCGTCCCAAGTGCGCGGCGATCTGCCGGGCGTCGCGGTAGGCATTGCCGAGGCAGGTGGAGGCGCCGGGTGAGGGCGTGATGTTGAACAGCACGCCGCGGCCGGGGTTGATGGTCGCTTCACCGAGCTGGAGCCGGGCGTTTACGCGGTCGATCACCTGGGGGCGGATGCCGCCGAAGCCGTGGGCGAAGGTCAGGTCCTGCAGCCGCAGCGAGGGGATGATCTTGCGCGCGTCCTCGAGGAACAGGCGCCTGCGGATCAGCGGCACCTCGAACAGGATGTTTCGCAGCATGTAGCGGCGGATGTCGCGGTCTCGGAACAGGTCGCGGAATACCTTGAGCACTCCGGTGTTGGGCTTGAGCACCTTCAGAAACTCCCAGTAGGTGCCCGGCCGATAGCGCTCCATCTCGGGCAGGATCAGTGCGGTGGGCCCGATGCGCGAGCGGTCCGGGGCGGCCAGGTCCGGATCGGCATGGAGGGCGGCGAACGGCAGCTTGTCGTTTTGTACGGTGTAGACTTTGCCGTTGAGCGTCTTGGGGATGAAATAAAAGCTTCCGGCCACCGGCAGCATGGAATAGTCGCGGCCGTAGCCCATCTCGTGGGCGAACAGCAGGCTGTGGGTGCCCGCCGATACCGCGACAAAGCGCGCCCGAAAATTGCCGCGGCTGGTGTCGATCTGCAGACCGTCGTCTCTCTCCACGATCCTGCGCACCTTGGCGCGCAGGAATACGTCGGTGTCGGGCGCCTCCGACTGGGCGCTGCGTGCAAATGACGTCGCCAGACGTCCATAGTCTACGGCGCACACCTCATCGGTGCATCCACTGGCGATCAACGCCTCGTCGCGGGGCCTGCCGTCGGCAAGGCCGACGGCGGGCTCCAGCTCGCCGACACGCCGCTTCTCCCAGAGCTGCATGTAGGGGAAATCCTCGCTGAAGCTATGGTGGCGCTCGCGCAGATACTCGACCTCGACCTCGCCCACCCCGATCACCATCTTGGGAAAGACGTGCAGGGCCTCGCGTCCCGCGGGGACCAGCCGGCCGTAGTTGACGATCATCTGGGCGATCTGCTTGACGCGGCGGGCCTTCTCGAGGGCGTAGTTGGTCTCGATGTCACCGCAGTGCAGGGTCTGGCTGTTGGCGCGGGCGTTGGAGTTGAGGCAGGCAAGGGAGTCGTATTTCTCCAGCAACGCGATGGACCTGATGTCGGTATATCGCGCGAGGGTGAAGTACAGGGCGCAGCCGGAGATCCCGCCGCCGATGATCACCACGTCGTAGCTTCGCTCTCCCATCGCAGACTCTCTACGGCCGCCTTGGCGAATTGTCCCAATCACTGCGCACAGTCGTCGAGAACCGAGGCCTTGCGCCGCTCCGCAGAGCTCCCGGTTCGCGATCAAAGCGCCGGTGCGGTTCAGGGGTTGGTGCGCAACGAAGCGGAAACACCGCAGTCAAAAGTCCTTACACGCGTTCGACACATTGTTTTGTGCGACCGTCAGGTTATACCGCACCGCGTACCGCGCGCCAGCGCCCCAGCGCGTGCGCCCCTGCGGCTCGGGCATTTTGGCGATTCCGCAGGGCTCATACAAGCAGGCGCCTTCGCACCAATGCGACAGCAACGTAAAAGGTAATGGCGGCATATGCGGCGAGCACGCTGACGTGCGCCAGCGGATCGAGCAGGGGTTGTCCGGCCACCAACGGGCGGGTCAGGGCGACCGCGTGGGTCAAGGGCAGCACCTGCACCAGGCCCTGGACCGCCTCCGGCAGCGTGGCGATGGGGTAGAACACACCCGAAAGCAGGAACATGGGAGTGATGACGAGCACGAAGTAATAGTTGAAAAAGTCGTAATTGTAGGCAATGGCGCTCATGACGATGGCCGGACCGGCAAAGCACAACCCGGTCAGAAACACGGCCGGCAGCGCCCACAAGGCCTGCCAGCCAGCCACCACCCCGAGCGCCGCCGCCACCGCGAGGATGGCCGCGCCGCTGATGATGCTCTTGGTGGCGCACCAGAGCATTTCCCCGGCCAGGATGTCGTCCACTTCCAGGGGCGTGGCCAGAATGGCCTCATAGGTATGCTGCGGCACCATGCGGGTGTACACGGAGTACATGCCCTCGAAGGTGGCCGTGGTCATGGCCGACGATGCGACGATGCCCGAGGCGAGAAAGGTGAGATAGGGCATCTCGGCCATCTCGCCGATGAAAAATCCCAGCCCGTAGCCCAGGCCGAGCAAATACAGGGCGGGCTCGCCGAGGTTCATGACGATCGCCGGGCCGATCAGCTTGCGCCACACCAGCACGTTGCGCCGCCATACGGCGAGCGCGCCGCGTCGAATCCGGGGCGGATGCCACGAGCCGTTCAATCCCGAAGCTCCCGTCCAGTGAGCTTCAAGAACACGTCCTCCAGATCGGCCGGCCGGTGCAGAAAGGTCAGCCCGTGGGCCTGCTGCAGCCTGCCAAGCAGCGGCGCCGGCTCGCGCGTGTAGCAATACAGGCTGGCGCCCATGCGCTCCAGCCGGCAGGCGTGGTCGTGTTCGAGCTCGGGCAGCAGCGCATTCGGCTCGCCCCGGATCTCCACGACCTCGGGTTCCACGTGCCGGCGAATCAGCTCCCGGGGCGAGCCCTGGTCCAGGATACGGCCATGGTCCATGATCACCAGCTCGCCGCACAGGCGTTCGGCCTCCTCCATATAATGGGTGGTGAGCAGCAGCGTGGTGCCGCGCTCGCGCAGCTCGGCCAGCCTGCCCCAGATCACGTGGCGCGCCTGCGGGTCGAGGCCCGTGGTCGGCTCGTCCAACACCAACAGCTCAGGGTCGTTGATCAACGCCCGCGCAATGGTCAGCCGCCGCTTCATGCCGCCGGACAGCGACTCGGTCTTGGCGCCGGCGCGGTCGGTGAGGGCCGCGAACTCCAGCAGTCGGGCGCCGCGCGCGCCCACCGAGCGCCGCGACAACCCGAAGTAGCTGGCGTAGACCTCCAGGTTCTCGATGACCGTGAAGTCCGGATCGAGGTTGTCGCTCTGGGGAACCACCCCGAGACGCGCCCGGACCTCGCGTGCGTGCTCCGGCACGGGCAGATCGAAGACCGACAGGGTGCCGCCGTCCATGGGCGTCACTCCCAGAATCATGCGCAGGGTGGTGGTCTTGCCGGCGCCGTTGGGGCCCAGCAGACCGAAGCACTTGCCCGCCGGGATGGCCAGGTCCACGTGATCGACGACCGTGTGCGTCCCGTAGCGCTTGCACAGGGCGCGGGCGTTGATCACGGCGGCTTCGGCGTCGTGGGGCATGATGGCTCAGCAGATGCGTACCCTGTAGGCGCTCCACGGGTGTCCGGCCGCGGCGATCTTGCGGGCCAGGCCCTCTTCGTGGAAGCGTCCGTAGGCCTGCGAGTCGTCCCAGAGCTCCAGGACCTCGGACGCGTCGTCGGCACGAAAGCGCCCGCCGCCGACCACGGTGACCTCCGGGGAGTCCACGCTGAGCCGCTCGGGGTCGACCCAGTGGTGGGCAACGGCCTGGTCCTCGAGGAAGTGGGCGAGGATCTGATTGTGGTAGCGGTGCAGCTCGGCCGCCGCGAAGACCAGGTACTCCTGCCCGCGCAGCTTCAACTGCAAAAACTTGCCCGCGTCTCCCCGGGCCTCTGCCGCGCCGGGCGCGCGGTAGTGGATGAGTACGGGGTCTGTCATCTGCCCTCGGCCGGATCGGGTTTCTCCGACACAGGATAATACCGCTGGAGGAGGGTGGCCACGCCCGCGCCTCAATCCCTACAACGAAAGGGGGACATCGCCCGGGTGGCGCGGCGTGTTCGCCTGTCCCAACGGTCGCCGTCGAAATCTGCGCCGCACCCGCGTATGGGCTATTCGTTATGGGAAGCCGTTCGCGTGTCTCGATTCTCGATGCCGACCGGGACACCGGGCCGTGCACGAACCATTCGGGGGCTGCCGATGGATATCGTTACGCCGCACCTTCGACCGCCGGTCTATGACGAGAGCGAGCGCGGGGCGCGCCTCGACTATCTGCGTTTGGGCGGGCGCGATGCCGCCCTGCTGCACGAGCTCAGGGAGCTCATCGAGCCCAGGCTGTCGGAGATTGCCGACAAATTCTACGAGCATCTGCTGTCCATCGCCGAGACCCGCGATGTGTTTCGCGATCAAGCCATGGTCAACCGCCTGAAGGAGGCCCAAAAGGCCTATCTGCACCAGAGTCTGTGTGGGCCGTACGACCGGGAGTACTTCGAACGGCGCTGGCGCATCGGCTACGTTCACAATGCGATCAAGCTCGAGCCCCAGTGGTTCATTGGCGCGTTTCAGCTCTATCACCGAATTCTGTTTCCCATGATCATGGAGCGCTACGGCGAAGAGCCCCAGGCCGCCCTGGAGCGCATGCTCGCCCTGGACAAGGTGATGAACCTGGACGAGCAGCTCGGGATAGAGAGCTACATGGCCCATTACGTGGCCACAATGGACCAGCTGCGTTCTCTGAACGTTCAGATCCAGGAGGTCAGTGAGGCCAAGAGCCGGTTCCTGGCCGACATGTCCCATGAATTGCGCACGCCCCTGAACGCCATCCTCGGGTTTTCCGAGGTGCTGCAGGACCAGGCCACCGGGGTGCTGGACAGGGACCAGCGCCAGTATCTCGAGGAAATCCACAAGGCCGGCGAGCTTCTGCTGCGCCTTATCGGAGACGTGCTGGACCTCGCCAAGGTCGAGGCCGGGCGACTGGAGCTGTTCTTCGAGCCCGTCGCCGTCGGTCAGCTCGTGCGGGAGGCGGTGGCCACGCTTCGCGGGGCGGCGGACAGGAAGGGGTTGTGGATCGAGGCGCGGTTGCCGTCCGAGCTGGGGACCGTTGCCGCAGACCGCATCCGACTCAAGCAGGTGCTCTACAATCTGTTGTCCAACGCGGTGAAATTCACCGACGGCGGGGGCGTAACCGTGTCGGCCGCGCGCGAGGGCGATTGGGTGCATCTGGCCGTACAGGACACGGGCATCGGGATCGCCCCCGAGGACCAGGAGAGGATCTTCGAGGCATTCAGCCAGGTAGGTAGCCGCGAGGCGAGACGTCACGAGGGGACGGGCCTGGGGCTTGCCGTCAGTGCGCGTCTGGTGGAGGCGCATGGTGGCCGCCTGGAGGTCGACAGCGCGCTCGGTCAGGGCAGCGTCTTTCATGTCTGGCTGCCCGAGCGACGGTCCGAGGAGCCCTCGGCTCATGGCAGCGAGGCGAACGGAGATGCAATCGGCATTCGAGAGGCAAGATGAGCCCGGGGGTGCCGGTACGGTCCGGGCGCCGGTGCTCGTCATCGAGGACGACGAGGGGACGCTGCGCCTATTCAGCCTGTATCTGACCGAGGCCGGCTACGACGTGGTCACCGCGCGCTCGGGGCAGGAGGCCCTGCGGCAGGCGGATCGGTCACGGCCCCTGGCCATCGTCCTGGACATCCTGCTGCCGGATACGGACGGCTGGGAGGTGCTTGCCGCCCTCAAGGCGTCGCCTGTCTTGAGCATGGTCCCCGTGGTGATTGCCTCGGTGTTGGACCGGCAAGAGCTGGCCTTCAAGCTCGGCGCAGGCGAGTTCCTGGTCAAGCCCGTGGGCCGCGAGGCGCTTCTCCGCGCGCTGCGCCGCAGCCTGCGCGGGCGAGGGCAGGCCGGTGCGCCGCCGAAGCTCCTGGTGGCACACTCCGATCCGGAGGCACTGTTGGACCTCACGGATACGCTCGTGGCGGAAGGCTACGATGTAGCCGCCGCGCTCGACGGGGCCGAGGCGATCACCGTGGCGAGGCGCCTGCGGCCGGATCTTCTGGTTCTGGACCTTTCCTTGAACAAGATGAGCTGGGCCGAGGTGATTGCCGTCCTGCGCCGAGACCCGGCCACGCGCAACACCCCGGCCCTCGTCATCACCAGCAAGCCTGCCCCTCCGGTGCGGCGGTCGAGGCTCGGGGATCGCACCAGGCTGGTGGTGCTGGAGCGGGGCACTCCGCGTCACCGGCTCGTCTCGATGGTCAACGAACACTTCGGGCCCGGCTGACGCGATGACCCGCGATCCGACGACCGTTTTGCTGGTGGAAGACGACGATGCCAGCCGGCGGCTGGTGCGGGCGATTCTGCACCTTGGCGGTTACCGCATCCTGGAGGCCGAAGACAACGAAGAGGCACGCCAGATCCTCAGGCGCACCATTCCCGGTGTGGTGCTCTTGGACATTCGCCTGAAATCCAGTGACGGGCGGGAGTTGGCCCGGGAGATCCGTGCCGACCCCGAATACGACGAGGTGCCGCTGGTCGCAATCACCGCGCAGGCCCTCAAGGGGGAGGAAGAACAGCTGCTGTCGATCGGGTTCGACTATTACGTCGCCAAGCCCATCGATACCCGCTACGTGCGGCGTCTGGTGGACCAGCTCGCCGAGCGAGGGCGCAGTGAGGCGGAATGATCATCCCGTGCGGCCGGATCGTTGCGGCCGTGGAACCGGGGCGCATTGAAACCATCCCGCCGCCCGCTACGCTGTGGTTACAGCCTCAAACAACTGCCCTGATACATCATGGGCGGTGCGGAGGGTAGGACAATGTGCAGGCTACTTGTGGCTTTCTTGACCATGGCAGTTGCGGCCGGTAGCGCAGGCGCCGAAGAGGCGCCGCAACTGCGGAAGCACTTCGAAACGCTGGATCTGAACAGAGACGGCCTAATCACCCAGCGGGAGCTCAAGCAGGCGGATGCGGGCCTGGTTCGTGCGCTCAACCTTTCAACCGACCGGCAATTTCAAGCGGCAGACCTGAACGAGGACGGCACGCTGAATGAAGCGGAGTTCAGCGCCTTCGAGACCCCGTTCCCGGTGGAGTAGGCTTCGCTGGCGTCTGTCGGCGAGGGTCCTGACCGCGCTGCGCGACTGGGAGGCGACCGGGCCGCACGGCGGCCCCGCCCGCGGGTGGGGTCGGCCGCTGGAGATGGGTTTCAACCTCATCGGGGTGGGCCGTTGTTCCAGCGCAAAGCACGCGGCGGGGAGCAAGGAACGGCCCACTGTTCGACTTGGTCCAACAAGCCGTTGCCCACAGGAGGCTTTTTGTCTTGCCTATCCGGCGATGGTTTCCCTCCATTGCCCGTGGCGATACAGCGTGTATCGAAGGGGGCGCATTGTGCACGGTCCTGCGACCGGGGTCTCGGGCGCGCGTCCGCCCGGCTCGGGTGCGCGTGCCGGCGCCGCGTAGTAGTATCAAGCTCGCCGGGGCCGGGATACAGGCACCTTGGGCCGGCGTTTTCACCGACCACAGGGCGAGGCCCATGACAACGCGACTGGTGAGCATCCTGCTGCTGCTGCTTGGGGCCATCCTGCTGGCCCTGTTCGACGGGCCGTTGATCCGATTGGCGGGGGCGTCCTCGTTCATTTTGGGTTTTGCCATCTTCGGATTGGACCTCATGCGCCGCGACATCACGGGCGGGGACTGAGCCTGGTCCTCTTCCCCTTGTGGTGAAGCTGCTGGCAGCGCCGCGGTACGAGCTTGCGCAACACCCGCGGCTCGTCACACAATCGTGCCTGATTCCTTCGAGGGCTGCGCGGAGAGGGCGCCATGGCGGATGTGCTGGTGTGTTGGCGCTGCGGGGGCTCGATCGTCGACCTGCCCCTGCCGCTGAGTCGGTACGCGGAGTGTCCGACGTGCGGCGGCGAGCTGCACGTGTGCCGCATGTGTATTTTCTTCGATCCCGCAGTCAGCAAGGCCTGCCGTGAGCCGGTCGCCGAGGAAGTGAAGGAAAAAGATCGGGCAAATTTCTGCGGTTATTTCCAGCCCCGGCCCGATGCCCATGCCCCGCGCGATGAGACGTCGGCGCGGGAGGCCCGCTCCGCCCTGGAGGCCTTGTTCGGCGGGGACCCGGGCGCCGGCGAGGCGACGGAGCCACGGGTATCGGACTCGGACACGGATGCGGCCAGGCAGGCCCTCGAAGGATTGTTTCAAAAGGACCAAGGGCGAGAAGATTAGCGTTGCGACGGCCGATGGGCGGAGCCTTGCGACCGTCCCTCGTGCGCCCGATTTCTCCGCTGAGTGCCGCCCCGACCGCCGGCATTGCGCAGTGGCTTGCCGCCGCGCCGGCGGCTGTCTGGACACTGCAAGAAGGTCATTGCATCCTCGTGTGAGCCTTTCGGGATAAGCGCCTATGCAGTTGCAGTTGTGTACCTGGCCCGAGGTGGAACGATACCTTGATCGCTCCGCGGGCATCATCATGCCCATCGGCTCCACCGAGCAGCACGGTCCGAACGGCCTCCTGGGGACGGACGCCATCTGCCCGCAGACCATAGCCCGCGGCGTCGGCGAGCGCATCGAGGCCATGGTGGGCCCCACCTTGAATGTCGGCATGGCACAGCACCACATGGGCTTTCCCGGGACCATTGCCCTGCGTCCCAGCACCCTGCTCGCGCTGATCAGGGACGTGGTTGTGTCGCTGAGCCGGCACGGGTTCGCACACTTTTACTTCTTGAACGGCCACGGCGGCAACGCCGACGCCGTACGCGCGGCGTTCTCGGAGGTGCACGCCGAGCGTTCCATGGGGTGCGCCGGCGAGCCGCCCGCGGTGCGCTGCAAGCTCGTCAATTGGTGGACAGCGCGGGAGGTGAAGAAGCTTTCTTGGGTGCTGTTCGGCGAGGCGGAGGGCACCCACGCCACACCGACCGAGGTCTCGCTCAGCTATTTCGCTCACCCCGAGGCGGCCAGGCAGGTGGAGATGCACCCGCAGGTCGCGCCCGGAGGCGAGTTCCACGACGCCGATGACCTGCGGCGGTGCTTTCCCGACGGGCGGGTCGGCTCGGACCCGTCGCTGGCCTCCGGCGAGATCGGTACCCGGATCTACCAGGCCGCCGTCAAGGACATCGCCGAGGACTACCGCGCCTTCGTTTCGGGGGAGTGATCCCTAGGGAGTAATCCCTAGGCCAATTTCTCGATGATTCTTTTCAGGACCTCTTCCTCGTTGTGCAGCCCGGCCTTCCAATCGTGCCGCTCGGACTTCACGACCTCCTGTCTGAGATCCGACAGATAGACCTTCAGGGCATGGTGGACGATCTCTCGCTCCTCTTCAGAAAGCTCTAGATTCATCGGTCCGTCTCCGCAGGAGCCCACACGCTCATGAATCAAGTATAGGCGCCGGCATCCCGATGCGGACATGTATGCTCCCCGGCTGCCCATCGCCAAGGCGCGAAGGCGCAGGGCACGCCAAGGATATCGGTTCTCGACTCAAAGCCGGAATCCGACCCCTCGCGCCTCGTAGCGGTACATTGGGCGGCGATCGACGCGGCGGCCGCAGGCCGTCCTATGTGTCGGCGCCGATCTCTACCCGGCGGCCACAGGCCGCCCTATCGGGCATGCATAGGGCGCGCTGTGCGCGCCGCAGCCGTGCGCCGATCCCGCCGCGGCGGCCGCAGGTCGTCCCATGGTACGGCACCGGTGGCAACGGCGCCTTCCTTTTGGGTCTATCCGCGGACGTTTCGCCTGCCGTTGTCTCCATGGCGGCCAAGGGCCGCTCCGTCCAACGGCTCAACGCGAAGGCGCCTTTGCATGGAGGTCCCCCATGGCCGACAATCAGTTTTCCAACCCGAATCCAACAGGCCAGTGAGGCGAGCATGACCAAGCAAAGCGGACGACCGGCGGAGGCCTACCACAACCAGGCGTTCCTTAACAGCCGCAGCGCACGCGGGCTGCGCATCCTCTCGGAGTACGTGGAGCCGGAGAGCCGTTTCAGCCATTATCAAGTGGACGACACGATCGTGTTCATGGGTTCGGCCCGGACGGTGTCGCGCGAGCAAGCCGAACGAGAGCTCGAAGCGGCAGAGGCGGACGGCAGAGACCTGGCTCGCGCGAGGCTGCAGTTGGAGATGTCACAATACTATGAGGCGGCCCGGGAGCTGGCACGGCGCCTTACCGAGTGGTCCAAGCAGCTCGAGGACGAGGAACGGCGTTTCGTTGTGTGCACCGGCGGCGGCCCGGGGATCATGGAGGCCGCCAATCGCGGCGCGTCCGAGGCCAAGGGACTCAACATCGGGCTGACCATTTCCATTCCTGTGGAGGAATTCGACAATACCTTCGTGACCCGGGAGCTCGCCTTTCACTTCCACTATTTCTTCATGCGCAAGTTCTGGTTCGCCTACTTGGCCAAGGCGATGGTCGTGTTCCCCGGTGGGTTCGGGACCCTGGACGAGCTGTTCGAGCTGCTGACGCTGCTGCAAACCCGCAAGATCCGCAAACATCTGCCGGTGGTGCTGTTTGGCAGGGAATACTGGAACCAGGTGATCGATTTCGACGCCCTCATCCGCTACGGAATGATCAACGCCGAGGACATGAGCCTGATCCATTTCACCGATTCGGTGGACGACGCCCACCGGTTCATCACCGAGCACCTTTCCAGATACGCAATGGTCGAACGGGGCGCCATACTCTAGCCCGCAGATCTCGCAATTCACCCGCGCCGCCCATGGCGGCCCCGGGGGATACGCGATGGCTATACTAGTCGAACGTGGTCTGCGCACCTGCGCGGCCACGGCGGCGGCCGGCATGACGGGGACGCGAGATGGAGCATTCGCACGAGGCCCGGTTCTACGAGCTGCTCCCCGACGGCCGGGTGCTTTGTACCCTTTGCCCTCACGATTGCCGGATCCCCGATGGGTCGAGGGGGGCCTGCGCGGTGCGCTACCACCACAGGGGAACGCTCTACACCCTGGCGTACGATCGTCTCGTCGCCCGCGAGATCAACCCGATCGAGAAAAAGCCGCTGTTTCACTTCCACCCCGGCTCGCGGGCCTATTCCATTTGTACCGTGGGCTGCAACATGCGGTGTCTGTATTGCCAGAACTGGCGTCTCTCCCAGTGGCCCAAGGAACATCTGCCCAAACGCATCGAGAGCGCCGGGGGCGAGCAGGTCGAGCCGATCTGTCCGCAGCTCGCGGAGCTGGATCGCTCCATCCCCGGCGAGCCGGCGACCCCCCGGGGGATCGTCGATGCCGCCGCGGCCTCCGACTGCATTTCGATCTCATACACGTTTACCGAGCCCACGATCTTCTACGAGCTGGCCTACGACACCGCCGTGCTGGCCCGTCGGCAGGGGCTGCTGAACAACTTTGTGAGCAACGGTTTCATCAGCGAGGCGCCATTGCGCGAGGCGGCCTCGGTGTTGGATGCCGTCAACATCGATCTCAAATTCTTCAAGCCCGAGAGCTACCGGCGCATCAGCCGCGCGCGGCTCGAGCCGGTCCTGGACGCCGTTCGCCTGTATCACCAGCTGGGGGTGTGGGTGGAGGTGACCACGCTGCTCATCCCGGGGCTGAACGATTCGCGGGACGAGCTCACCGGCCTCGCCGAATTTGTCCGTTCCGTGGGGCCCGAGGTGCCCTGGCACGTCACTCAGTTCTATCCGGCCTATAAGATGCGCGATCGGCCGCCCACCCCGCTGGGCACGGTCCGCAGGGCGCGCCGCATCGGTCTCGATGCCGGGCTGCGCTACGTCTATTCCGGCAACGTCCCGGGGGACGAAGGCGAGAACACGTACTGTTACGAATGCGGCTCGCTGCTTATCGAGCGCTACGGCTTCAACGTGCGCTCCAATCGCATCCGGGATGGTCGCTGTCCCGGCTGCGAGGCCCCGATCGACGGGCGCGGCATGAGCGGATCGGAGCCGGGGCGGGGCCGGGATGCGCGCTGAAGGCGCGTGCGCGCCCGCGCCGGGCTCAGGCCGCGCCCCGCACGGTCTGGTCGTACATGTCCAGGACCTCGATGGCCAGCTCCTCGGCGTCCGCGTCGCTCAGGACCCGGGCGGACATGTCGATGCTGTCCAGGTCGCCGCTGGGGTCCGCGGCCGTGAGCCGATCCTTGATGCGCGCCAGCTCTATCACCGCCATTTCGGGCAGCGTGCCGGGATCCAGGTATTGGATCTGATCCCGAAACGCATCGGCAAGTCGTTCTTGTATGGTTCCCGGCCCGACCAGGACCGAGACGGCGCGGTAGAGACGTTCTGCATTGGCCGCCATGGCTACTCCCTCGAAGTTGAGCTCACCTGGCCTCACCCGTTCACTATAGTGTCCGCATGGGCTCGGTGCCGCTTCTCCACATTTTCGACGCCGAAATTGTGCATTTGCACACTACTGCCTCCTGGGTGTCGTCAGCCTACACCCGCCCACTCTGATGTTGTACTGCGTCCAGTCTCCATCGCCGGCCGGGATGAACATGCACCAAGGGCACCACATGCTGGACGATGGCGACGCGGACAGGCGCGAGAATATTCACCGCGGGCACCAAATGTAAACGGGGTAGCGGGCAAATGAGAAAAGGAAATCTACCGGGGATCGTTTTGATCGGGATCGACACCGGCAGTTGTGGCTCCCCGGAGCTTGCTCCCGGCTTCGAGCAGGCCGGCTGGGACGATTGGGAACTGGTGGCAAGCGTATTCACCGGCGCCAGGGTGGTGCCGAGGGTCGCTGGTGGCCGAGTCCGCGCGCGCGGTGCCGCGCGAAACGTGAAAGGCGAAAGATTGATTCAAAATGCACGATGGCGAGGCCTCGAGAGCGGAACCTGGCTGACAGCGCCGCCTGCGCCGGTGCCAAGGACGTTGTAGGAGCGCCGCTCTGAGGCGCGATTGGTCTTGCATGCCGCGCCGTTTACAGCTCGCAGCGTCGCTGCTACCCGGGATTCATCACAGGGCTTGAAGGAATTGGAAGCGACATCCTTGTCGCGACACGTTCGGGCGTGTCACACTTGCACGCTGTTTATGGATTCAACAGGCAATGTTCGAGGAACGACTCATGAGCTACCGGATCCGTGTGGTCCTGGGGGCGATCGCCGCGCTCGCATTCGCCGGCATCATCGCTCTGGTTGCGTCGCAGCGTACAGCCCGGGCCGCAGAGGTGACTGTGTACAAGTCGCCCACCTGCGGCTGTTGCACCAAGTGGGTGCAGCACCTCGAACGCAACGGGTTCGAGGTCAACGCCATCGACGTGCGCGACCTGGTGCCGGTGAAGATGAAACACGGTGTCAGCCCGACCCTGGCGTCCTGTCACACCGCATTGGTGGGCGGCTATGTGGTGGAGGGCCACGTGCCTGCCGACGTGATCGAGCGCCTGCTCCGCGAGCGCCCCGATGTGCAAGGCATCGCCGTGCCGGGCATGCCCGTGGGCTCGCCCGGGATGGAGCAGGGCGGGCGCAAGGACCCCTACAGCGTGGTCACCTTCGACGCCCAGGGCGAGACGCGCATCTACGAGCGGCTGTGAGCGCCCCGCGGGGCGGCCGCGGCGGCCTCGCGCACGCGCACTGCGGGTCTGCGGCTTCGGGCAACCGACGGCCGCTATGCCGCACGGCGCCGCCCGTAAGGCGCGCCGGACGGGGCGCCGGACGGGGCGCCGGATTTCGCTCATGCTCCGGCGGCGCGCAGACCCAGATTGAGCAGGCGTTGGATCAGCTGCTCATAGGCCATGCCCGCACGTTCAGCGGAGAACGCGACGTCCTCGTTGCTTGCGATCGCGGCGTTCGGGTTGGCCTCCAGCACGTAGACCTTGCCGTCTTCGGCCAGGCGCAGGTCCATGCGGGCATAGCTTGAGAGGTCCAGGATCCGGTAAACGCGTTTGCACAGGCGCTCGATATATTCCGTCATGCCCTCGGGGAGCTTGCGGGCGAACTGGTAGTCGATGCCCCAGCGCTCGCGGTACTTCTCGTCCCATTTCACCTTGTAAGTGGCTATGCGGTGCGGGCTTTCCGCCTCTTTGGCGAATATCAGCTCCCGTATGGGCAGGACCTGCAGTCGCTTGTTGCCCAGCACCGTCACATAGAGCTCGCGGCCCTCGATGTACTGTTCAGCGATGACGTCACCGCCGGTCATCTCCTGGACCTGGATGACCCGCTCGGTAAGCTCGTCCGCGTTGGCGACATAGGACGCCTGGGCGATGCCCATGGAGCCCTGCTCGATTAGCGACTTGACCACCATCGGGTAGGGGAGATTGCGGGTCTTGCGCTCATCGACCGTCGTGCCCCAGCGAAATACGCGAAACCTGGGCACTCGAATGCGGTGATAGCCGAGGATCTTCTTCGACAGGGCCTTGTCCCGCGACAGCAGCAGGCCCCGCGGGCTGCATCCCGTATAGGGAATCTTGTTCATGTCGAGATAGCTCACGATATAGTAATCGTGGGCTGCGTTTGTGCCGAAGGCCTCCAACAGGTTGAAGGCGATATCGGGTGCCCACGCCTCGATGGTTTGCCGAATGGGTGTCAGGTCGTCGCCCACGGCGACGATGCGCACCTCGTGGCCCAGCTTGAGCAGGGCCGTCTTGACGTCGTACTCGGTCCGAAGCTTGTCGATTCGCGGATCGTCCTCGCCGGAGAGATCGTCCGGCGGGATCATGTACGGGTGCAGTAACATCATGACCCGGAGTTTTTTCTTCATATCGAAATTCTGAATCCGCCGCTGTAGAGCTTGTTCATAACCACCATGGTCAGGAAGGCGGCCATCTCCGGTTTCATTGCCTCGTCGTTGCCTGCAACCCGGAGCTGCAGCGCCTCGCAGCGCTTGATCATCGCTTTGAGGACTTCGTTGATACGATATTTGTACTCCGAGGTCCAGCGCTCGACGATGTCTATGATCTCGCGGCGCACGCGGCGGATATAGCGGGAGGCCTTTTCGTTGCCCGCGTGCTCGGGTGCGCTGGAGAATAGCTTCTGCAGATCGCGGTCGAAGAACTCCGGGCTGTCGGACCGATAGCGCGCAACCTTGTCGTCATAGTACTCGCGCAGCATCAGACGCATCTTCTCGACCGGTGTCTCCTGGCGCCGGTTGCGCAGGCGGGGGCGCCGGTCGCGGATTTCTTCCATCAGGCGGTCGACGTACTCGAGCTTCTTGAGCGCCGGCCAGTGGCGATAGCGCCGGCGCCAGTCGAAGCGCGGGCGCAGCCATACCGCGAAGGTCTCCGCCCAGTCCTCGTCGGGATGGGCCTGGGCATACCAAAGCGGGAGATTGAGCACGAAGCGTTTGCTGTAGGGTTTGGGCAGGTAGGTCTTGGGATAGGGCGCACTGGGGCGCCCGAAGTGTCGCTTCCAATCCCGTCGCTCGTGCAGCCTGTAGGCGTTGAGCAGGGCATGTCCAGTCTCGTGGCGCAGCAGGCGCATGCACCAGTCGCGCGTCCCGCCCTCTACCTCCAGCATGAGCGATTGCTCCAGGCGGCGCAGGCGCGGGTGGGCCAGGAAGAAGGGGATGGCGACTCCGGGGATGCCCTCCGGGACATACCATTCCTCGGACAGCCAGAAGTGGGGACGGAAGACGAAGCCGCGGGCCTGCAGCTCGCGTTCGAGCTGGCGGATGCGCGGCTCCAGGGGGCAGCCCTCGATGCGCAGGCCCAGGTCGCAGATGCGGGTATCCAGCAGCCTTTCCGTGGGCCAGCGGGCCCAGCGATACTGCTTGGGGGCTCTGCGCCTCGCTGAGGTACGCGGGCTAGGGCTAGGCATGGCACCAAGCATAGGGAAGGAGGATGCCCGTCCACAAGCACCCCTGGTGCGCGCTCGCTATGAGGCCGGTAGCGCGGGGGCACAGGATTCGGCAACCCGCTGAATGCCGGGGGGTCTCCATACCCCGGGTACACGGGTCCGGTTTCGGGACGGCAGGCGACAGATGCAGGCGCTACGCTGTAATCAGGAACGAGCGGATTGTGGACAGGGTCGGCAGCCAGTGGCCACGCACAGCGCCGTGAGGGGGAGGGGCGGGCCGCGCGCAGTGGTGCGGGCCCTCGTGCTCGCGGCGGGCGCATGGAGCGTCCGGCCTGCGGCGGATGACGCCGCACCGCAGCCGCCGCCCACCGATTCGCTGGAGGCCATCGCTGACAGGGCCATTCGCTTTTATAACGACACCTACCCCGACATCCTCTTCGTACAGCTTCCGGGCGGCCGACAGTGGGTCGACAGTAGTGTGGCGCTGAGCCTGCTGTTGGGCCATAGAGCGGACAACCTGGACTACGAGCACCCGCCGTCGCTGCGTGAGGACCTGCTCTATGTAAGCATCGAAAGGGTGTTCATGATGCTGCGGCACAACGCCGCATCGTCGTCGTTGTTCCGGGTCGGCGACAGCTCGATCTCCGCGCGCGAGAACGTCTGCATCATCACCCTGGACCCGGGTCGTGTGGCGGGAAACGCGCTTCGGGCGACGGCCCATCTGCTGGATTTCCCGGACGAGCGGATTGCGCTAATCCCCCCTGCGCGGCGGCTCGATCCCCATTCGCATCTTCAATTCGTGCTCGATCACGAGGCCTTCCACTGTCTGGATGCCCTGTACAACGGGCCCATCCCCATGTCCAAGAAGCGTTACTGGTCGCAATACATGCTGTTTCGCAACGAGCACGCCGCCGATGCGTACGCCGTGGCCATGCACATCGCCAGGCAAGGCGGGGTCACGCCCTACGCCGGCAACCTGCTCAGAATTCGCGGGCTGTCCCTCTACAACGCCGATCCCGACCACCTCACCTGCGCGGCCATCGAGCGGGTGCTCGCCATCGGCGCCATCGGGACATCCAAGCTCGTGCACATGGATGCCCAGGCCGTGTTTCGGTTGGGCGCGCAGGTGCGCGAGGAGGTCGTCCCGGGCTACGAGACCTACCTGGAGTATCGGATCGCGGCGCTGGCGGCCATGAGGCGGCTCGGCGTCGGTGCCGGTGCTGAAGAAGACGGCCCGGCCGATTGCGGGGTGCCCCTCGATGCGGATGTGCGTGACGAGCTGATTCGCCGAAGCCGGCGTTACTATAGGGAGTTGTTTGGCTAGGCGCCCCTACGGTAGCGGCGTGCCCAAGCCTGCGGCGCGCAGGCTGGCCTCTTCGACGCCGCGTCCCGCATAACAGTCGGCCAGCTGGCCGTCGACGGTCACCGCCGGTACCGAGCGTATGCCCAGCGCCTTGGCCCGGCGGGCGACCTCGGCATCGTTCATGTCCAGCACCGAGACGGCGCAGGAGGGACAGGCGATTCGGTTGACCAACGCTATGGTGTCCTCGCATGCGGGGCAGCCGGCGCTGAAGATTTCGATCCGGCGTTGGGCGCTCATGTCACGTCTCCTCTGAGTCGGGGGTCGATGGAAAAGACGGCGACCGCCGCGGCGATGCGCAGGCGGGGCGCGCCCTGGGCCCGCGACCTGCTCCGGGCCGTGTGTTCCAGGCGGCCGCCGCCAAAAGCAGGGTGACGCCGGCGTATAAGATCAGGTCGTTCTCCCATTGAGACTTGCCGGCCACGATGAGTGTGCCGGCGCCGATGCCCAACATTAGCGGGCCGAGCCTGCCCCGCCGCCGTGCGCCCAGGCCCAGCGCGACGAGCGTAGCGGTGAGAAACAGTACCGTGAGGGACAGCAGCCAGCGGTGCTCGATCAAAAAGCTCAGCCCAAGCGCGCTCATAAGGCCCGCATAGGCCGGCCAGCATGCAAAGCAGGACAACTTGGGCAGCAAGGCAATGCCGAAGGCGGACAGCACCGCGAGGTTGAGGAACCGCCTCTCGGTTTGGCGGAAGGCACAGCCCCCTGAATCGGCCTGGCGGGCCGCACCCAGCGCGGCGGCGATGCGCTCAATCGCGGGTGCGCGGGCGATGGCGCCGTCGTCGCCCGGGTATATCCGGCAGCAGCGCTCACGAGCATCGGCCTCCTGCGCCACATCCCGGCCATTGACCAGTATGGTGGGTGAGCCGTAGCGGCGGGCATAGGCGGGCGTGTCCGCGCCGTCGCTCTGCCATTCGTGCCAGCGCGGCGTGACCCCGACCCGGGCGAAGGCGTGCAGCAGCTGTCGGCGCGCCGCCGCTACGTTGGGGCAGCCCCGGTCGTAGATCAGCTCAACGTCCATCGCTGGACAACGCCTCTTCCGGGTCCAGTGACTCCAGGATGGGGCACTCACTGACGGGGCCGTGGCCGTGGCACTGGCCCACCAACTGCACCAGCGCCTGTTTCATGCGCTCGAACATGCGCAGCCTTTCGTCAATATCGGCGATCTTAACCTGCGCCCGTGCCTTGACGTCGGCGCAGGAGGCGCCGGGGGCCGTTTGCAGCGACAGCAGCTCGGCTACCTCGCCGAGGGTGAAGCCCAACGCCTTGGCCCGCTTGATGAAACGGATGCGTCGCACCGTCTCGGTGGGATACCGCCGGTAGCCCGCGGTGCTTCGCGGGGGCTCGTGGATCAGGGCCTCGCGCTCGTAGTAACGGATGGTCTCGACACTGACTCCGGTGCGCCGGGCCACCTCGCCAATGCTCAAGTACTCCATGGGGTTCCCTCCAGGTCTGGGGCGAGTCTAAGGCCTGTAGCTTACTACAGGGTCAAGGGCCCAAGGCCGCAGCGACCGACTATCATGGCGGGTCCGGAGTGTTGGGATCCAAAATGGGCAGCGACCGACATGACCAGAAAGAGGGGTGGCAGGGAGCGGATGGGCGCCTGCAGCCGGTGGAGCTGGACCCCGGGCTCACGGTGGCGGAGTTCCATCGCCGCCCCCGCTGGCCGACTACCCGGTGGCACTGGCGCTCGCCGGGGCCGAGGCCGCTCGCCGGTTGGGCGATCATATGCTGCTTTCGTGGTACGACCGGGATCGCGACTTTGAGTCCCCGCAGCATGCCAGTGAGTGCCACCGAGACAGCGCCGTGCCCGGCTACGTGGACTACGGCCTGAGCCGTGGCGCGACTCTCAAGGTGGATGTGGAGGACGGTCGCTTCGCCTTCCTCTTTCTACCGGCTGAGATATAGACGCATTCTATAACGATGAGCGGTGTGTCCTGCCAAGTCACGACCCTTTCCAATCCCTGGGGCCTGGAGTACAGTGGGGGCGGCCTACGGAGGGATCCGGACCGAGGCGCGCTATCCGGAGGACCCCCAGATCGATGGCAGTAGTCCGTCTCAAGCCCCGGATCCTCATCCCTTTTGCGCTGGCCAGCGCGTTTCTGTTCGTAATCTCTCTGCTGGGCATCACCCGCGAGGAAGCCGAGCACCTGGAGTCCGATTTCCGCCACACCCTGGACGCGGTGAGGGCCAGCTACGACACGCTTGTCCACGCTCATTCGGAGTACCTGCGCGCCTCGATGGAGCGGGTCACTCACGATGCGCGGATCCGTGAGGCATTCGCCGTACGGGACCGTGAAAAGCTGCTCGATGCAGCCCGCCCGCTATACCGCGAGCTCAAGGCCGACTATCACGTCACTCATGTCTATTTCCACGAGCAGGACCTGACCAACTTTCTGCGCCTCCACGCCCCGGAACGCTACGGCGACCGAATCGAGCGAGCGAGCGCACGCACCGCGCAGCACACCGCAGGCACCAGTGTCGGCATCGAGCTCGGTCCCCTGGGGACCTACACCCTGCGCTTGGTGGCCCCCTGGCGCGACCGTGGGCGTTTGATCGGATACGTCGAGCTGGGCGAGGAGCTGAGCGAGCTCATAAAGCACCTGAGGCAGAGCTTTGGCGTCGGGGTGGTGGTAACCATCGCCAAACGTCACCTGTCCCGGGAAGGGTGGGAAGCAGGGATGGACATGATGGGTCGTTCCGGCGCATGGGGACGGCTGGCGGAATCGGTCGTCGCCCTGAACATGGCGTCCCGCGTGCCCGATGCACGGATGGCTGAGGTGATCGAAAGGCTTCTGGCCGACCCCGGGACCGTGGCCGACGTGCCGCTGAATGGTCGCCACTATTACGTGGGTGCCTTCCCCTTGCAGGGTGCCGCCGGGCGGGGCATCGGCCAGGTCGTGGTGCTGCGCGATATGACGGAGCGCATCCAAGGGACCTACGATACCGTCGGCGTGATATCAGGGATCGCCGTTATCGTCGGGTTGGGGCTGCTCGGGCTGTTTTCCATTATATTGGGGCGCGCCGAGACCCAACTGGCGACGTGGCAGGAGAGAGTCACGGACGAGACCCGCGCCCGCCTCGACGCCCAGAAACGCCACATCCAGGACCTGGAGCGGGCGGCTCTCTCGGATCGCCTGAGCGGGCTGGCTAACCGCAGGCTGCTGGACGAGCGGATCAACCAGGCCATTGTCGCCGCTGCGGACGGGGCCCTGCAGTTTGCCCTCTACCTGGTGGACGTCAACCGGTTGCGGGAGGTCAACGATACCCTCGGCCATGATACCGGCGACACGGTGTTGCGCCACGTGGCCGAGCGCCTGAGGCAGCACTTCGATGGCGGCACCACCATCGCGCGGCTCGGCGGCGGTGAGTTTGCCTTGCTGTTGGATGAGACCGAGGGCGAGGCCCTCGAGGCGCGGGTGCGCGAGATTCGAGAACTGTTCGCTGCGCCGTTCGTAATCGGCGACCTGACCCTGCACGTGGATGCGAGCATCGGCGTCGCGCTGTACCCCGAGCACGGCCGCAATTCGGCCGCCCTCATGCGTGCAGCCGACGTGGCCATGCGCCAGGCCAAGGGCTCGCACCGCGGCTTCTCCGTATACGACCGCGCCCGGGACCCCTTCAGTGTGCGTCGCCTGACCCTGGTCGGCGATCTGCGCAAGGCCATCGAGCAGAGCGGCCTCCAGCTTCACTATCAACCCCAGGTGTGTATGCGCGATGATGCAGTCGTCTGTGCAGAGGCCCTGGCCCGCTGGGTGCATCCGGAACAGGGCGCGGTCTGCCCCCGCGAGTTCATCCCCTTGGCCGAGCAGACCGGCCTGATCCGCCCGCTCACCTTCTGGGTGCTGAACGAGGCACTGCGCCAGTGCAGGGACTGGCAGCAAAAGGGGATACGGTTGCAGACGGCCGTGAATCTGTCCACACGCAATCTTCTCGACCCCGGGCTCGCGGGTCATGTCGGCGAGCTGCTCGCCAAATGGGAGATCGACCCGCAGCGCCTTGTGCTGGAGATCACCGAGAGCGCGCTGATGCTCGATCCCGAAGGCTCCTTAAGGGTCCTCCAGCGACTCTCCGATATGGGCGTGTGCCTGTCCATCGACGACTTCGGCACCGGATATTCGTCGTTGGCCTATCTGAAGCGTCTCCCCGTGGATGAGCTCAAGATCGACAAGAGCTTCGTGACGGATATGCTGAGCCATGAGGGTGACGGCAAGATCGTCGCCTCCACCGTCAGCCTGGCCCGCTCCCTGGGTCTGCGGGTGGTGGCCGAAGGAGTGGAGACGGCGCCGGTGTGGAAGGCCCTCGCCGGGCTGGATTGCGAACGCGCCCAGGGCTACTACCTCACCCGGCCGCTGCCGCCACGGGAGCTTGCGCAGTGGCTGCAGGACAGGCAGCGCCGGCTCAAGCAGGGGACCGGCTGATCGGCGTATCCAGCCGCGACGCGCCGAATACTTTTGCCTTTTACATTTTGACTTTTGAATTGTCCCCGGCGCCGCGATCAGCCGCCGGTGGTGATGAGCTTGCGCAAGAAGTCCAGATAGACGGGCTCGTTCCAGGGCCGCCCGCCCAGGGCCTGGTAGCGCACCACCCCGCCGGGGTCCACCAGGTAGGTGGCGGGGAGGCCGCGGGGTCTCCATGCCTCGGTGACCAGCCCGTCGCGGTCCATGAGGGTGTCCAATTCCGGAGCCACGGCCGCCAGAAAGCTCCAGATCGTATCCTCGTCCTCGGCGGTGTTGACCAGCACGATCCGCAGCGGTGCCCCTTCCATGACATAAGCCATGGACTGGATGGCCGGCATCTCCCGCCGGCAGGGCACGCACCAGCTCGCCCAGAAGTGCACGAATACCCATTGGCCGCGCGCCTGCCTCAGGTCGAAGGCGTTCCCGTTTATGTCCTCGAGTGCCAGTGGTGGCGCCGGGTAGCCGTCCAGCGCGAGTATGCCCGTAGGTAGCTGTAGCTGCTGGCCCTCGGCGATCGCCGCACTGAGAACCACCATTGCCGCCAGGCCGGCCAGCGCGCGTCTCATGGTGCCGGATCCCGGGCACAGCGCAGGTTATCGATGCGCATGCGTATGGCCTCGCCCTCCCGGTTTGCGCCTACATCGAACTGCGCCTCCAGGGTGATCTCCCGGCTGGTCCGCGGCAGGATGATATTGCCGCCCTCGGCCTCGGCAGGCCGGAAGTCCAGGACCTCCGGCAGCAGTGTCCAGCGAAACGTGGAGCGTGCCGACATGGGCGCATCCATCTGCTGCCAGCGGTCGTTCCAGTGCCTGCGGTCCAATCGCTTTACCTCCCCCTCATCGCTGTAAAAGCGCCAGTTGTCCAGCTCCAGCCAGATCACCTCCTGGCTCTTGTTGCGGATGATCACGGTGATGAAGCACCGCTGTCGCACCAGATCGACCATGTCCTGGGGAAAGCCCCGGCCGATATAAAAGGCGGCGATCTGCTGTGGCGTGCGCGGGGCAAGTCGCACTTCCAGCTTGGGGTGCGCGAAGCGCAGCGTCCCGTCGACCTCGGCGGCCCCGGACGGGCCGGCCGTCGCGGCAACGAGGCAAGCGGGCAGAGCAATACGGCAACGGTGCATGCGCTCCATGATAGCGCTGAATCGACCCGGCGCGAATCGGCGGCGTGACGCGGGCCCGACGGGTGTACTACCGTTAGGATGGATTTCACGGATGCAGACCGGCGCACATGCCGACCATACTCATCACGGGCAGCAACCGTGGGTTGGGATTGGAGTGGGCGCGCCAGTTCGCCCGAGGCGGCTGGCGCGTGCACGCCACCTGCCGCCGCCCAGGCGAGGCGGTCGAGCTCGCCCGCCTTGCGGAGCAGCGCGCGGACGCGCACGTACACCGCCTAGACGTGACTCGCGCGCAAGAGATCGACCGGCTTGCCGCACGGCTCGATGGAGAGCCCATCGATCTTCTGGTCAACAACGCGGGGGTCTACTTCGAGCGTTGGGGGAAAGACCCCCTGGGGGCCATCGACTACCGCGCCTGGCAAGAGACCTTTCGTGTCAACACGCTTGGCGCAATCCGCGTCACCGAGGCCCTGGTGAGCCATCTCGCCCGTGGCGAGCGGCGCCTGGTGGTCACCATAACCAGCCATATGGGCAGCATCGCCGACATCACCAGCGCCCGGGACTATGCCTACCGGTCCAGCAAGGCGGCGCTGAACGCGGCGATGAAGGGCCTGTCCTTGGAGCTGCGCCCCCGGGGCATCGGCGTGCTGCTGCTGCACCCCGGCTGGGTGACGACGCGCATGGGCGGGCGAAACGCCCCGCTCACGCCGAGGGAGAGCGTGGAGGGCATGCGCGCCATCGTCGACCGGTTCGATCTGTCCCTCACCGGCCAGTTCTTTCGCTACGACGGCAGCCCCCTGCCCTGGTGACTTGCGTTTCGTGGTTTTCGGAATACCCTTTGGAGCAGGTGGTCACGACCCGAGCCAGACGATGTCAGCTTACCCCATCACCAAGCGGCGCGACGGCAAGTACGAGCAGCGTTTCGGGGGCGAGTGGGTAGCCGAATACATGGAGGAGCCGGAGTCCGGCATGTGGCGGGTGGACCTCTTCAGGCACGATGTGGCGGAGTGGGTGTCCACGGACTACCCGTCGCTGGAAGAGGCCGAACACGCCGTGCTGAGCTACCTGAGCCAGACGTGACCCGGTCCGCCGAATAAACTGTGACTGACTGGCGGTCTCTGCCCGAAGGGGGTGTTCAGGTTTCTTGGGGCTGCCGCTGGTGCCGGTCGGGCGCAGGAGCGCCGACGCCGATTGGGAAAGGAGTCAGGCTTCGAATCCTGTGCAGGACGCCGATCCAACCGATCACTCTGCCCGGCGGGTATCTATCAGGGAAACGTCCCGCCGGCTGCCTGTGGCCCGGGCGGCCGCGCGCCAACGCTCCAGGGCCCGATCCAGGGTCGATTTCCGGGATGCAATTTCGCTCCAGTGAGGTACCATTCCATACATAAAATTCCTCGTGTCCTAGACCTCGATGGAAGCAAGATTCGTCAATCCGGTGCGCAACTCCATGGTCAACGTGCTCAGCACCGTGGCTCGGCTGGAGCCCCGGCCCGGAACGCCCTCCCTGAAGACCGATGACAGGGCCAACGGCGTGGTTACCGGGATCATCTTCATGGAGGGGGATCGGGCGCGTGGTTCTTTGGCGATCACGTTCACCGAGCCGGTGATACTCGAGCTGGTCAAGCGCATGCTGCGCCGGGAGATCGACGAGGTCGACGATATGGCCAAGGACCTCACCGGGGAGATCGCCAATATGGTGCTCGGGGGCGCCAAGGCGGCCCTGGAGGAGGACGGCTATCGCTTCGGCATGAAGTTGCCAAAGGTGCTCGCCGGAGACGACTACATCATCGATCATCCTGTCCGCGGGCCCAAGATCCTGCTGCCCTTTACCACCGACTGCGGCGAACTCTACGTCGAGATCTGTTTCCAGGAATAGGGGTCCTTCTCCGGCGAGCACTGCGCGAAGCCTGCCGGTGCGCGGGGCGACCTAAAGTTCCCGGCCGCGGCGGCCGACATTACCGAACTGGAACGATACTTCGAGGCCCAGGCCTTTGCGGCCGCGACATGGCCGCATTATTAGACGTCGCTAATGCTCAGTTCCTTGTTCAGCGCCACCGGGACGAAACAATGTCGACACGAATCGTGCCCCTAGTGCTTACTCTTTTGCTCGGCACCGTGTGTGTGCCGGCGACGCTCGCCGCCGAGGCAGAGCCAGGCAAGGAGCAGGCCGGCGCGCCCAAGCAGCAGCTCAAGTGGGTGGGCTGCGGCATCTCCAAGCGGGGCTTCATGCAGGATCTGGCCGCCGCATACGAGAAGAAGAGCGGCATCAAGATCGCCTTGGAAGGGGGCGGCGCGGCCCGGGGCCTGCGCCACGTGGCCGCCGGCCAGAGCGACCTGGGAGGCAGTTGCCGGCTGCCCTTGATCTATCGCAAGCGCCCAGGGGGCTGGTCCATCGAGAAGCGCGAGCAGAACATCAAGCTGATCCCGGTGGGCTGGGATGCCCTTGTGGCGCTGGTGCATCCCGACAACCCGCTCGAGTCCATTACCCGCGAGCAGCTCGCCGACGTGCTCACCGGCAGGATCACCAACTGGAAGCAGCTCGGTGCGAGCGAGGCCAGGCCCATCAACCTGTACATACGGCGCGGCAAGGTCTCCGGTGTGGGGCGCACCCTGCGCCAGCAGCTCTTCGACGATGTCGAGAAGGAGTTCGCCTCCCACGACCACGTGATCGTGCTCAAGTCCTCGGGAAAGATCGAGAAGGCCCTGCAAAAAGACCCCGACGGCCTCGCGGTCAGCGGCATCAGCAGCAGCCGGCACCGCAAGCTCAAGATCCTGCAGCTCGACGGCGTGTACCCTACCATGGACACCCTCAAGGCAGGCGACTACACTCTTTATCGCATCCTGTTTCTGGTGGCGCCGCGCGATTACGAGAAGCGGCCCGAGCTCAAGGGGTTTGTCGACTTCGCCCTCTCCCTGGAGGGGCAAAAGGTCATTCAGGCCGCGGGCACACTCCCCTATCACAAGGGGATCGGCCTGCTGTACAAGGCCACAGGCTCCGACTACATCCGCGAGATGGAGGTGGTGGACCAGCAGGGCCTGTACACTCTGGGCGGACACTGATCCCTCTTACCGACTGGCGCCAGTAGGAGCGGCGCTTCGAGCCGCGATCAAGCACCGGCCGAGGGAGCGGCCTCCCGGCCGCGACGGCCGTGTACTTGTGCCTTTTGCATTCGGATTGCGCCCGACCTCGCGCGGCGGCCGCAGGCCGCCCTATCCGGCTTCGTTGCTCATAGGGCGCGCCGTGCGCGCCGCGTCTCGGATTGCGCCGGCCTTGTGCGGCGGCCGCGGGCCGCAAAGGGTATCGATCTGGCTGTGCCCATCTCTGGCCGATGTACCTCTATTCGCTGCCGGCTCCACAATTTTGCATTTTTCTCCGGCCGCCTGATCTTACATCCCGAATTCTGCCACCGGCAGGAGCGGCGCCTTGAGCCGCGGGGCCCCCGGCGTTCTTTGATCAAATCCAGATTCGGCGGGTCCGGCCCCGACGGTGGTATGCTCCGGGGCGCACGGCGCGCGATCGGAAAGCTGCTGGCGCAATGCGTTTTGGTCAAGCCCGGTACCGCAGGCGGATGTTGTGAGGTCATATGGAAGCCACTCGGTATCACTGTGTGAGACGGAGCCCAGTTCGAGCCATCGCAGTGCTATGGATCGCGATCCTGTCCGGAAGCGCGCTCGCGGCACCGGCATCGGAGGTCAGCAGCACCAAGCACAATCTCTCCGTCTCGGGCTCGGGGCCGGTGGGGGCCGCCGGCGAGAAGGAGATCTGCGCCTTCTGCCATACCCCGCACGGGGCCAACAACTTTCCGGGCTCGCCCCTGTGGAACCGGGAGGTATCGGGCGAGACCTATACCGTGTATAGCTCGCCCTCCCTGGACGCCGAGGCCATCCGCGGCAGCGTGCTGGCCCAGCCGGCGGGCAGCTCCAAGCTGTGCCTGTCGTGCCACGACGGCACGCTGGCCATCAACGTGGTCAACGTGCTGGGCGGGCAGCAAAACGTGACCATCCCCATGAGCGGGCTGGCGGGAGACGACACCATGCCGGGCGGCGCGGGGGCCCAGACCGGCTACACACGCGATCTGGGGGTGGATCTGTCCAACGACCACCCCATCTCGCTGACCTACGACGCCACGCTGGCCGGCGCCGACGGCGAGCTCTACGACCCCAGTGGGCAGTCGCACATCGCCGTGCCCGGCCCGGGCAGCCACCCGGCGGTGCCGCTGGAGCCGACCGGTGGCGGGGGCGAGGCGCAGGTGCAGTGCGCCACCTGCCACGACCCGCACATTGCCGACCCTGCGGCCAGCGCCCCGATCAAGTTCCTGCGCCTGGAGCGTTTCCAGGCGGCTGCCCCGGCCCAAGGGAGCTTCAGCCAGGGCAGCGACATCGTGTGCCTGGCCTGCCACGACAAGGCCGCCTGGGCGGGCTCGGCCCATGCCGAGTCGGCCTCGGCCGACGAGGTCTACACCAGCGCGGCGGCGGCCCAGCGCGAGTTTCCCGCCAGCATCCAGGTCTGGGAGGCGGCGTGCCTGAACTGTCACGACACCCACACCGTGCACGGGGCCAGGCGGCTGCTGCGCGAGGGCACCGACTCGGTGGCCAGCCCCAAGAGCGGGGGCGGCTCGGCCATCGAGGAGACCTGCTACCAGTGCCACAGCGCCACGCCGATCGTGGACAACAGTGGCGGGGAGGTGCCCGATATTGCCAGCGACTTTGCCCTGGCCCGCCACATGCCCATCACCGGCACCGATCAGCCGGCCGGCGGCGAGGTGCACGATATCACCGACAAGGACTTTGCCGAGAGCCAGGCGCTGCTGGGCAAGGTCTCGGCGGGGGGCAGCCTGAACAACCGCCACGTGGAGTGCACGGACTGTCACAACCCGCACCGGGTGATGAAAAACCGCCTGTTCAATGCCGCGGGGGCCACGACGGCCGGCACGCACCTGCACGATTCGGGCACCATGCACACCAACATCGCCTCTGGGGTGCTGCGCGGCATGTGGGGGGTGGAGCCCAACTACGCCAGCAGCGCCTGGGGCTCGCTGCCCAGCAGCTACACGGTCAAGGAGGGCGACGGGGGCGACGGGGCGAGCACCGCGCTGGGCAGCGCCCACGTCACGCGCGAGTACCAGATCTGCCTCAAGTGCCACTCCGACTACGGCTACGACGACGCCAGCCGGCCTGTGCCGGGAGACGCCGGGGGCACCACCTCCACCACGCCGTTCTCGGGCCTGGCTTCCTATCAGATCAGCCAGTACACCAACCAGGCCATGGAGCTCCAGGCCCCGGCGGCCGACAAGGGCGAGCCCGGGGGCAATCACCGCTCCTGGCACCCGGTGCTGGATAACACCGGGCGCGATGCCGCCGCCCGGGGCGGGGCCGATACCGATCTGATCTGGCTGGCGCCGTGGAACGGCAACAGCGGCGGCTACATCGGCAGCCTGACCATGTACTGCTCGGACTGCCACGGCACCGACACCGCCGCCGGCACGGTGGAGCCCAACGGCGGTGAGAACGGCAATCCCTGGGGCCCGCACGGCTCGAGCAACAACTTCATCCTCAAGGGCAACTGGGACCACGAGACCGGCACCGGGCAACAGTCGGACCTGTGCTTCAAGTGCCACGACTACGACAA
>JABAHQ010004556.1_pt1 | contig 54373 bp, 85 predicted proteins | sample 7062091 | NCBI WGS metagenome assembly JABAHQ01 (sample SAMN14534359, study PRJNA622989) | marine sediment metagenome | biome: marine biome [ENVO:00000428]; feature: marine pelagic biome [ENVO:01000023]; material: deep marine sediment [ENVO:00002113] | place: India: Gulf of Kutch | collected...
CCGTCAGTTCCACACGTCTTCGGACGCTATTGTCGCACCTGGCGGCACATGGGCAAGTGAGGCCTCGGCTACCGTCAGTTCCACACGTCTTCGGACGCTATTGTCGCGGCGCAGCTGAGTCCTGGGATGCGTTTCGTGGACGTCCGTCAGTTCCACACGTCTTCGGACGCTATTGTCGCTGGCACGGCCCCAGCGGATGAGATCAAGAAGTCTCTCCGTCAGTTCCACACGTCTTCGGACGCTATTGTCGCATGCTGCTCGTGCACCGATCCCAGGACCTCGTCCGTTCGCCGTCAGTTCCACACGTCTTCGGACGCTATTGTCGCAGCGCCCGTACAAACACCGCCATTTCAAAGAGCTGCAGGCCGGACTGCGAGAGGTTCTCTGCCGACGACCTGCACCGGGTGTTAGCACCTCGGCGCCGGCATCGCAACGACGGCGCCGTTCGTGCTGAATCGAGCGCCGCCCGGGTTGGGCGGCGCGCCGCACCGCTCGCTACTTCGCCGCGACGCCGGAGCAGCGGACAAGCCGCTTCGCTCGCGGCCGTTCGAGCCGCCTGAGCAGCGCAAGGCCGGCGCGCACCTCCTGCGCCGAGGCGTACCGCGCGGCCCAACAGTCGGCCGCGGTCTGGTCGGCTCCCTTTTCCCGATGACCGATTTCGTGCAGCAGAATGAACCTGCAGAGCACTGGGTCCTCGTCGCACGTGTCCGGGTTGTAGCGAATTACGCCGGCCCTCAGCTCGACGCCGCCGAAGTCGAGCGTCTTGCGGTTGATTCGACCGAGCACGGTCGGATCGGGCACGCACAGCGCGCCGTGCCTTCCGCACACTTCGATCACCGCTTGCTCCGAGGAGCTCCGCGGCTCCGGATACATCTGCTCGTAGACCCCGGTGAGCCGCGGCGTGCAGCCGACGAGCAGCAGCAGGGCCACAAGGCACGACAGCGCACCGCTCACGCGGCCCCCCTCAGCTGCTCCGGCTTGCCCGACTTGTAGCCGTACTTGCTGGCGTACAGCCGCTGCAGCTTCCGCTGGATCTGCTTTTTCTGTCGGGACGGAATGTCCGTCTGTTTCTGCCCGGCGCGGCTGATGGCATTCAGCAGGTGGGACTTGTCGACGTTGCCCTGCAGGTTCACGTAGGGCAGCTTGCGCTTGTCCTTCGGTATCGTAAACGTCCCCCGCTTCGTGCGCACCTTGCGCCCTCCCGGCTCGACGTACGCGAAGTGGCTGTCGGGCAGCTGGTTCTTGTACTTGGTCGACCAGCGGGCGTTTGCAGCGTACGACCGACGCCGCCGCTGGCTCGAGCGACGCCGTCGGTTTGGCGTCATCCGCTTGCGCTGGCCGGCGAGGTATCCGAGAAACAGACCGAGGGCGACGCCGCCCGCGCCGGCAGCAGCGACCATGCCCCAGCTCGTCTGCTTGTAGCGTCCCTCGATGTCCTCGGCAGCGCGCTGCCCGATGCCCACACGCCGCGGGCCCGCTGCGGCAGGGTTCATGCCCCAGCCCGGCACCGGAGCCGTCGACTCGCCCGGCGTCCCGGGATTCGTCATGGAGTAGTTCATCATGTAGTACGACATTTCAGCCTCGCTTCTGCAGCCACCAGGCACCCAGAATCGCCACGCCCACCAGGGTGGTCGAAATCGCCAGCACGCGCACCGTCGCCTGGTCGAGCACCTTCTGCACGTAGGGGTCCAGCTCCGACTCGAGCTGGTCCACCCAGACCGGCATGCTCGCTTCGATGCGCCGATTGATGGAATCCCACGGCACGAGCGATGCCGTGTCCGCCGTGCGCGCCGCGCGCACCGCGTCCTGCACCATCGCGTACACCGGGAGCTTGAGCTCCGTGTCCTCTCCCCAAGGAAAGGGCAGGTCGACCTTGTACGTCTCGACCGGTCCCGGTCCTGCTCCCAGCCCGTGGTAGCTCATGGGATGTCGTATCTCCTGCGCCGCTTCAACACCCACGTCTCCAGGTCGGTCTGATAAAAGCGCCCGGCGGGCAAGTCGGCGATGATGGTTTCGTCGTACTGGTCGCCCATGTTGATGTAGAGCCCGACCAGCGTGTCGCCGGACGAGTCCCACACCGCGTCGACACCGTGGCCCTCCAGCAGCGTGTTCGCGTATTCGAGTGCGGCCTCGACCTCTTTCGTCGTCCGCGCGCGCTTCAAGATGTCGACGAGCCCTCGAGCCTCGCCGGCGCTCAGAAACAGCCCACGCCCATACGGACCGGCCACCGTTTCCACGCCGCCGCCCTTCGTGAGCGGAATGCGTCGTATCGCGGCGATCGTCGGCTGCTTCACTTCGTTTTGCCTCCCATCTGCTTGTAGACGTACGAGACGACGGCCCAAGGCTCCTCGTACTCGTCCCAGTAGGGCTCGACGTGGGCCTTCGCCCGCTTCCACGTTGCTTCGTCGGCGACCCACGTCGGCGGGTTGTTCTCGAGCCCCTCATGCGCGCCGTGAGCGACAGCGGCCTGAATGGCCTCGAGTATCGTCCGGCCGTGCGACAGGTCGTAGAGCTCGCCGTTTACGTACGTTTCGACGCCGTNNACGCCGTACGTCTCGTCACGCTCGTCGTAGAAAAAATCCAGCGACACCTCGGCGTCGTCCTCAAGCCGAGCCTCGACTGCGTCAGCGATCTCGTCGACGATTGCCTCGATGGTCTGCTGGTCGTCGAGGTAAGCGTTTTTCGGAAGGTGCTTGTTTGTCTTCATAGGGGCGCTTCTTCTGCCATTCCGCGGAACGCTTCCATGATCGCCAAAATTAGCGTCGGGCGGCTCCAGAAGTATTGGTCGCCGTCGACCGACACCTGCACCACGTAGCCGGCACCGCCCGTCCATACGTCGATCGCAACCTCTGCATCTTCGTGCGACGCGTACTCCGCACGCCTGAACAGCTCGGCAAGCACTTCATCGCCGATCTCGTACTCGTCAGTGATGCACTCCTTGAGGTGATAGCGCCTCTGCTTCATGCGGCGCGCCTCCGTTCGAGCACGTGGTATGCTTCCGTGATGCGCTTGAAGCGCTCCTCGCTTTCCTGCTTCAGCCTCGGATCCGAGTAGCGGTCCGGGTGGTGCTTCGCCGTCAGCTTCCGGAACTGCAAGCACACTTCCGGCCATGTCGCCGTCGCGTCGAGCCCAAGCTCCGCGAGCGCACGCAGCCGCTCGTCGTCCGGTGGCGAAGGGGGCGGCTCCGCGCGGCGCCCGCGCCGAGGGCGCCCTTTTCGCTTCGGCCTCGGCTCCTCGCGCGCAGCCGACCGAAACGCCGACACGCAGCCTGCACAGATTGCCATGGCCGTCTGGTTCACAAAGGCGTGCCTCAGGCAGATGACATCGGCGCACGCGTCGCATTCGGCGACGGCCATGTGCTCGCACTGGTTGCCGCCCCGCGTCACGTGCTGGCAGCGCTCCTGCCGAGCCACGACGCCGCCCCAGCGCTGCAGCACGCTCGACCCGAACGTGCTCGTCCAGGGCCTCAGCTGGTCCCACAACTCCCGCGGCAGCCCCTGCGATACGAACGCCGAGAACATGTCGCCGAAGAAGTTACCCACGGGTCCTCCAGTAGAGCGCCGCCGCAGCCGTGCCGACGACGAGCGCGGTCCAGCCGAGCCACGCGCTCGACCGGCTGATACCCAAGTCTACATGAAGCTCGGCACCACTCGGAGGGGCGTCGCCCGGCTGAATGACCTTTCTACCGCTCGTTTCGCCGAAAAACGGCGGGTAGACCTTCACTGCCGCCGTCTCGTCAAGCGCACCGGCGCCCGCTCGAAGCGCCTCGATCGCCCCGTTGAGCCGGTCGTAGCCCGGACAAACCCCCTCGGCGTCCGGCATGCACCCGGCCTCGTCCAGCAATGCCAGAATCCCCTGGCCCGTCGGGTAGATGTCGCCGGCCTCGGTGCGCTGCACCAGGTCCCCCACCGACACGTACCCGCTCCTCCACGGGCGGCTCACGTCCGGCAGATGGACCCCCGAGCGAGCCTCGGCCCACGCCGCCAGCACGTCCTCGTCCGCCAGCGTCCAGACCAGCGAAGCGCTCACCCGCTCGCCGGCGGCGGTCGAGAGCAGATGCTTGACCTCGGCGGTCGTGTCCGCGTCGTGCAGGTTGACGCAGACGCACTGCTCGAGAATGCCGCCAGCAGCGAAGCCGCGGCACGGACGCCCGGTGGCGACGTTGCCACAAACACCGAGGTCGCCCACCTCGACGTCGTCGAGCACGTCCTCGAGACCCGCCGCGGCCTGCACGGGAGCGCGCATGCGGACGATCTTCGCGCCGAGGCCCGTGAGGTACACGCGCCGCCTCGCCTCAGCGCTTACGCCCCATCATCAGGTAGGCGGCGATGCCGACGAGAGCGACACCCGCGCCGACCCAGAGCGCCATCTTCGTGTTCTGGTCGAGGCCGTCGTTCTGGCCGACTGCTCCGCCGAAAACGCCGTCGTGGAACGCCGTCACGCGCTCGCCATAGGGCGCCTCCTCGGTCAGCTTCACCCGATTGAACAGGCCGTCCCGGTATGCGCGCAGCGGTCCTCCCCCCACCATCGTGCCGTGCTCCGCCGAGAGCTGCCCGAGCTCGCCGCCGAAGATGCCGTTGTCGTACGGCCGCAGGCTTTGCCCGTGCGGGCTCGGGGTAGCCCTTTCCCCGAACGAGCCGTCGCGCCACGCAGTGAGGCCTCCCGCGCGATGAGGCGCGATTTGGGTGGGGTACAGGGGCATCGCTGTTTCGGCCTCGTTCATGGAGAAACTCCTATCGGCATCGCTTCGCCAGCGCGAACGCCGCCACTCCGAGCAGCACCGCGCCGCCCGCCCACATGGCCAGCGTCGACGCTTCCGTCGTGTCCTCGGGCTCACCGTTCGCTTTGGAGGGCGGAATCACTTTGCCAGTCATGCCGGCGCTGTCGTAGGCGAGCACGAAGGGCACGAGCGCTTCGTACATGTTCCGCCAGACCTCCTCCCCCTCATCGGGACCGTAGTCCTTCCGAAACTCCTGCTTGGCGTCCTGCATCAGGACGAACACGCCACGCGCCGACGGGAAACTTCTGCCGTTGCGCACCGTGTACAGCTCCGCCTTGTCGGGAAACCCGGGGGTGTTCTCCTCGATGTACGTGACATAGGCGGCCTCGGTCGCCGGGTCCCACGTGCCAGCGGGCTGCGGGACCACGTAGCTGCCCACGAGCAGGTTCAGCGCACGCTGTATGTCGGTGATGACGGGCTTCGTCATCGTGAGCGTCGGGCCCCCGTTGCCGTTCGCCGTGGCGTCGTTCTGGCCGACCGCCCGCGCCGGCCCGAACACCCCGTCCATGAACGGCCGGAGCGACTCGCCGTAGGGCTCCTCCGGGCGACGGCGCCCGAACACCCCGTCGCGATACGCTCGCGGCAGCCCAACCGGCATGCCGGTGTCAGCGACCATCTGCGGCGTCTCCGCAGCGCCGATGCCGAGGCCCGCCTGCGCCTGCGGGGGCATCATGCCGATCAGCCCCGCCTGCGCCTGGGGGGGCATCCCGTTGACCGCCGCCTGCGGCGGCATGTTTCCGACTGGGGTTCCCTGCTGAAAGTACATGGCGTCTCCTTCTACGGTATCCGAGCGCTGCCGGGGGCTCAACCGCCCAGCCGCAAAACCTTCTCGAGCTCCGGCTTGAACACCCACATCGCCGTGGCGCCCGCGACCATCCCCACCCCGAACCATCCCCACTTCGGGATCCCAGCCGCCTGCTCGCGCGCCCCAAGCCCGACGAGGCGCCCCGCAAACGACAGCGGCGTGTCGCCGGTGCGCCGCAGCACCTGCGGCCCGACGTTCACAGCAAGGTTGCCCAGGGCGTCGATCACCGGCGCCTCCCTCGGCCGAGCAGGGCCCCAAGCCCCCAAAAGCCCACCACGACGCCGGCAGCGATGACCGGGCCCGTCCAGCTACTGCTGGGCGCTCCGGTGCCGAGACCGGAAAGCGCAACCAGGCGTAGGGACTTTGGGGCAGCCATCACTTCCTCTGCGAAAAGTAGTACGCGGCGCCCGCGCCGACGACCGCGAGCAGGATCAGACCCGGCACCATCAAGCTGCCCTGCTCGTCGTCCGCGGGCTCGCCGCCGTCGTCGGTCGGCGTCGGCGTCGGCCCGGGCCCCGTCGTCGTCGGCTGCCGAGGAGGCGCCGCGCTCGGAGGCGGCTCCGCCGCGGAGCACGCCGGGCGTCGAGCGTAGGTCCCGAGCGTGCCGCTCGAGATCGCCGCCCAGCACAACGCGTTGACGAGGGGGTTTGGGCCAGCGAAACCGTACCGGTTGCAGTACGACACCCCCTCGATGTGCTCCTGGGTAAGACAATCCGGCACCGGCGGCACCGGATTGCCCGGGCAATAGCCGTTCAGCATGATGCCCGCGCCCGTCTGGGCGCACCACCGGTCGTGAAGATCGGCGGGCCATCCCTCGGGCGTCGTGCCCGCCAGGCAACCGCCGATCGGAATCACGTCGTCCTTGCCGACGCAGGGACAGTCCGGCAGATCGGCCACGTCGCAGGGCTCGACGTCGGCCCAGCGGCTCGCGTCCCACTCGGGGTAGCGCGAAGCCTGGCCGAGCCCGCGAAGCACGGCGCCGCGGCATACCTCCTGCGCGAGGGCGCGCTCCTCGGGCGTCACGCACGCCACGCCGAGCAGCGGAGACGAGGCTTGCCGAGCAGACCGTCGCGGAAAAATCGAAGCGGGATTCGTCATTTCTTCCTCGCGAAGTAGATGCCAGCGCCCACCAGCGCCGCGGCAGCAACCGCGCCGCCTACGATCCAGCTCTTCGGCACGCCCTCGTCCGCCGGCGGCGGCGGCCGAGCCGGCCCCGTCGGCGCGGGGGCCGTCGCGGCGGCCGAGCTCGGCTCGATCGTCCGGGTGGTCGTGTCCGGAGGCGTCACCGTCGTGTCGACCGGCTCGGTGGCCTCGGCGGTCGCGTCGCGCGCGAGCCGGCGGTCGATTTCCACCTGCTCGGCGGCAGTGCGGGGAGGGCCGTCGCAGCGCGGCACGCTTGCCAGCTCCGACTGCATACCGAGCTTCGCCAGAAGCCAGCAGAGCGCGTTGCGGGTTGCATCCGGGCCTGCGTCGCCGTGGCGCAAGCAGTACAGGACGTCGCCAAAGGCGTCGTCCGGGAGGCAGCCGCCCTCTTTCTCGAGCAGCGCCGCCGCCTGGTCCTCGAGCGCCTGCTGCGCGGCGTCGCACACAGGGAGCGCCATCGCGCGGGAGAGCCACTCCTGGTCGCAGCCGCCCTGCCGCAAGCACCCCACGATGTCTTGAATGTCCGACTCCTGCAGGCAGTCGACGCACTCGTCGACCTCGGCGAGCGCCGCAGCGTAATCCGGCGCGGCATGGCGGGCGTAACACAGCGTGTTGAACGGCGCGTAGTTGCCCTGATAGCCCTGCGACTCGCAGTAGAAGAGCAGCTCCATCCACTCGTCGTCCAAACAGTCTGGCGGCGGACCGTACAGGTTCGTGACGACCTCGCTCGTCTCGGGCTCGCAGCCCGGCACGTCGAACACGTTGCAGCGCCGCATATTCTGGCAGAAGGCCGCGTACACCACGGGGTGCACGCCCGGCGGTGGGTTTTGTTCGAAGCAGCCGCCGAGGTTCACGATCGCCTCGGGTGGCAGGCAGTCGAAGCCCAGCTGGTCGCAGCTAGCGTCGGCGAGGTAGGTGAACAGATCGTTCGGGTCACCTGACGCCACGTCGACCCATCCCTGTCCGAGAGGTCTCACCGACGCCTCCCTCCGCCAAGACTCCGGCCGATCAGTAGCCCAAGGATTCCCGCCCCGATGCCGGCCACGAGCGGGGGAACCAGATCCGCCCTGACGGCGCCAGCCTCCTCGGGCACCGCCGCCTCGTCAGGCGGCGGGGGAGGCGGGGGACCTGCCTCCATGCCCGGCACCGGCCCCGGAGGAAAGATGGTCGGGAACTGCTGCTCCGCCGCCATGCGCGCCGTCAGGCCCGGAGGCGCCCGTTGGTCCGTGGCGTCCCGCGGCACCTGCTGAGCGAACACAAGCTCGGCGCCGAGCGACTGCGCGGCCACCGACATGCTGTTCGAACCGCCCGCCGGGTCGCCCGGGTCGCGCAGCGACGCCCAGTAAACGAACAGCATCTTCGGCACGCCCGTCTTGTCGGACTGCGAGTACACCGCCAGCCCCGGATCGAACCGCGTATAGCTCGTGCCTTCCAGCGCGCGAGCGACCTCGTCGGGCCGGATCGGCTGCTCGGACAGCAGGGCGAGAAAACCAGGGCGCCCGAATCCCAAGCTCGCCAGCAGGTCGGCGACCTCGCCCATCTCGAACACGAGCAGGTTGGTGTCGGGCTCCGTCGACAGCGGCACCACCCGGTAGCCGAACGGCGTCGGCGCCGGCGTCAGCTTGCCCCACGGCGTGAACACTCCCACCGTCGGTATCTGCATCCCGGCGGCCGTCTGGACAAAGTCCTCGAGCCCGGGAATGTTGATCGCCGGCACGCCTTCGCTCTGTCCGAGCCCCTGCGTGGCGTGGTTCGGGCGCCCTCCGGCGTCCGTCGAGAAAAACGGGCCGAAATTGGGACTCGCAAGGACGGGTCGGCGTCGTCGCACGGCTCACCTCATTACAAGATACGCGAACAGCCCGAGGACGCCTACGGCAACCCCGATGCCGATGAGGTCGGCCGTCCGCTCTTGGGACGCCGTCGGCGCGGCAGACAGGCCAGCGCACGGCAAACAGCCGGTTGGGTTTCGGTACATCAACACACCTCCTGGTCAGAAGCACTGGGCGGACGGCCTGACGTGTCCGAGCCCATGGCCGGCAGACCGGTTGTCCACGCAGTTACCGGTGGCGGGCCTAGGTCCCGTAGACCGACCGCCCAGTGCTCCTGACCGCTCATCCGCCGCCCACCCCCTGTAGGCGCATCATGTCGAACAGCCCTTGTCCGAGGTTGGCGCCCACCAGCAAGCCCGCCATGTCGAACTCGAAGCACGCGATCGGCGACGCAATCGGCTTGAAGACGACCGCGCGGATCGCAAACACCTGGTTTTCCCGGACCGTGAGCGTGAGCGGGAGGCTCGACGGCCCGAAGCGGAAGGGACGCTGCGGCATCAGCGACAGCCCAGCCCCCGAGGTCGCCCCGAAACGGTTGCGGCGCTGCTGCACGAAAGCCGCCGCCGTGGGCACCGCGCCCGGGTTGTTGATGGCGTCCTTGCCCAGCGCATACTCGAGGCCGTCTTGGCGCTGCACCGGCTCGAGCTCGAAACGAGTGTTCCCGGGGTGGTTCTTGTCGATGGTGATTTCCCAGCCAACAGCCGTGCCAAAGCGCCGCGCCTCGACCGGCAGCGCGTCGTTTGGGTCCACGCCCTGAAAGCGGTAGATGTCCGGCCTCAGATCGAACAGAATCAGCATCTGCTGCGGCGGCACCTGGAAAGCGCCGCACTCGAAAATGAAGGGCCGCGTCGGGCTGTTGAGCGGGTTGTGAATTCCCTCCTCGGGCAGCCGGCGAAACAGCTGCTCGAACGGCGTCGTCGCCGCCTCGTCCGACAGCACATTGTTCAGAGCGCCCCCCGCGAGCTGAACGCGGTCTGCCCGCGCCCGCACCTCGGCCGGCGTGATCGGCCGCGCGAACGCGCCCGGCGTCGGCCGCGGCTCGGGCGGCGGCTGGTCGGTGACCAGCGGAACCGGCCGTCCCGGCTGACCGAATCCCGTGGGCGCTGAAAAGGAACCGTTCATAGGCTCCTTTCTACACCGACGAGAGGTTCACGACCGCTCCGGGCGGCTGAATGATCCGGTAGCCGTGCAGCAGGATGATGAAGGTGCCCTGTGGCAGCCGCGTGATGGGGTCCGGGTCCCCTTGCTGGGCGGCCGGATCCTCCGTGTCGTCGATACCCTCGTGGTGGTCGTACTGGGCGTCGATGAACGGAAAAACGCCGGTCGCCCCGAAACCGGCCAGGTTGCCCGCCGCCGGATTGTTCGTGTGCTGGGGCTGCACCTCGAACTGAATGACGTCCGCTCGGGCGAAGAAATCCAGCGCGCCGAGCTGCCAGGGGCTGTTGATGAACGTCGTCCAGAACGGCGTCGGCACCGGAATGTTCGAGCGGGGAAAGCTGGTTCCCTGGTTGATCATCTTGACGCGCGCATCGAACTCCATGGTCCGATACGGCGAGTGCAACGCCGGGCTCGAGTAGCTCGGGCCTCCGTTGCCCGGGAACGCGATGACCCGCTGCACGTCGGCGGGGAGCAGCGCGTCGCTGATGTCCGCGGCCGAATGGATCGGCCGAAACCGGCCGTTGCTGCGTCCGAGCAGCCGCGGCGCCGACTGCTCGGTGCCCGCCCGGAACGCGAAGTCGGACAGGAACGTCGCTGCTCGAGCGACCGCCACGAAGGGCCCCTCCTGGCTGATCGTCGCGGTTCCGGTGCGCACCGACGTGTCGTTTGCGTCGATCTGGATCTCGGTGATCAGATCGAAAGCGACCCGACGTCCGGGAATGTTCTCGATCCGCTGCACACCCGGGTCGGCGTTGCTGCCGCCGACCCGGCTCGTGCCCTGCATGACCTGGGTCAGTTGCGTCAGGCTCTGGTTGATGAGCTGGACCTGCGACTCGGCGTTTTGCGCGCGCTGGTTGGCCTCGCGCGCGGCGGTGGCCGCGTAGTTGGACGTGGCCCTCAGTCGCTCGAGCTCCTGCGCGAAATACGGTGCGTTCATTGGACGGCCTCCCTTGGGAGTGGTGCGTGACCTCGGTCACGGGTGCGCGGGCCGGGGCCCGGAGGGCAGGCGCTTTTGACCGGAGCGCCAGACAACCGGCGCGCCGGGGCCCGGTTGTGGCCCCGGCGCATCCGCAGGTTCACTGCACGTCGCGTGCGAACAGCCCGTCGAACGTGAACTGAACGATTTTGTTCATTCCGTCCACTCGGTTGAGGTTGTCCCGGAAGGACAGGACGTTGATCGGCCCCTGGGTGGTGCCGACCAGCGGTCCGTTGCCGCCGTCGGGCAGCGCGATGATGTTGGCCTGGCACCGGACGTTCTGGCGGGGCGGCAACAGGATCGCGCGGGCGAGCCGCAGGATGCTGTTGTGCGACGGATCCCCGTTGTTCCAGTGGATCAGATCGGTTGCACCGCCGATGTCGCCCGAAAGGCCCCCGCCGTCGGGAAAGTACTTCGTCGCCATGTTGGTGATCGAAAATTTCTCTCCCGTTCCGTACGACCAGTGCAGCTGCTCGAGCGACTGGAAGTAGTTGCGGTGCACGTCGTGGAAATCCGCCGGAGCGTTGTTCACGCCGGCGCCGCCGGGACCGAAAAAGCCCGGAACCAGCGCCGGGTTGAAGTCGCCGTTCTGCTGAAACACGTTGTTCGCCGTGTCGTCCGTGTCGCGGATGACCGGCGCCCGGAACCACACGAACACGCGCAGCGCGAGCGTCACGTGGCTCTGATCGGAGGGAAGCGTCGAGCCATTGACGAGGTTCGTCTGGCCCTGATCGCGTCCCGCAACCGTGAACAGGTCGGTGCTGTCGTTGATGGTACCGGCGGCCAGGCCGGCGGTGCGCACGAGGGAGTCGAAGAATGGCTGGTGGACCCTCTCGCGTACGTTGGTGAGCTTCGCCATGATGTTTCTCCTTGAGACGTTGTCCGTTTTTGAGAGGGAGTGCCGTCTCCCTTGTCTCTCTTTTCACCAGGCCAAGCCCGGAGAGCGTGAGCTCAGCCGGGCTGGTCCTGGTGGCTACGGCCGCTGACGAGGCGGCCCGTTATTGCCTGTCCTCGAGCGTCAGAAGATGCCGTTTCCGCTGGCGCTTTCGAGGACGCCGGCCGGGATCTCGCTGGTCTGCCGCGAGTCCTCGGCCGGCTTGGTGCCCGCCCAGAGCGGGTTGTTGGGCGTCCACTGGCTCGACGTCGGCACGCGGTACTCCCGGAAACCGCCGTTGTCGGGTCGGGCCGAGTAATACTCGCCGAGGGCGCCGCCCATGCCCCCGCGCGCCCCCATCATCGACGCGCCGGTGCCCGCCTGGGCCTCGGCGAGAGTGAGGGCCTGGTCGGCCTGCTCGGGCATGATGCCGTTGTCGATCTCCTGACCGAGCCCCGCAGCGGCCTGCGTGACCATCGGCCCGGCGTTCTCGTACTGGCCGACGCCCTGCACGCCGCTGGCGAAGTATTCGCCCATCCCGGAGGTGGCGAAGTACTCTCCAGTGCCGCGCCCGGCGACCGCCTGGCGAATGCCGCCGGCCCGGTGGCCCATGGCCGGCGTGTACCGCGGCAAAATCGAGCTCGACGGCCCGGCTTGCCCCAGTCCACGCATGCCACGCATGCCCCGGCGACGACGGTACCGGCCGATCGCCGCAGCGGTGCTCGACGTGTCGTAGCCCGACACGTACGGCAGAGCCGGCCGCGTGGCCTCCGACAGATCGAGCAGCTTGACGATGACCGTGTGGAACCAGCTCGTCAGCATGCCGGCGCCCACCTCGACGGTGCGTTGCCGACTGGCGAGCTTCGACGTGCCCCAGATCCCAGCCGCCGCGATGAGACCACCGCAGGCGATCGGGACCGCTGCCCTGAGCCCTGCCGTGGCCCCGTTGCCGTTGCCGTTGCCGTTGCCGTTCGAAGACATCGTCTTCTGCAGCTGCGGCAGCAGGAGCTTGTCGCAGAGGCCGTGCACCAGCGCCTTGTGAGCCACGAACCCCGTCGTCACAAACATCGCGCTCGTGGCGGCGGTCTTCAGGCTCGCCATGAACTGGTTCTGGCGGTAACTGCCCCGGCGGTTGCGCCGGACCGGGCTTCGACGCCGGCGCCGGCGGTTTGTCACGTAGATGCGCGCCTTCGGTAGCTTGCGGGCCTTGACGCCTCTCAGCCGCCGCGGCTTGCGCCCGCGGTAGTAAATTTTCCCGCGCTTGAGGTAACGGCCGGGGCTGCCCTTGCCGCGGCGCAGGCCCGCCGACTTGCGGCGCGCGCGCGTGCGCGCCGCCTTCTTGCCGGCCGCCACTCGCTTCGGATCCTTTCTCCGCGTGGTCGCCCGGCGGTTGCGGCGCATGGGCGTCCGACGCCGTCGAGTGGTCGTCGTTCGGCGACGGCGGCGGTTCGGGGTTGCCCGACGACGCGTCGTCGTTCGGCGGCGTCGGCGGTTCGGGGTTGCCTTGCGCCGCCGCGTCGTTCGGCGACGCCGACGATTTGGCGCGAGAGCCGTCGATCGACGGGTGCGTCGCCGGCGATTGGGGGTCGCGCGGCGAGCGGACGTCCGGCGACGGGTCGGGTTGCGGCGATATCGCCGCCTGCTGCTGCCCGAGCGCTTGGCGGCCGCCTTGGCGCGCCGCGTCCGCCACCCTTTCTTGGCCGCGCGGCTACGTTTCGTCGACTTGTTGGTTCTCATCGCTGTTTTCCTCCGGTTGGGAGTGAACGCGCCGCCGCGCTTGACCGTTCGCTTGGCAGCCGTCCGACGTCGTTTGCGAATGCGCTTCTTCGCCTTGTCGTACTTCGGGTCCTTCCAGCGCTTCGGACTGGACGCGCCCCCGATGGCGTACGACGGAATCTTGCGGCGCTTCCCCTTGCTGGTCTTGTACAGGTAGGAGAGCTTCTTCTTGCCGGTCCTCGGGTCGGTGGCTCGAAGCCGCTTGTACTTGCCGTACGCGGTGCGCACCTTCCGCTTCTTCGGCACCTTCTTGGTGACGGTCTTTTTCACCTTGACCGTCTTCTTTTGGTACTGCTTCGGAAGCGGCTTCGCGGTCGCCTTTCCGGTGTACGCCTTCACCCCCTTGAACGTCCGCCCCTTCTGGCTTTTCAGAAACGGCACGACGCGCATCGCGCGGCGCGCGGCCGCCTCCTTGCCGTAGCCCGCGGTGCGGGCTCGCCGAAACGCGGTCTCGCGCTTGCTGCGCCGCTCGGACTCACGCTTCTTGCTCACCTTGGGGGGCGGCGGCGTGGGCTTTTTGCGACGGCGCGCTGTGGTGGACTTTTTGGCCGTCCTTTTCTTGAAGGTCCGGCCGAAGCCGGCCGAAAAGGCGCGCTGTTCGCGCGCCGTCGGAGACCGCTTCGCGGGATTGCGTCGTACGGGCATGGTTTCTCCTCGGACCGCTTGGCGTGCGACGCCGCGGCGATCGGGAGCGCTGCGCATGGCGTCCCGAGCACTCGCGCGACGCGCGTACGCGCCACGGCCGTTGATCGCCGCGATGGTCGTCACCCCGATGGGGTTCGGCTGCATCCAGGGACGGGCGGCATTGCGACGCACCGGCGGGTCCGTGTGGCGGTACCCGCGAACATCGCTTCTGCTGACTCTGTATGCCCTGCCGTGCGTCCTCATGGTGCACCTCTGCGTCTTCGCAGAGCGCAACCGCGTGTCGGACGCACGCGCGTGGCGTTACTGGGGAAAAGGCTACGCCAGGGCTCAGAATGGGTCAAGCAGCAAAAATGCTGGTCCCGGCACAGGGCGTGCTATGGTCTGGGGCGCCCCGCGGCCGCCAGATCCGAGCACACGAATTTTGCGACGCGGGGCGCTTTTACTTTCTCAGCCAGGACGCCGCGAAAGCCAGCGCACCTGCTCCTACAAAGGACAGGCCCACCACCGTCGCTGTCGAGGTCGGCTCCTTGAGCGCACGGCGGGCTCGGGTCCGAAAGCAGTCCGCGTAGTCGGGGGACTCGACGCAAACCGAGTGCCAGCCCGAGACGTGCTCCGGCCGGATTCCCGCTTGGCCGAGGGCGTCGCCGACCATGGCGAGCGCCTCGGCGGGCGGCATCTGCCGCAGCTCGGCCGGGTCGAGCCCGAGCTGTTCGGCGAGGATGTCGTTCATCTCATCGACGCGCCGCTTGGCCTCGCCCATTTCGAGCTTCTGTGGCCGTTGTAGGTCTGCCCGCATCAGCGCCCCCTCAGTGCGTAGATGCCGAGCGCGATCGCCCCGACCGCCCCAGCGGCTGCCAGCAGCACGGCCCGCTTGCCTCGGCGCCGCTTGTCCGCCTGCCCGAGCTGGTAGCTCATTTCGGCCTCGAAGCAGCCGGGCTCGTACTCGCACAGCACGAGCCAGTCCATGACCTCGTCGCTTGTCAGGTCCCGCTCGACAAGCGCCGCGGCGATGTCCTGCTCGTCCGCGCCGTCAGGCAGACCGAGCGTGTCGATCAACATGCGAACGGCGACGAGGGCCGCAGCTTGTTCCTCGGCGAGCCGCCGCTCGAGCGCCTGGGCTTCGATCTGCTCCGGGGTCAGTTGGCTCATGGTTTCCGCCAGATCAAGACGCCCGCCGCGACCAGCAGCGCGCCCCCAGCGACTCCGCGCCAGTCGAGCTTCGGCCGCAGGTAGGCGTCCATCGCGTACAGCGCTTGCTCGTCGGCCTGTTGTACGTCCGCCCGGGTCGCCAGCTGCTCGCGCATTCGGGAAAGCTGCTCGTCGAGGGCTGCCATCGCTACCCCAGTATCGATGCCGCCGCCCAACCTGCCAAGGCGCCCCCGCCGACGCCCAGCAGCGCACCATTCAGGTTGCGGCTCACACGCTGTTTTTCGCGGCGCAGCATCAGCAGGTCCCGACGGGCCTGCGCCGCACGCGCCGCGGTCTGCTGAATGCTTTGCTGGCGTGCCTGCTGCGCAAGCTTGTACTCGACCATCGCCGCCGAGATCGTCGCCGAGATATCCCGCGAGATCAGCGCGGTCGCCGGACCGCACTGCAGCAGGGAGTTGAACAGCTGCACCGCCCAGCGCTGCGTGTCGCAGTCGCCCAGCGCATAGTACCCCCCGAACTCGTTGCCCGGGACGACGGGCACATGCGCCAGGTTCTCGATGTAGGCGCGATCGGTCTGCAGCGTTGACTCCCACGGCCGAATCCGCCTGCCCATACCGACCCGCTCCGAAACGCCCGGCGCCAGCAGCGACAGCTGCGTCGCGCCGCTTCGGTAGTCCTCGAGATGCACGAACGTGCGGTAAGCGTGATACGGCGTCACGAACTGAAACGCCCCGTAGAATAGAAGCGCCGCCCGCGCTGACACCTCGCCGTCGATCTTCGCGCCGTCTTCGACGTACCGATACTCGACGAGCGGCGTGTTGTCGGGGAAGGTGTGACCTGGAACGTTCGCGAATCCCGTCTCGTCCTTGCGCAGCCACAGGCCAGGGTTTTGCGGATACTTGGAGAAGTACTTGCAGCCGGCGGGGCTGCGGCAATCGCGGTCGATGACGGCCGGTAGAGGCGCGTAGCACTCGATCTCCTGTCCGGCCGCGGCTCGGGCAAGTTGCTCGTACGAGAACGACCGGCATTGCTCGGGGCCGACTTCGACCTGGTCGATGTACGCGTCGTTGAAGTACCTCAATCCGCCTGCAAGCCACAACGACTCCGCCTGTAGGCTCTGCTGCACGTTGCGCACCAGGTCGCTCCAGTAGCGCTGGTACTCGGTCCAGGCCTGAAACCCGAGCTCGATGCACTTTACCTCGACCGCTTCGGCAGCCTCGCTGGCCGCGGCGAACGCCGTCGCGCGCTTCTCCTGCGTGCTCGGCCCCCACCCGAACAGCTTGCCAAGCCCCTCGAAGATGAGCGTCGTCACCACAGACCCGATGAAGCTGCCGATCGGCGCCGGGATCCCGAACATCTGCCCGAGAGAGGCGCCGACGACCGAGCCGACCATGCCGGCGAGCCGCGCCAGCTCGTCCTGGGTGACCGTTCCGTCGAACAGCGTTTGCGCCGTCGTCGTCAGCGCCCCCGCGAACGGCACTCCGGCCTGCGTCAAGCCCGCGGTCGCGCTGGTTACGATCATGGACTCGGTGTCGAAGTCCGTCGTCAGAGGGATGCCGTACTGCTGCGCGAACGACACACCGACCTCGGCCGTCCACTCCAGCGCCTGGGCCGGGTCGTCGAGCGGAAAGTCGACGAGCAGGTCCGTCGCGTAGACAAACGCCGGGTGGATCCCCATCGTCTGGCCCTGCTCGTCGAGAAAGCGGCGCAGCATCCGCGCGCCTTCCTCGGGGTTCGTCGGCGGCCCGTTGCGATAGATGTAATCCGCCGCCCACGCGGCGCCCTCGTCTTCGGTAAGCGGATTCGACAGATCGATGTCGTGCGCAAGCTCGTTCTGCACGACGTCTCGCGCGCCGCGCAATGCCGAGTCGACCGCGGGATCCGCCCACCGTGCAGCCTGCTCGGCGCCCCACTCGGCCGCTTCGTCCTCGTTCTCCGGCACCCAGTCGACGTGCGGAATAGCACCCTCGGCTGCTCCGGGGATCTGGACACGTCCGAGACTGCGGGCGAAGACGTCCATGGGCGCCTCAGCCTACGATTCCGTCCTTCTCGACGTCGAGCTCTTTGCCGGTGATAATCGTGTGGATCCCGCCCTCGAGCGTGTACACGAACAACACTGGAGCTCCCGCCTCGATGCCGATGTCCGGGTACTCGACGTCGATGTCTTCCGGCAGCCGCGTGCCGGCCAGCATGCCGTGACGCAGCCGAAACTCCATGATGTCCTCGGCGCTCCGCCCGAGCCGCGGGCCCCGCGACGTGCACTCCGAGTACAGCTGAAACTGCAGGCCAATGAACCGCGCCAGCTTGGCGAAGTGCCGGGGCATCGGCTGGGGCAAGTCTACCCAAGGACCGACCACCTCGATCGGATCGTCGGTCTCCCAGTCCACGAGAAACCCAGGCGTCGTCAGCAGGTGCTGCGGAGCCTCCGCGACGTGCTTGTAGTCCTCGAACTCGCGGGTCGCTTTCCACTTGTCCGACATGTAGGCCACGGACAAACACCGGCCGACGTCTTGCATCTCCGTCGGCCACGTGAATGGCACCGTCTCGGAGTTTTTCACCGGCTTTGCCTGAAACGCCTCGCGCATCCGCTTCGCCTCGGCGCGCGCGTCGACGACTCGGCGGCGGCGATTGGGAATCATCGCTTGCCTCCGCGGTGCTTGCCCCGGGTCCGTCGGCGCCGCTCTCGGCGCCGCTGGCGCTCGGCCTCGCGCTTGTCCTCGAGGCGGTCTGCCACGGCGCGCTGCCTGCCTTTCATCGCCTCATTGAACTCCCGCATGCTGCCGACCCTCACGCGCGCCACCTTCCAAGCATGTAGCCTCCAGCGATACCGCCGAGCAGCGCTCCGGCCACCATAATCCACGTCGAGCTGCTCGGCACGGGATCTCCAGCGAGGCGACCCGCAGGCGCGGGCGGCGTGATGAAACCGACCGGACGCACGCCGTCGCCGACGTGCACCGCCCCTCGGGGCAGCGGGCGCCCGCACTCGACCGACGGCACGCCGAGCTCCGTAGCCTTCGGCATCTTTGGCACCGGCAGGTCGTCGTTGAGGCCCGGGCGCTGGTCCGCCTCGAAGTACGTGTAGCGTCCCGAGCTTGGGTCCCACCTCGAGTACGTCACCATCGGACCCCCGACATGGCGATCGGCGTCGGCCCGGCACGGCCGAGCAGCGACATCTTTTCGCGCCCTTCGAACACCCATCTCTCGCCGTCCCAGCGCCAGCGGTACCAGAACGCCGGGTGGTTGCGCTCGAGCCCGAACTGCACCTCGAAAGCGCCTCGGTACGTTTCCTTTACCGGGCCGAAGCTGCGGTAGGTGCCCTTGGGCCACCCCATCCAAAACCACCAGCGATTCACCGCTCCGCCACCTTTCTGAGCACCGCTGGTGCGATCCATACGAGAGCCGCGACCCCCGCGACCACCGAAAGCCCGGTGGCCAGCGTCTGGCCGGTTTCCCGAAAGGGCTCGAGAAACACGCTCAGCGGATCCGCCGTCAAACCCTCGCCTACGCGACGGCACCACGACGGCGCCCCGGGCAGCAGCTGGCCGCTGCGGTCGAAGCAGTACTTGTCGATCATTTCGTTGCGGTGCGACAGGTACGCCAAAAACACCACCACGGCCGCTATCACCGCAGCCACGCCGATCGCCGCGACGATGATCGGCAGTCCCCGCGCGGCGGCTCCGGCGGCCGCGCCGAGACCGGACAAATACGCCGGTTTCTTCAGCTCGTTGAGCGCACCCCACTGGTCGAGCTTGACGATGCCGGCCCAGAGCATCGCAACGTGGTCAGCGTCCTTTTGCGCCTCCTCGACCGTGGTCTGTCCGGTCTTCACCGCGAAAATCAGCGTGCCGTCCTGGTGCGCCGTCAGGTTGCGGTGGCTGACGGCACTCGTGGCGATCACGAGCTTCTTCAGCGAGCCCGTGTAGAGCGTCGCGGCGTGGTCCCACGCCACCGTCAGCTCGCCGGCGCTCAGCGCGTCCAGCATCTTGCTCGCCTTGTCAGCGATGTGGTCGCGCACCTCTTTCCACGCGTCCGCGACCTCCTCCGCGCTGGTCTCCTCCCACTCGGCGTCCGTGATCGCCAGCGTCTCGGCGACCGCGTAGAACTCCTTCCAGCGGTCCTCCAGTTCGAAGAGGTAGCCGCCCTCGCCGAGGATGCCCTCGTTTCGGGCGTTCAGCTGCTGCCAGTTCAGGCCCTCGACGTCCGCGTAGGACGCGAGCTCTTCGAGCGCCCCCACGTCACTCCGCCTCCTGCCGACCACGCCTGTACCACGAAAGCACAGCGAGCCCGGCAAAGAGGACCCCGCCCGTGATCCAGCCCCAGCGGGGGATTTGGTTGAGCGCCGTGGAAACATCCCGGCCGAGATGTCCGGGCTTCTTGCCGCCGGCGAAGTACCGCTGAAAGCTCGCGGGCGCCCCCGCCACCGGGTCGTAGATGTTCAGGGCAGTCACGGACTGCGGATCCGGGTTTCCCGTCGGGTCGAGTCCCTGCTGCTTCTGAAACAGCATCAGAGTCTGCTCGGTCACCTCGTTGAAAGCGTCCGTTTGCTCGACCCCTAGCCGGTCCTGCAGTAGCGCCGTGTCGCTCATCGTCGGTGCTGCCTTCCCCACGCCACGAGGGCGAGCGCCGTCAGGCCGGCCGCGCCGGCAATCAAATACGTTGGCAGGCTCGATGGCTTCCGCTCATCGAGCGCCGCACATCGCGGCACGACAATCGACGCGCACGCTGCGTCCGTCGCCGCCTCCAGCGACCGGGCCGTCGGAGGCTCCCCGAACTCATCCATCCACGCCGCGCAAGTCGCCTCGTCGAAGAAGCCCGTGACGGGCACGCCCAGCTGGTCCTGGATCTGCTCGACCGCGGTGCCCTCGCTGAAATCGCACTGCCCCACCACCTGCACCTCGGGGATGGGTAGCCCCTCGCCCGCCTGACCGAGCCCGAGCACGTCCTTGCCGGCCAGCACACCGCCAGCGAGCCCCTCGGACCGCATCTTCTCCCAGCCGCCGCTGATCTGGTTCCAGTCGAACGCGTTCAGGTCGTACGGCTTCGTGTAATTGGAGATTTCGAGCATGCGGATCATCGCTTGCTCACCCAGTAAATACCTCCCGCCACGACGCCGAGCGCCGCAATCGATCCGGCTCCGACGATGAGACCGTCACGAAATGCGGCAAGAGCGATTCTGCGGTACGACTTGCACGCCGCGATCTCGCTCTTATCCCAGCCCTCGTAGCGCATTTCGCAGTGGGCATTGATGTCCTCCGGCTTGACACCGATCCACTGGAAACCCTGAGTCGTGAGCGGGTCCGGAGGCAGCTGCGTCGTTTGTCCTAGTGCTCGATACATTCGATTACCTCCGGCTGACCCAGTAAGCCGTTCCCACTCCTGCCGCGAGCAGCAGGCCCCCGATCGCGAACATTCCCGCCTTCGAGCTCTTCGCCTCGCCGGCCTGCCGCGGCAGCACCATGTCGGGGCACTCGAGCGGCACCAGCCACTCGCCCTCGACGTTGTCGCAGATTGCCGGGTACGTCGGCTTGAACCGCCCCCCGAGCTCGAACACCGCGCCGCAGGTCGCCGCGTCGTAGACGCCCGTCTCCTCGATCGGCTCGTAGCCGGCCCGGATGAGCGCCTCGTTGAGCTCTGCCTGGAAAAACGCGATGTGCTCGCCCTGGTCCCCCTCGTAGACGTAGCAATCGCACGTGCCCCCCGAGCAGGCGCCGACATCCACCGGCGCGGTGTCCGCCGGCGGGGGTGGCGAGGGCTCGGGCTCCGGCGGCGGCTCGCCTCCTCCCGCCAGCTTCGGCACCGGAATCGTCTCCAGACCCTCCGTCGCGGCCGCGCACCCTGCCGCGACGAGCTGCCGGTTTTCCGGCGTCTCGAGAAACTCCCGGAAGTACGCGTCGTCCGGCATGTGCCTGAGCAGCCACTGCACGGCGGCGCACGTCGGCACGTCGGGCTTCTCGGTGAGCTCGACCTGCTCGCGGCCGAGCTGGTCGAGCTGGTCGTTGGCGTTGACCTGGATGTTCCACCAGAAAAGGCTTCCGCCGGGCGGCTCCGCCTGGCCGACGCCCGATTTCGGCAGCAGCACGTTCCCCCCCTCGAACACACCGCCGCCGAGCCCGGCGAGCCAGGTCTGCGACCACTTGCGGTTCAGCGTGGAGACGTCCTGCCAGCGCATCATCGCCGCTTTTTCCTCGTCGCAAAGTACACCCCGCCGGCAGCAACCGCCGCGGCGACGAGCACGAAGCCTGTTGTGCCGAGGCCCATGCCGGCACGCTTCGGAATCTCCGGCGCCTTGACTCCCGGCGGCTCGGGCGCGCCGCCAGGCTCCGGCGCCGGGGCGCCCTGGATCGGCGGGTACTGAAAGGCCTGGCACGTGCCGGGCGGCTTGTGCTCGGCGAGCCCCTCGTCGTCATGAAGGTACTGCTGAGCGCCGCACGTCTCGGGCCCCAGGTAGCCGTCGGTCGCGATCGGCGGCATGTCCCGCATGCGCAGCTCGACGTTCGTGGCGAACTGAAGGCTCTGCGTCGCTTCGGAAAACTGGAGCCNNTGGAGCCAGGGGTACTTGGAGCCTTCCTCCGCCTGACCGACCGGCAAGCCGACGCCGCTCATGCCGTCGAAGATGCCCCCGCCGTAGCCCTGCGGCCCGAACACCCCCCCGCGCGTGCGCACGCCCTGGCCGGGCACGCCACCCCCAGGACTTGCGGAGGGGTTCAACAGAATTTCTCGTCCAGCGTTGCCGTACATCAGTCCTCCGAGGCGACCAGGATGGGAAAGATCGACAGGGCCATGACGCCCACCGCGCCGATGAGGCCGCCCCACAGGTAGTCAGGCGGCTCCGCGTCGGGATTCATCACGGCCTGATTCATCGTGCCCACGCCCGCTCCGATGGCTGCGGCCACCGCGACGGCGAGCCCCACACGGCCCGCCTGCTCTTTGATGCCCCCGAGCGCCTGCGGCCAGTGCGGGTAGTAGGGGTTCGGCTGGGGTTGCACCGTCGGAGCGCCGACCAGATTGCGTTGGGGCAACCAGGGCCCCCCGAGACCGGACAGCACGTTGTGCGGCCGCGGCTCGTACGGCATCTCGAACACCGGCCTCGTGTAGTCGGGGCCGTGCTCGTAGCTCGGATAGGGGTGCACCGCCCCGCGATACGGGTTCGGCACCCCCTCCGGATACGCCGTCGCCTGGTACATCACCCTGGCTCGAACACCTTTCTGCGCGTCTGCGCCACGACCGCGTCGGCGCTCGCGACGGACAGCGCCGCTTTGCCGTCGAGGATCTCGACGTCCACCACCTCGCCGGTCGGCGAACCGGAGCCGATCGTGTTGGTGCCGTACGCGCGCCGGGCCACGCCGGAAGCCGCCGGGCTTTTGGGCGTCGCTCCGGCTGGGGCGGACAGCGGATTCGCCCACGTCGTGATCTGCACGTAGCGGCCGACGACGTCCTCGAGCGCCTGGCGCGACGCGGCCGGCGCGAAGACCAGCTGCAGCACGCCGTCCGGCAGCGCGTCGGTGCGTTTGCCGTTTTCCCAGACGACGTCCGACTGGCCTCCGCCGGGCACGTTCACGACGAAGCCGCGAAGCCGCGGGAGCCCCAGCGAAAACGTCTCGAGCGCCATCACCACCATGTCCCCGAGTGCCATCAGACCATTCTCCTTCCGTCCTGAGCCGCGAACGGCGGGTCGGTGCCGTCGTCAGCGAACGAGAACAACCGGCCGCTCGCACCCTGCGCTATCGTCAGACGCAGCGTGTCGTCGGTCGGGTTTTGGGCGTCGTAGGCACCGTTGCGGTACACGCGCACGACGACGCCGCCCATGGCAGGCGACTTGGGGAAGCCGCCGGCTCCCCCCGCTTCGTTGAAATCCGGAAAGCCGAGCATCTGCTCCCACTTTCCCACGCGCGCGACTCCCGCCGCGGTGCCGACGAACACCTTCGACAGCTCGCTCTGCGGGACGGCGGCCGTCAGCTCGCCGTTCTCCCACAGCACGTCCGCCGTGGCAGGGGGCCCCCCCGCTTCGGCGACCACCGCGCCGAGCAGCGCTGTTGCGTCGCCGATCGCCGAGCCCGGCATCAGCGCCGTCAGTACAACTACGTCTCCGATAGCCATCGCTGCTTCTTCTCCTCTCAGGCGCCGCGCACGCTGCGGCGACCGGGTTGTTCGGTGGCGGGCGGCGGGTCGCCGACGACTTCGAGCTCGGCTGCTCCGTCCAGCACCTCCATGTTGAGCAGCGCCGTTGCCGGAGACCCGGCTCCGATGGCGCCGATGCCGTATACCCGCCGGGCGAGCCCGCTCGCCGCCGGGCTCTTCGGCGTGCTGTCCGCGCCTCCGGACCCCGCCGTCGTCGGCCAGTCGTCGAGCTGCATCCACTTGCCCACCAGGTCGGCGAACGCTTGCGACACCGTCGTCGGATCGAACTCCTCCCTCAGAATGGTGTCGTCCAGCGAGCTGGTGAGCTTGCCGTTCTCCCAGAGGACGCTGGACAACCCGCCTCCGGGGACGGCGACCACCACGCCTCGCATGCGCGGGCGCCCGACGGTGAGGTCCGAAAACCGCAATACAACCACGTCTCCTACAGGCATAGCGACTCCCTTCAGACGGCCCGCCGGCCGTCGGCGATCCTCACCGGGTTTTCGTCGAGCTCGTTCTCGTCGAGCTGGACGACGATCTGCTTGCCTCCGGGCTCGGCGATGATCACGAACGTATCGCTCACGGCTGCCGGTGCGTCGTAGTCTGCGATACGAAACGCGCCGATGCAGACGCCTGAAAAAGCCGGCGACTTCGGGCCGCCGATGTTCGTCGGGTGGTTGATGACCTGGCACCACTTGCCCACGTGGCTCTGCCCGAAAGCGCTCGCGTCGAACACCTTCGACAGCTCCGTGAAGGGGATCGTCGACACCAGCTCGCCGTTTTCCCAGATCACGTCCGCGTCGGCGCCGACCTCGGCGTTGACGACCCCGAGCAGCGCGCCGGCGACTCCGGACCCCGAAGCGTCCCCGCTGTCGAGCAGGGACTTGGAAATGACAGTATCACCCAGTGCCATGGTTCAGAGCTCCTGCACTTTGCGCCGTCCGAGGACGGTCAGGTTGTCGGTGACGGGAATTCCCGTGAGCAGAAACATCTGCCCGCGGCCGTCGAACAGCTCGATCTCGACGGCGCCGGTGGGGTCGGGCTGGGCCGCTCCCACGTCGCCCTGGCCGTACGCCCGACGGACGATGCCCATCGCTCCGGGCGACTTCGGGACACCGTCGCCGTCGCCTAACGGCCAGTCCCGCACCTGAACCCAGCGGCCCACCAGGTCGGCGAGCGACTGGTCGAGGTCCGCCGGATCGAAAACCTTCCTGAGGAGGTTGTCGTCGAGGCCGTTGGTGCGCTTGCCGTTCTCCCACAGCACGTCGGACGTGCCTCCGCCCGGCACGTTGACGACGGTGCCCCGCAGCGGCGCGATGGGTTGCACCAGCGGGGCGCTCATGATCACAACATCCGCGAGCGCCATCAGACTGCTCTCCTTCCCTGCTGCTCCGTGAACGTGTTGTCCGCCGGCACCGCCAGCCACGTGAACATGCGCCCGCTCGGCATGACGACGGTAAGGTGGGGGTCCGAGTCTGGCTGACCGGCGTCATACACGCCGGTCCGGATCGCCTGCACGACGATGCCGCTGGCCGGAATGCCTTTCGGCGCCCCGTCGCCCCGGACGTTGTTCAGCTGCGCCCACTTCCCGATGACGTTGAAGTCACCGGGCGGCGTCGTGAAAGCCTTGAGCAGCTCGGTCTGCTGCACGGTGTTCAGCTCGCCGTTTTCCCACAGCACGTCCGCCGTGGCAGGGGGCCCCGCCGCTTCGGCGTTGACGAGCCCGACGAGGAGACGCTCGTCACCCGACTCGTTGTTGAGCGTCGCGACCCTCAGGACCACTTGATCTCCGACAGCCATATTCAGTCCCTTTCTTCCATGGAAACGATGCCCATCACGCCGAGACCGACGGGCCCGGTGAAGGTGCCTACCAGCGCCCCGACCCACCCGTAGGTGCCGCGCGCCTCCCGGTCGGGCGCGAGCGCCCGGCCAACCAGAAACCCACCGAGTGCCCTGCTGAACAACCAGATCACCCCGGCCGTCGTGGCAAGCGGCGTGACGCTTGCGCTCTGGCCGACTCCCTGTAGCGGGGCCTGGTACGGGAAATAGGCACCGAGCGGCGCCGTCGGCGCCGGGGGACCGCCGTTTGCGGACGCCTGGTCGTAGGCCGTGCCGTAGTAGCTGCCGAGACCGCCATCGCTTTCGAAGTACTCGCCCATCATACCGGTCACCTCTTCGACACGATGCCCGCGACCAGACCGATCGAAAGGCCGCCGAGCGCGGCCATGATGACCATGTTGGTCGTCTTCTTGCGCTGCTCGGCGGCGCCCACGCCGGAGACGGGCCAGCCTGGCTGATCCGGCACCACCGTCGACCGCTGGGCCACGCCCTGGCCGCCCGTCGACGGCATGCCCGGCTCGTACAGCTTGAGCTCGTCCATGACCCAGGGCGTGCGCGGGTCGAGATAGAAGGCGTTGCCCGGCACGAACACGACTGGCTTGCCCGTGTTCACGTCGAGCACCTCGCTCGGCGCAAAAGGACGCTCGCGGGCAACGTAGCCGGGCAGGCTTTCTCGATCCGAAAAGACCCCGGAGTCGGGGTGGATGTTGCCGTGCGTGCCCGGCGCATCGAATACCCCGTTGCCCTGTACGTCGTCTACCTCGGAAAGGTAGTCGAGCTCCTCGGGGTAGTCCTTCATGCCTCGCTCGAGCGACGACATGTACTGCTGGCTTCGACCGTCGGCGCTCTGGGCCTCAGGAGCCGAGCCGCCGCCCTGGGCGCCGAGCGCGCCGAGGTAGCGACCGCGCGACATGTTGTACACGTCGTAGTTGGGGTTGTGCGCGCTCGGGTGCAGGTCGGACGGCCCCATCGCCGGCATCGGCGGCAGATTGCCGGCGTTCGGCTGACTGGGGTGTCTGGGGTAGCGCATCATTCTTCTTCGCCCCCTTCCGTCTGGGTGAGCTTGTAGACCCCGAAGCCGACCGCGGCCGCCACCCCCGCGAACAGCGCCCACCGCATCCAGTTTTGCTGCACCGCGCCATTCGGCTGGGGCTGGCCGCCTGGCTGACCATTCGGGGGAGGCGGCGGCGCAAGCGTGTTGTTCGACGCGCTTTCGAAGTCGACCGGCTCCGTGCGCGCCGGCGGCTCTTCCTGGAACATCGGCCCCTGGACGAGCCCGCCGGAGGTGTCGACGCCGATCCCGAAAATCGCTTGGCTTGCCTGCGTCAGGTTCATGGCTCGTCGAGGCTCCACAGTTCGTAGGTGGTGACGCGACCGAGCATCGTCCGCTCGTCGGTGCCGGCGACCGGATCGCACACGATCCACTGCCCGCTCTTGGGCTCCTTCAGCCGCGTAAATACGTGGCTGTAGTCGCCCGGCTCCCCGAAACCGACCACCACGTACTCAGCCTGACGGCCGAGCTGCAGGCCCATCGTGGCGATGAGCTCAGCGATCTCGTCGCAGTCAGCCTGAGCGATGCCGTACTCGCCGATCTCCTCGACGAGCCGCTCCGGGTCCTTCACGTACTCGACGTGGAGTGGATCGTTGACGTAGCGCAGGTGGCTCGTGGCGAAGTTGCGCACGGCCAGGATCTCCGACAAGTAGTCCTTCGGAAACAGGTCGCGCGTGATCTCCTCGAGCGCCATGCGCACCACGACGCTCTGCTCGCCCCGAGGCCCCCACGCCTGCTCGCGCATCAGGTTGAGGGTGTCCGCGGAGCCGTGAAAGCCCGACAGCCGGTGCGCCGGCGGCGCTTGGCGACCGATGAATCCGACGGGCTGAGGGCTCGAGAGCATACGACTCCGCTGCGTGGCACGTCGGACTCGTCCACACGCCGGAAACGATACCCTCGGCTAGGCAGCGACACAAGCGCCCCGCGCACGGAGGCGCCTAAACCGCTTGTTGAGTATCAATTTGCCGGTGTAACCATACGAGCGCCGGCGTCCCACACCTGCCGAAACCAGGTCGTGCCGTCCCGAGACAACAGCGGGCTGCTCGCCCCGCTCGGGTCCTCCGACAGCGCCGTAATCAGATCCTCCACACTGACGGTGCGCAGCACGGTCTGCAGCTGCTCCGGCCCGAACGTCTGGCGCAAGCCGTCGGCGACCTCCTCCGGGCTCGCCCCTTGCGTGAACGCCTGCTCGAGCGGCACGCGAAAGCTCTGCACCATCCCCGGCGGGATCGCCGTGTGCCGCGCGCCCCCGTTGGAGGGGAGCGGCGGGGACTGCTGGGGAGGCGGCCCGGACGGCTGAACGGCCTGCTCGGCCCGCGGCGCCGCGCCCTCGGTGGCGAGCCGCTGCTGCTGCTCGTGGTGAGCGCGTTCGGCCTCCTGGCGCAGCCGGTCCTCCTCGGTCGGCGGCGGACGCTGCTCGGGCCGCAGCTCCGGCTCCGTCGGGGCGGCCTGACGCCCGGGGACTGCCTCCTCCGTCGTCCAGCCTGTGGGCCGCGCCGGCCGCTGGACCGCGACGCGCTGGCCGCCCGCTCCGCGAATGTTGCGGGCCCCCGGCCGCTGCTGAGGGCGCTGCTGGGGAAGCGCCCGCGCGGCGGCCGCTGTCCGCATCGCCTCCGCCTCGGTCGCGACCATCTGCCGGCGCTTGTCGATGGTCGAGCCGATCTGCTGCACCAGGTCAGGCAGATTCTCGAACGCATTGCCGACGGCCTGGCTGAGCCGCTCCTTCCAGTCCTGAGGGGGGTTGTCGTCGCCGCCCTTCCTCAGCCCGAGCAGCTCGGCGTTCTGCTGCAGCTCGCTCAGCTGCGTCGCGAAATCCGCCTTCTCCTCGGCCCGGTTGCGCTCCTCTTCAGCGCGCTGCTCGGCCAGCCGGGCGCGCTCCTCGGCCATCGCCACCTTGTTCTCCCACGACGTTTGCGTGGTCTGCCGCATCAGCTCTTCTTGGCGGCGAACGTTTTCGAGCTCCCGGGTGTGGTCAGCTCGCAGTCGCTCGATTTCCGCCGAGTGCGACTCCTTGAGCGCGCGTTCTCGGCGCTCGAACTCTTCCTTGAGGTCCCGCTCGCGTCGATCCGCCGACTCCCGCAGATCCGACTCGCGCGCCCGTTGGTGCTCTTCGAGGCGCCGCAGCTCTTCGTCCTTCGACTTGAGCTTGTCGTCATAGCTGGCCCGCAGGTTTCTGACCTCCTCGCGGTGCCCTTCGATAATCCGGCGCACCTCGTCGCGGTGCTGCTCGTAGACGCGGTTGATGTCGCTGCTGGCGTTCTCCGGCGGCTTGATTGCCGCCAGCACCTTGGCCACCCCGTCGAGGCCGCTTTCGGCAGGCCGGTCCCGCATCGCCTTGAGCTCCTGGCGCATCTCCTCGATCTCTCGATCGCGCTCGTTGAGGCGCTGCTCGTACAGCCTCTGCGTGGCGTGGGCCGTCTGGCGCACCGCCTCGATGCTGTCCTTGCTGCTCTCCTTGAATGCGTCGATGATCGCGGGGTCGGTGCCCGGGCGGCCGCTCGCCTCCTTCACCTCCTTGCGAAGCTCGGCCTCGTTTTTCATCGAGGCCTTGACCAGATCGGAAATGAGATTCGCGTTGCTGCTCGCAACGCTGGCCTCGGCGCTCGTCACCGGTCCTGGACGGCGCCGCTCCATGGGTGACCAGCCTGAGTGCATGTCGTCCGCCTTTCTCCCGGGCGCCAGAATGTCGTCCTCGTCGAAGTCGACGATTTGGGGCGTCCCTGCGATCTCGAGCCGAATCGGCTTCGTCAGTCGTTTCTTCTCCGGGGCACCGGTCCACGGATTGCGCGTGCCGCGCGGGTCCGGGCCGTAAACCGTCAGCTCGAAAGCGCCCCCGCCGGCCATGTCTTTGAACTCCGCCTCGCTCATCGGCCGGCGGATCTTCCCGATGTAGCCGCGCGAAGGCTGGCCGTGAATGCTCTTTGGCTCCTTGCGCTGCACCTCGAGGTAGCAGGCCGCGTCGTCCTGGCCGATGCGATACAGACGGCAGATGTCGCTCAGATTGGCTGGCTGCCGCATCGCCGAGCCCGACAGGTCCGGAAACTGCTCGCCCTCCTCTGGTTCGATCGGGCCGACCGCCACCATGGAGGGATCGCTCGTCGGCGTCTCCTCGTTCGGCACAGCGTCTTCGGTCGTGCGTACCCGCACGCTCGTCGGCTCCAGCATCCCGGTCTGCTCGATCGGCGTGGCCGGCGGGTCCTCCCGCTCCTCGCGGCGCGGCTTGCGCCGGGTGCGCTTCTTCTTGGACCGTACCTTCTTGCCCCCGGCGTGCTTCTTCGCGACGTCGTCGAGCGAGCTCAGCGACTGCTGCGCTGGCTCGCCATCCGGGTCCGGCTCCGCGTCCGGCTCCGAATCCGAAGCGGTCTCCGCCGCGGGCTCGGCCTCTTCGGTCGTTTCGGGCTGGCCGTCGTCGGGGTCGTCTGGCCCTTCGGACGCCTGCACGGCCGGCTCTCCTTCGACCTCTCGCGACGCCGTGCGGGGAGTCGCCGGCGGCTCCTCCTCGTCGTCCACAACCGCAGCGGCCTGCCGCGCACGGATCTCGGCGCTGGACGTCCGCACCAGGCCGTCCTGCTCCTCCGTGGTTGCCTCGGGGTCGGTCATTCGTCGGTCCGCGGCTGCTCCTCGGGCGCTGACGCGAGCGCCGGAACAGCGGCCGACGGCTGCTCCTGCCCGTCACTCTCGCCGGCGTCGTCGTCGTCTTCCGGCTCCTCGGGCTCGAGCGTGATTTCCTCGACCAGCTCGAGCATCGCCTTCGCCTGCTTGATCTTCTCCTGGACCTTCGAAGCGTCGGCCTCCGACGGGGTCGCCGCCTCGGCCTCTTCCAGTACGGCCTGAAAGAAGGCCCGAAACCGTGCGGCATCCGCCTGAGCCAGCTGCGAGCTCTGCTCGTCGTCGCCGCCGCTCACCGTCTGGTTGAGGGCTTCGATGTTGTAGCTCGCCCACTCGGCATGGTCCTCGAGCCGCTCGACGTAGCCGACAACGTCCCGCATGAACGGCAGCACCGTGCCGATCATTTCGCCGAGCAAAAAGTCCGAGGTCACCGCCTCACTGCCCCGCATCTGCCGGTAGCGGCGCTGCTGCATCTCCAGGTCGCTCTTCAGCGACTCGATCGGTACGTCGTTGGACAGATCGTCCTGCTCGTCGGTCATGGGCTCTCCTGCGACTGCCCCAGCACAGACTGAGCCGCCTGCTGAAACAGCGGGTAAAATTCGCGGTTGGTGCTCTTTTCGAGCATGTGCTCGTCGTACCGGCGCAAGAGCGCGCCCGTCTCGACGTCGTACGGCTCGCGCAAGCTGCAGGCCTTCATTTCCCCGTCCTGCAGCTCCATGAACGCCCCGGCGACATTGCGGCGCGCCGCGCAATACCGGTGCATCCAACCCCACTTGTAGTGGCCGGAGGCCATCTGGCTCGGCGACAGCGGCTCGAGCTGCTCGACGTAGTGCTTGCACTGAGGGCGCACCGGCTCGACCTCGACGTACTGGGCCGTCGGATCAAGCTCCCGGACGAGCTGGCCGATTTTCTGCGCAAGCCATCCCGCAGCGCCCGCCGGCGCCGGCTCGCTGTCGGCCGTGAGCTTCGACCGCAGCACTCGGTATCGCCCCGAGGGCGTCCGCTCGACCTCGCCCGGCTGAAAGCGCTTGAGCTCGAAGCCCCACTCGTCGCGTAACACGAAGGCCCGCGTGTCGGCGATGCACACCTGATTTTCCAACGTGAACGGCGGCGCCAGCGCGTCCTCGAGCGGGTTTTCCTGAACCGGCTGGGGCAGCTCGCGCTCGTTCGGGGTCCAGTGGCCCCCCGTGTACTTGATTTGCGGCTCCCCGAAAGCGTCCAGCCGCTCGTCGTCGAGGCGGAAGCTGTCACGCTCCTCGCCCGACGACCGAGGCTCGACAAACTCGTCGACCTTCCGGTCGCCGTCATCCGTGGACATGCGATAACGGTAAGCATCCCGCAGAAAATACGCAAGACGAGGTCAAGTAACGTCCATTGCTCGTTTTTGGGCGTCGTCCTGGTCGTCGCTGAGGGCTCGCCGCTGCCCCTCCCCCGCTTTTTTGGCTGTAACGTCGGCCTCCTCCACGACCGGGCCGTGCTCGGCCTTGTATTGCTCGGCAAGCGCCTCCAGCGTCGGGTCAGGGCGGACCGTCGCGAGCCGGCTAAGCTTCGCCGCGTCCGGCTGCTCCTTGCGAGCCTCGGCCGCCACGGCCTCCAGTCGACGAAGCAGCCGAGCGTTGTCGGCCATCATCAGGTCCTGAGCTGCAGAGTGCCCCACGATCGCGCTCCGGCATCGCTCGGCCCAGTCGTTTCGTTCGCGTTCGATGTCCTCGATGACCTTGAAGTACCGATCCGCCCGAGCGGCGGCCTCGTCGCGTTCCGCCTGAGCCTTCTTGTTGGCGGCCACGACGGCTTTCACATCGGTTTCCATGCGGTCGCCAAGCTCTCGCGCCTGCTGGGCCATGGCACGGGCTTGTGCGAGCTGCCGGCGGACCTGCCGCCTGCCGAGCAGGACACCAAGCCCCAACAGCACGGCCCCGCAAAGACTCAAGCCTAACCATCCAAGCATTACAGTCCCTTTTCAATCTAGGTGCAGTTCCACGTGGAGCCTTGACCCCCCGACAATGTAGCCCGTTCGCCTACATCGCCGCAATGCGGCAAAGTTGCGCGCCGGTAACTCGATCATTGAACCACTCTCCCAATCCGCTGTGAATGCGTCCCCGTACAGGACGCAGAACCGAGCACGATCGGGCCCCCCCCGGGAAGTCGAGCACCCGGCATGCAGTATTCGGGAATCATCGCCCGCCTTCCGCCACCGTCCCGTCGGACACCGCTTCCCATCGCAGCTTCGCCTGCGTCGGATGCTTGTCGACGCGCGGCCGCGACTGGCGCGACCACGACTCCCCGCGCACTTCACCAACGACGCGCCACCCGGCGGCCCGGAGCGATGCGCCGCTCTCGCTGTCGAGCGTGTAGGTCACGAGGCGCCGAAACCCGAGGGCCTTCGTTGCCCGCCACGCCGCACCGTACAGGAATGAGCAAGCGTTTCGGGTGCCGTCGGTAGCGACGCGGGTCACCTCGCACGTCCAGCCGTCGTCGAGGTGTCTCCCGACTGGGCGCCCGACGATGGCGACGCCTACAATCACTCCATCTTTCGCCGCGCCGATAGAAAACCGGTGCCCGACCACGGGGCCGTGGTGCCGGTGGTGCTGGGCGACGAAAAAGTTCGCCTCGCTAAGCGTGAGCGGGACCGTCTCGAGGCTCACGGTTTGCTTCCCCGGCGGCCTCCAGCGATGGTCTTTTCGTGTCTCTGCGACGTGTCGAACTTTCGCAGGTATGTGCGCGGGCGGCCGGTGGGGCGCCCATGTCGATCGATGCCCGGATCATCGAGAACAATCTCCGCTGTGCGCGTCAGTCCACACGCATCACAACGCCACGTCTCGATTTGGTTCGCGGCGCATGACCGGCGCCTTGTAAGTTGATGCCGCGGGTCGTTCGGATGCGCCGGGCAGCGCAAGTCGTCCGCGGAGTAGTGTTCCGTGAAAAAGGCGTCGAGCGTCCTTAGAGTCGCATGGTTGAGAGCCTGCCAATCGATGGGCGCCGGCGGGCTCGCCCCCTCCGGCGCCACGCAAGTCGTTTTCGAGCCGCTCACGGTAAACCCTCGTCGAACATATCGTCGAATTCGTCGTACTCATCGCCGAGGTTATCGAACCGCGTGTGCTCCGGCGCGAACCTGACCTTGACCTTGCCCGTCGGTCCGTTGCGCTGCTTCGCAATGATCACCTCGGCGACGCCCCGGTCTAAGGTGTCGGGGAAGTAGTACTCGTCCCGGTAGAGAAACAGGATCTGGTCTGCGTCCTGCTCGATCGCGCCCGACTCCCGTAGGTCGCTCAGCTGCGGCCTCTTGTCCTTGCTCGAGCGCTGCTCGACGGAGCGGTTGAGTTGAGACAGAAGCACGACCGGGCACCCGATCTCCTTGGCAAGCACCTTTGCCGCTCGAGTGTTCGCGCTTACCTCCTGCTCGCGTGTCTCCTGGCGGCGGCCGCTCCCGCTCGCGCCCATCAGCTGCAGGTAGTCGATGATGACGAGCTGCAGCTTCGGCGCCTCGGGCTGGCTCTGCCGCACGCGCTCCAGATCGTTCTGTAGCTTGCGGCTGCGGCTTCGAATGGCGGCCATGTTGATGGCGGGCGTATCGTCGATCCAGATCGGCAGCTTCGCGACGTCGTTGACGCCCTCGGCGATCTGGTCCCACTCGGCGGCGCGTACGTTTCCGTTGCCGATGCGTTGGGAGTCGAGTCGTTGCCTCGAGCACACCGCCCGCAGTGCTAGCTGCTCGGCAGACATCTCGAGCGAAAACACGGCCACGCCGCCGAAGGTCGTCAGATCGGAGTCCGGCTCCCGGGTGCTACTGGCGACGTGTTGTGCAATGCCGAGCACGAAAGCCGTTTTACCCATTCCTGGGCGGCCCGCAACCACGACGAGATCCGTCTCGCCCATGCCCCGGGTTTTTCGGTCCAAAACGCTCAGCCCGTACGGCACTCCCGGGGGCTTGCCGGTCCGCGAGGCCTCGGCGACCCGGTCGAACGCACGCGTCGCCGGGTCGACGATCGGCACGAGCCCGCTCTTGCCCTCGTTGCGCCGCGCGATGTCGGCCACGTGGGCCTCGACGTCGTCAAGCCAAACCTGCGTGTCTTCGATGACCCCGAACCCCTCCGCGGCGTGCTGCCTGAGTGCGCCGACCATTTCGCGCAGCCTCGCTTTATCTCTTACCGTCCGCGCGTACTGCTCGACGTGCGCGTCAAGAATCGACGGCGTCGAATCCACCAGGTCGGCAAGGTACACAGCGTCGCCCGCGGCGCGCAGCAGGTCGAGGTCCTTCAGCCGCGTCGCCACGGTGCCGACGTCCACCGGAGTGCTCGCCTCATGCAGCTCGACGATCGCCTGCATGATGTGCCGGTGCTTGTCCGAGTAGTACGTCGGCGGCGTCACCCCGAGCGCAAGCACGGTGTCGACGAGTGCCGGATTGATGAGCACCGACGACAAGACGTAGCGCTCGGCATCCAAATCGTGCGGCGGCACGATGCCTTGCGGCTGCTTGATCGGCTTCGGGCGCCGTTCTGCAGTCACAGCTCGCCCCCTTGTTCGCGCGGCGCTCGCTTGAGCAAGCTACCGAGCGCATTAAATCGTTCTGGGGCCGCGAATGTGTCCATGGCGAAGAGCTCTCGCTGCGCCTCTTCGAGAGGCAGGCAGTGCGGCGACAACCAGATCGTTTCCTGCTCGCGATTACGATTGTCGTTGCCCGCGTAGCCGCGCGCGGCCTTCCATCGGTACGGCGTCCAGCTGTCGGGCATGTCGGTACGGTGCTCGTCCCAGTATCCGCAAAGCGCGATGCGCAAATCCGGATCGTCGCCGTGCTGGAGCGCCCACTCACGGACAACCGCCGAGACGGCCGGGTCGTCCTCGGAGTAGAGGTCCGGGTCTCGGAACTCGTGCGCGTACGGCGGGTCAAGGAAAACGGCGCAGGGGCGACGCCCACCGACGTTTTTGCCTTTGCCCAAGACACTTTGGCCGAGTACTCGCTGCCAGTCGCCGCACGCCACCCGGACGCGCCGAAGACGGTGCTGCAGTGCACGAAACCACTCGACGCACGGTGCGGCCGAGACGCCGTTCAGTCCGCGATCGTTGCCGAGCGACGGCAGGTGCACACCCTGTCCAGCGGACGTCATCGCTGGACGTCTTCCGGGGCTGTAGGCCTGTGCGGCGTGCACGCCGCGACCCGACGCGACGCCGTTCCTCGTCGTTACCGACAGCGCGGGCAGTTGGCGCTTCGGCTCATGCGCCGAATCCGAGTGCACGCCGCGACCCGGAGCCGTCCCGTCGCGCTGCGGGCGCTTGTGGTTGTCAGACTCGACGCACCAGCCTCCGCCGATCCAGCAGCAGATTCCCCACACCCACCAGCCGGCGATTTTGACGTCGTAGAAGTCCGGGTCGATGTGCATGCGCTCGCGGAACTCGGCCTGGTTGACGAGCCACCGGTGCCGCGCGTGCAGGTCCGCCTCGTTGACGGGCCAGTCCGCCCAGCGAGCGACCGCGTCGGGCTCCGCGGTAACAGCCCGCCAGAAGTTGGCGAGGTACCGGTCGCGATCGTTCACGGTCTCGATCTTGCCCGGGCCCCCAGGTCGGCCGAGCAGCACCGCAAGCGAGCCGGCGAAGGGCTCCACGTAGTTCGGACAGTCCGCCCCGAACGCTCGCCATACGACGTTGGCGACGCGCCGCTTGCCGCCGAACCAAGGAAAAGGTGCTTTCAGTGTCACTGCGCCGCCTCCGGTCTTTCGAGCCCGAGGCACGTCCGATCCTTCCGCTGGCGTCGGACGGAAAGATCGACCGTCGGCCCCGGAAAAAACTTGTCAGCGCGTTCGGCGTCCAGGTCGTGCGGCGCAACATTGCCTTGCGGCTGCTTGCTCTGCTTCGGGCGCCGTTCTGCAGTCACAGCTCCCCCCCTAGTTCGCGTAGCGCTCGCTCGAGCGCGCTACCGAGCGCCTTGAATCGTTCGGTGTCGCCGCCTGGGGCGTCCGGGTGAAGCTCGCGCGCCTTCTGTCGGTAGCGCTCGCGTACCTCGCGCTCGGTGACGGCATCGCGCGGGTCGAAGCCGAGCGTGACGCGCCAGTCGGTATCGCCAGCGACCTCGGGAAGCGCCGTAAAGCCAGTGTATGCGCGGTCCAGAATCTCCGAAGCACCCGTGCGCTCGAGAGCGCGAAGCGCGGCGACTGTCAGGCCAACCGCCCGGACGTTTTCGCGCACCGTCCGCCAGCTGTCGCATGCGACGACGTGGTCGCCTCGGGCGTCGGTCCAGTACACCGCCACGCCCGGATCGCTCGGCTCGCGGGAGGCGGCGTACGGTATGCCGTCGCGCCGCAGCGGCAAATTGCTCGAAAGCATGACGACCTTCGCGTTGAGCATATCCAGCTCGTGCAGCAGGTCGTCCCTGGCCTCCGCGAACGACACCCGGTAGCGCGACTGGTGACGCTTGCCGGGCTCCGTGCGAGGCCAACCCGTGGGCCACTGCAGTGGGTACCCGTCGTGGCTGTAATGCATCCGCTAGTTCCCTCTCGCAATGGCGGTGGCGCGTTCGATTACTTCGTCGGTTGGCATGTTTCGGTCTCCCATTGCCTCCACGCCGCCCGGCACAAGTGCCTGAGCGCCGCTGTTTCGATCGCCGTTTCCCGGTTGTTCCAGACGAACACCACGGTCGATGCTTGCAGGCGGCTCACTTGTACGCGCCCGTGATTCGCGACATACAAAAACACCGGGGCGCGCTCGAGCCCGCTGTCACGCCCTGCTCGGTCTGCCACCGCGGTGAGCTGCTCGACGTCGGAGTCGCGCAGCGCGGAACGTTGCCGAAACGCCAGCACCCACCACTCGGTTTCGTCGGGCGTTTCTATGAATCGCGCAAGCGCAATCCGAAGCCCGGTGCGCGTCCGATGCACATCGAAGTGTGCTTGCTTCCACGCCGGCGGTGCCAGGGACAGATCGCACTTCGGCGGATCGACGGCGAGCCACTGGTCCAACAGCGACGTGACTTTTCGCTTGGCGGCGTACTGCATCTGCCGCCGCAGCTTTTTCGCAAGGCTGCTCATACGCCGGCCGCCCGCTCGTGGTAATCGCCGTCAAGCTCGACCGCGATGCGCGTCGCGCTCACAAGCCTGCGGATCAGCGGCTCGCCGAGCGTCTTGGTCATCGCGTTGAGCGAGCGGTTCTTGGTGATAATCATCGGCCGGCGCTCGCTCCAGCGCACGTTCACCAGGTGCTCGAGCTTTTCCTGCCCGAAAGCGCTCTCGCGCTCTGCGCCGAGGTCGTCGAGCACGAGTAGATCGCACGTGGTCGCCCGAAGAAACGCTTCGTCGGTGTACTCGCGAAGCATGTCCACAAGCGCGGGAAGATACGCGAACATCAACCGGGGCGTTCGGCACTCCCGCGCGGTGGCCACCGCGAGGTGCGTCTTTCCGAGGCCGGTCGGCCCGGTAATCATCAGCGTCCCCGGGTCCGACGTTTCGAAGCCCGAAGCGTACTGCCGACACAGCTCCTTGGCTTCGGCCTCGACGTCGCTGCGCGCAACGTACGACTCGAACGTCGCTTCCATAAATCCTTCGGGCACGCCGGCGCGCTTCAGCCGGCGCCGCTCGGCGTAGGCCGCCCACTTCGGGCAGTCGGCGCGGCCAAGCACGTGCTCGTCGGTCCAAACCGGAAACGTGCCTTCCGCGAAATACCCGCTCGCGCCGTCGCAGGCGCCCCCGCTTGATGGGCAGTGCGCGCAGTCGCGCATTCGCTGGCTCGCTTCGCGAAGCTCCCACCGCGAATGCGCGGCGAGCTGCTCTTCGGTGACGTCCGGCGCAATGACGTCACTTAGCCTGGGGAGCCGTTTTTCTACGAAGCGCCTCGTCCCACCGTCCCGGGCGATCCGCTTCTGAATTGCGTCGCGCTCCCGGGCTCGCCGTGTCAGCAGCTCGTCGACTGCCTGTCCGATTGTTTTCATCTTTGCGCTCCATGAGTACCTGCGTCGCCACGTAGTGCGATGCCTTTTCGTCCCACTTGTCGACCCGCTTCTTGCCGGGGCACTTCCGGCGCATGGCTCCGAGGGCCCGGCTCACCTGCTCCGGTGTGGCGCCCAGCTCATCGACGAGACCCGCGTGCTCCACGGCGCTCGAGTACAGATCCAGATATGCGTCCACGTCGCACACGTCGTTTGCCTCGCCGGTCGTCCGAGCGGGCAGCGTCAGCCGTCCGGACTCCACGAGCAACCTCGGATCGGGTGGATCGGTCGTGGGCGCGGAGCGCCGGGATCGATCCGAAGGATCTCCGATCTCCGATCTCCGATCTCCGAGGGTGCAAGTGGCTGCGAATTTTGTCCCCACCGCAGCTGTAAGTTCCCGGAATCACGTGAACGCCCTTGCAAAGGCGCGAAATTGCTTGGTTCGGCCGTCTGGCCGAGTGGGTCACCATCAACCCCTTTTGACCGCTGGCTGTCAATTTCATGGGTGCCGTGCAAGGGGTGGTGCCCCCTGCCGTGCCCCTTGCCATGCCCCGAGGGGTGTTCCTTGCCATGCCCCTTGCCATGCCCCGAGGGGTGTTCCTTGCCATGCCCCGATACCCTTTCCTGTAAGTGCGCGGAATCACGTACTGGGTTGTCCGGGTCTATGTAGTAGGCCCCTCCGTCCACAGAGCCAAATGTCTCGTTCCAAACCCGAAGCGTGGGCTCTTTGGTAAGGTCGAGCGACCTCATCAAGCTTCGAATGTGGTCGTACTTCAGGGGGCACTCGGGCAAGTGCTTCCAGTTCGAAAACCAATTGAGCACGTTGCGCGGGCCGCGGTGGCTGTTGTGCCGCGGGGCGTTCGGGAGCCGGACGATCCGATGCTTCGCGTCGAGCTGGATCATGCTCGGAAAGCGCTCGGCCATGTCGGCAAGCGCACGCGTCACCGCTTCGGGTGGCTGTCGAATGACGTCGGCGATCGAGTGCGCGCTTGCTTGCTGCAGGCCTGGAATGCTGTTGCGCTGCGGCCCGAACAAAAGCGCTTGCATGATCGCGTACTGAAGCAGGTTGCTCCAGCCGTTCTCGTCGGTCATCTGGACGATCTTCTCATCGTCCCAAAATCGGCTGTCGATCGTGTACCTGGCCACGTGTCAGTCCTTTCGTTTTCGAAAGCACTAAGCTGCGTTGCCACGTTTCTGCTTCTTGACCTTGCCGCCTTCGAGGACGAGGCCGTAGTGCTGCCGCGCGTATTCGCGAAGCGATCGCCGCAGCACCTCGATCTTCGGAAGCCGCTCCTCGGTCGAAATGAGGCTCAACAGGTGGTTGTCTTGGGCGTCCATGCGGACGGTCGTGATGAAGGGCTTGGGTTCCATAGGTCCGATCGATCTACACCGATTGCGGGCGCCCCGTAAACCGTGCGAGTATCAGGGCCGGAGGAATTTTCATGAAGCTCTACGATCGGGTCACGGTCCACATTTCGACGTCGGCCGAGCTCGGCCAGGAAATCCGGGCGCATGCGCGCTCCGAGTGCATGACGGTGTCGGACTGGATCAGCGAAGCAGTGCACCGGCACGTGTTCAGTTTGGAAAGCGGCCGGAATTTCGTGAGTGATCTTCGGAAGCAAGCTGCGCGCCTCCTCAGTAAAAGGTTAAGTTTTGCGGAGGCCGAGTCACTGTGCGACCGAGCAGACCTGCGCGCACGCTACCGCCTGTTTTACGCGACAAAAGAGGTCGACCTCGCCGCGCGCGGCGGCTTGCCAAGATTGCCACCGCGCACGCGTGGCTGGTCCAGACCACGCGTGCGCGCGTGACACTTAGATTCTCGACGTCGGAGCACACCCGACGGAGAATCGAGAGGCAGGCCCGCGGGGCGGGACTGTCGCTCAGCGGCTTCGTGATGGAGTGCGTATTCCGCCATATGTTCCGTGCGCGCACCAGCCGGTGTCAGGAGAAACCTGACAAGCACTCGCTGGCTGCTGCGGTGCATTGCGTGGCTCGGATGGAGCACCCGCGCGGCCGCTGGGCGGAGACGCGCCTCGAACTGTTGCGGCCTGCGATGGTACGCTCCAGGAGTGCAAGTCCAAGAAGCGTCGTTGTCCGTGGTCGACGCCCTGAAGGTGCTCGACTCACTCGCCGTCGCCGGCGTGCTCGGGCTGATGCTCAAGTGGGCGCTCAAGCGTATCGAGGAAAAGGACGCCCAGATTGTCGATCTGGCAAACCGAGCGGCCGGCGCGCTGGAGCGCGCGCTCGAACGCGAGGAGCGCGGTGACCGTTAAGCTGGTGCGCCGGTGGCCTTACCTCGTGTTCGAGAGTGCCTACGAGGCGGCCCGGAAGCGCGCGCTGGAGCGCTTCGAGCGCGTGGAGCAGCGGATCATCAACGGCGCCCCGAGCAAGCTGAGCCGTATCGAAAACAACGCCAACGAAATCGTGCGGCTGGCGGACGACCTGTTGCACAAGGACCGTGAGAGCCATGGCGGATGACAGCAAGAAGTGGAACGACACATTCAACCAGGCCGAGCGCAGCATGTCTCCGCCATCGGGCACGCGGGCGCCCGCAATGATCGACCCAAAGCAGCTCGGCAGCGTGCTTAGCCTGACAAAGGCGCTCGGGCTCGAGGTGATCAATCTGGTCTCCGAGATTCGATCCATGAACCGCTTGGTTCGCGCGGGCATCGTGGTCGGGTTTCTCACGTGTCTCGGGTTTTTGGGCGGCGCGTACGTGCAGTGGGTGATCCACCAAGAGCAGCAGGCTGCTCAGAAGCGCAACCGGCGCCAGCTCAAGGAGCAGATCGCCGCGGCGACCCAGGAAATCGGCAAAGAGACGGAAAGCGCCCGCGCCGCGGCGGAGAACGCGGCGAAGCGTGCTCAGCACGCGGCGGCGGAGTCGATCGCCGCGCAGATCGAGGCGGCCGAGGTGCAGATGCGGATCCTGCCGCCGCGTGAACGCGCACGCGTGGCCAAGAAGATCGAAGAACGAAAAAAAACGCAGAAACAGCTGTCTTCCGAGCTGTGAGCCCCCCCTCTTGCTCGGGCGTGGTGGGTCGGGCAAGATGCCCGTATGTACGCGCTGTCCCAAGCTCCAACCGGAGGCGCCTTGCAGGCCGCCCAGGCGGCCCTTCCGCCCTGCTATTCGCGTGAGCTCGACAACTGCCTGAACCGCGACAACCGCGACGGGCTTCCGCCCGAGCAGTGCCAAACCATCATGGCGGCGTACGACGTCGACTGGGACGCGGCCGATCAGGCCGTGGTGTCGCTGCCGTATTGCTCGAGCAAGCGCGCAGACGTGGGCATGCTGGCCGTCGCCGGCGGAGCCGGCGTGCTGGTCGGCGTGCTACTCGCGGCCGTCTTCCGTCGAAAGTAGGACGCCCATGCTGGTCGCTTTGGTCGTGGACGTGTTCGGGGAGGCCTCCTACCCGGTCGTCCGACACGTCTTTCCGGCCAGAGCCTGCGCTGAGGCGACGGCCAGCTTCAAGGCTCACATCGAAGCGTGCAGCTTTCTGAGCAGCGTGCTGGCTAGCGGGAACGACACCCGGGTGCGGGCCCACTGGGAAGTGCTGCAGGGCTTCGCCGCGAGGGTCGTCGAGCCAGCGCGAATCCGTGGCGGCCGTGCGGCGCGCTTTCGTCCGGAGGACTTTCACCCATACTGGCTCGCCGTGGGCACCTGCGTCGAGCTCGAGCACACAGGTTCTTTGTCCCTAGCGATGCGCATCGCGATGGATCACCTCGTCGAGGATCGACTCTACTACGAAAAGCTAGAAGCCGCGGGACTATGAGCCGGACGCGCCGGATCCCAGGGCTTCGCTGAAGGAGCCACGGGATAGCGCGTTTCATCGTTGGTCGTCCCTGTCGAGCCACCGCAGAAACCGCTCGTGCTCCTCGTCGTCGTGCCTGATGCCAATCACCATGCCAACGAACAGCGCGACGTAGCAGAGGAACGGAGCACCACGCAAGCCCTGACACTACCCCTCCCCCCGCCTGACCGTTTCGGCGCGGGCGCGGAGGTCGTGGGCGAGTGAGACAAGCCCATCCTCGTCGGCATATCCCGCCGCCTCCTCGAGCCCGCGGGCGTGGCACTGCGCTGGCAGCACGCGGACGTACTCTATCGAGACTCCGCCGGCCACACCCTCGACCTCCACGACAGGCTCGCCGTCACCGAGCGCCCATGCCGCCGAGCGCGTCACGGTGTCGAAGAAGTGACCCCAGCCGCGGACCGGCCAGTAGCGCACCGGGGTGCCGACTGGCACGCGGGCGTTGAAGTCTTCGGCTAGTTCTAGTCGGTAGGTCATCCCTTCGTCTCCACGCGCACAGCAGGGCTCTCGATCCATCTCACAGGAAAGCGCCGCTTGAGCCAATCCGGAAACCAGCGGTACTTGAAGGCATCCCACCGCGTTGCCGGATACGCCTCGGTGATCCATGAGACATGTCGGTCGTATGGGTCGTATGCGGCCATCACTTGGATCCCTTCGTCTCCTCGAGTACGGCGCTCATTGCGCGACACGCTCGCATTTCGACGCTGTCATCATCGTCTAGGTCCGTGCCTCCCATGAGTCGGTCAAGTGCGTCGCGCCCTAGCCGCAGCGCCTCCCGCAACCTCTCCACCTCCACCCGCAGTTCGTCCTCGACGGGGCGACCTTGCCAAGCCCTGGCAGCGCCGGAGGCGTCCCCCATTGTCTCGCACATCGCACCACAGTCCTCGCAGACAATACGGTGATCGCCTTCGTCGACCTCTCTGTGTTCGCCGGGTCCGCCACAGAACGGACACGGCCTCAGCTCCTCGCTCATCGCTCAATCTTCCCTTCGTCGGCACACGAAAACCCGCCTACCCAGCTCGACTGAATCCGCAGCCTGACACCACAGAAAACGCACGTCCACAGCTCGCCCACGAGATCACGAACGGGCTCCAGGTCGTGGCGCCGCTTGCACCCAGGGCAGTCAAACACGGTGACGCGGTACGCGGTTACGGTGTACGGGGTTACGCTCACGACTTGCCGCCTTTCTCGTCATCGGCGAACGCGCCCTCGAGCACATCTAGATCGAACTGCATTGCTCCGGCGTCGATCGCTTCCTGTCGGGTAACGTTCGCCTCTTTCAGAATATCGGCGCCGTTGGAATATCCACCAGTGTGAGCAGTCGTGGCTGCGATGCATACGCCCCGAGTAACTGCCGCTTTCTCAACGGCAGAGACGCGCTCCTTGACGTCGATCGGTGCCAAGTCGTCTGCCTCCACGTCCAAGCCGAGCGCTTCGCAGGCAGCTCGTGCAAGCGCCCGGTAGTGATCGGCGAGACCAGGGTTGCCTACTGCCCAGTGTTGCTTCTGTTGTTTCACTTCCCGCCGCCTTTCTCGAGCTCGCGGGCGTGGGCTTCGCGACGGATCTCGCTCGGGGCACTCGTCGCCGTAATCACATTTGATCGGTTTCTCGCTCACGACTGGCCGCCTTTCCGTCGCTCGTCAACGAGCCGTGTCTCCAGGTCGTCCGCCACTTCTCGCAGCGAATAAATCAACCGATCGGGATCGGCGATGCGCTCGTCTGCTATCACGTATGGTCCGTCGCGGGGACCGGCGAGTCGCTGCGTGGTTCCGTCACCGTGGACGCCAATCGCTGCGTATAGGCGCCCGCTGGCGCCACGTAGGATTTCGATCACTGCCTTCACGTCCCGCCGCCTTTCTCGTCGTCGAATACCTCGACAGATCCATACTGCGGCTCGTACTCCACCACTCCCACGTGAAACACGCGCTGCACGTCCTTCTGGGCCCCACCGGTGTAGATGGTTGGCTCGACGATGACGGGATGTCCGTCGGCGCGCAAGCTGTGAATGGGCATGTTCCGGCGCGTGTAGCAGCCGTCTGTTTTGCCGTCTACGTCCTGCTCTGCGTACTTCTCCGCGGCCTCGTAAGCGGAACCGGCTTCGATTTCTACGGCCGACTCGCGACTGCCGTTGAGCTTGTCCCACACACGGTATTTCACTTCCCACCGCCTTTCTCGAGGTCGTTGGCAACCTTCTGCGCCTCGGCCTCGGTGTACGGAATAGAAATCGGAGCGCCGCCGAGGCGAGGGCTTTGGGAACCTCGCTCACCACGCCCATTAGCGTGTCTCCGTCGCTTCGTTGAGCGCCCGCCGTGCGTCGGCGAGCGCGCCGAGAACGCGGGTGGTCCGCGCGATGTGTGACACGGCTTTCTGGCGCTCGAACACGACGAACGCCTCATGGAGGCGGCGCTCGACGTCTGCGAGCTCATCGTTGAGCGCCGACAGCCGCGTCAGGGAAGAAGCGGCCAGCAAACGAGCCGCCTGGGCTTCGTGGGAGTCGGGCTTGCACAAGGTGCTAACACCCTGTACGCTCCGCCGTCTGGAGTCAAGCCATGACCGAGAAGCCAACCGCCACGGAGTTGCCCACGCCACCCAACGATCTACTCGAGCGCGACGGGCTCGAGTCCTTCGTGCATAGGCTGCACCAAGCGCTGGTGACGGGCAAGATGGGCATCGGCCACCTACCCTACGCACTTCTGCTCGTGCTGCAAAACCCGTGTACGGGAGAGGTGCTCGCCGACCCGGGGCTCGCGCGCGTGTCCGCGGCTTCCGGAGTACCGACAAGCAACTTTGTCGAAGCCATCCGAACGCTCGCGTCGAAAAGCGCCGCGCTAGCTTGCGTGGTGGTGACGCCGGTGGCTGTGAGCGAAGTGGACGGCTTCGGACGAATCCTCGAGGAGGCGATGGCGCCGGCGCTTCTGTACCTGGTCGAGCACGAAAATCCCGACTTGTCTGGGCTGTGCTGGACCGCCACGCTGACGCTCGATTCGAACGATGACGTGACGGTGTGTGACGACCTGGAGAGCTTGGGCGAGCCTGCGCACATCGGCGACTGCCCGTTCCAGGACCTACTGCCCAAGAGAACCCGGCACTGATGGCGACCGATCCGCGGCTTCTGCGCCGGCATGACCAGGCATCGCGGGTGGCGGGGTGGGGCCGGTTTGTGCGGCAGCACGACCTCGGTCCCCTGATCACGACGCCCCAGACAGACGGCTGTAAAATCGAGCTTGTAAACGTCTATCTGTTGCGCCCAGGCTGCAAGGAACTGGAGCCGTGTTGTCTCGTGGCGCACGGGCGGAATTTTGCGAGGCTTCATGACGAGGCTCCGGAGCTGCTGGCGGATTTGATGCAAGGCGCCCGCGTCATACGCAGCGGCCCGGGCATCGAGACGAAAGAGGTGACCGCTCCGGACGACTGGACGACGGTGCCAAGCGAAGACGTTCACGCCGCGTTCGAGCGGCTGCGGGCTGCCATCACGCCGGTGGTGTTCGGGCCGACCACCGCCGACGACGATCTGTACGGACTGGTCGAGGCCGCCCGATGTGCATGCTTGGAGCGCGAAAACGATCTCGACGCGCTGTTACACGCGCTTCGGCCGACTGGCGGCGATTGCGACCGCTCGCAGCGCTTCAACCTGCTCCTGCACGCAGTCACGGCGGTGAAGAAGATGAGCGCGGGCAAGTGGCTAAGCGCCTACGAGAACCTGAAAGCGGTGCACCTGGAGCCGCCCCCGCTGTCGTGCAGGATCAATTGTCCTTGCTGCGGTAAACAGCACATCGACGCTCCGGCCCCAGAGAGTGGCTGGACCAATCCACCGCATCGGTCGCACCTGTGCGTTCGGTGCCGAACCGTTTTCCGTACGGCGGACGTGCCGACCACGGGTGTACAGCGCTGCGCGACGGAGGGTGCGGGAGACACGTGGCCGCCGGGATTCGACAGGTGTCCTGTAAACCTCGGAACGCGGACGGCGCTGATGCCGCGGGTCGTGGATTTGGAAACGGCGCGGCGTAGGTTTGCGGAGGGCGACGTCGCACTCGATGTAAATGAGGAGCTGCTGTTGAAGGAGCACGAGTTGGTTGCGCGACAACGAACACCAATCGCGTTCTACAAGCGCCGCCCTTCGTTCGCCGACGCGAGGCCCCCAACGGTGTCGGCCGTTGCACTCGGCCCGAAAACTAGGACTTACCCAAAACTCCTCAATTTAGGGACCGTTGGCAGGCACTTCGACCAGGACGAGATAGCCGTCGATGCGGACGGTTTTCTGTGTCTTAGCGTCGACGAGCTTGATGGCGCGCGACTCCCGGTGACCTTTTATGAAAGACTACGAAAAGAAGCGTGACGAGCATGACCGAGCGGCGAAGTTGCCCGAGGCGACTGGCGGCGCCGCCCGCGCCCGACTCCTGGAGTGGCGGGAGACGGTGAAAGCGGTCATGCCTGCAGTGGAATGGCTCACTGCAGTCCGGCCCGGCACGCCGCAAGTGTACCACGACGCCGCCAATGTGTTCGAGCCGATGGTGCCGGCGGAGGAGTATCAGTTGACTTGTGACGCTGTGTTCCAGTTACTGCAGCGGACCAACGAACTGACCGGCAACCACTGGGCGCAAGACGGCAACCCGCGGAACACGTGCGTCGCTTTGGAGCGCAGGTTTGCGGATTTGCATCAAGACCTCGACGCCGCCCGCGCCCAGCTCCGGAAATGGCGGGAGACGGTCCGCCTGCTCACTGACCGATGGCGACGATTCGATAACGCCGATCCTGGCGTGAAGTACCACGATATTGACAACGCTGTGGATGCGCTGATGCGCCTCCTCTCCGCCACCCCGGACGATAGCGACGCCACCGACGAGCACCGTTGCTGGTGGCGGGGCGAAGCCGAACGAATCAATGACGCCTGGACCACCGCAAGCGCCGAACTGACCGCTGCCGGCGCGCCACTGGGCACGATGGCGGAGCGGGTGGGGTGGCTACGCAGACGTGCCGAGGAGGTGCGCGCCGAGCGCGACACCGCCCGCGCCCAGCTCCTGGAGTGGCGGGAAACGGTGGGGCGCCACTCTGTCAGGCTGACAGACGCGTGCAATCGCGCGGCGTGTACCGATTCTGACAACATCACCGTGCCCATTGCGGCCGTGCGGGACATCTTGCGCCCCCTCTTCGCCGCCCAGGACGAGGGCTGGGAATCACAGCAGCTCGATAACGATTGCCTCCGTTGTGCGGTCGCAACCGTGCTCGGTGTCCCATATGGTGACGTCCCGCACTTCACCGCTCGAGCTGGCAAAGACTGCCTCGAAGACCTTGTGATGTGGGGAGCCGCGCGCGGGCTTGATGTTGAGGTCACCGACACAGACCCGGGCATGCGGTGCGTCGCGTTCGGCGACAGCTCTCGGGGCAAGCGGCACGCAGTCGTTTGGCATAGCGGTCTACAGTGGGATCCGCATCCGTCGCGCGAGGGCCTGTCTGGGCCGCCTGAGTATTTTGCTGTGTTTGCCGATGAACGTGAACGCCTCCGCAAGCGGGTCGAGCAGCTGGAGGCGGACAGAGCAAGCCTGCAGCGACAGCGCGAGTACTATGAGAGGCGGTGCTGCGAAAAGGAGGATGTTGAGGCCCGGCTGCGGCAACGACTCAAGGAGGCCGAGGAAAGCCGCAAAAGCTACCTGGAGTACGAGTCGCGAGAGTTTGCCCGCAGAGCGCAAGCGATAGCGGCACGGTCCGAAGCGTCGCCGACCCGTCGGGCTGCGCTGGAGAACGTTGCCGACGCGGCTCGTTTGTGGCGGGAGCGTTGGTGCCGCGAGGACGACGGCGGCCGCAACGCTGACATGACCGAGGAGGCCGACTGGCCGGCACTCGAAGAAGCTTTGGTGAGCGCTCTTGACCGACTGGATAGGGCCGAAGCACCCGAAGACGAGGCACCCGAAGAAGCTTTGGTGAGCGCTCTTGACCGACTGGATAGGGCCGAAGCACCCGAAGACGAGGCACCCGAAGGCTTGGCTATCTACGCCGTGCCGCCAAAGGAAGCTTCGTCGGACGAGCTGGCGCAGTGGTTTGCAAAGCGGTGGTCGTCGGAGCACCCGATGCACTGGTCGCGCAAGCTCGCTGGGGCAATGCGAGGCTATGCGGATCGCCAGCTGCGAAAAGCCGGTAAAGGCAGCGTCGACGTGCGCCGCGTACTGATGGCGGCGGAGCGTCTGCAGAAGCTGGCGAACGACTTGCAGCAGGTGTTTTCGTGAGGCGCATTAACATGGGCTTGTGGACGTATTGTGCGCTCGGCGGAGTGGCCGGCGCCGTCGTGTTCGTCGCCCTTCAGCTTTTCCGAGCGCGTCCAGAGCTGCCGCCTCCGCCTTGCAAGCCGTGTCCCCGTCGTTTGTCGGCGCCGTGCGAGTCGGAGTGCGTCGACATGCTAATCGACACCGATTGGGGTCCTCCGCAGGCAACGTGCACTCATCCCGAGCACCGCCTCGAGCAGGGCAGCGGCGACGAGGAGCTCATCATATGCCGGTGTTCGCGATGAACGCGCCGAAAGGCCCTCTGGTGTTCGTGCTGGTGTACCCGTACAACCGCGGGTGGCGGGCGAGCTGCGACGTGACGCCACTGCGCGACCCGGGCCCGTGGCGGATTGCGCGTCCGTCGCCGCGGGACTTTTTTGTGGCAACGGGAGGGACCCCGGCGCAAGCGGTAAAGCGGCTGAACAGCCAGCTGCACAAGCACGTCCGGTACGTGTTTATCAGCCTGGGACTGGAGACATCATGATGGATGCGTACGTGCGCGTGCTCGACGGGGAGAAGCGCTCCACAAACGACGCGAGACGCAGTGAGGTGGCGCGATGACTGCCGCATCAGTCGTGCCGCACATGGCGCTGGTTTACCGGGTGGTCGTCAAGGACACGGAGCGAGCGGTGGATCGTGATTTCCGTGCGTATGGAGCACGTCATGGCGGCGAGCGTGTTTGGGTGCTGCTGTGTGAGCTGTGGGAGCAGGATGGCGCCAGAAGCACGCTGCTGGAGCGTCGCCCGCTCGTGCACGACAACCCCGTCGACGCATTCAATCCCGGTCTGTCGAGCATGCTCGGCGACCTGATGGACGAGTGGGGTGTTTTTCGCGGGGCGAGCGATGCCTGAGCCCCAGCCAGAGGAAACGAAGGAGCGCTTGCTCGATCGCTTCGCCAAAAACGCAAAGAACGACCGCACCCGGCGCTTCTGGGAGGAGCTGAGGCGGGTGCTGTATGGCGAGAAGTCGCCTGAAGACCGAAAGGAGCCAGACACCCGATGACACGTTTGCCGTATTACGAGGGACACGAGCTTCGCGAGTTGGCGCGCGAGGCAGCGCCGAGCCTGTCGGAGCTGTCGGACGAGCAGTTCGAAGAACTAGCCAAGATGTTCGATGGCGTCGTGCGCGACAACGAGCGCGGTCTGATGGCGTTCATTCGCGTGATGCTTCGGGGCGTGGAGACCGGCGCCGACGCGCTGGAGGCGGTGGAAATGCTGCGCGACGCCATCAGCCGTGCCGAGCAGGACGACGGTACCGGGATCCAGGCAAAAGAAGTGCCACTGGCTCACTCCGGGGTGAAGGGGGCGCTCGAGGATGCGTTGCATAGCGACCTGTCGGACGAAGACATCGACGACACCTTTGGAAAGGGGATGGCGGAGCTGGCGCGGCAGGAGTCGCGGAGCGTCGACGGGGGGGCGTTTCAGCCTGGCGGCTTGACGCAGGGGGGCATCTTCGGCGACGCGCCCATCGCCACAAAGTTCACCGACCCAGGGGCGCGACAGCGAAGCGCCCTTGCGAAAGCACAAAACGACAGAGCAGTACGCCAGCGCCAAGACGCCGAGCTGTCCGCCAGCGAAAAGCGCCGCCAGCGACTGCTGGGAGATAAGGAGAGCGACACGTGAGAGACAAGAGCTACCTCAACAAGGAAGAAGCGGCGCCGCTGACAAGCCGTCAGATGGCCAAGGTGCTCGGAGGCGTCATGTCCTCCGGCGCAAACACGCTCGGCCCTCGGCTCGCGCGGGCCGTGTGGGTCGAAATCTACAAGGCCTGGAGCGGGAGGACCGTGGCGGTCGAGGATGTCGGCAAGCCCGACGAGCGAGTCCGCCAGCAGATCAGCGACTTCTCGCTGCACTTGAGCTCGATCTTGGGTGCGTTCGCCGGTTTCTGCCGTCGCGACGACATTGTCTCAGCGCTGGCTTTTTACGCCGAGCAGGAGGAGCCATGGCGGCTCGTCGAAAAGTCCAGGTCGTGAAAAAGAAGGCGCGCCCTCGGCCGCTCGGCGTGCGCACGGAGCGCGCCCCAATGCGGGCAAGTGTACTGTGCCACCTGGAGCGGCAGTGCGGCAGCCACCGCAAAAATCCTGCCGCAGAGCAGCTGCTCGCGCGGGGCGGCAAAGAGGAGGGCTAAATGCCGGTATTCAGCAACAACAACGCGCCAACCGATGCGGTAAGAGTGACGCATTACACGCTATGTGAGGGAAACGACACTGCTCCGTCATCGCAAGGGTGGGCTTTTGCATCTTCGCATCCACGGGTGCGGCGCGTCGTATATGAGGAGCGGGGCCCCTCGACTGTTGTGGTCACTTTGTACGCGGTGGCTAGCATGCCGCCGGACAGGCGCGCTCTTATAGAGCGGCACCGCACGAAGGAGTTTTTGCGGGACGAGGCGTCCGGGCTGCCGTGGGAGGCCGTGGAATGGATCAAAGAAACGCTGCCGGCCGAGTGCGCCGCAGCGCTTGAGGAACTGAAACAGGCAGGAGTGCAAGATGAACAACGAACGTTCTAGCGAAGACGTGGTGGTGCTGACCGAGGGGGCTTTGGTAGTGCCGATCGCCGGCATGCAGCTAATGGACGACGGGGTCGCTCAGATGGTCGAGTGGGTGCGGTCGCGGCGCGCCGAGTGTTTGCCGAGCGACTTCGACAGCTACGAAAACGTCAGAAACCGCGTGAAGACGCTGTTTCCGCACGACATGGTTGACGGGTCGGGCCGAGCGCTGACGGGTAACGAGCTGCTGGTCGAGCTGGCCGGGCGCAAATGCTACGACAGCTTTGGCCGCAAGGCGGGGCGCCCGACCAATGCCGGCTACATCGCGAACACCCAGAGGTACGATCCGCCCCACGCCTCAATCGAGTATCACGCCAAGATGAGCTTCTTCGTCGGGGGCGTCTCGCGCCGGGTGAGCCACGAACTCATCCGGCACTACGTCGGAGCCGACCGCGACGAGGAGGGAAGCCCGAGTCAGGAGAGCACGCGGTACGTGGAGCACGCCGGTCGCTTCGTCGCGCACCCAGCGATCCTCCACAACCCCAGCGAGCTGGAGCGGTTTCGAAGCGCCTGCGCGCATTCCTACGGGGCGTACCGCGACTACATCGAAAGACGGTTCCGGGAGCATGTGAGCATGCACTCGGAGCCCCCGAAAGGACTCGAGCGCAAGCGGGTGTTCGAAAGCGCCTCGATGTACCTTTTGCACTCTTGCGAAACCAGCTTCATATGGACGACCAACCCCATCGCGCTTGCGAAGATGATCAAGGAGCGGGACAACACGGCGGCCGATCTGGAATTCATGCGGCTCGCTAAGAAGTGGAAACAAGTTGCTGTGGAAACGTGGCCGAACGTCTTTCCGCAGCCGTGGATGAATGGGAGCGGCCAGTGAGGCAGAAGACAAAGACGCCCAAGCGCGCGCTCGAGTGGAACGCCCGCTGCGCTGAGGGCACGCGCGTGCGCTACACGTGGCGCGGCCACAGCGTCGAGGCGCACACCGTCGGGAGCGCCTACTTGCGGGAGCACGAGGTGGTGGTGCGCATCCGCACCTGGGCGATGGAAGTCGAGGCCCCCCTTTACACTTTGGAGGTGCTGGAGATGGCGCCGGGCGAGCTCGACCCGGCGGACATCTTTCGGTTTTCGATGTTTTATCCGAGCAGGAGGGCCCTCCGGAGCCGGCCCTCCGCCCCGAACGCCGGTTCGCTCGCCAAAGCGCTCGGTATTCTCACCCAGCTCAACAACGCTCGCCAGCGCGGGCACCGAGAGCGGGTGCGCTTCTACGAACGACTGCTCGACGAGTTTGACAGGCAGGTTGGGCTGAAGCGTACTGCCTAAGTGTCTCTGTTTCGGCGCTGTCACCACTGCACGGCCCGGGTGCTGGGCGTGAAGCCGCCGAAGCATAGCTGCCCTCATGGGCGCCCGTGCGCGCCGAAATCGGGCACCAAATGCCCGGTGTGCGCTCGATGGAAAAAGCGGCAGCTGTCCCTGTTGGACCTGGTCGCGCCGCCCTCGCGTCCTGTGATACAGTAGCGGGCAATGGCCCCCGACGTGCTGGCGCAGCTGCTGGTCGTAGAGGCGGAGGCTCAGGGTCTCGAGCTCGACCCGGGCAGCGCCGAGGTAACTCCGGAGTTGGAGCGCGTCGTGGACGAGTACGAGGATGCGTTGCACGAGCAGCTGTTGGGGTTCGTGCAGCGGGAGAGCCGCTGGCCCCGCTCTGAGGTGGAGGACTTCGTCGGCGGCCTCATGGATGAGGGCGCACCGTACCTGGTGCTGATGACGTTGCGGGGCGAAGGCGCGGGGATCTGGGACGGCAGCTGGGACCAGTACTTCACTGACGCTGAGCTCAAGCGGCTGCAGGCCGAGCTTGTCCGCTCGCTCGGCGCCTACGCCGACGTGACCGGGGGCGGCTCGGTCAACGACGCGCTCAGGCACGCTGCCGCAGTGGCCGCGGGACAAGCGCCCCCATCGAACGGCCATGGCGGCAACGGCATCAGCTACGGGGGTGGCTGGATGCTCTACAATCCAATCCGCCACTATCATCCGTCCGAGCCGCTTGAGTTTTGGGAGTACGAGCACCGCACCCCACCCGACCGGCTCGACGATCTCGAGTCGTATGTGCGGGCGATCAAATTCGTCGTGCAGGACCGTCCGCGGAAGATCGAGGCGGTCGAGCGCGACGTCGAGCGCATCGATCGCCGGGGCTTCCACCGGCAGTCGCTGGAGGTGACCCTCGCCGAGTTGGAGGACGCCGGAGTGCTGGATATATCGCAGCGCGGTCGGGGTTGGTACGTTCAGCGCACGCGCGTGCGAAGCAACCCGACCGGCCGTCGCCGCTCGGGCGCCCGCTACGCTCCGAGCCAAGCCGACGTCATCGTCACCCGGCTCGGCCGTGAGACCGGAGTCGTGCCGCAAAATCCCGAGGCGGACCGGTACCTCGCCGAGCAGCTGCACCTCGACTACGACCGCTACTACGGCGCTTACATGCCGTTCGAGGATGAGGTCGACGATGTGATGCTGGCGCTACGCATGCGCGGATACAGCGTCGACGAGCAGGGGCGCCCCGACAACCCGATGTACCTGCTGCGGCCCCCCCTGTCGGCCAACCAGGCCGAGCACGCCGAGGAGCCGGACGTTGTGGCGGTGCCCGCCGGGGACCTGGTGGCGCTGATTCCGAGGACCGAAGAAGCGGACCAGTACATCGCAGAGCGGCTGTCCATCGGGCACGCTTACGCGGAGGACTGGGGTGGCTACATGGCGACGCCCGCAGAGCTCAACGAGACGCTGGCCTTTCTGGCTGCCGCCGGCTTCGAGGTACAGTCCGAGCCTATCCAAGAAGGAGTAACGGCATGAAGCGACACGTGGTGCTTCTGATGGCAGCCCTGCTGCTGGCGCTTTCGGGCTGCGGCGTGAAGCCGTCCGAGGTGGTGCTGCGAAACGCCGTGGTCGCCGCGAACGGCGCCCGGATCTCCATCGAGACCGCCGAAACGTCGGCGCTCACGCTGTACCGCGCCGAGCAAGAGGCCGTGCTCACCAGAGCCCGCGCGGGCAAGCTGACGCAGCAGGAGGCGCTGGCGCGCATTGGAGACATCCGGGAACGCTGGGACCCGGTCGCAGACGCCCTAGCGGCGGCCCGCGCCGCGCACGCGGCCCTCGTGACCGCAATCCAGGCTTTCGAGACGGGCGAGGCAATCGTGCTCGGAGGGGAGCGGGTCTCGTCCTCGATCGAGGAGGTCGCGGCGAGAGCACGGGCGCTCCGGGACGCCTACGACGGCGTCTCCGACGCCCTGAGCGCGCTGCGCAGCCCGCGCGGCCCGCTGTGATACAGTTGAAGACATGTCATTCGCCGACAAGCTGAAAGTGCTCGCTTCGTTTTTGGGGTTCGCGTCGCGCACCGCTCCTGCCCTCGTGCCGGAGCTGCGCAAGATCGTCGAACAGTTCTCGAAGGCGAAAAATATTCCCAAGGAAGAGCTACTCCCGGCGCTCGACGCCGACGCGGCAGACGCGAAGATGGCCGCGATCGACGCCGAGGTCGATCGAGAACTGCGCGAAATCTACGAGACCTAAGCGCGGTCGACGAACGCGACCGCCCGTGCCGTCACCCACGTATTGCTGCGCCTCGCGCTTCGCCGCTCCAAAACCGGAAGGCCTTTCCGGCGGAGCAGCCCGAACACGCCTTCGAGCCGGGGAACGAAGCTGAACGAGCCGTCAACCCACACATAATCGCTCGTGCGACACAACCTTTGCATGGAGCAAACGACACGGCCAAGGCCGTCAACCCACACGTCATCGCCCGCCTTGCGACCGGAGCACCTCGCGGAAGTCGCGGCGCGGATGTAACCGGTCCGTCAATCCGCACACGTCGTCGCCCGCTTTGCGCCCCGGGGGCCTCCACTGTGATACGACGTGGTAGCTCATCCCGTCAATCCGCACACGTCGTCGCCCGCTTTGCGACCCCGCGAGGCCGTCTACTCGAAGAAGCTCGACGTCTTTGTGCCGTCAATCCGCACACGTCGTCGCCCGCTTTGCGACACTCTGATGGACCTGTTCTTCGAAGCAGTGGGAGACGCACCGTCAATCCGCACACGTCCTCGCCCGCTTTGCGGCACCGGGCCGTCCACCGGAGCCCACCGGGCCAGAGGCCGTCAATCCGCACACGTCCTCGCCCGCT
>JABAHQ010003465.1_pt2 | contig 54288 bp, 55 predicted proteins | sample 7062091 | NCBI WGS metagenome assembly JABAHQ01 (sample SAMN14534359, study PRJNA622989) | marine sediment metagenome | biome: marine biome [ENVO:00000428]; feature: marine pelagic biome [ENVO:01000023]; material: deep marine sediment [ENVO:00002113] | place: India: Gulf of Kutch | collected...
CTGAGAATGCCCAACCTACCCATGAAACTGGAGTTTCGCGAATTATTACGTTCCCAAAGAGACTTTTGCCAAGGGCACCGCTTCGCGGGGGAACGAGAGCAAAACAAGTCGGGGGCATACAAATGATGAACATCCACTTCGCTGCAGCAAGATAGTTTCTTCCAGACAAATTAATATTCCAGTTCAGATTTGGCGCTTACTCGCTTGCGAAATACCCAGTAGGTCCAGCCCTGGTAAATCAACACAATCGGGACAAAAATTAAGGCGATAATGCTCATCACCTTTAAGGTATATGGGGTGGAGGAGGCATTGTAAATGGTTAAACTCCAGGAATTATCCAGACTGGAAACCATCACCCGCGGATACATCCCGATAAAAATGGTAATGGTGGAAAAGACGATGGTCAGTCCGGTCATCACAAAAGCCCAGCCGCTAAAGTTATTTTTAATTAGCCAGCCGCAAATTAACAACGCTCCCATGGCAATTAAGGGGCTGATGCCCGGATTAACGCCCAGTCGGGTGAACATATCCGTATCGAAATAGCCGACAACGATAAAAAGAAAGATTAAAATCGTGGCCGGTAACCACAGTTTAAAAGCAATTTCTCTGGCGCGCTCTCGGATGGCATCAGTTGTTTTCAAATTTAAGAAGATCGCGCCATGAAGGGTAAACACGCCCAGAGAGGCCAGGCCGCCAATCAGGGCATACGGATTCAACAGGTTAAAAAATCCACCCACATAATTCATGTTTTCATCAATCGGTACGCCGCGGATCAGGTTTGCCATGGCCACGCCCCACAGCAACGCCGGGATGAAGCTTCCGATAAAGAGCATCCAGTCCCAGCTGTTTCGCCATTTGGGATGTTTATCCTTACTGCGAAACTCGAAGGACACGCCGCGCACAATTAGGGCGAGTAACATGATCACCAGAGCCAGGTAAAAACCGCTGAACATCGTCGCGTACCAGTGCGGAAAGGCGGCAAACATCGCCCCGGCGGCGGTTAACAGCCAAACCTCATTGCCATCCCAGAAAGTCCCGATGGTGTTAATTACGACCCGTCTACTTGTATCGTCTTTCCCGACAAATGGCAATAGAATGCCGACACCGTAATCAAATCCTTCTAAAAAAAAGAACCCGATAAAAAGTACTGAAATTAATATAAACCAGACTGTGTTAAGGTCCATGATTGCCTCCTACGCTTCACTTGTTGCGGGTTGATCTTCTGTATCTTCAAATAGCGTAGCGCCATTAATTCCGACAATAGCAAATTTTTTCAATAAATAGATGGTGACAGCCATTAATGCCCCATACAACAGCGTAAAGGCAATTAAAGAAAACCACACTTCGCCCGGAGAAACGGCCGGAGAAACGGCCTCTTCAGTTCTCATCACCCCAAACACCACCCAGGGTTGGCGAGCAACCTCAGTGAATATCCATCCGGTTGCATTGGCAATGTAGGGGAGGGCGATCCCCCAGATTAGTGCCTTCAGAAACCAGGGCTTAAACTGCAAATCTCTCTTCAGTGTTTTATATAAAGCATAGAGAGCGAGAAGGAGCATTAAAACTCCGGCCCCAATCATGATTCGAAAAGTCCAATAAGAAATCGCCACCGGGGGCACATAATTCCCAGGGCCATATTTTTCCTCATATTCTTGCTGGAGGTTGTTAATTCCTTGAATTTCTCCGTAAAGGCTGTTGTAGGCTAAGATACTCAGTAAATGTGGGACCCGAATAGCAAATACATCTTTTCGCTCCTTTTCATTTCCAATAGTAAACAATGACATCGCGGCCGGATTTTCCGTATCCCATAGCGCTTCGGCCGAGGCCATTTTCATGGGTTGAATTCGAAACATGTATTGAGCTTGATTATGCCCGACGACCATCACCATAATGGTGCCAACTACAGCAAAAATGACCCCCAGACGAAAAGATTTTTGAAAAATCTCCAGATCTTTAGTTTTCTTAAGCATATGATAAGCGCTGATTCCGAGCACGAAAAATGCGGCAGTGCAAATGCCGGCAAAAAAGACATGCGGAAATTGCACCCACACGTGTCCGTTCAATATCAATGCAAAAAAATCCACCATCTCTGCCCGGCCATTGTTAAGCGTATAGCCAACCGGTTGTTGCATAAAAGAATTGGCGATCAAAATCCACAAGGCAGAGAGATTGGATCCGATAGCGACCAACCACATGGCTGCGGCATGCATTCTTTTGGAGAGTTTGTCCCAGCCGAAAATCCAAATTCCTAAAAAGGTGGATTCCAGAAAAAAAGCCAGCAGAGCTTCAATCGCCAACGGTGCGCCAAAAATGTCCCCGACAAAACGGGAATATTCAGACCAGTTCATCCCAAACTGAAATTCCTGTACAATTCCGGTCACCACACCCATAGCAAAATTGATGAGAAACAGTTTACCCCAAAACTTTGCCATCTTTTTGTATTGTTCGTTTCCGGTGCGCACATAGACCGTCTCCATAATGGCGACCATAATCGACAGGCCCAAGGTCAGCGGTACGAAAAAGAAGTGATATACGGTCGTGATTGCGAACTGCCAACGGGCTAATATCAGCGTGTCCATAAATGACTCCTATGATAGATCAGGCAACAAAAAACGAAACGTGTTAACTATTCAGAAATTAGCCATATTCTTATGTTTATTGCGGCTTCAAATAAAATAGCTGCAAAATTAAATCTTACCTACTATAGATGTCAAAAGGAATTTAATTTATAAACTGATGTTACGCACCAGGCATGACTCGGGGATAAATCCCCTCAGTTTGGCTTAGGAAATCCCACAAATCCACGCGATGAATCGCGGGGCTATTCAGTTGCTTGATTAGACTTGAATAGCCCCGATCTTATGATCTTTGATTAAATAACCGTGCTACTTTTTATTAACACCGGCGCTTCTCACATAGTGACCACTGCGTGGAGCCCGGTGATTAAGCGTGATTCGTCTCCGATCAAGGTAACCGTTTCCCACCTAGTGGTGCCTGTGGCAAACGGTTTTTTTGCCTCAGGTGGCACGATTAATTCGTCAAACTTCATTCGATCGGGGTTAAGTGGGAATGCTGCCCCTCATTAATTATGCGGGAATTTATTCCCTCGTGATGTACTTCGCGTAACATCAGCTATTAACTGTTTTCGAGAAAATTATTGCTTGACATTCATTGTTGACTGCACAAATATTTTTGGGTTTGAGGATTATTTTTTGAGGTAGAAGATGAATGAAGATAAAAATGCGGTGATATTGTTAAGTGGCGGCCTGGACTCCACAACCACACTTGCGATTTCAATAGATGAAGGATATAAGCCATACACTATCACATTTCGCTACGGTCAAAAGCATAACATTGAAATTGAAGCGGCAAAGAAAATCGCTGCTTACTATGGTATTAATCAACATATAATTGCTGATATCGATTTAAAAATATTTGGTGGTTCTGCGCTTACCGGCGAGGCTGCCGTGCCCAAAAATAGAGAAATGGGGGAAATTTCGGAGGGGATTCCCGTAACGTATGTGCCGGCCAGAAATACGATTTTTCTCTCCTTTGCCTTAGCCTGGGCAGAAGTATTGGAGGCGGAAGATATTTTCATCGGAGTAAACGCCATTGATTATAGCGGTTACCCGGATTGTCGGCCTGAGTACATTGAGGCCTACCAGCAGATGGCCAACTTAGCCACCAAAGCAGGGGTGGAAGGACGGCAGCAATTGAAAATCCATACCCCTTTAATCAGCATGACCAAAGCAGACATTATTCGCAAAGGCACTGAGCTGGGAGTTGATTACAGCCTCACAACGACTTGTTATGACCCCGGGGAAAACGGCGAAGCATGCGGCGAATGCGACGCCTGCCTGCTGAGATTGAAAGGATTTGCCGAGGCCGGTGTGCAAGATCCGTTGGTGTATCGGATTAAAGGAGTGGACTAGATTAAACTATCCATTAGATTTATTTTACCCTATGGAATACTTTTTCTACAGCGGGAAGGCTCAATTGGCAGTATCAAATAAGGACAATCTTGCAGCTGCGGGATGTTACTTTATTCCACCCCCTGAAGCAAATGATTTGTAATGCGTTCATCAGAGTCTTCCGGAACCTATCCACTCAGAGATGGTATGATTTCACGGAAAATTCCTGATCAGGGTAATGAGCATAAGTTAAATTTTGCTATTACATTTTGTAATAAATATGAGTTACACAGTTAAAGAAATTTATTATACCATTCAGGGAGAGGGGTTCAACAGCGGACGTCCGGCGGTCTTCTGCCGTTTTACCGGTTGTAATCTCTGGAGCGGACGTGAGGCGGATCGCCACCAGGCTATTTGCCAGTTTTGCGATACCAACTTTGTGGGTACCGACGGCCCGGGTGGGGGTAAGTTCACCACTGCAACTGATCTGGCGCAGGCTGTCAGAGCGAAGTGGCCGCAGCGCCTCTCAAATGGCCATCGGCTATTTGTGGTCTGTACCGGCGGGGAACCGCTCTTGCAAATGGATGACAAATTGGTTCACGCCTTTCATGAGCTAAATATGGAGATTGCTATTGAGACCAACGGCACCTGCATTCCTCCTGGCGGGATTGACTGGATCTGCGTGAGTCCCAAAGCCGGTGCTGAGTTTGTCTTGCAATCCGGGGATGAATTGAAACTGGTTTATCCGCAACCCGGTGCGGAACCGGAACGATTTGAGCAACTGGATTTTCAACATTTTTTGTTGCAGCCGATGGACGGTCCGGAGGTGCAACAAAATACACAAGCAGCGTTGCAATATTGCTTAAATCATCCCCGGTGGCGCTTAAGCCTGCAAACGCATAAATTTTTGAACATTCCTTAGAAAATAGAAGGAAACGAATTTTGGAAATATTCAAAGAATTTACATTTGAAGCCGCCCACCTGTTGCCGGAGGTACCCGAAGGTCATAAATGCCGCCGATTACACGGTCATTCCTTTCGGGTGGCAATCCATGTGGAAGGTGAGGTAGATAATCACACCGGCTGGATAATGGACTTTGCCGAGATTAAACGAGCGTTTAATCCATTGTATAATCAATTGGATCATCACTATTTAAATGAAATAGAAGGACTGGAAAATCCAACCAGCGAAAACATTGCCCGCTGGATCTGGAAACGGTTGAAACCTGATTTGCCGAATTTGAGCAAGATTGTGCTACACGAGACTTGCACGGCAGGGTGTGTTTATCGTGGTGAAGAGTAAGCGCGGCGCTCGTGATATAAAAAAAATCGAAGCAGAGCTTCTATGTCATGCCCGTTCCAAGCTGGTCCGATCGTAGATTCCTTCGGAAAGGACTCCTATGGAGCGCTTGGAACGAGGTACTCAAGCTGTTTGTATACTCGTGTATTTGTGATCCGCATTGGCTTCTAAAAAACTGAAACACGATAACACTTTGCTGTTTTTTTAGTTGCATCAATTTTCACACGAACTAATGAGGAGAAACCAAATCGAAGACGTTCAAAGTCAAACTGATGTGAGAGGGATTCCCATAAATAGAGTGGGGGTTCGCCATTTGCGGTATCCCATCGTGGTGCTGGATCGGGCTAACCAGAAACAGAAAACCGTGGCCTGGGTCAGCATGTCAGTGGATTTACCGCATCATTTTAAGGGCACCCACATGAGCCGTTTCATCGAAATTCTCAACGATCATCACGGCGATATGACCATGTGGACCTTGCCGGAGATTTTGCACAAGTTGAAAGACCGGCTTAAGGCGGAGAGTGCTCATGTGGAATTTTGCTTTCCCTATTTTATTGAAAAAGCCGCGCCGGTCAGCAAGGCAAAAGCATTAATGGAATACGAATCCACCTTTATTGGGGAGACGAATGGCGGGAACGATGAATTTACCTTGCGCATAAAAGTTCCGGTCACCAGCCTGTGTCCTTGCAGTCAGGAGATCAGTGACTACGGCGCGCACAATCAGCGAGGAGAAGTAACCATTGAGGTGAGATGTGTGCCCAATCAAATGATCTGGATTGAAGAAGTTGTGGAAATTGCCGAACAGTCGGCCTCCGCCCCGGTTTACGCTCTTTTAAAAAGAGAGGACGAACGCCATGTCACCATGCAAGCTTTTGATAATCCCGTTTTTGTGGAAGACATCGTCCGCAACGTTGCTGTGCGTCTCAAAAAAGATTCCCGGGTGATCTGGTTTCGTACCAATGCGGAAAATTATGAAAGCATTCATAATCACAATGCTTTTGCCAGTGTGGAGTGGCGCCAAGAGTAAAAGCTGACCAGGAATCAAGGAGCATTACGGAAACTTAATCTCCAATCCGAAGCGCGGCTTGCCACGTACCTTGGTATCGAATGGGTCCACATCCTCAGTCACCTGGTCGCCGATGTTAAATTCATTTTTCAACTTATTGGTAAATTCCACGCTATAGCCTACAAAGGCATGCACATCCACAAATCCTAAATCTACCCCACCGCCCAGGCCAACAATCGGTTCCAGGATATCCCCAATTCTCAGACCACCCAGCAGATGAAGAGAATTTCCCAGGGTTTTGGCTTTTGTATCCACCGCCCAGAAATGATAGTTGATAACTCCGAAGACCGACACGTCCGCGGTTGGCTTCGGCTGCACGATGATACGGCCATCACTGCCCACCACAATATCGACCTCATCAACACTGGTCAAAGCAAAGGCAATCCCGTAACTCCATCGTTCCTTGGCGCTATTGTCGAACACAGTTTGGGCCAACACGGTGTCTGCGGCCAAATCTTTTTTGACAATAAAGGACAAATCGCTAAAATCGCGAAAGGCCTTTGGAATATTGAATTGGCGGACATCCACCCAGGTGGCCTGTCCGGGAAGCTCCGGAGCGAGTTGAGCTTCCGGGACGGTAAAAACACCGAAGAGTCCCAAAAATCCGGGTAAATTTTGAAGAAAGGGAGAATCTTTGGCGGTTGCCATTACCGACAAAAAAGATGGCGCCTGAGGCGTGCGGGAAATAAAAATATAATATAAATTATCTTCTTTTAATCCATACATCCGGGTACTAAAGAAATCGGTATCCTCATGAATGATCCCAATAGGTGCAAACTTATCCATAAAATGAGCGACCACTACATAATAGTTGTTCTTCGGATCGAGTTGAATACCGGCTGAATCAAGCAAGGTTTTCAAATTCTCCACCGCTCTTTCCGGTTCGCTTTCAATAAACCAGCGATACGCCTGACCAAAATAATCTTCCTGATCATCATACATAAAAGGCGCACCGGGCACCGGCTTGGGTACCAAGATAGTTCTGTTTTGTGCACTCAGAATACTAATGAGACAAAGTAGGGCGATCAATCCATACCATTTTGAACTAAACATTGTACTTCTCCTCCATTGACAGATTTATATTTGTGGTTTCAATTTCAATCTTAGCGGCCATTCACAATGTCAAATATCATAAAAACAATTAGTTTTTCCACCGGAATTAAGGTGGGTTGAAAAAAGAAGTGAAAAATAATTGTCGATTGCTGAATGAATATGCAGATTATTTCATAAAATAGCAAGAAGTAGTTATCGCAAAATTCAGGGATCTATTTGGTGATGATTTAAGTGATATTTATTTTAGTTGTGAGAGTTACTTATTTATTAGATGCCTATGCAACTGCTGGAACACTTCTTTGTTTGTCCATACTGTTGGCAAAAAATTTCCATACTGGTTGATTTGTCAGTAACAGAACAGAATTATATTGAAGATTGTGAAGTGTGCTGTAATCCGATTCAACTCAGGTTTACCATCCAAAACGGAGAGGTAAATGATTTTTCGGCAGAAATTCCTCAGTAGCTTAAAATAATGAGTGAGAAAAATTATCATGTTAAACGCAAAATAAATATTCGCAAGTATAAACTTATGGCAGAATTATTCGTCAGGCATTCAAAGAAAACCATTTACCTTTTTCTGTCAATTATAATATTGCCCCTCATAACCTGTAAAGAAGAGCCGGAGCGCCGCGCCGACGCGCCAGCTCAGCAAGCTTTTCAAAAGATTCCTGAAATTCCCGGTTCAACTATTAATGTCCCGATTCATTTGGATTTCACGCAACTTGAGCAGATGGCAAATGAAAAACTACCGTGGGAATTAATTAATGAGAACACACTTCATCAACCGGATGGCCATAAAATAAAAGCTACCCGAGAACAAGTGACCTTTCAATTCCGGGATTCGCTGCTGAACTGGCATCTTCCCATCAAATTTGATGTTTGCAAAAAATTTAGTTTTCTGAGCGAAGCGCTCTGCTGTGATGGAAAATTCACTCAAAAATTCGATACCAGGATTCACCTCAGCACAGATTGGCAGTTAATCTCAACAACAAGCCAGCAAGGAAGAAATTGGCACGAACGGTGTCGCATCAACAATATTGGCGGGAGTCTTATTGATAATTTTGTAACCGCAATTATTGACAGAGGGCTGAACAGCTACATCGGGAAAGAAATTCAGCTTCTCGATCAACAAATCGAAGAATTCGGCGATTTGAGACCTTATCTGGTTGACATTTGGAGCGATATTCAGGAACCTGTCCGGGTACAAGACAGTGTATGGCTACTCTTCTCACCTGAAAAAGTAAATGTGAGCGCTTTGGACGGTCAAGGCAAAACGGTTTCCGTTACGGTAACCATACTGGCAAAAACCCGACTCCGCACTGGAAAGGTGCCCAATATCGAAACGGTGGCCTTGCCGGAAAGATCCGGCCAGGTTAAAGGTAAGGGGTTTCAATTGGCGGTGGAAGCGGATCTCTCCTATTCCAAAGCAACTCAAATGCTCTCCAGGAAATTAGTCGGAGAAAGCTATTCAATTAAGGGAGAAGATATAAAAATTACCGGAATACATCTTTTTGGGAGCGGTAAGTTTTTGATTATCAAAACAAAGCTGGAAGGAGATTTTAAAGGAACTATTTATTTAAAAGGACGGCCCAAATTTGATGCTGCCACCAAAGCGATCTACTTAGACAGCTTAGATTTTGATCTGCAGACAGAAAATTTGCTGGTCAAAACAGCCGACTGGCTTTTGCATGAAGAATTTCGTCATATTGTTGAAACAAAAACCAGATGGGAGATAAAAAATCAGCTTGCCGAAGCCGAAAAACTCATTGAAAATGGCTTAAATCGTAACATTAATCCTCAAGTGTCGGTACAAGGATCACTAAATCATCTTTCTCCGCTGGGTGTTTATGTTACTCAAAATTCCTTGAAAGCTATTATTATAGCCAAAGGAGACGCATTTTTAAGTTTGTATTGATGAATGACTTTGTAAATAAATATGCCCGATGGCTGCTCAGTAACACTAAAAATTGATAAAAATCTGTTAAAAACTGGTGTAGAAGCGCTTTAGCTTTTATATTGCTATGATTGATAGGGTTTTCAAACACTTAGACGAGTGCTACCTTATCAAAATAATTTGTTAAGAAAAGAATTTAATTATCCAAAGAAAGGAGTTTTTTATGTCACAAGCAAATAATGGCGATAAAGTAAAAGTCCATTATAAAGGGAAATTAGAAGACGGTACTGTCTTTGAGTCTACATTTGAAAAAGAGCCATTAGAATTTACGCTTGGAGAAAATCAGATTATCCCGGGTTTTGAAAGCGCCATAGTTGGAATGGAAGAGGGAAATACCAAAACTGTAACAGTAGAACCGAATGAAGCTTATGGAGAGCATCGTGATGATTTAATCGCTGTAGTGGAAAGGACAAGATTGCCAGATCATATCAATCCGGAAGTGGGCATGATGCTGCAAGCACAATCACAGGAAGGGCAAGTACAAAATCTAACCATTACCGATTTAAGTGAAGATTCTGTAACCCTGGATGGCAATCATCCGCTGGCTGGCAAACAGCTCACCTTTGAGATCGAATTGGTGGAAGTGATGTAAGTAGTGAAGAAAAAATATGGCTCTTCTTCAACTTTCACTGAGAGGGTAACATTTTGCTTAGCTTTCAATTAGCAGACTAACTGGAAGCGAATATTTCTTCGCTTCCGATAGTCTGCTTTTATTTATGACCCATTCTAACATCATCGAAATGACACACAGCTTCCAAATGTCCAATGCAAATGCGGTTATACGAATCGTTAAAAAATTATCAAAATCCATCTTAGCATTGCTCATTATCATTATGGTGGGACTATTCTTCGTAGGGGGTGGATGCGGAAAGAAAGAAAATTTACCAGCATCACTAATCAGCCAGAAAAAACCCTTCTTATTCGCCCATCGTGGCGTTGCTACTTTAGCTCCGGAAAACTCTTATGCCGCTGTTCAATTGGCGAAAGAAAAAGGTTTTCGCGGAGTAGAAATTGATATTCAGAAAAGCGCGGACAATCATTTTTTTCTGTTTCACGATGAAAATACCAAAAGAATGCTAAATAAGCCAGGCATCGCCCATCGACATAAACTTGAGGAGTTACAGAGCCGGTACATCTACTTCAGGGGGGATACAACTGCCCAGCGCATCATATCCTTTGAAGATTTTATAAAGCATTTTAACAATGATTTTATTGTTTATTTTGATTATAAACGCAATCATAAACGGAATTTTCCCAAATTGGCCAGGGAGATCGATCAATTATTGAGCAAGTATGATCTGTACGAGTCTGTCATTGTGGCGAATGGGAATATGATATTTATGACCTATCTGGAATATACTTACCCCAAGATAATGACTTGTCTGCAAGGATTCGATCCTGTGCACGCTTCTTATTTTACTTTAATTCCGGCTAACTTTCAGCCGGATTTTATCGCGTCCTTTCACGACCTGGTTGATGAAGAAGCCCTTAAGGAATTGAAAGAGACTAATATGCTACATCGTTATATTACGTATAGCGTGGATGAGAGGAATTTTGAGCATTACCTGGAATTGGGGATTATCAATTTCATTGCGGATTACGGAGAGTACCTGAATAAATTTTTACACCACCCCTAACATCTATCTGATTTGGACATTTCCTTTGATTTTTTTAACTGCTGCTATTTCGGCTTCTTTAATCTCATCGGAATATTTGTTAAGTATTTCCGGCATTTCATATTGAGTCGCCACCCACAAATAATATTGGGCGTCTTTATCCGTTCGTTCCCGATAAGCCAGGTACACCAGCACATAACCATCCATAATCTGACGGATATCAGTGCTCGTTAACTCCCCGAAACGACCCTCCAAATCAGGCACTTGCAAATCCGCTCCAACGGGCAGGCGATCCGGGCTGTCGACCTCATCCAGATTAACACGATAAATATTTGGCCAGAGGTAGGCGCTTTTATAAAAAGACTGGGCTATTGTCCACAATTTATCCCCCCTCTCAATCATGTGAACACCCCCGGGTGTACCCACGCTTTCAGGTTCGGAGGGAGTCTGGGTCTTGGTCTCAGTGGTTTGTTCTTCGCCAATTGTCTTATCCGGAACATTGGGAGAAGGCTGGTCTTCAGGTTGAGTTAACTCAGTGGCCGTAGGTTCAGGTGGCCCGTCGGAACGAAAGAATGGAATGCTTATTAAAATTATAAGTAAGAGTACGGCGACGATTAAAATAATCCATCGATTTTTCTTCCAAAACGAAGGTTCTTCCTTCCCGGCTAGGGGCTGCGCCTCTGCCGCTTCAGATGGTTTAGGGGCTTCAGTAGGTTCCTTTTCAGTCTGAGCCGGGCCGGAGGGGATTCCGGTTTCGCGGATTGGGGGGCCTGGCGTGTAAACACCTGGAACAGGAGTTGGAGATGGCTCTTCCTCAATTAGCTCGGGCTCTAAATGCTCATATTTTCGATTGATAAAGCGACGCAGTTGTGCATCCGGTTTAAAATATACTCGATTTTGAGCAGGAATTTCAATTGATTCTCCTGTCTGCGGATTAATTCCACCACGCACCTCCGTCCACTTTAATTTAAATATTCCCAGCCCGCTGATGTGGACTCTCCCATCTCTCAACAATCCCTCTTCAATAACATCTACCGCTTCCTTTAAGAGGTCATGAATGTGTTGCTTGGGCGCACCGGTTTCTTCGGCAATGCGTGCCACTAAATTCGCAAAGGTGATTTTATTACTCATTCTCAATTCTCCGGCTTTTAACTTTGTCTTTGATGACCGAGCTCGGAGAAAAATTTACCACGCGCTTAGGGGGAAGCATGGTGTACTTCTCATAGTGCGGGTTATAGGATTTTCGTTTTTCTCTTAATTGGGTTTTAAAAGTGCCAAGTTCGGGAATTGAAAAATCAGTATCCTCGTCGAGTGTTCTCTTAAATACTTTTGTACAATTATCCAGCAAATTTTTTATTTCTCGTTGGGACAACTTCAACCTCTCCGCCAGGCGTTTAACAACTTCTGAATGATTCATAACGCCCCCTAATTTTTTGATTTTTTGTTGGTCGCCAGTTCGTCCTCTCCTGTGAGCGGCGATTCAATTGGCAACAGTTGTATTTCAATCCTCCGATTTTTGCTTCTCGCCCCGCCACGGTTTTGTTACTGGCTACCGGATGATGTTGTGATAACCCGACGGCTTGTAATTTTCGTGGATCAATCCTCACCTTGTCTTCCAAAAAACGCACCACATTGGTTGCCCTCGCAGTGGAAAGTTCCCAGTTGGTCGGAAATTGGTCCTGTAAGCGGGGATGAATGGGGACGTTATCCGTATGCCCCTCCACTCGAATAATCTTGTCCTCCACTTTTTTAATGATGTTACCCACCCGCTCTAAAACCTTAAGACCTTCATCGGTCAACTCCGCTCTACCGGAAGGGAATAAGATTTTATCGACCATGCTAACGGACAATTTATCGGCAAGCTGTTTTATCTGAATTTGCTTGTCTTCAATTTCAGTTTTCAACTCATCCACAAGTTGGTTTTGAGCGTTTCTCAGGCGCTCAATCTCTTGTTCTTTTTCCTGAGAAACTCTGGCAATTTCTTCTTCAAGTTGTTTGGAGATTTCATCAACCCTGTCTTCCAATTTTTTTATTCTGAACTCCTGCTCCTTAATTTTATCATTCTTTAAATCTAATTCTTCCTGGGCGTCCCTATATTGAAGAGTAAAATATGCTCCGGCGCCAATTGCTGCTACCAGAAGCACAGCTAAAATAATAGATAACGCTTTCATACTTTCCTCCGGTTTTTGGACTTGTTAATAATAAGTTATGAAAATCCTCATTAACAATCAATATATGGGAAGAAAGATTTTTTTGTGACAGCACATTATGTATTTAATTTATATGATGGGATAATTTAGAATGCGTAAAACATTTTATCTTCATTCCGTTTAGCACCTGGTCTTAAAACGCCCCTTTGGTTAAGCGATGATGGGAATATTGTGCACCTGTTAAGCCGTACACCTAACACCGTTTTGTTCAGGGAGTCGATAAAATAGAGCGCCGTGATTTGAAATTCCTGGTAAATCTCTCGCCTGTTTTTCAAACCATCGGGCCCGGGTGGATTTGAAAATAGTCTCGATCACCAGGTCGGATGTGCCGATAAACAACTCGATATCGGTGAACTCTCCAGGATTGCTTTTCTAAAAAACAGGAATTCTTCTCCGAGAGCGAGCGATAAAATGGTTTGCTAAAATTGGGAAAATTTATGTCCTGGTGGCTGACAACAACAATATCATGAAGCGCGAGAACAACAAATTACACACCTTAATCAAGAGTATCGACTTCACTGGGCTGGGATTGTTCAGATACCTGTGATCGCCAAACCGGCAACCGAAGAATAAATGCTGTGCCATCTTTAAATTCTGGATCAATTTCAATTGTACCGCCGTTGGCTTCGATAGCCATCCTGCAAAAAATCAGTCCCAATCCCCGCGCCGGTTTAAAACCGGCATTTTTTAATTCATTTTGGGCAAATTTCGTAAATATTTTTTTATGAAATTTTTCAGGGATATGTCTTCCTTCATGAGATATTTTAAGGATTATGAAATCTTCTCCAAAGGTTTCTGTTTTTACACGGATGGTGGAGTTATCCCCCGCATTCTGGAAGGCAAAGCTGAAGAGATTATTGATAATACGTTCAAATATCGGTTTATCCACAAAAACCGATTGTATCTCTTCCGAAATTTGTATATCAATTGATTTCTTACTATGTTCCGGAATATCCTGGAAATACGTGGCGGCTTCAAGAACAATTTTAGAAATATCTACCGGGACAGGTTCAAATTCAATGGTTTCTTGTTCCAAACGACTGATATCCAGCAAATTCAAAATCATCCGAAGAAGTCCGCGACTACTTCGTTCTATTCGCTTGGTATATTTTTCATCATGATTATTGCTCCCGCTGTCTTTTATCATGTTCATCATTTGCAAATTCCCTTGAATGACAAAGAGGGGACTCTTCATATCATGCACAATTAAATTAGTGAGCTCTTTTTTGAGCTTATCTTCTCGTTCGAGAGTTCGTTTTTGATTTTCCAATTCCCGATTTCGTTTAATTATCTCATCATGGTAAAATTTAATTCGCAATAGTGAATTCACTCGAGTGGTGAGTTCGACACTCTCAAACGGTTTGGAAATAAAATCATCAACCCCTGCTTCAAGCGCTTTTATTTTATCCCTCAATTCCTTCAGGGCAGTAATCATGATGATAGGGATATGAAAAGTTCGCTCATCTCCTTTCAGGTGTCTACAAACTTCGAACCCATCCAATTTGGGTAGCATCACGTCTAAAAGAATAATATCCGGTAGCTGTGTTTTAATATATTCGAGCGCTTGTTCACCATCGGTGACCGTGTCTAAGGTGTATCCAAATGGTTTTAAAAAATAATGTAATAGATCGATGCTTTCGGGATTGTCCTCAACGATCAGAACTTTGGCATTTTCTTTTTGAAAATTCTTCAAATTCATTATATGTATCGATTCAAATTTAATGATGTTTGTGGATTTATTTTTTCCGTAAACTCATTATCTCTATCGGGATGGGATACACAATACGAAAAATGTTTCAGACCAAGTGGCTTTAATGTTTCTTTTAATACTCCTATATTTTTATCGACGAACTGCCTAAATTCTTGATTCTGATGCTGAAACTCGATCTGTATGATATTATTTTTCAATAGCCCATATATTTGTAATTCTGCTCCCCAAATGTTATCCAGTCGAAATTGAAAATGATGCGCTTCATTCCCTATCTCATCAATACCTTTTTTCAGGAAAAGAAATTTTTCTGCATTCTCAAAAAAAATCGGTAATGCAATCCATTCCTTACATTGAAATGTCATAATTTGATAAATTAAAAACTCAATTGCATCAAAAATATAAACTTTAGTGTTGACAGACAATGAATCGGTAGAATTGAGTTTTTTGGTTATTTGCAGGAATTCCTTTAACAAATTATCAGATTTATGGACAAATTGCCTAACCTGGTTCGATGAACCCGGATTGGATGAACTGCGTAATATGTTTTCTAAGCTAAAATTTTTTTCCAAACGAACCAGCATAGTTCTAAGTTTACTCGTCAAATGTCGCTTGCTTTTTTCCCCATCTATTTCCTGAACCAGTTTTTGAAGGTTTTCCCGTAACTGAAAAAATCCCCAGTACCATTGCGAAAAAAGTAGCGGATTTTTTATGTTTTCGCTGTTCATAGCTTTATGCTGAAAGAAATAAGGAAACAAAAAATGATCTTCTCCTAAGTTCATTTTTAGTTGAAGTTTCCGATACATTTTCTCCAAATTGCGGGCATGAATGATATTAATGGGAGTTTGATAATTCAATGCTTGTCGAATATAGGGCAGAAGTAACGGGTTTTGTTGCGCTTCTACAAAATGTTTCAGAGCCCGGGCAAACTGTATATCGGTCATTTGTGAAAATGAGCCAATGAACTTAAATTTTATTTGAGTGCCCCCTTTTTGCAATGCCAATAAGACGAAATCGCCTTTTTGTAACCTGACTTCACTCTGGACAGGGTGCTGCTGTCCTTTGATGGAAATTGTATACTGGTAGGGGGAGTTCAATTTGACCACGCGCGCCACAATCAGATCGCCGATATTCAATTTCTGTGACGCTGCTGTTATTTTGGGTGGAATCTGTGATTCAACTTCTCTTAATCTCATTTAGCTGACCGTGTTTTTTGAGCCAAGCGTAAAAATAGTTCTACCTCACTTTGCCCTAAATTTAATTGTCTTGAAATTTCCTGTACCGAGAAGTTTTGGTTATTTAATTGCAAAATTCGGGAGCGCAAATCGTCACGATCGTGGGTAGCATAATGATGGTGAGCAGACAGATTTAGAGCAAGTTCAATTTCTCCGGTGCCAAGACTTAACTTTTTCGCAAGCTGCTTGGTTCTTTCTGTGGGGGAGGCTTCAGTTTCGTCCAGGGGGGATGGTGACGTCTGCGTATAAGCTTGCTCTTCATCAACCGGCTTTTCTGCTTCCGGAAATTGAAAAGAGTCTTTTTTCTCAAGCAAATTTTTGATTAAGGCTTCAGTGTCCGGATCTTCTCGATCCTGTGAACGGGCCAATTCAATTAATCTTTGTGTTTTCTCCTGAACATTTATTAAATCGCTATCTCCCAGTTCATTTCTTAAATTCTGTTGGTTGCTCCTTGTTGACCATGTGCGAGAATGATTGGCTTCCTGTTTTGACAGGGAGGCTCGCACTTCATCAGATTGAAACAATCTGCCAATTTGTTTTTTTGACAACTTCTTAGCTTGATATCTTTTATGTGATTGAAAAATTGCCCAGACAAACAAAGCCAATCCCAATATTACACTGCCCAAAAAGTAAAATAAAATCTTCTCGGGAACAGTGGTAAATGAGTATGCTTGAGATTTGTCTTTGTTCAAGGGGGCAGATAAAGATCGAGTTTCCGGTTGTTCTTTTTTTGCTGTATCCTGATTTGAATTAAGAGGTTGGGATAAGGTATCCGGCAAATAGGCGGAGGCTTGCTGAGCTTCAATCTTCTTTTGGGCAGCAATTAGTTCATCATACTTTTGTTGATAATTATCCGCAAGACTTAAATTCCCTTTTATCCGATATAATTTGGCTAAGGATTGATAAAGTCCGGTCGAATCACAACCATTTTGAACTGCCTTCTTAAAATTGATTTCTGCTTTCCGATATTGCTTCCATTCCAAACGAATTTGTCCGGCCTTATAGTAGGCATGCGAATGTTTTCTATTTGAAAAGGCAGCTTTTCGATAATGCGACAGGGCTGCCTTAAATTTCCCGATCCGTTGCAGGAACACACCTTTAAAATAGTGATAATTCAAAGGATCTCGATAGACGGAATCCTGCAATACGATTTCGATTCGGCGCCCCACAATAGAAAATTTATATTTAACCGGATTCAGTAGCTTTAAGACCAGAAGCGTGTTCTTATTATACGGAATAAGGCGAATTTGCCGCACAGCCGAAAACTCAGGAACAGGATATTGACTGGTATAATCTTGATCATTTAAATAATCAATACCAGCGAGTTTTATAACAATTTTAGAGGTGGGGAAAGAAGAATCTAATACGGTGCCTTCTATTCGATTTTGGTTTTGAAAACTAATCGTGGTTTGTCGGTTGTCCTGGTTGTATAAATAATCGATTCCCCGCACACGATGAGATAAAAGCACTAAAAGGGTTATACTGAGCCATCCGACAATATTGGCAATTTTTATTTCGGAAAGGGTTTTCATGGGGCCTCACTTTTTCCTTGATTTGGAGGAAGCGTAATCATCCAAACATTTTCATTATTTGATGAGAAATCGACTTCGATCTTGCCACCTGCTTCATATATCATTTGGGCATTGACCACAAGGCCAAAGTGTGCATCGCTTTCTTGCGATGATCCCGAGACAGAAAAGGGATCGCGAATATTTGCAACAACTTTGTCCACGAGCTTAGGACCGGTATCTCGTACTTCGATAATTAACCAACCAGTTGGGTTACTTCCTGTTTTGACGAACAATAGACCACCTGAAGGCATTCGCTTTTTAGAACTGATGATAAAGTTCAGCAATATTTGCTGCAAATTAACCGAATTGCCAACAATGATAGGAGCGGAATCTCCCAAATCTGTTACGATTTTAATGCCCCGCTTCTCAAGTTGAGTGCGCATTAAATTTAGCGTATTTTCAATCAATTTATTTACTTCAATATATTCAGAACGGTTGCTACCGTTTTGCTTAGAAATAGTCAACAAACCCCGCACAATGGTAGCGATGCGCATGGCCTGCATTTCAATGATCTCTAAGGCATCGGTTGCTTCCTCAGAAACTTTTGCCAGTTGAATTTTCCCCATAATAATTTGCAGGGGATTGTTAATTTCATGGGCGACCCCTCCGGCAATTTCCCCCACCGTTGCAAGCTTGACAGCACGCAGCAAATTGACCTGCGATTTTTCAAGTTCAATATGCGTCTCTTCCAAATCCTTATATAGGGATGTATATTGAATGGCAATTGCAGCCTGCAGGGTTAAGATATTTAATAATTCCAGATCTCGTAATGAAAAATCTTCTTGTTTTTTGGGAGAATGCAGCATTAAGATGCCCAATCTATGTCGACTGATCATCAGAGGTGAAACAATCAGGTTTCCCGTTTTGGATTCTAACTGATCAAATACAATAAATTCTTTCAGGGGGATGGCAATAGGCCTGTTTTGTTTCCAAACCCAGTCAATAATTCCTTCTTCCAGCATATTATTCAAAAGGCATTCGAAATCATTATTTTCCTCATCTAAGAGAGGTTGCCATCTATCGTTTACCCAGAGATAGATATTCCCTTTGGAAAATTCAATTGCCTGATGGCAAAGTTGCAGCAAGGAGGCCACAATTTTATCATATTCAAGGTGCTGGGTAATAATTTCGGAGGCCTTTTGGATGGTGATAATTTCATTTAACGAATCCGACATCTCTCCATGCAATTTCTTGCAATGGGATAATTCCGCTTTGGTGCTTCTTAATTCCTGTTGAAGCTGATTGACTTTACCGATATAATCTTCCAGAATTTCAGCCATTTGAGAAGAATCGGTTTGGTGAGAGAGAGGCGATTGTTTAATCGAATCCACTTCCAGTTGGTTCTTAAATATTGAGCACATCCTTATTGCCTGTATGTTATGTCATGATTCAGTTAAGTTCTCCATTGGTCAACAAACCCAAAAAGTCATTTACTTTATCTAGTTCGCGTTTAAATTGATCTTGAAAATAAGAGAGGGGATGATCAGTTTTAAAAAACCAGTTAAGTTTTTCTTCTGCAAGCTGCGATTCCGGACAATTTGAAAATTTCGATCCGTTTGTTTCACCGATCGAGCCGCTAAGCAAATCAGCTAAATGAATCATCCATGCTAATTGTGAATGGTGCGGGTCATTTTGCGGTGATTGATGGTATCGAATCGCTCTTGCTAAATTGGGAGGCAAATTCCATCCATCTGCTAACCACCCCCCCAATGTAGCGGAATTCACGCCCAAGATGCTTTCCATAGCTGATTCAAAAGAAAAGTTCTTTTCTTCCATATACTCAGATACTTCATTAAGTACATCAGGAAATTCCTGAATAAGAACCAGCAATCCGATGTCATGCAATAATCCCCCTACAAAAACTTCTCCGGGAATGGGATAATTGATGAACCGCGAAAAAGCTCTCGCTCCCATGCCCACCACCAATGCATGTCGCCAAAATTGTTTAGGGGCTATTTTTTCATTCTTGTTCAAAGAAAACTGGTTAATTACGGAAATACTTAGCACCAGATCGCGCAGGGTGTTAAAGCCAAGCACAACAATGGCAAGATTAATGGTAGAAATTTGTCGGGGAAAGCCATAATAGGCAGAATTGGCTAATTTTAAAATTCGAGCAGCCAGGACCTGGTCCATGGAAATGATCTTACCGAGAGTGGATGCGGATGTCTTGGGATTCTCAACCAATTCCACCACCTTGGCAGCGATGTAAGGTAAGGTTGATAATTTGGAGAGATTTCGTATATGCCGTTCAATCTGTTCAACTGAGGTCTTCCTTTTTCCCATTCGTTCGTCTTTCGGAAAAAAATTGATATCGTTTACTATAGATCAAAATCATCTGTAAGTCTATCTCAAATAAGGGGAATTCTGTAATATTCACTGTAATGAATTAAATTAAAAAAACTTTCATCGATGAAAATTTGTAATGAAAAATCGATGAATATGTCCGTATTTTCGACTTGAATGTGTCGAAAAATTGCACACTTCACTGGTTAAATTCTTTACTAATCATTCGCTTCATTCGGTCGATTGTTTCCGAATGTATCTGAGAAATTCGGGATTCGGAAACATTTAGAAACTTGCCAATTTCTTTAAATGTCAAATGCTCGTAATAGTACAGGGTAATCGCTAACCGCGACTTTTCGGGTAGTTGTTTAATCACTTTGACTAACAAAGCTTTCATCTCCTCATCTTCGATATCCTCTAAGGGATTTGATGACGATACATCTTCTATCGCTTCATACAAATTGTGATCATCATAATTCGGATTGGGTTTGTCGAGCGAAACCATTGAAGTCCGATTGAGTTGAGATTGCCATTGATGATATTCAGATTCAGATATTCCCAACTCTCCTGCCACCACATGGTCGTTAATTTCACCGGTGCACGCCTGCTCAAGCTCCTCAACTACTTTTTTGATTTTATTAGATTTAGTGCGAAGAGATCTGGGAATCCAATCTTGCTTTCTCAATTCATCGATAATGGCACCACGAATTCTGGGGATGGCATAAGTTTCAAACTTAATTCCAAAATAGGGATTATAACGGTCTAATGCCTCGCTTAATCCGATAACCCCAATGTTAACCAAATCTTCACGATCGACATTACTCGGCATGGTTTTAAAGAGTTTATTCACCACATAATGAACTAGCCCCAAGTATTTCACCATTAGCTTGTCCCGCAGATTTGGGGTTTTGTTTTTATAGAATGATTGCCACATTGGATCGATTTGTGCCTTCATAGACTCCCCTTATTTATTCTGAATTATTGGTTGAACTTTCTGCTGATTTTCGATGAGGATTTTGACCCTTTTGTAATTCTTCTCTTACCATATTGTAAGCACTTTGATTATTTATTAGATATATTAGCAAAATTAATACCGAAAAAATCAAGTAGATCACAAATGAACGAATCAAGTTCTCAATCAAGGGGATATTGAGGTAAAAGCCTATCAATAAAGCTATAAAAAACAATAACATAGATAAATGTAGCGGCAATTTTTTCATAACGCTTCCTCATCCTTTAGTATGCTTTTTTTGCTCATTTTTCGACAATAACTGATTACAATTTTATCAACACTCCGAGAGGATTTCTCACAAGCCGGTGAATTCCAAAAGGCTTCTTGTTCTGTAATAGTCATTTTGAGGCTGTAATCAAATAGTATGACGCCTAACAGAGGAATCCTGAAATCCAGAAAATGAGATAATGCTTGATTTAATTTTTGATGGGCTTCTTCACCGCTCTGTTGATTGAAGACCTGGGTTATTAGGAGTGAAAAGGTATTCACAGATAGATAGGGCTTAGCGGCTTTCAATAATAAATAAGTATCGATGATCGAAGTGGGTTCATTCAAGCTCAGTAAAAGCACATCATCACTGGCATTTGTTAGTTCCATATTCCAGGTATCCAAACCGGTTTTTGAATCAAGTATGATATAATCATAATTCCCCATCAACGGCTGAAGTTCTGCAAGAAAGACCATTGCCTTGTCCTGGATTTTATTATCTTGAAGGGATTCGGGCGCTTCATTGGGCAAGAGATGGAGATTTTCTTCCAGAGTTATGATATGCTCCTCACTTATGCCTTTTCCGGTGCTGAGAAGTTGATGAAGGGTATACGTCGGGCTCGTATTGGTCAGTACATGCAGTGAAGGGGTATACAGGTTAGTATCGACAACTAATGTCCGGTATCCTTTTCGGGTCAAATCATAAGAAAACTGAATGGAAAACCAACTTTTACCCACGCCCCCTTTGCCGCTTAGCAAGGTAATTATTTTACTTTTTCCTTTCGATGCTTCACCATGATGAGAATGTTTGTGCTGAACGAGGTCCCTCAATGTTGCCGCTTGATCCGTCATGATTTCAATACTCCGCTATAAATCCATCTGGCTAACCTGTCTTTTTCTGCCTTCATAATATCATTGGGGACCGTTTGACCCGTGGTTAGATAGGAGACAGGGATTTGATGTTTGTAAAGCACATTCAACAAAAGTCCGGGACTGCTGCTTTCATCGCATTTACTAAAAATGATACGATTGGGGCGCAGGGGTTTAAATCGACGAACCACATCCAGCAGGGTTCGTAAACCGGAAGTCATGCTCAACACCAGGTGAACTTCGTCCGGTTCTCCAGCATCAATAAACAGCTGCAAATCTTTTAACTGTTGATTATTTTTCTGACTACGTCCGACGGTATCAATTAAGATCAACTCTCTATCCTGAAATTTTTGAAGAGACTGTTGCATTTCTTCAGGTGTGTATACCACATCCATGGGAATGTTGGCGATATTGGCGAAGGTTTGTAGCTGTTCGATAGCAGCGATCCGATAAGTGTCGGCCGAAATTAACCCTACTTTTTTATTGTTGAATAGCTTCATCGTGGCAGCCAGTTTGGCAATTGTGGTGGTTTTGCCAACACCGGTGGGCCCAATCAGGGTGACTACATAAGGATTGCGTCTGGCATTTTCCAGGGGAGGGGCGATTTTTAGCATCTGTTTTAATAAAACATACAGGTCGGCGAGGACGGCTTTTGAATTATTATAATTTGTGGAATCCGTTCTGGCGTAAACTGTTTGCACAATCGCTTTGGCAAGTTCTTCATGAACTTCATTTTCAGTCAATTGTTTGAGTGCATTTTTAAAAACCTGAGGCAGTGCGGGCATGCGACTGTATTTCAAAAAATCGGAGACTTGCTCCAATACCTTTTTCATTTCGCTAACTTCATCTTTCAAATCACCGATTTGTCCCAAATGTTGTAATATTTGATCGCTATTGCTTACAAATGCGGAGTTTTTTTCATTTTCAGTCGTATCGTGCCTGGTGTCATAATTTTTATCAGGTGCCAGTGGTTGATACATGTTTGAGTCCCATTCATTGACTCGCCTTCGCCCGGGCTCCGGTCGTGTTTGCGTATCAATACCGGCGGTCACTTCATGGTATCCCGGTCCATTTAAATAGTCAAGTCTCCCGCCTTTTTTGACTTTTCTAGAATTCAAAATAATGGCGTCCCCGCCCAATTCTTTTTTCATTTTGTCGAAGGCTTCCTGGAATGTTTTCCCGGTATATTTTTTAATTTTCATTTTGGATCCTCACTCTTCCAATTGATTCAATTTGAACTTCTGAAGGCAACTCGCCGAAAGACAGTACCGCCACATCAGAGAAGACATGTTCAATTAATTTTCGAAAGTAGGCCCGAATGGTTGGCGAACAGACAATTACAGGATGATATCCCTGGGCCATACTGTTCTCTACATTTTCTGCAACACTCTGCTGTATTTGCTGAATAACGGTCGGAGATAAGCCTAAATTATTGGTGACTTGCTTTTGCTTTTGAAGCGTGTTGGTGATCAGTTGTTCAATTTTAGGATCCAGCGTAATGGCGTGTATGATTTCATTTTCATCCTGAAAAAGTTTCGCAATTGTATCGGACATTGCAAACCGTACATACTCGGTTAAAACTTCCACATTTTTGGTCATACCGGCATAATCAGCCAGGGTCTCTAAAATGGTAACCAGGTCGCGAATGGGTATGTGTTCACGCAATAAATTTTGTAACACTTTTTGAATAGCGCCGAGCCCCATTTGATCGGGAATCAGTTCTTCTACAACAGCCGGATAGTCTTTTTTCAAATTATCAAGCAATTGCTTTACCTCCTGTCGTCCCAGCAACTTGTCAGCATTCTTTCGTATCAGCTCCATTAAGTGTGTGGCCAGCACTGCCGATGTCTCCACCACTGTATAACCGGCTAATTCTGCCTCATGGCGTTGTTCCGGATCGATCCAGATTGCCGGTAATCCGAAGGCAGGTTCAACGACCTCGACACCGGAAACAGAGTCTTCAACATGGCCCGGATTCATGGCCAGGAGGCGGCCCATCATCACTTCATTGCTTGTGATTTCATTTCCGCGAATTTTCACCACATATTCATCCGGATTGAGCTGCAGGTTGTCGCGCACCCGAATTGGCGGCACAATGATTCCAAGTTCCACCGCGAGCTGTTTTCTCATCGAAGTAATGCGCTCAAATAAGTCGCCTTCTTGTTCGGCATCCACCAGGGGAATCAGGTTGTATCCGATCTCCAATTCCAGCGGATCGACCTGCAAGTAATGTTCAATGTTATCGGCCGGCGCAGGCAATTCAGCCTCTTCGGATGCTGCTTCCAGCTCTTCTTCCGCTTCTTTTTGTTGGGTTAAGGAGAAGGCTACCGCTGCAATAACCGAAGCCAGAATCAGAAACGGAATTGTTGGTAAGCCGGGTGTCAAGCTGAACATCAGCAAAGCCCCCGATGCAATAAAGAGGGCTTTGGGCTTTGCAAAAATTTGCTCCTGTAAATCGGTGCTGAGATTATCCTCGCTGGCGGCACGCGTAACCACAATCCCGGCGGAGGTGGAAACCAGGAGGGCCGGAATTTGAGACACCAAACCATCGCCAATGGTTAATAATGCATAAGTGGTTAGCGCTTCACTGATCGGCATTCCCATTTGCAACACGCCGATGATAAGACCGGCGACAATGTTTACTGAAGTAATGATTAACCCGGCAATCGCATCCCCTTTTACAAACTTGCTTGCCCCATCCATAGCGCCATAAAAGTCTGCTTCGCGGGAAATTTGGAGACGCCTTTCCCGTGCTTCGGTTTCAGTCAAAAGGCCCGCATTCAAATCCGCATCGATGCTCATTTGCTTACCGGGCATTGCATCTAATGTAAAACGGGCTGCGACTTCGGAAATCCGTCCGGCTCCTTTAACAATGACCAGAAACTGAATAATGATTAAGATCAGGAAGATAATGAAACCAACTACGTAGTTGCCCTTCACCACAAAACTCCCGAAGGCACTGATTATTTTTCCCGCGTATGCCTCTCCCAATATCAGTCGGGTGGAAGCAATGTTAAGCCCCAACCGAAAGAGGGTTAAGATTAACAGCAAACTTGGAAAGACCGATATTTCCAGCGGATTGACCAGATAAAGCGACACTAATAACAGGACCAAACCTGCCGAGATGTTCAAAGCTAACAAAACATCGAGTAATGGGGCTGGTAAGGGGATAATTAGCAGCACCAGTATTAAAATTACCCCAAGCGCCAGTAGTATGTCACTATTCTTTCGCAACATGGTTTGTATTATCTATCCTTCATAAGCTTTTATTTTTTAATTTATACACATAGGCCAACACTTCGGCAACCGCCTGGAAAAATCGTTCCGGCAACTGCTGATTGAGTTCGACAGTTTTATAAATCGCCTGTGCCAACGGCGGATCTTCCATAATCGGTATATTGTGTTCCCGGGCAACCTCCCGAATTTTATGCGCAATGTTATTGCGACCTTTGGCCACTAGTTTCGGAGCTTGCATAGCTTCCGGATTATATTTCAGAGCGATGGCATAGTGGGTGGGATTGGTGATGACCACATCGGCTTTGGGGATCTCCTGCATCATCCGATTGCGAGCCATTTCCATTTGTAAGGAGCGAATTCGGGATTTAATCTTCGGATCGCCCTCTAACTGTTTGTTTTCATCTTTCACTTCCTGCTTGGACATTTTCAGTCCCTTGATATGTTCGTAGCGTTGAAAAGCATAGTCCGCCACCGCGATAAGAACCAGTGCCAACGCTATTTTTAAACTGACAGAGAAAGCGGCATGAACCATAAAACTGGCAATGCTGCCGACTCCCTGATCAATCAATGGTGGAAAATCATTTTTATAGCTCATCACGGCAAAGTAAGCGATGGTTATCACGATAGTTAACTTAAGCAAATTTTTAATCAGCTCTTCCAGGGCGCGGGAAGAGAAAAAAGTCTTTTTAATTCCTTTGAATGGATTTATTTTTTCCGGTTTGGGGGTAATGGGTTCCAAAGTCAACAGAAAACCGACTTGCATAATATTAGAAGCCAGGCCAACACACATAATGCCAATCATAAAGAGCAGGGTTGTTGAGCCAATTCCGTAGATACCTTCCAGCAAATATTGCTGGAGATTGTCCACACTTAACGTCTCCAGGAAGCCACCATTTAAGATTCCATAAAAAATGTCTATGATATTTTCGTACAACTTTCCCCCGATTAAATATAGAAGCGCGATACCAAATAGTAAGACCATGGCGGAATTAACCTCAATACTTTTCGGCACATTCCCCTTCTGACGGGCTTCTTCCAACCGCTTTGGCGTTGGCTGTTCAGTCTTTTCCTGAAATTCGTTACCTTCGGCCATTTAAATCGCCTGCAATAAAAAGGTGATATCTTTTTGAAACCCATCTAAGAGATTGCGGAACATGTATACAAACAAGGACAATCCGAAGATCAAGAACACCAATCCGACAAATATCCGCAGCGGAAAGCCGACGAAAAAGATGTTCATCTGCGGTACAGTTCGAGCGATTATCCCCATTGCGACACTGGTTAAAAACAGGGCTACCAATGCCGGCGCTCCTATTTTTATCCCGATCACAAATATCTGGGCCGACATTTGAATGAATTTGTCGATTGCCATGCTGGAAAGTTTCCAACTGCCGATCGGCAAAACCTTGTAGCTATAGGCTACTGCTTCAATCAGAAAATGATGCCCATCGATGATTAGGAAAATCAAAATTGCCAGGATGTTTTTCAGCCGGGCAATTACCGATAGTTGTTGATTAAAATTGGGATCATAGACCTGAGCCAGGGCAAATCCCATATCCACCCCGATATATTCGCCGGCCAGTTCCACACCGGCAAACAGCAAGCGCATGCTAAAACCGATCATCACCCCGGTAAATATTTCGCCGAATACCAGCAAGATGACGGTGAGATGATTCATGGCAAATTGCGGATCGTATGAATTGACAATCGGAAACAAAAGCAGTGAAATCAACCCGCTTAAGCCGATCTTGATCATACGCGGAATTCCCCTTGAAGAAAATACCGGTGCACTTAAGACCATGGACGTCATCCGTACCAGGATCAGGAAAAACAACAACATTTGGTGCTCGGTAAATACCATAATTCATCTCAAACTAATTTCAATAACAGTCGCATCACTATTACTTTAACTACCCAGGGTTGGTATTAAATTAAAAACTGTGATCGCAAACGTTTGCAAAATCTTTATAATCCACGGCAAGAGCAGTAACAACACCACAACCACGCCGATCATCTTGGGAATAAAGGTCAAGGTCATTTCATTAATTGAGGTCACAGCCTGAAAAACACCGATAAGAAAGCCAATTAACAAAGTAACCAGTAGAATGGGCCCGGCTACCAGAATTGTGGTGTAGATCGCATCGGTTAAAAATTGTATCGCAAATTCTTCTGTCATACTGAACTCCTTAAAAACTGCCTATTAACGAGCTGACCAACAAATACCAGCCATCCACCAATACAAACAGCAATAGCTTGAAAGGAAGTGAAACCATCATGGGTGGCAGCATCATCATGCCCATTGACATCAGGACGCTGGCGACCACCATATCGATAATTAAAAAGGGAATGTATAAGATGAACCCGATTTGAAAAGCCACTCGAAGTTCACTGATCACGAAAGCAGGGATCAGCATTAAGTTCGATACATCCTCCTGGTCGTATGGTTTGTCTTCCGAAAATAATTTTACGAACAACGCCAGGTCCTTTTCACGGGTATGTTGAAACAGGAATTGGCGGATTGGTTTGGAGGCTTGTTTGTAGGCATCTTTTTGTGAAATTTGGCCATTAAGATAGGGACGAAGGGCCTGGTCATGGACATTTTCCCAGGTGGGACCCATTACAAAGAAAGTTAAAAATAATGCCAATCCGATTAATACCTGATTCGGTGGAATCTGTTGAGTCCCCAGGGCTTGCCGGATAAAATGAAAAACAATGACAATCCGGGTAAAAGAAGTTAGCATGATCAGTATCGCCGGCGCCAGGGTGAGGATTGTCATCAGCAGGATAATCTGCAAGGTAATAGTGAAGTCTTCCGGATCTTTCACCGTATCGACACCTAAGGAGATGCTGGGTAGCGGGACATTACCGGGATTTGGCGAAGGCTGTTGGGCAATAGCTTCTTTAACCCCGAACAAAATCAAGATGATAATGAGCATCATCAATTTAAAAGAAATACCGGATACCGAAGGGCGACTATTCTCCTTCTCATTTTGCAGAAAATAAACTCTCGGTAAGTCCCCCGCACCATCGTCTGAGGTAATAGAGTTTAATTTTCTATGATTGCTTTCAGAAAAAGCGCAGGAGGCGCTTTGCGAATGCAGTTCACTTCCACTCTCAACCCCGTTTGAGGGAAATATGAATTCGCCGAAACCGGAGGTTCGGTATCCGGATTCCCTCCGTCTTTCTTGTTCGTTCACCCTTAATCCTTTAATTATTAAATACTTCTACTTAATCCCTTAATCCTTTAACCCTATACCCAATTCTTTAGCTGTTTACAGATGTCAGCTCTGCACATGCCTCTTCATTAACCTCCAGAATTTTCCTTTCGAAAACTGCTGAGGCGATTTATTAAATTCAGACAAAATTTGTTTCACATCCTGGTTTTGAGAGAATTCAGATAACAGCGTAATTGATGATTCGGTAATACCCACCAACACAATTCTCTCAAAGACCTTAACGAGGGCCAGAGATTGTTTGGGTTGAATGGGTAATCTGGCTAAAATTTGAAACCACTCCTGATTCGCCGCTCCGGGAAGTTGATTGGAAAACAATCGTTTTAATAAAAATACCCCGCCAATGATTAAACCGATAATTAAAATCAGGATGGCAAAGGTTTTGAGAGCCAGCCATCCTATATTTATTGAATCCGAGGTAGAGGTTGCAGAGACTGCGCTACTATCCGCCACCGTATCTGCATGCGCGGATAAACCTAAGCCAAAAGATATCATAACAGCGACGATCAATCTCATCATTCGGAACCCAGTGTTTTTAACCGATCTGCGGGTTCATCTAAATTGGTAATACGGATTCCAAAGTGTTTGTCTACCACCACGACTTCCCCTTCTGCCATCTTTTTATTATTGATATACAACTCAACCGGTTCACCAGCCAATTTGTCTAATTCTACAATTGATCCTCGTTCTAATTCCAGAATTTCTTTGATATACATTTTTGTTCGACCTAATTCTATATTAACCGGTAGCATCACATCTAAAAGCATTTCTATCCGCCGGCCAGGAGGATCGTTTTGGGCAGAATCCGATTTAAAATCTTCAAATTCAGCTTTCTGGATTTCCGGTTCTGCTTCTGCTCCGGTTTCGGATGTTTCTTGTTGTTGCTCCTCCGGGGAGCTTTGCTCCGTTTCTTCTCTGGTCGCATTATCCGCTTCTTCAGTCCACTGATCATCCATAAACTCTTCAGTCTGATTCTCTAATACTTGTTTTTCTTTGGTTTCTTCTGCCATTAAATTTTTCTCCTCAATAATTATTAACCGCTTGTATCAACTTTTTGGGTTATTTTTACAGAGATATGATCGTTCACCGTACCGGGACGGCCATAGAACTTGATCGAATCCTGAACGTAAATCGGAATGTCATCTTCGATACGTGTGTCTAAATACAGTATGTCGCCGATTTCCAACTCTAACAATTCCCGTACCTTAATCTGAGTGCTCCCCAACTTCGTCGTTACTTCGATGGGAGTATTTTGCAAATGGCTGGTAATTTTTTGATACGCTTTTTGTTTGGCCTTTGAAGAGAGACTCGTGAGGTGAGAATGTATTTTTGAACCGGTCAAAATATCTTCTATGGCATACGACGGATAACATACGTTCATTAAGAAGCTCTCGTCGCCGACTTTAATTTCGAATGAGATCACCACCACAATTTCACTTGCAGGGGCTATCTGAACAAAATCGGAATTGCTCTCGAAACCGATCAGTTCAGGATTTAACGTTTGCAAGGGTTTCCATGCTGTAGAAAGAGTTTTTAAGGCCTGCTTAACCAGCGGCTGCATAATACGCTGTTCGATTGCAGTAATATTTCGTGCAGTACTGGGCTTCGTGCCGATGCCGCCCAACAATCTTTCGACAATCATAAACACCAGGTCAGGAGACATTTCAATAACGGCCCGCCCCTCTGTCTCCTTAATGTCAAAAATATAAACAACACACGGATTAGCAATTGACAACACATACTCCGAATATCGCAATTGATCAACAGCCAATAATTCCACCGTCGCCATGGTCTGCAGGCGAGAGGCCAAATAAAATCCGAACAGTTCGGAGAAGTTTTCATGCAAATTACGAATTGTTTTTAAATGATCTTTTGAAACGCGGGTGGGGCGTCTAAAATCGTAATCGTAAACTTCCTTTTGTTCAGTAGCTTCTAATAGATCTTCTTCGGAAATATTACCGGCATTTATTTTTGAGAGTAAGCGATCAATTTCCTGCTGGGTTAAGACTTCTGACATTCCTATCTCCTCGCCTCTTCCATGAATACATTAATTTATAGTAAAACTACCGGCTAAAATACAATTATTGAATGATGTAATTTATAAAATAAACATTATACAAATGATCCGTCGGTAAAAGGCTCTCAAATTTTTCACGTATTTCTAATCGCAGCCTTTCTTTGTCCTGCGGGCCATCTAATTGTTCAATTGTTTTGGAACTGACGATACTAATTAAACCATCGCGAACTTGGGCCTCTCGCTTCTTTAAAAAATCAACATCCTCCTCCTCCCGTACCTCAAAGGCCAAATTCACCAGTATGAACTGGCTGCCTTTACTTTCAGCAGGATTGACAATGACATCCTGCACTTTATAGATTACTCCAAATTCACGGGAGACGTCATTTTGCCCGCCCTGATGCTCTTTCTGTTCTGCTGAAGCAATGGATGCATTGACTTTATTAAAGAAGATCGGCACAATCACATAACTGGCTAAAAGATATGCGACCACGATCTGGGCGATAATAACCGGAAGCCCTATCTTAACCAGTCTTTTTTTAGTATCAGATTGACCGATACCAGCGGCCTCATAATCGGATTGATTTAATTGACTGTCGGTGTTCTCATCCATGAATTTCTCCCGATGTCTGATATATCATCATTTAGATTAGTTTGATGTTTTTTGGCATCAATATAAATTTCTACCCGTCGATTTTTTGCCCGGTTTTCCTGGCTGTTATTCGGAACCAAGGGGTGATATTCCCCATAACCAACCGCCGCCAAACGGTTCGGTTCAACATTACCCTGGTTTAAAAAATAGCGTAGAACACTTAATGCTCTGGCAGTGGACAATTCCCAATTGGAAGGATACTTTTCCGTGTGAATCGGTAAGTCGTCGGTGTGCCCTTCAATACGGATGTTGTTTGGCCAATCTCTGGTCATCTCCAGAACTCTATTAAGAATGGGTAGGGCCTTTGCTTTTAATTTTGCCTTACCCAAATCAAACAACACCGGGGAGTCAATCCGTATCAGAATCCCATCTTCCTTCGTTTCCAATTTTATATTGTCTTCCAAACCTTCCTCTTTAATAATCTTCTGGAGTTCTTGTACGCTCTTTTGAAATTTTCCTTTTGTCAGATTATTAGCAATTTTAGGAAACTTTGGAGTTAACTGATAAATCACCGATTCCTTTTTGGGCAGCACACCCAGAGCACTCTTCAAACTGCCCAAAGCCTTTTCAAACTCCACATTCTGAATTGATGAAAATGAAAGTATCAGTACAAAAAACGTTAATAGTATCGACATCATATCCCCGTATGTCACCATCCACTGAGGCGCCCCCTTATGATTATTTTCGTCTTCGCGTGTTCTTCTTTTCTTCCTTGACATCCTGTTCCCTTCCTCTGGCTTTCGCTCAATGATTATCGCAATATGTATGCCATATCATTACACTTTTGAGGGAAAACTTGTTGACACTTAACTTAAGTATATTTAGTAAATTATAAAAAAAATAAATTAGAGGATCAAGATAGGCAACTTTTCTAAAAATTAAGACACTGACCAATTATCCAACATGCACGTTGCCAATTTAGACATTAAATTGACTTTGTCTGTGTAACAAATGTTCAATATATTGTTTGCCAACCGGTAGCCGTGTCAAGTTCGCCGGGTAATTATCGTCAGTCAGTCAACACCACCAATGGCAATACGATCATCGAAAACTCACATTTCATCATTCTTGCGATTGTTGGGCGGTAAAAATGTCATTAATTTTTGCCGGACTAGGCGGGGATTATCACCAGACTGAATAGAGAGTATACCAGCAATAATCATTTCCCGGTTCTGTACTTCATCCTTGGTGCGTTCCTTCAATTTGCCGGCAATGGGTAGAAAAACAAAGTTGGACATTACTGCACCGTAAAACGTTGTCACCAGGGCAACGGCCATAGAAGGGCCTATACTGGCCGGGTCTTCCATAGATTGAAGCATAAAGACTAATCCAATCAATGTACCGATCATGCCAAATGCAGGAGCATAAGTTCCGAATGCATCAAAAATGCCGTGCCCCTTTTTGTGCCGCTCTTCCAAATTGGAAATTTCGGTGTCTAAGATATCATTTAATAATTCCGGCTCGGTCCCATCAATTGCCAGTTGTAGACCACTTTTAATAAACCCATCGTCAATTTCTTTGATGTGGTTTTCCAGAGCCAGTAAGCCATCCCGACGTGCTTTCTCTGCAAACTTGACAATCATTTCAATCAGTTCGGTGGGATCGTTGGAGTTATGTTGAATTATCTGTCTGGCTACGCCAACAATCTTTAATACATCATTTAACGGATATTGGATCAGTACTGCAGCAATGGTTCCGCCGATCACGATTAAAAAGGAGGGGACGTTGATAAATCCACTCAATCCGCCCGCTGTCATAATTGAACCTAAAATGGCGGCAGTACCTACGAAGAGTCCCAGCAATGTGGCAAAATCAAGTGCCTTTTTCATAGCATTTTCTTCTCAAGTTCAATCTTTATATTATCAAAACAACTTTGCCGATATGCGATGACCTTTTGGATCACATCATCTACGGACTCTTTCACGATGATCTTTTTACCCGTCATGGTAGTGATGATGGTATCCGGGGTGCATTCAACAAATTCAATGATTTCTGCATTAATGGTAATTGATTGACTGTTGATTCTGGTAACTGTTATCATCCTTATTTTCCTTAAAATTAAGACTTTTGTCTTTAATCTTCACCGTACTGCCATCATCCACATTTTACATTATCGGACTATTCTCTTTGGTTTTTATTTCACAATAAAAGATTGACCCGACCCAACGCCGGGCCAATCCGGGATTAAGGGTGAACATTTAAAATGGAATGATAAGAGATAAGTTGAATAAGCGTAAGCATAATATCGGACTTATCTCCTATCATTATCCATGCCTCCCTACATTATACTCTATCATTACCGTTTCAAATTAGTGACTTCAGACAGCATATCGTCACTTATGGTAATGGTTCTGGCGTTAGCCTGGAAAGCTCTCTGGGCAACGATCATCTTGGTGAATTCTGCCGCTAAGTCCACGTTTGATTGTTCGAGGGCTCCGGAGACAATGGTGGTGTTAAAGCCATCTCCTGCTGGACTGAGTATCGGATCACCTGAATTACCGGATGGGGTATATAGATTCCCTTCACTCCTGGCCAATCCGCCCGGATTAGTAAAATTGGCTAATACCAATTGTCCGAGAAGTTTGACCACACCGTTGCTAAAGGCGCCGGAAATTTGTCCTCGCTGGTCAATGTTAATCTGCTCCAATATACCCATACCATATCCATCCTGGCTGGTGATGATGGTATCGCTATTGGCACCGCTAAATTGGGTGAGTCCTTCAAAGCCTCCCAGCTCACCCGGATTTAAGTCAATTCCCAGAGAATTGCTCTCTCCGTCGCCGGAGGAAATTTGAACGGTACTGGAACCGTCATCGAATTCGAAATTTTTTAATGAGCCATCCGGGTTGAATTCCACATAGCCTGAACCGCCGCCGGTGATCGCAGCAGGTTCAGGGGCTTTTGCTGCCCAGGTCCAGCGATTGGGCTGTTGGACATCTTTACGAAAGATTAAGGTTAAATCGAAACTATTTCCAAGAGAATCATAAACGGTCATGGTTGCGGATTGCTCCACGTCTTCAGCTTCTTGAATCTCTTGATAGTTGCCTGGAGTAGCATCGAAAATGTTGTTAAAGGCAGTACGGCTGGTAGTGCCGCCGGAATCAGTTGCGGTAATATCCAGATTCGAGAGTTCATACACTTCTCCACCGTCTCCGGTAATTTTCAGCGAGCCTTCGTCCGGATTAATTGCTACGCTATTATCGTTGGTCAATCCTAATGTCGTTTCCACGAAGTTGGCTAAATCTTGATATGTATCTGATGCAGCTATGTTCAGAGTTCCGGTAGCGACTGGATTGCCGCCAACCGAACCATTCATGGTAATTATATCGGTTGCCTGCAATCCTAGAGATACCCCATTTTTATTTCGCAGTGATGTGAGAGTATCATCAGCGCGGGCGGTGTGAGAAAATTCGTCTGAATTATAGGTGCTGCCATCCAATGCACCGCTTAATCCGCCCATGGCATCGTTCAGGAGTGGATTGGAGCTGGAAACATTCAGAGTGTTACCTGTATTCTGAGTAATGAGTTCCAGAGTTCCATTTGCATTTAAGCTAATACCGCCGACGGACGGTCCCAAATCAGAATCATTTAAGATTTCGGAAACCAAATCGTCCAGAGAATGAAAGGCGCCGTTGGTCGTGGAAGTGTCTGCATCGACATAGGTAAATGATTTTTCAACCAGGGTGGTACCCCCTGGGTCCGCAACCGTAAAGGTTACCTGGGTGCTATTGGGAATAAGTCCGCTGATAATATTGTTGGTATTACCGCGAGCGTATAATCCCTCGACGCTACTATCATCTCCGGCTTGTTCGATGGCATATAATTGATCGGTTTGCAAGATGGTTCCCAGCGGTTCCCTGGACGCATCAAGATTGCCACCTAATTCCACACTTGAAGTGGCCCTGGCTTTGATCTTTTGATCAATGGGAAGTTTTAAGTCACTAATACTGGTGCCCGCTTCGATAACACCTTCGTTGTTGGCTAAGAATCCCTGCACTTTCATGCCGTTGTTAGGCATTACCAGGACGCCATCGGAATTGAACTGAAAATTGCCAGCCCGGGTAAACACCCGCTTTTCTCCATCGCTGACAATAAAAAATCCATCACCCTGTATGGCTAAATCCGTCCCCTGACCAGTGGTTTGAATGCTACCCTGACTGAACAGGGTATCGATGCTGGCCACTGACATGCCCAGACCTACCTGAAGGGGATTACTGCCGCCGTGATTGGAAACCGGCTGAGTGGATCCACGCAGAGTTTGGGCAAATGTTTCGCTAAAGGAAGTTCGCCCCACTTTGAAGCCAACTGTGTTTACATTGGCAATATTGTTACCAATTACATCCATCGATAACTGATGATTTCGTAACCCTGATACACCGGCAAATAATGAACGCATTAAGCTCATAATGAACTCTCCTTGTTTTTTATGAATCGTCCTTGATTTTAAACCCGCTTCATTCAATCCGCGGGCTATCAGGGTCTCCTTCTGAGATGATTTTAATTTCAGGAAGGGCCAACCCCGTCTCTTATTTAAAACATGCTCTGATTCGTCAATGATTAATGGCGTCATATATCGGGCATTGATTCACCTCTCTGTTTAATTTTGTTTTTTTTAATCATTTTATTGCTCATCTTTTACTACCACAGCGGAATCAATATTGGTAAATACATTTTCTTTTAATCCTTCCTGATCCATTGCCGTGATAACGGTACGATTATCTAAATTGACAATAAAAGCCATATTTTCCATCAAAATGAGTGCTTCATGCGCGCCCTTGGATTTTGCCTGCTCAGCAGCATTTACTAATTTTTCAAAGCCCGATTCATCCAGATGCATATTGCGGCTCTCAATTCGTGTTTGAGCGTGGGCAGAAAAACGGATGCGCTTATCGTCCTGCAGCTTTGCTTTAAGCAACTCTCTAAAGGGAGAGGATTGAGGCGGAGCAGCCGGCTTTGGCTTCTCAAGGCCGGTCAGTCCACCAATCGGGACAAATGGTGGTTTAATGCCTTCCACTTTACCAGCCAATTACTTCACCTCCGCTTTGATGCATAGGGAACATTTCTGTGCTGAGTTTATACGACTCAATTTTCACTTCCCCTCTCACAGTTGCAGTATTTCGTAAACATCGGACAATTTGATTTGCTGTTCTCCCAGAATTAAAACCGGACCGGAATCGCTGTAACGCACGCCGGTAATAGTTCCGGTAATGTAAGTTCGGGTTGAAATTTCTTCTCCCTCTGCATTGGAAGCTTTGATCCGGAACTGATAATTGCCCTCGCTTAGCTCATTTCCCCGATCGTCTTCTCCGTTCCATTCATAGACATGCTCGCCTTCGTTGATATTATCCAGATTGATGGTACGTTTCACTTGACCGCTGTCATCTAATATTTCAATCGTCACTGTCTTGGCATTATGGTTAAGCTCAAACATTAGCGGAGCCGGATTACTCCCATCGAAATAAACATCATTGCCCACCGCCCGAACCTGCTTTCCGATGATCGTGGCCGCCATGGTATTGTTGATCGAAGTGGCTAATAAATAATTCGCCTCCAAACTGGCTTGCAGCGTTTCATCGATATTAGAGAGCTGCTCTAAAGAACTGAATTGTGCTAATTGGGCGCTAAAGTCGGTTGATTCCATCGGGTTCAGCGGATCCTGGTAATTTAGCTGTGTCACTAACATCTTTAAAAAATCATCTTTACCAAGAATTCTCTCCGAAGATGAGTTGTTTTGCTGCGAACCCATTGCGCTTCCTATGCCATTTAAATTAAAAATATTCATAATCCTCAAACCTTTCTGTTAAAAAACGATTTGGTGTAAAAACCTGAAAAGCACACCCTGTTTTTCCGGGTTTAAACCATGACATCCACAGTCCCTTCTTTTATTCCCTGATCTGTCCTTTTTTCACTGTTTTTTGTATCCTGTTTTTCACTGCTAACCGAGCGGCTGTCGGTATTCTTCTTCTCCTGTTGAGCATCCCCATTGTATTGCTGATTCAGGTCTAAATCTTCGTTGTAAAAAATCTGGAAATCCTGAACCTGGATTCCTAACTCCTGTAGTTTGGTGTTGAGTTGCGTCTGATGACTTTGCAGAAGGTGGGTGGTCTCCGGCCTGGTTGTTTCAATATCTGCGTTTAATTGATCGAGTCGCATGTCTAAGCGAATTCGCAAATGTCCCAATCCCTCTGGTTTCAAACGAATTAGCAAATGTTGCTGTCCCGAGTACGATTGATACCTCATTTGTTGAACGTGTCGCTGAATGGTTCTGGTTAGTTTGCCCAAAAAATGTTCGGGTTGATCGTATATCAATGTTTGCGTTGCGGCTTGTTTTGGCATTGCCGCTTCTGCCGATTTATTGCTGCTGAACTGTCCCGAACTTACCTCACTAAACCTAGCTTCACTTCGCGATGACAGGTCGGTTTTTAACGATGGATTGGTTTTTTCAGTGGATGTATTTGGATCCCCATTGGCGGCTTGTTTCGTCGCGACATTGGAAGTGCTTTCCGTATTTTGCCTGGATGATCCGTTTACCTGAAATTCCTTTACCTGTCCCTTGTTTAAATTTATCTGAGCATCATCGCGATCCTTTGCTTTAAATGCTGAAACTAAATTTGAACTCTCTAACAACGTTTTGCCTCGCATCTTCAGTCCCGATTGCACAATCCTGTTACGCTGTTGGATCGTATGACTATTCTGATCATTATTAAGTTTGTTACTCTCCATTCGAGTGGGGCGATCTTGTATTTGATTCTCAGCAGATGGCGTTTTTGACCCCCTGTTATCTCTCTGTTTAGTTTTTGCAGTTTTCCATATGTCCGGCTGCATTTCGGATACTTCCTTTATCACAGCATTACTGCCTGGTAGAATTTTGTCCTGTGCCGACGCTTTATGATGGGGTAAAAACGCATCAACCATCTTCGTATTATTCTTGGCGGCCATCTTAACTGTTTGCTGATCCTGGTTTAGATTCTTATTGGATGATGAATCCCGGGAAAGAAGATTATCGAATCCATATTTTTTGCCGAGTCCGATTAATAGTTGTTTTCCTCCCAGACCTAATCTTGTAGAAAAACTTGTCGGTGTATTTGGTATATTCGGAGTAGTATGATTTATTTTACCCGGTTCAGTCGGAGGATTTTCTGTAAAATTTAGAGAGGATTTTGGAAAAGAGGTATTCACAAAATGATGATTTCGGTTTAAGACCTTTGCAAAGGTGGTGCCTTTGGAAAGGAACTCGAAAGAATTTTTATTAATAATCACTCTATGGGGTTCACCCTGTGGCGTATTGCGAGTTACTCCGGAGGTCGGAAGTCCAGTGTCTTTGGGGCTTCCTGGCAAGAACTTCAATTTTTCAAACACGCCTTGAAGAAGTGATTTAGGATTATTCTTAACAGGTTCTTTACTCTCCTGCTTAGCTGCGGTTGGCTCACTTTCAAGTAAGTTCGGGAGCAGCTCTGCGCGCTTCGTCACATCTACTTTATTCAACACTTCAATTGATTTATATTTTACCGGAGATTGCGGTTCTGGAGTGAGAACCTGCCAGGGGCGTTCCAATTTCTGACTTGCCGGAGATTGAAGATTGGCTAATAAATTGCGGTCAGCAACATTTTCGGAAAATGATTGGTGAGTTGAAGAAGTTTGCATGGATGCTGTAAGTCGCTTTTCCGGTTCTTTTCCCGATTGAGATAAAGTTACATTATTAACGCTAATTTTATCTATTGCATTAGTTAGAAGGGTAATACCATCTTTGCTGGAAAAACCTGGTGCAGCCGATGGAAATTGATTAAGAAAATCTATTTTTTTAGGAAGATTTTTTTGTGGTGCAGCGTTCAGAGAGGCTAACAGGTTATAAAAGGCATTCGCAGGGTTTTCTACAGTTGGTATACCCTGCTTAATTGAGTAGTCATTGAGTTCTGAAACCCGTTGTCCTAATTGTATTGTGAACATCCGGTTCACCATTTTTTTCGTTCGTCCTGAACTTTTTACAGCTTATATGATCGATTCGGCAATGAAGAACTTTAGAATTTTACTGCTCCTGAACAGCCATATATTTGCTGATTTTTACCGCCTGGGCCGGCTCCAAATTCTCCATCACCTTAGCAGCCTTGCGTTTTCTCATTTTGACGAGTACGCTAACTGCAATTTCTATTTCCAAATTGCTGATGATCTTTGCAGCTTCCTCTGAATTCATCTTCTCATATATCTTTGCCATATCCCGCATTTTTTTCTCGAATGCCTCAGTTTGTTTTTCCTGATCGGCCTTCGCAACCTCTTCTTTTTGTTCACGCAATTTCTTATGATGTTGAACGGCTAATTGTAAGGCAGTCTCCAGGCTATCGATTTTCTCCTGTTGCTCCAGAAAACGGTTCTGTCGTGAGAAGGATTGCCGGGAAGTGTCTGTTACCTCCGGCACCGAACTATTTTTAGGATTTTCAGTGTTAGCTGCTTTCCGGGGAGTATCACGGCGATTTACTGTTTCGAGCGGTTTGTCAGATTGAAAGTTTTGTATTATAAAAGTCATCGCTGTTACGATGACCAAAAATGTACCGCTGTAGATGAGAATCGATTTCATTTTAATTGCAGGGATTTAAACGATATCAACCAACAGTTTTCCGCGATCCGAGTATTGCTAATTCATCCAGCATAAGCTGGTGACGTTTCTGGTTCTCGTTGATATGTCTGGTTAATTCTTTTTCCCGAAGGTTTTCTAAAATTTTTTGTTCTTTATGAACCTGCAGCAATTTTTCCCGTTCAGAATTTTCTTTTTGTTCTAATTCGATGAACTGATGTTGCTGTTTTTCTAAATCATCCAGTAAAGAATAGAAATAATCATAGTTTAGCTGCAACGAGGCAACCGTTTTTTTATTACCGTATTCTAATTCCCGAGCAAAACGGTCAGTGTTTGCTTTTTTTTGCTGAAGAACTTGATCGGCTTCAACTTTTTCTTTTGTGGCATGTGAAAGTTCTTTGCGCTGTTGCCGCAATTCTATGTTTTTGATCTCCAGAACTTTATCGAATTTGAACTTAAACTGGTGCATAGCAAGCCGCTTTTAATTTTTTATCACATCCATCATTTTGGCAATACTATTTTTTAAATCGGATTTTTCTTCAATTCCTTGACGGAGAAAGACGTTTATCCGGTCAATCTTTTGCAGGGATTCGTCTATTTTAGGATTGCTTCCTTTTACATACGCTCCGATATTGATCAAATCCTCAGCTTCTTTGTAGGTAGCCAATATGTCCAGGAATTTGCTGGCGCATTCGCGATGATCGGCGGTGGTAATTTCATTCATGGTTCGGCTGATGCTCTCCAGCACGTCGATGGCCGGGTAATGTCCTGCCGATGCAAGGCGCCGAGACAACACAATGTGGCCGTCTAAAATACCGCGAGCGCTATCGGCAATCGGTTCATTCATGTCATCGCCTTCGACCAAAACCGTATACATGCCGGTAATGCTACCAGTGGCTGCGGTGCCGGCCCTTTCTAATAGACGGGGGAAAAATGCAAATACTGATGGCGTATATCCCCGAGTTGTCGGTGGTTCTCCAATAGCTAATCCAATTTCGCGGAGCGCCGTCGCCACCCGGGTTAAGGAATCCATCATTAGCATGACGTCTAATCCCTGATCTCGAAAATATTCTGCGATGGTTGTCGCTACCAGCGCAGATTTGACCCGAACCAATGCCGGTTGATCCGAAGTTGCCACCACCACCACGGAACGTTTAAGCCCGCTTTCTCCTAATTCTTTCTCAATAAAATCGCGCACCTCCCGGCCGCGTTCTCCCACCAGGCCAATCACATTCACATCCGCATTTGTATTTTGGGCAATCATTCCTAGCAAGGTGCTCTTTCCAACGCCGCTGCCTGAAAATATTCCCACCCGCTGACCTTTACCCAGGGTTAAAAGTCCGTCAATAGTACGAATACCGGTTGAAACCGGTTCAGTGATTCGATGCCGTTGCAGAGGATGAGGCGGATTTTGATATACGCTTTGGGTTATGCCCCCGCTGATCATTCCGCAGTTATCAAAAGGCTCACCCAGGCCGTTCAAAACGCGGCCCAGCATATCGTCGGAAACCAAAATGCTGAATTGTTCGCCCAGGGCAACGATATCACTGCCCGGGGCAATGCCATACATGTCCCCTAGCGGCATGGACAGCACCCGATCCTCTCTGAAGCCAACTACTTCTGCTAAATAAGGATGTCGATTTTGTTTGGGATATACCTTGCAAACATCCCCCACAGCGACTGAAGGGCCCGAAGATTCAATAAGCAGGCCGATAACCTGCAAGATTTTGCCATAGCCACGAATTCCTTCCAGATCATCAATGGTGTTTTTCAAATATTCTATTTTTCCCTGGAATAACATCAGCTCAGAGGTCCTGATAAATTTTCTTCAATTGCCTGGTTAATTCATTCAATTGGGGCTCGATTCGGCCGTCTAATTTGCCCAAATTCGTTTCAACAATGCAGCCGCCACAGGTAACTGATTCATCACTAACAATACCTAATTCCTGCAAATCCGGCAGATGTTGACGCAATTGCGGTTCCAACTCTTGAACCGCCTGGAGATCTTGCGGATTAATGATGATTTTAATTTTAGCGGCGCTCTCCGATTCCCTTAAAACTTTGCTAAGGGTTTCTTTTATTAATTCTTTCTGTTGATCTGCCAGGGTTCCAATGACTTTTTCAACCATTTTGAAGACAACCTCCAGCAAGCACTCTTCACTGTTTTTCACCAAATCTAATTGTTGCTGATTGAACGTATTCACCATTTCTGAGAGTACCTTCATGGTTTGCGAGAATTCCGCTTGGGCATGCTGAACGCCTTGAATTTTCCCATCCTCTAATCCTTTTTTATAAGAATAGTCAACTTCTTTCTGAAAATCTTCCCGGCTTATCTGGATCAATTCCTGTTCTTTACCGGTGGATGTTGCCGCGGAATTATCGAATGTTACCTGTTGAACGTTGCCGTCAGCATGGTCATTTTGACTTTGAGCGGGGACAACAAAAACTTTGGAGACCGGACACTTTAATTTGATGATGCGGCTATTCGATAATGACATCTTCTTTCCCATGACCGGATATTATAATTTCACCCTCTTCTTCCAATTGTTTAACTACTTCGATAATTTTTCGCTGGGCTTCTTCCACTTCTTTTAATCTTACCGGCCCCATCACCTCTAAATCTTCCTGAAGTAGTTTGGCTGCTCGTTCTGACATATTCGACATAATTTTATCTTTGACCAGTTCATCTGCCGCTTTCAATGCCAGAGCCATGTCCTTCTTATCAACATTCTTGAGGATTTTCTGAATGCCCCGATCGTCAATGCCGGTAATATCTTCAAAAACAAACATTTGACTCTTCACTTCCATTGCCAATTCCGGATCAATTTCTTCTAAATGAGACAAAATACTGCGTTCGGTTGCCTTGTTGGCATTATTCAATATTTCAGCTAAAGATGGTGCCCCACCGGTTTTGCTTAAATCTTCGGATATGACACTATCGGAAAGTTCCTCAATAACCTCTTCGATATCACGTAACAGATTTGGCGATATTTTACCGAGGGTGCCGATCCGGTGCGCAACATCGATTTGCAAATCTTCCGGGAACTCAGCTAAAATATCAGCAGTCTGCTCCGGTTCCAGATAAGACAAAATGAGCGCAATAGTTTGGGGATGTTCCTTATTTAAAAAATTCACTAATTGGCTGGAATCTGCTTTCTTTAAGGCGACAAATCCTCTGGTCTGCAACGAATTGCGCATCTTTTCCATCATTTCTTTAGCCTCAGGGAGACCAAACGCCTTTTCCAAAACAGTTTGCGCAAAATCAAGACCGCCGGTTGCAACGTATTCTCTCGCCTTAATTAATTGAAAAAATTCCTGGTTAACTCTATTGATAGTTTTGGAGAGAACGGATTCGATTTTGGCGATCTCGCTACTCAATTTGAGTATTTCTTGCTTATTCAACTGTTGAAAGACTTTCGCCGCGGTTGCTTCATCAAAAGAGATCATCAAGATCGCCGCTCGTTGTTTTCCGTCAAGCTCCTCGTCTTTAATCGCCATTTTTTCCATCTCGTTGCTCATCTATCAGAGCTCTCCATAGGTTAATTCCGCCGGTTTCTTCGGTTACTTATTGTCATTATCAAATAACCAAACCTTGATTAGTTTGGTCGCAACATCGGGGTGCTTATTGACATACGCCTGAACGTTTTTATTCAATTCATTCTCTCTATTAGCCGCCTTGAAAAACTCATCTGCCATAATTACTTCATTCTCATCATCTGATTCACCGCTACCAAGTTGATTGAAACTTCCTTCACCGCCTTCTCCCAAAGCGCCGGATTGTTTGGGACGCCCCTGGATTTTCCGCAATTCGGTTTGTAATTGTTCGTTGCGATGTTTGACTTGAAGAATGATGGAGCGGAGAAGAAGAATCTCGATGCGACAATGGCTAATAGAATGAAAACTTTTTCTAAAATATCATAATAATCGCCCCAGGGAGAATCAGGAGACACAAAATCCTCATTTTCTCTGGGGACATTAAATTCCATATTCACGATTGAAAACTGGTCATTTCGCTGGTTACTAAACCCAACTGAACTTTTTACCAGTCTCTCCAACTGTCGTATTTCTTGAGGAGAGCGCGGTTCATAAGAGACCATTTGCTTCCCGTCAGGATTGGTTGTTGTAACTTCGCTATTGTTTACCATCACGGCGATGGATAATTGCCGTATGGTACCCGGAGCTTCTACAATCCGCTGGATGGTTTTGCTATTTTCGTAATTTGTGATGGTATTGGAAGATTCCGAAGTGCCTGCGTTGCCCCCTTCACCACTCACCGGCGTACTCTCTTCGATGATTTCTTCACTGACCGGTACGCTTCTGTCCGGATCGACTTCATGGATGGTTTTTTCTACTTGTGACCAATCGAGATGCGCAGTAACCTGCACCGTCGCATTACCCGGGCCGACTCTTTTCTCCAGTACTTCCAAAGCTTTTTGAGACAAATCCGTTTCAATTTTACGCTTAAATTCCAGGCGGGTGCTGCTTTGGGCCAGAAAATCATTTGGGTCTCGAGTTTCGCTTAAGATCCGACCTCGGGTATCGGTGATGGTAACATTCTCGGGTTCCAAGCCTTCTATGCTACTGGCGACTAAATGAGCGATGGCCTCGATGGTCATTCTCCTGGGCATTGAACGCTTCTTCAATTTTAATTGGACAGACGATGTGGGACGCTTTTGATCTCTCTCAAATAAACGTTCTTTTGGAATGACAATAAACACCGAGGCTTTTTCTACCTGTTCGATGCTGGCAATGGTACGGGCTAATTCTCCTTCTAAGGCCCGTTTATAAGCGACTTGTTGGCGAAACTCAGTTACCCCTAATTCCTGATTGTCAAAAATTTCGTACCCAACCGGCCCTGCTTCCGGCAAACCGTCACGGGCAAACTCCAGCCGCAGCTCATAAACTCTTTCCGGCGGTACCGTGATAGTCCGGCCGCCATTTTCAAGCTTATAATCAACCTGGCGTTCTTTAAGCTTTTCCACAATAATTGCCGCATCTTTTTGGGAGAGATCTGAATATAATGGATCGTAGGGACGCGAATTGGTCCATACCAGGAGCACTATCAACAGAGCTAATGCAGCAGCGACGACGATGGCCAGAACTGCTTTTTGCTGTTTTGTTAAATGTGACAGATATTGATTAAGCTGAAAACGAATACGATTGAAAAATTCGTTCATTCAAGCAACATCCCTGTTTTTTGGGTTAGTTTATATTTGCATTCGCATTATTTCCTGGTATCCTTCCACCAGCTTATTTCGAACCTCTAAAAGCAATTCTAATCCAACCCGGGCTTTTTGGGCATCGATCATTACCTGGTGTAAATCGGTAATTTCACCTCGAACAAACATCTCGGTTGTAGTCCCCGAATTTTGCTGCAATTCATTAACGCTGCCAAGTACATCTTTTAGAGTATCTTTAAAGTCTACATTCTGTTTTTGGGGAGAATTTTTTTCGGTCATTTGCAGACCCTGCGCTTCTGACGAATCAATTTTATTAATCATAATTTCCTCTTACGGTTGATTAATGGAAATCTATTAAAATTCTCAAGGGATTTCTTCCCGTTTTTGCTGCAGGAATTTGGGTTAACCTTTTAAATCTACAAATTTGCCTTTTTCGTGATAAACGTTTTGCTGCTGCTGAACATAAGCGCGAATCTCTTTTCTGGCCCTGGGAAATAAATTTTCAAAAAACTCTTGCTCCCGGGCAGTTAAACCTACCTTTGGTTTAAAATCTTTGGGAATGGCCAATTTTTGTTTTTCTGTTTGAGTGGCCTTGTTGGCGCTCTTAGTTTGCCAAGCACGCTTGCCTACTACTTTCGACGATTCATCCGCTGAAGAAGCGTTTTGTAATTTGTTTTGGGATTTGGGAATTGTCTGATCGCTTAAGTTCTTAAACACATTCTCAATTTTCATAAGCAATTATACCCCTCAAACCAAATTTATTTTCAATCCTTAATTCAAATTTCTAAAGCTCGGTCAGCCATTTTCTTGGCTGCTTCAATGCTGCTTAAATTAGCTTCATAAGAACGGGATGCGTTTATCATATCAACCATCTCCGAAACCATGTTAATGTTCGGCATTGAAACATAACCATTCTCATCAGCATCCGGATGCGTGGGATCGTATACCTGGCGAAAATCGGACATATCTTGTTTAACATTCGCTTTTACGCCTTGTTGTGTGCTTTTGAAGGATCGCACTTCTTTTTTAAAGGGAAAGTGAACTTCATGAGTGGTTTTTAAGCTCAGCCGCTTCTGCTTTAAAACCGTTTCAAAGGCGGGCATTTTTTCTTCCTCCATGACCACAAATCGCCTGCGGTAAGGCTCGCCATTCTCTGTCCGTGTGGTATTGACATTGGCAATGTTAGAAGCGATCGCATCCAATTTTTTTCGTTGGGCACTAAGCCCGCTGGCACTGATGTTTAAGCCGTTAAATATAGATTGGATTTTCATATTTTTTCATCCCTGAATCGTTCATTCCCTTTATTACTTAACCGTGATGATTGAGGTGCATTATTCTTAACTCACCTCAATCATCTTCCGGTTTTTATTAGAACTCCCCTTCCCACTCCCATATCCAACACTTAACGATCAAAATGACCTTTTATGCTTGCTCTTAAAGCATTGAATTGTCCGCTAACCAGTCGACTGGCATAATTGTACCGAATTTCATTCTTCACCTGATCGACGATTTCTTTATCGATATCCACATTGTTCGCACCGCTGGTTAAGGCATTGGATTCATCTTTCCGAAGCACAGGATCTACCTCCCTTGCCCTCGAACTCCCCAGGGGTAAATGTCGCTGATCGGTCTTTTGACCATTTACGTGTTTTGTTAACTGCGATTGTAATTCTTCTTCAAATTTTATTTCTTTTCTTTTATAACCAAGCGTCCCAACATTGGCGACATTACTGGCAATCGCCTTTTGTCGAAGCGAGTAGACATCCAGCGCTTTTTTTAGCAGTGGCACGCCAGTGTTTTGAAAAATAAAGTTCTTTAACATAATTCACGCCTCATACATTTTACTAGTCAATGTGAGCAAGCGCCATGCCACATTCGTGGCAATGATGTCGAATTTCCATTACTGTTTAAAAAACAAATAATTAGGGTAAGCATAATTAATGATATGACACCGGGATTAAGTTGACTTTTGCAAAAAATCTGTTGAGATTTAAGCAGCGATGTTTAAAAAGCCGGCAGGAGAAAAATTTCACAGATTCTGCCGGTCTTCATTCGCTCCGGATGCTTTGATGTCAATAATTTTGGAAGAAAGATAATCCTGTTTCTCCAATTTGATAATACTGCGTAGATTTTGCACCAATTCCGTAATTCGATTGAGCATTTCCTTGCATAATTGAGTTCTTTGACCGTTGACATTTTCAAGTTCCATTAAATAGATGGCATTACTCATTACTGTTAATGGCTGAGAAAATTCATGTGCGACCGCCCCTGCCAATTCCTGAACGCTTTGTAATGCTTCTGCTCTCTTTGAGGCCTCTTCCGCCTTTCTCCGTTGAGTAATATCTCTTAGGTTTATTAAATAAACATCCTCACCATTCCAATCAATCTCGGCCATTTTCATTTCTATGGTTTTTTTCTCCGGCCCTTTACGCTCCAACTCAATTTCTTTGGATTGCTCGGAGATCTCGATAAACTCAAATTTTGTATCTAATAAATCCTTCTGGGAACGATTCAGGATGGATTCTGCGGAAGGATTTACAAATCTGATGATATTTTCTTTGTCGACAATTAAAAGACCATCGGCAATTTCGTCGATGATAGTACGAATACGATGTTCACTTGCTTTTAGTTTTGAAGCATATTCTTCCAATTCCGCTTTCATACGGTATCGTTCAATGGTATAGCGTAAAACCCTGGCAATCATATTACTATTGATAAAATTCTTTATCACGTAATCTTGTGCGCCGCTCTGCAATGCTTTTATTGCCAAAGATTGATCGTCGTTACCAGTAAGGACCACAATAGGAATAGATGGCGCCTGCTGATATAACTGACTGAAGCTCTCCAATCCTTCACTATCCGGCAAACAGAGGTCCAGCAAAATGATATCGATCGATTTTTCCTTTAAATATTCGATACCTTTGGAAAGTCGACTTGCATGAAAAAATTCAAACTCGGTATCATTTCTGTTAATTAGGTATTCTTCTATTAAGCGGGCGTCTGATGAATTATCCTCAATTAATAATACCTTAATGTTGCTTGAATTCATAGCTGAGTCCTTTCAAAAATTCAATCCCTGGTGCTCCGCCATTATCGGGTGAACTCTGGTTTCACTTAAGCCGGTTGATTTATTCCATATTGCCATAAGGGATGGTGAAATAGAATGTCGATCCGACATCTACACCGGATTTTACCCAAATGCGTCCTCCGTGTCGCTCCACAATCTTTTTACATAACGATAATCCGATTCCTGTGCCCGTATATTCCTCTTTCGTATGAAGTCGCTGAAAAATTAAAAATATCCGCTCTCTGTCTTTCGATTCAATACCGATGCCATTATCCGTAATTGAGAATTGCCATACTTCATGATCCTGGACTTTCTGAGCGGATAGATGAATAAGCGGGCTTTCTTTATCACAAAATTTTAGCGAATTACTGATCAAGTTTTGAAAAAGCTGAACCATTTGAGTCGGATTGGCCTTGAGGCGTGGCATAGAAGTGTAGGTAATTGAAGCATTGGTTTCTTCAATCGTCCGGCTAAGATTGGATAAGGCTTGTTTTAGGACTGTATTAAAATCGGTTACTGCCAAAGGCTGCATATCTCTTTTGATTCTGGAAAAAGTCAACAAATCGTCAATTAAGGTTTCCATTCTCCCAACCCCCTCAACAATGTAACCGAGATATTCATCTGCCTTGCTATCTATCTTTTCTTTATATTGCTGCATACATAACTGTGCAAATCCGGAGATCATTCTTAATGGCTCTTTTAAATCATGAGAAACGACATAGGCAAATTGCTCTAAATCCGCGTTAGACTCCTCTAATTTATCCATCGTTTGTTGCATATTCTTTTCTGCCCATAGGCGTTTCACATTTTCTTCCTTTAACGCTCGCTCAGCTTCTTTACGTTCGGTGATATCGATGATGGAACCCAATATATAAGTCCTATTACAGACTTGCATGACGTTCAGACCGACTTCGGCAGGAAATTCAGTTCCATCTTTGTGGAGTGCACACAGATCTCTTCCTTTGCCCATAGGCCTGGGTTTCATTTCTTTTATAAAATATTCTCTGGATTTTACATGTTGATCTCGATAACGCCGTGGCAATAATATTTCAACGGGTTTTCCTAACATTTCTTCTTTTGTGTAACCAAAAACAGCTTCTGTTAACGAATTGCTATAAACAATTTTACCGAATTCATCCGTCACAATAATGGCATTGGGAGAGGATTCGACGATTAACCTGAATAATTCGTCTTTTGTTTGGTCATTCGCAAACATGGGTACATCCTGATGGTAAACATCTGTCCTGTTAAGCGGTTTGGCGTTGTGGTCGGCTCCCTTGTTAAGATAATCTTCAAGTTGGGATTTTGCCGCGGATTCAGTTTTGTTGCTCATTCCAGCCTACTCCCCTTTACGTAATTTGACTTGCTAAATTTATATTGATATCAGTATTTTCTTCATTATTGTGAAGTTACTGACCAGAATAAGCAATATTGTTTTCGCAGAGTAATAAGTCTTGCGACTTTTCATTATCGATATGACCAAAAATATTTTTAATATTGGAAAAAAATTCAAAATAGTTTTTAATGCGAAAAACAGGATTAACACCGATATCCACTGATTTAACCGCTGCCATTATTGCCGGCGGTAAAAGTTGCAGATTTGGACAGCCAAAAGCTCTGGCACGCTTTGACGAAAAGGCGTTAATTGACTATGCTCTGGATCTCGCCAAATCAATTTCCCAATGCGTTATATTGAGTTACGGAGAAGAAAATTTTTACGAGGATAAAGATGCATTGAAAGTAGAAGATATTATTAAGAATTGTGGTCCAATCGGGGGAATTTATTCTGCTTTAATCCATACATCGACGCCCTGGATTGCAGTGCTACCGTGTGATTTGCCCTTGTTATCTCCATCCGTGTATAAAATCCTATTTGCTAACCGTCAGCCCAATCACCCCGTTGTAGCCCGTTCCGGCCAGGGGCTTGAACCCCTGGTTTCAATCTGGCCCAAATCACTAGCCACTCAATTATACGAGGCCATTCAATCTGGGGATTTTTCCCTTTACAAAGCAATAAAGAGACTAAACTGTGTGGAGATCTATATGCCAGGAGAAATGTCCGAGTATGATCCATCCATATTTTTTAATATCAATTGTGCCGAAGATTTGCGGGAGTTAAAAAGCAGGTTTAATCGCTAACCACAGTATGTCAATTCAACTTTTTATGTCCGTCTACTGGCTTATGACAAAAATCATATTCAAACCTAATTAAACTCATTGTTTCATTTGCATAAAAATGCGATATTTATAAACGATAAAAAGGCTCAAAAATTTTGGGTAAACATAACGTTTAAAACTATCAAATTTGTTATCACTAAATTAATCACTCAACGTCAAATTATTAAATTTATGAGGGTAATATCATGAAAAACCTAACCTTATCATTTTGCGCAATGATGGTATTGTGTGGCATTTTATTTCAAACCGGTCCCGCGTCTGCACAAATAGAAGCGCCAGAACCGGATACCACCAAGTATAAGAATGTGGATATCGTGGTAAATTATGGGTGGGGTGAACCTGAGCGAGATAATGGGGTGGATGTGGTGGTCAATTACAAAAATAAAAAGCCACAAAAAGTCATCATCATTAAAGGAAAACATCGCCATTGTGAGATCACTTTATCTGAAGACGTGGTAGTCAAAATCTACGATCACGAGAGCGGGGAACAGTTAAAAACACTGGGTGGTAACTAAGTACATGTGGAATTTGAAAAAGGGCATACCTGAATACTGCTGCAAATCTTTGTTGATGTCAGGAAGCTTTCGTAGAATTATCTGATTTGTTTTATGTGGACGCTCCTTAAGAAAACTACGGGGCGTCCCATTCCTTCTTTTCCATGGAGACAGTGGCAGTAAACCCATTTCTATTCATAGGCTGCTGATTTCAGACTATGGTAAATATTTAGATAATTTTCATAGCGCTCTTTAAAGATCTCTCCGGTTTCAACCGCACTTTTCACTGCGCATCCAGGTTCATTTATATGAGTGCAGTCGGCAAAGCGGCACTCCTGGGCATAGTCACGAATGTCAAGGAAATAGTCCTGCAAATCCTTTTTATAAATGTCCCAGAGGCCTAATTCCCGGATTCCCGGAGTATCGATAACAAAAGCCTCATCAGATAAGGGAATGAGTTCTACGGAACTGGTTGTGTGCTGCCCTTTATTAGTCCTTTCGCTAATCCTGGCCACTTTTAAATTTAATCTCGGCTCAATAGCATTAATTAAAGATGTTTTGCCCACCCCGGAATGCCCGACCAGGGCGGTGACGTTTTGGTGAAATATTTTTTCCAATGCATCTACGCCCTCCCGGGTAAGCGCAGAAGTGAAATAAACCGGATAGCCCAGATGAGTATAATATTCCTGATAAGAATGAAATTTTTTCGGCGGGGCTAAATCAATTTTATTGATGCAAACTATGGCGCTTAGATGATTTTTCTCGGCAATTACCAGGTATCGATCTAACAAACCCGATTTGAATTTGGGATTGCGTGTGGATAGAATAACCAGTACCTGATCGACATTGACAGCTATTATTTGTTCCTGGTAGGCACGACTCTCTATAGTGCGGGACAAGACCGACTTTCGGGGCAGGATCTCATCAATTACGCCGCTCTCTTCATCTACCAACGCAACTTTGACATTATCCCCTACTTTTACGGAATTGTACCCCGACTTATCAGTAACTAATTTCCCTCTGATAGTGCAATTGACAATTTCCCCGCCAATTGAAACAGCATAGGTTTTCCTGGTGGCTTTAAGTACTTTCCCGGCAATGTCTCTTTGAATGCCCATAAGATAAACTTAAAAGCCAACGGTGGATCGTTTTTTTCTGGTTTGTACTCCGGGATGCAAAGGGCAACTTTCATTGGGATGATATTTAATATTAAAAACTTCATCCTTAATGACATGAGGGCAAAAGTCAGTTGCGACTTTACCACTGTCTTCGCAAATGTCCAGGGTGATTACTTCAGGCGGCTGAATAAAGTTTTCATGGGGAATATTCAATGTATCGTATATATTTTTCATGAATTCAGCCCAAAAAGGCAGCGCTGCTCGAGAACCGGTTTGGCCCCGCCCCAATTTCATTTCCGGGCTGTCCAGACCCACCCATACCCCGGCGGTTAAACGCGGGGTAAATCCGACAAACCAGGCATCCGTATATTCATTTGTAGTACCGGTTTTTCCGGCGGCCGGCGCATACCAATTAAATTTCCAGCGAATTGAACCGCCGGTTCCCCGATCTACTACATCCTTAAGCATATCGGTCATGATAAAAGCAGTTGCCCGGCTTAATACCTCTGTTTGCCGGGGTTGACTCTCATATATGACATTGCCATATCGATCTTCAATTCGCTTAATGGCAATCGGCTCCACTCGGACGCCTCGATTGGCAAATACTCCAAATGCACGCACCATGTCAATGGGAATTACATCCGAACTCCCCATCGCTAAACTGGGGTAAGGACGCAGCGGAGTGGTAATCCCCATCCGTTTAGCATAGTTGACCACCACGTGGGGGCCAATATCTAAAATTAAGCGAGCGGCAATTAGGTTGATTGATTTACGCAAGCCATCCCTTAGCATTGTTAATCCGCCGAAGGTTTTACTAAAGTTTTCCGGCGTCCAGCGAGTGCCATCCGGATTGGTTATCACAACCGGTTGATTGGGGAGTTTGTCTACCGGAGTATAGCCATTGTCGATAGCTGCAGCATAAAGAAACGGTTTAAAGGTAGAGCCCGGTTGTCTTTTGGCCTGAACAGATCGATTAAATTTTGACTCCTCAAAATCTCTCCCGCCAACCATGGCTAAAATGTGGCCCGTATGGTGATCCAACGCCACAAAACCTATTTGAACCTTGGTTAATTCCGCAAATGTAGAATCCAGAATTTTCTCTTCCCTTTTTACCGGTAACATATTTTGACGCACAGTCTTCTGGAGGTCCGGCATGTGTTTTTGGATTGCACTATCCATCGCTGCCTGATAGCTCGTGTTAAGTGTTGTAAAGACATTCAAACCATCTTCATAGACATTTACGCCCAGAGAATCCTGTAACTGATTTAACTGTTGTCGAACGTACTCAGTAAAATAAGGTGCAGTTCCATAAGTTTCCTCGGAATCCCATTCTTCTGCTTCAATAGGTTCCTGCTTAAGGGTGTCATAAGTGCTGCGGGATAAATAATCACAATCAACCATATTATACATGACCAGGTTGCGTCGATTTAGAGCGCGCTCGGTATGTTTTTTAGGATCATATAAGGCAGGACCTTTTAATAACCCAATTAAATAGGCGCCTTCTTTGATAGATAAATCATTTACATTTTTATTAAAATATCTCGCCGCGGCAGTTTTAATGCCATAGGCGCCTCTTCCGAAATAAGAGACGTTCAAATACATCTCCAAAATTTCCTCTTTCGAGTAGGTGCGTTCAATTTGTAAAGCGGTGAGGATTTCCCTTAATTTTCGGGTAATGCTGCGTTCGAATCCGATCTTCTTCACGTAAAGGTTACGAGCCACCTGCATGGTAATGGTGCTGAATCCCTGGTGAAAGCCAAAATTGCGCAGGTTTGCCAGAACAGCCCCGGGCACCCGCTTCAAATTTATTCCCCAATGATCGAAAAAATCGTGATCTTCTGTGGCCAGGGCCGCATTTATAACGTGTTTTGGAATTCTGTCGTAAGTCACCCAGATGCGATTGGCTTTAAATAATTCATGAATGACTTTTCCGTCGGCAGAGTAAATCCGGGTGGCCTGGGCTGGATCGACATTTTCCAACCCTGTTAAGTCAGGCATGCCTAGAATTAATATTATAAAGTAAACAATCCCTAAAACAGCAAGGACTGCAATAGAAATTCGGATAATTTTTCGTTTAAGAGGAGACCTTTGCGACGGAGATTGATCGTCTTCGGGATTTTGAGAACGTTTATTTAAAAAATAGTCAGACATAATTCTATCTATTTTACCCGCTGTTTATGATTTCTTTCAATTAATTAAAAAACTTATGATACGCCTTTCCCTAAATCAAGGTGATTTTGATACTTGTTGTAAAACCTCACTCGCAGGTGGCTTCTGTCCACTTGCTGCCTGACAGTCAATNNGCAGGGCACGCCCCTGCGGAGCACCGACTGATAGCCAAAAAAACGGAGTGCAAACACACCCGCTGCCACCGTGGGGCTTGTCCCCACGGAGCATTGATTTTAACTCTTCCACCCGCGAGTGAGGTTTTACTACTTGTTTGATTTGATCATGTCATGTACTCCTTTAAGTCTCCGCTTCGTAAGGGGAGATTTAGACGGGTTTTAAAATAAAACATCACGACATGATCAAATCAAATGAGTATAAAATT
>JABAHQ010007460.1_pt1 | contig 54227 bp, 50 predicted proteins | sample 7062091 | NCBI WGS metagenome assembly JABAHQ01 (sample SAMN14534359, study PRJNA622989) | marine sediment metagenome | biome: marine biome [ENVO:00000428]; feature: marine pelagic biome [ENVO:01000023]; material: deep marine sediment [ENVO:00002113] | place: India: Gulf of Kutch | collected...
CACGACCGGAAGGGAACGCACCCCCGCCCCCCCGTCCCTTCCCACGGACACGGGATCGCCCACGGCCGTCTCCGGGTCGATCTCGCCGAAGGTGAGGAGGAGGGCCTGGATCCCGTCGAGCCCCTCCACCTTCTCCCGGAGCTCGCTCTCCTCCTCCAGGCCGGGCGTGTCGGTCACCAGGATGAGGACGTCCCGGTTCCGCGCCCGGATCACGTCGCAACCGGGGATCTCGCCGAGACGGCTCTCGACCTCCCGGGCGGCGCCCTTCTCCGGGATCACCAGGTAGCTGCAGATCGGCATATCAGGGCTCCGGTCCTTCCATGGGATCGGTCAGGTGACAGAGGAAGCACGTCTGCTCGTTCCGGCTCCGGGCCCGCTCGGGATCGAAATCCGGGCCGTGGGGGCTCACCCTGAACGAGCCCACCGTGGAGTGGCAGCGGAGACACTGGGCCTCCCGGTGACAGCTCGCGCAGCTCTCGAGCCCCTGCCGGGCGGCGACCCCATGGCGGAAGAGCCAGAGGGGGATCGCGTCGTGGTAGCCCGGCCCCGCCTGCCCCCGGCTCCCGATCCCCGACTCCACGTGGCACGATCGGCAGAAGACCTCGGTGCTGTGGCAGTTCGCGCACTCGAGAGTGCGGCCCCAGGCGTCCGCCGCGTGGCGAATCGTGTAGTTCGGAGGGTGGAATCCCGACGCGTCGGCCTCGGCTCGCGCCGGGGGCAGCGTGTCCCCGACCCGGACCGGACCCTGAGCGACGGGGGCCTGCAACTCATGACGGTAGGACGATGGCGGACCGAGTGCCAGCGCGGGAACCGGGTCGGGCCCGACCGGGTCCCGGACCGCCGCCGAGCCCGCGTGGCACGAGGTGCAGGTGACCTCGGTGTGGCATCCGGCGCAAGACGTGGACCGGGCCTCGGCCAGGGGGCCGTGGCCCGTCTCGAACGCCGGCTCCAGATGGGACTCCGGAGGACGGCGAGGGAGCGCGACCCCCGGGGCCCGGACCTCGGCCCGGGATGGGAACGCCGTGGCCGCGGCAGGGAGGGGCGGCTGGTGGCACGCGGCGCAGTCGTCCCGCGTGTGACACGTCGAACAGCTCTCGACGGATGCCTCGGCGCCGTGATCCTCGAGCCACGAGCGGTCCCGGTGGCTCTCCGGCACGTTGTACGCGGCCTCGTATTCGGGGAGGGCCATCCCGGCGGGCGCCGGGGGGACCGCGGCCACCTCGGCCCGTCCCGCGTTCACGTGGCAGCTCACGCACCGATCCTGGACGTGGCAGGTGGCGCACCGGGCCGGGTCGGCGGCGGCCGCTTCCCCGTGCTCACGACCGAGGAACTCGTCCCCGTCGTGACCCCGGGGCTCGGGAAGCGTCTCGAGCCGCCCGAGGCCGTAGCCCGACTCGGCCAGGGGGGCGTGGCAGGTGGCGCAGTCGGCGTCCGCCCAGGTGGACTCGTAGTGGACGTCGGCCTCGTGAGCGTGGCAGGAGAGGCAGGAGTCGTCCACCCGGGCCCGGCGGACCGCCATCCGTCCCCGATCCGGGTCCGCGCTGTGGCAGCTCTCGCACGTCAGGGACGCCTCGTCCGCCTCCGCCAGCTCCCGGGCGTGCTCCGGGTGGGTGAAGCGGAGGTTGCTCGCCCGGGGCTCGGGGCGCGTCCATTCCACCCTCTCCTGCTCCACCCCGTCGTGGCATCCAACGCAGTCCTGGGAGCGCGGATAGGCGTCGGCGCGGTTTCCCTCGGGGATCCCGGCGTGGCATCCGGTGCAGACGGGGAAGAGGCCGGCGTGCTCGTCGTGGGGGAAGGGCTCTTCCTGCGGACTGCGGGCACCCAGGACCACGGTGCCGGAAACGCTCGCCACGAGGAGGACCACGGCCGCCGCGAGCGCCCGGGCCCGCGCCGTCCCCGACCGGGAGTCCTGTCGCCGCGCCTCGACGGCCCCCCCCAGCCGGCCGCCCATCTCTATCGGTCCATCCCGGGATCCCGGCCGAACTCGACCCGCACCGCGGACCAAGCGCGGACCTGACTCCAGTCTTCCTCCGCCTCGAAGAGCCGTCCCTCCCCGACCTGCCGGTAGAGGCTCGCCCCGGCGTCGAGGCGGACGAGATCGGTGAGCTGGAGCCGGCCCGTGCCCCCCACGCCCAGGGCCGTGGACTCGCCGAGCCGGTACTCCTCGAACTGCTGCAGCGCCGTCCCGGTGGCGCTCAGGCGCAACCGGTCTGTCGGTGTCCAGGTGACCGAGAGGTCACCCGAGCTCAGGAAGGCCCCGTTGGCCCACTCGAGGCGGTACTGGCCGTCGAGGGTCCACCCCGACAGCGGGGTCCAGCGGGCCCCGGCCGACGCCCGCCACGCCGTGCCCTCCAGGGGGGCGAACTCCCCGAAGCGATCGGTGGTGTGGGTGTCCTCGTACCAGCGCCGCGCTCCCGACGCCCAGAGGCCCAGAGAGGATCCGGGCCACCACGAGCTGCGCAGCTCCGCCTCGTGATAGGCCACGGGATCGAAGAACCCCCAGATCGTGTGGAGCTCGAAGTAGGGCACGTAGCGACGGAGCGTCCCTTCCATCTGGAGGGACCACGCGCTCACCGGGTAGCGGACCGAGAGGTGGGCCTTGCCGACCCGCCCGAAGGCGAAGTCGTAGGCCGCGGATCCGTCCGCCACGAGGGGCGAGAGGGTGGCGCTCCGGAAGCCCAGCGACGCCCGCTCGGAGATCAGGGCCGAGCGATCGGCCCATATCTCCCGCTGATAGCGCGCCGTTACGGCCGTACCCGGCACGGGCTCGCCCTCCACGGCGCCTCCCACCAGGTAGGCGTTCTGGTCCGGGACGAAGCGCTGGAGCCCCTGGAGCGCCTCGTCGCGGGGCTCGCGCAGTCCCCGGGCCAGGCTGCGGCCTCCGTACGCCTCCAGGCGCAGCTCGTCCAGGGCCGCCCACCGCACGTTCCCGCCGTCGAAGGAGGCGAAGCCCAGCCCGGAGCGCGCCTCCTGGCGTCCCACCCGGACGCGGAGGGGTCCGCGGGCGAGCTGGGCGTAGGCCAGGATGGCGTCCAAGGGGTCGTCGCTCCGGGGCCAGGTGAAGTCGCCGGCCACGTCGGCCCGCCCCCGGAGGAAGACGGTTCCGCTGAGCCCCTGAACGCCCAGGCCCCACGCCGTGAAGCTCACGTCCTGGGTGCCGTGCACCACGTGGTCCACCGGCGCCATCCGGTAGCGGGTGCAGTAGAGCCCCCTCCTGCACGCAACGGGCTGCCCCTCGAAGAGCGCGAACCCGCCGTCGTCGACCGTCACCTGGTCCGGGGGGATCGTGTCCAGGGCGAGGGGCCGGAGCTGGACGTAGCGGGCGGTGGTCCGGGCCCAACCCCGAACGCCCTGCGCGGCGAGGCCCCGGGGCGTCCCCAATCCCAGGAGCGCGACCGCGGCCAGAACTCCAAAGGGGCGGATTCGGCCGGGCCCCGCAGCGAGGCTGCTCACCTCGACCCGTCCCCGCCGCTCTCCCGGACGGCCCGCGGCATGATGTGACAGCTCACGCACTCCCGCCCGACCCTGTGGTCGCTCATGTCCTCGTGGCACCAGAGGCAACCGGGCCGGGCCCGGGGAGGGCCGCCCATCGGGATCTCCTGGTGGCATCCGGAACCGGAGCACGTCTGGTGAACGCCGAGACCGTGGGCGTCCTCGCCGGGGTCGAAGTGACACTGGAAGCACCCGGTCGTCGCGTCCGGCGCGTGATGATCCTCGTGGCAGCTCTGGCAGTCCAGCTGGGGCACGCCGAGGCTCGGCCCGTCGTCGTGGCAGGCGGTGCAATCCAGCTCACGGTGCGCGCCGTGGCTGAACGCGAGCTCCCGCTCCGACGGCTCCTCCAGGACCGTCAGGGTGAAGGTCCGGGGCAGGACATGAGTCTCCCCCTCCACCTCGGCACCGGGGTGGCACGCGGCGCACTCCCGGCCGGCCCGCTCGGTGTGGTGGCAGCTCCTGCAGTCCTCCACGCTCTCGACGAGCCGGGCGCCGTGGGTCCGGTCCATCTCGTGGCACGCCTGGCATTCGAGGATTTCGTGCTGGGAGTGTCGGAAGGTCGGTGCCGTATCGGCCACGACGAAGGCCGGGCCCGGAGGCGCGGCTCCCACGGAGGCCGCGGTCCCGAGCCCGGCCGAGAGAACGACTCCCAGGACGAAGGGCACGATCGCTGGAGAAGGAACCTCAATCATCGGGCGGAGGCCCGCCCCGACGGCTTCGGGGCGGGCCTCCACCGGCGCGTCTCCCCCGGCTGGGAGTCTCCGGGCCGGCGGGGCTCACGCACCCGCCGGTCCCGAGGGCATAGATGGGATCACCGGTCGCTGCGGAGGAGCCGGGTCCGGACGAGCCCCCTAGACGGCACCACCACGCCGTACTCGTCCTCCACGGCATCGATGCTCGCCAGGAGGAGCGCCTCCGTGAGGAACGGGTTGTGGGCCGCGGACCCAGCGTAGACCATGCGCGGATCATCCCGGGGGCCGGCCGGGAATTCGGCGGTGGCGAAGTTGAAGAAGGCACCTTCGGCCACGGTGAAGGTGGGATCGTCAGGATCGATCTCGCCCCCGGCGTCCGTGAGGTTGGGATCGACCAGGAGCAGGAGGTCGTGCAGCTCCTCCGCCAGGTTCTGGATCCTCGTGGTAGCCGTGCTCAGCGCCGAGAACGCGGCCTGCTCGGTACCGTGGCATCCCGCGGCCGTGCAGCCCTCGAACGAGCGCGCCGCCTCGGACAGCTCGCAGTCGCCCCCGGTCGGAATCCCCTCCGCGTCCAGGCAGGGGACCGGCCGGAAGTTGTGGCCGGTGGAGCTGAAGACGAACTCGCCGGTCTCCGCGTCGGTGACGTCGAAGCGCTTCACGTGGCACGTAGCGCAGAGTCCCGGATTCGCCTCGGTACCGTGCGTGGCGATGATCTCCCCCTGGTCGATCAGAGCGCCGGGCGGGAACCAGCCCGCATCGCCCTGAAGGAGGCCGGTCTCCGGCGCGTGGGGCTCCAGACCGTGCGAGCTCTCGGGATCCGGAGAGGTGCGTCGGTTGTGGCAGCGGGCGCAGAGGTGCTCCTCGGCCGAGGCCACGTTGATGGGGAAGCGGAGCTGAGCCTCGTTGGCCGAGCCGTGGGGGTCGTGGCAGACCGCGCAGGCGATCGGGAGGCGGTCCTCGGAGTCGGCGGCCGCGTCCCCCTCCACGTACGAGTCCTCGACGCCCCACGCGCTCAGGGCGCCCTGACCCAGGTGGCAGCTCTGGCATTCGGGCCGGAGGGCCGCGGCGGCCCCGGCGTCGACGCCGCCGGGGAAGAACTCGCCCCATGGGGCCGCATGGTTCGACTGGAGCCAGTCGTTCACGAAGCCGTGATGGTTGCCCTGGTGGCACTCGCCGCAGCCGAAGGTCAGGTCCAGACCGACCGCGATGTTCGCCAGGGGCTGGGAGGCGTCGGGGTTGGAGACGTGGGTGAGACCGGCACCGTGGCAGCTCTCGCACTGGACATCGTGATAGCGTCCGTTGGGCGCCGAGTTGAATCCCGAGGCCTCGGTGGCCGTGTTCCCGAGCTCGCTCACGGTGTGGCAGCCCTCACAGAAGTCCTGGGCGTGCCCGGAGTCCTGGAGGCCGTCCCAGGCGTCGGCGTGGGCGGTCACCTCCCAGTCGGCCTGGGTCCCCACGTGGCACTGTCCACAGGTCGTGAGCTTCTCCTCCGCCTCGAAGTAGCCGATGAAGCCCATCGCCTCCTCATCGGGCGGAATGAAGAGTTCCCGGGGCACCTCCCGGTCCCGGAAGACGACCTCGGTGTCGGTGCACGCGACGAGGGTCCCGGCGAGAACGAGGCCTACCGTGCCGAAAGCGAGGATCCGCTGGATCGATTTCATGGAAGCTCTTGGTGTGGGGGTCCGTAGACGCCGCTCTTCGTGTCGGCCGGCTGAGCGCGAGAGATGGCAAGGATCGAGCTCGTCTGGACAGATTGTCCGGTCGTCGGGACGCATCGTCTCAACCTCTCCCGTTCCGTGCCCCGCGCGGGCTCGGCCTCCAGGCTGGATCCCGGACCTCGTGGGGCCCGGTCTCCATGCCGGTCCGTGCCCCGCGCAGTGTATTCGCACCATTATTCACGTGCAAGAACGGGGCCGCCGTGAGCCCCCGTGGGGCGGGGAAGAAGGGAGGGGAGCTAGTGGTCGTCGATGTGTCCCTGCTCGCGGTACTTCTTCAGCTTCCGGTAGAGCGTCCGGCGGTTGATTCCCAGGATCTCGGCCGCATTGCCCTGATGCCAGCGCAGACGATCCAGGGTGCGGACGATGTGCTCCCTCTCGAGACGCTCCAGGTCCCATTCCTCCTCTGCCGCCCGCTCCGCCAGCTCCTGGGCCGGCGGCAGCTCGTGGAGCGAAGCCGGATCGAAGGGGATCGTCGAGCCTCCGCCGTGGAGGATCACCGAGCGCTCCACGAAGTTCTCCAGCTCCCGGACGTTGCCCGGCCAGTCGTAGGCCTGCATGCGAGAGAGGGTCCGGGCGGGGAGCTCCGGAGCGTCCACCCCGTTCTCCTCGGCGAACTTCACACGGAAGTGATGGGCGAGGAGGGGGATGTCCTCCTTTCGCTCCCGCAGGGGGGGCACCCGGATCGGGAAGACGTTGAGCCGATAGTAGAGATCCTCACGGAACTCCCCCTCGCGCACCAGCTCCTCGAGGTCGCGGTTCGTGGCCACGAGGAGACGGAAGTCGACGGGAATCGGGGATCCGCCCCCGACCCGCTGGATCTTCCTCTCCTGGATCACCCGGAGCAGCTTCACCTGAATCGCCGGGGTGACCGTGGAGATCTCGTCGAGGAAAAGGGTGCCGCCCGAGGCCTCCTCGAAGAGACCCCGCCGGCTCTGGACCGCCCCGGTGAACGCCCCTTTGACGTGGCCGAAGAGCTCCGATTCCAGGAGCGATTCGGGAAGGGCGGAGCAGTTCACGGGCACAAAGGCCTTCTTCGACCGGTCCGAGAGATCGTGGATCGCCCGGGCCACGAGCTCCTTCCCGGTTCCGGTCCCTCCATGGATCAGGACCGTGGCCCGGGTCGGGGCGACCCGCTCGACCAGGTCGAGGACCCGCTCCATCGCCGAGCTCTTCCCCACGATCTGGGTCTTGGCCGTCCCGGAGGCCTTTCGCCGGAGCCGGGCCACCTCTCTCCTCAGCTCGAGCTGCTCGACCGCCCGGCGGATCGCGACGAGGAGCTCGTCTTCCTTGAACGGCTTTCGGAGGTAGTCGAAGGCGCCGAGCTTCATCGCCTTCACCGCCGAGTCGACCGAGCCGAACGCCGTCATCATGATGAACTGGGCGTCGGCCTGGAAGTTCGGGGCGGCCCCCAGGAGGGTGAGCCCGTCGGGGCCAGGGAGGTTGATGTCCAGGAGGACGACGTCGAAGACCTCCCGGTCCATCGCCTTGAGGGCGCCGTAGCCGTCCTCGGCGGTCTGCACCGCGTACCCCTCGTCCTCCAGAAGGCTGCGAACCAGCTCCCGGATGTTCCCCTCGTCCTCCACCACGAGGACGCGGGCCGCCNNGGGCGCTGAGAGTCGGCCGGGCTCTCCTCCCTCTCGGCGGTATCCCTCTCCGTAACGCTGCTCACGGGGATGCGACTCCTCGCTGGCCTGGAAGTTCGATCGCTTCGGGGAGATCATCCACGAGACAATATGTCCCATTTCCCGCCGTCTGGCCACGTCGGCCTTCTCCCTCCAAGGCGTCCGGGCGGCGCCCACGCCCCCCGGAGCGCCCCTCCCGCGGTCCCCCCTGCATCCTTCCCAGCGGGGCGCAAGAATCGGACCGGGTGCCGAGGACCGGCAGACGTCCGATGCCGGGCTGTGGGCAGGCGCCCAGAAGCCCGACGCCCCTCCCGGAGCACGGGGCACGGTGAAGCCCCCGCCCACCGACCCGCCACCGGCACGTCCCCTGCATCGTTGACCTTCGCCGAAGGGGCCTCCAGGACCGCAGGAGGAGCTAGAGATGACGACCGAGAGCCGGCGCACCTGGACCGAGGGCTTCGTAGCCGGGCTCCTGGCCTTCGCCAGCGTCGCCCTCTTCTTCGCGGCGCTGAACCTGGTCCGGGGAGAGCCGCTCCTGGAGACCGTCGCCAGGCTCGGAGCACCCCTGGTGCCCGGGGAGGGCGGGGAAGACGACCGCGTGGCGGCGATCTTCGCCTACAACGGAGTTCACCTCGCGGTCTCCCTCGCCGTCGGGCTGTTCGCCGCGTGGCTGATCCACGAAGCCGAGCTCCACCGGAACCTGTGGTACGTCTTCTTCTCCGTCTTCATCGCCGCGGGATTCTACAGCATCGTCATCATGGGGGTCGTGGGTGCGGAGCTCCTCTCCGCCGTCGGCTGGAGCGACGTGGTGGGGGCGAACGCCCTGTGGGCGGGAACGATCCTGGTCTACCTCCTTCGGCGACACCGGGATCTGGGAGCCCGGCTGAAGGGAGCCGACCCCGAGGCGTGAGGCCCGGGGTCACGCCGCCAGCCACCCGGGGCGGAAGAGGAGCAGGCCGCCCAGCGCCACCACCAGCCCGCCGCTCAGGAGCTTCAGCCAGCGGGCCGGGCCCCCTTCGAGCCTGGCCCGGCTGAGGGTCACGACCGCGACGGTCAGCACCAGGGCGTCGTCCAGCATGTAGAAGAGGCCGTAGAGGCCCAGGTACCCGTAGTACTGCCACCCCGGGAGCCCGCGGAGGGTGAGGATCTGTGTGTAGAGCGCGGGGACCCCGGCGGTGCAGAGGCGCTCCACGGCGTTGACCAGGATCGCGAGGGTGCTGACGGCGATCAGGGCCGCCGGCGGGTTCTCCGCCGTGACGACGGAGCGGACGCGGGCGTAGATCCCCAGCTTCGCCCTCTCGGGGATCCCCAGGGACGGCCCCCCGCCCCAGGGCGAAGAAGTCCTTGACGTTCAGGGCACCCAGCCCGATCCCCGCGAGCCCCAGCACCACCTGGATCCCCCGGGAGACCCCGAAGACCAGGTACACGTTCAGCCAGGCCGCCATGAAGGCGAAGTACACGAGCCCGCTCACGAGGACGAAGGTTCCGCCGATCGCCGCCATCCGCCTCCGGCTGCGCACGTTCACGAGCAGCGAGAGGACGAAGAGCAGCACCCACATGGCGCAGGGGTTGAATCCGTCCAGGAGTCCGAGCACGACGGTGAAGAGCGGCAGGCCCAGGTTTCGGACCCGGACGGGCCCGATCAGGGGAACGCGGACCCGGGGTGTGTCAGTGGCCGAGGAGAGGATCGCCTCCAGCGCCCTTCCCGTGGTCTCCGGTGAGGCGAAGCCGACGACCAGCCGCTGCCGGAGATAGAAGGTGGGCACCGTGACGCCCCCGAGGTCGGCGCTGTCGGCGAGGCTGCGGAGGCGCCCCAGCGCACGGGCGTCTGGGGTCATGTCCCGGACCTCGATCCTCAGATCGGGCCGGCGTCGGCCGAGCTCCTCGAGCCAGGCCTCCGCCTCGGCGCACCGGGGACACCCCTCGGCCACGAAGACTTCCAGGTCGGGAGGGGCGGCCTCCTGTGCGCACATGCCCGGAGGCGCCACCAGCGGCACCAGTAGGAAGCTGACGAGTAGCCCCGCCCGGTGCCTCCGGCCCTCGCTCATGCCGCCCGTCCGGTCGGAGGAAGCCTCATCCTCCTGCCCGGCACCTGCTGGACCATGATCGCTCCAAGGCTCGCGCTCTCGGGCGTCGACCCGGCTCGGCGGGCTGCAGGGAGCATGCCGGCTCAAGATCGGATATCCCCGGGGCGGCCGACACCGCGCCGGCACGGCTCGTGCGTGACCCGACAGCCACCCGGACACTCTCGGTGAGGAGCGCGGAGCAGCGCCATGTACGAGCAGATCGTGGTTCCCCTGGACGGATCGGAGTTCGCGGAGCACGCCCTGCCTCCGGCCCTGGAGATCGCGCGCCGGGCCGGCGGCCGGGTCCGCCTCATGACGGTGTGCGACACGGGGTCGGCCGTGCCCGAGGTGGTGGAGTCGGCGCCCTCCCCCGCGGCCGGTGCGGAGGAATACCTCGCCGGCCTCCTGGAGCGGATCGCCGCGGGAGGCCAGGTGGAGGTGGAGGCGGAGGTCCTGAGCGGCCCCGTGGTCGAGTCGATCCGTGAGGAGGTCCGCCGGACCGTGGCCAGCCTCGTGGTCCTCTCCACCCACGGCCGCGGACCCCTGAGCCGGATCTGGATGGGGAGCGTGGCGGACCGGCTGGTCCGTCGAGCGCCGTGTCCCCTCCTCCTGGTCCGGCCCTCCGGAGAGGGGGAGGCTCCCGACCCCTGGGCCGGCTTCTCCGTGGACCGGATCCTCGTTCCCCTGGACGGCTCCCGCGTGGGCGAGGCCGTGCTGGAACGGGCCGTCGAGCTCGGGGGGCTCTTCGACGCGGACTTCACGCTCCTCACCGTGGTCTGGCTGCCCGAGTACGTGGGGACGCCCTATCTCCCACACGTGGAGTGGGTGGACCGCAAGCGGGTCCTCGAGCGCATGGCCGGACGAGCCCGGGAGAACCTGGACGAGGTGGCCGGGCGGATGCGGGACCGGGACCTTCGGGTGGAGGTCGCCGTCGCCGAGGACGCCCACCCCGCGGACGCGATCCTTCGGTTCGCCCAGGCCGAGGAGGCCGATCTGGTGGCCATGGGGACCCACGGCCGCGGCGGCGTGGCCCGGACGGTGCTGGGGAGCGTGGCCGACAAGGTGGTTCGATCCTCGTCGACCCCTCTGCTCCTGATGCGTGCGCCGGAAGAGAGCTGAAAGGAAGGTATTCCAGGATGACCGACCGAGCGGCGGGGAATGCCACCACGCTGGACGGGGACCGCCCGCCGGGGAAGCGGCGTCCCCGCCCCGGCGCCGGGCCCCCGGGGCTTCGCCTCAAGGAGCTCATCTCCCGGAAGGTGGTGACGGTCTCGCCCGAGGCCTCGCTCCGGGAGCTGGCGGAGATCCTCGAAAGCGAGGAGATCAGCGGCGTCCCCGTGCTCGCGGGAACCCGAGTGGTGGGCGTGGTGTCGGCCACCGATCTCCTTCGCTTCGAGAGCGAGGGTTCCGCGGAGCCGGCAGGACTGGACGAGGCGCGGGAGAGGGCCGGGCTGGAGGGACACACGGTCTCCGAGGTGATGACCCGGACCCCCTTCACCCTCACCCCCGACTCCGAAGTCCACGAGGCGGCGGAGTACATGGTGCGGGCGGGGGTCCACCGTCTCCTCGTGACCCGGAACCTCGAGCTCGTGGGAATCGTCACGGCCACCGACATCCTCCGGGCGGTGGCCGAGCGCCGCCTCTGAGGAGCCCGGCCGGGCCCCGTCGTCGGTCTCCACCCCGCCCGGGTCGGAGGAAGCTCATCGGACAGTTTGTCCGATAAGTGGTCCAAGCGCCCAGCGACCGGGGTCACGACCACCGACGGCCTCCCCGGATCCCCGGTAGCCCGGGGAGCGGGTCGAAGCCCGCCCTGGCACGCGGATTGCCCCCATTCGGGGTCGGAGCAGTCCATCTCCCCGGCTCACGAACTCCCAAGGACATGGTACCATGATCCGCCGAGTCCTCGTCCCACTGGACGGCTCCCCCCTGGCCGAAGCGAGCCTCCCCTACGCCCGAGCGGTGGCCCGCTCATTCCGGGCCCGGCTCCTCCTGCTCCGCGTCATCGTGCCCGGCGCCGGACGCAGGGAAGAGACGAGCCACCTGGCCTGGCGGAGCGCCCGCGCCGAAGCCGAGTCCTATCTGGAGGAGGTGGCCCGGGACGTCCGGGAGGAGGGCGTCCGGGTGGAATGTCGGGTCTCGTCCGGGAGCCCGTCCGAGGAGATCCTCGAGACGGCGCGCACCTGGAACGCGGAGATGATCGTGCTCTCGAGCCACGGGCGGGGCGAATCGGTCTCCTTCGGGCTGGGAGGCACCGCCCACAAGGTCACCTCGGCCGCCTCCGCCTCGGTGCTCCTCGTCCGGATCCCCCCCGGTTCCACCGAGCCCGCCGAGTTCCGGGGCGTGGAGCGAATCCTCGTCCCCGTCGACGGCTCACCCAGGGCGGAATGGGCNNGTCGTCCCTGGCCCGGGCCAACGAAGCCGAGCTGCTCCTGGTCCACGTCGTCCTGCAGCCGGAGCTCATCAGCACTGCTCCCGACGCCGACGAGTCCACGGTGGAAGCGATCGTCGAGGAGAACCGACAGGAGGCGGAGAGACAGCTCACCGCCCTCAAGCATCAGGTGGAGTCGCCGGAGGTCCGGGTTCGAACGATCGTGTCCGTGGCTCCGAACGCGGCCAGGGCGATCGAGGAGATCGCGGCCCGGGAGAGGACCTCCCTCGTCGTCTGCGCCGCCCACGGCCGCTCGGCTCACGCCGCCTGGACCTACGGGACGGTGTCCGGCAGCCTCCTGAGCCACGGCGATACCCCGATCCTGGTCTTCCAGGACTTTCCCGACCGGGACGACGGTGACGCTCCCTTTCGGGGCAGCTCCGTGAGGGCGTCCAGGCCCCGGGCGACGTGGTCCGCCTGAGCGACCAGACGGGCCGCCACAGCCTGGAGCGTCTCGGCCGGGCCCTGGCCCGTCGCCACGAGCTCGAGCCCCGTCCCCCCCGTCTCGCCGGCCGCCTCGGTCGGAGACGCCTGCGGGTGCTGGAAAGCGTCCACGAGAAGCTCCTGGAGAGGGCCCTGACCGGGTCCTCAGCCGAGATCCTCCCCGCGCCGGCCGAATGGCTCCTGGACAACCAGCATCTGATCCTGGAGGCCCTGGAGCAGGTGCGGGAGGATCTCCCCGCGCGCTTCTACGGCGAGCTGCCCCGCCTCGCTGGACGGGGGAGCCGGGACGAGCCCCGGGTCTTCGTCCTGGCCCGGGTAGCGGTTCAGGAGGGAGGTGGCGCCGTCGACCCGAGCCGTGCTCGGCTCCTCCTTGAGGGCTATCAGACCGTCGCGCCCCTGACTATGGGCGAGCTGTGGGCGTTCCCCGCCATGCTCCGCGTCGCGGTCCTCGAGGACCTGGCGGTCTCCGGCGCCTCGCTGGTGGGCTACCCCTTCCGGGAGCGCACCGAGCTCCATCCGCCCCTCCGGGAGTTCCGGGAGATCCCCCCCGAAGACCGCATCCCCGCCGGAATCGGGAGCCTCCGGACGATCGACGCCGAGGAGTGGCTCGACTTCTTCGAGGAGACGAGCCTGGTGGAGAGGGCGCTCCGACAGAGGGACCCGTCGGGCGTGTACGCCCGCATGGATCCCGAGACCCGGGACCGCTATCGGAAGGCGGTCGAGCGCCTCTCCCGGCGGAGCGAGAGGAGGGAGGAGGAAGTGGCGAGGGCGGCGTGTCGGGTCGCCGCCGAGGCCGACGGGGACGCACGGGAAGGCCACGTCGGGCACCACCTGATCGGCCCGGGCAAGGGGGATTTCGAGGCGCGGATCGGAGCGCGGCCACCCTTCCTCACCCGGGTCGCGAGAGGGCTGTCCCGGGCGTCGATCCCCCTCTACCTGATCTCCCTGGGAGCCCTCACGGCGGTGGTGCTGGCGGGCATCCTCTACCCGGCCGTCCGGACCGGGGGAAGCCCGGGGGCCCTTCTCGGCGCCGGGCTCGTCGCCCTGGTCCCGGCGATCACGGTGGCGGTGGCCGTCGTCAACCGGGTCGTCACCGGCCTCCTTCCTCCCGGGGTCCTCCCGAAGATGGAATACGGCGCCTCGATTCCACCCGAGCGGGGAGCCGTGGTCGCGGTCCCGGCCCTCCTGACGCGCCGGGGAGACGCACGGGCCCTGGCTCGGCAGCTCGAGCTCAACTACCTGGGCAACGTCGATCCGAGCCTTCGCTTCGTCCTCCTCACCGACTTCGCCGACGCGGAGGAGGCCCGCCTCCCGGAGGATCGGGCCCTCCTCGAGGAGGCCCGGGAGGAGGTGCGCCGCCTGAACGCCATCCACGGAGCGCCCGGGCACGAGCCCTTTCTCCTCCTCCACCGTCCCCGCACCTGGAACCCCCGACAGGGATGCTGGATGGGCAGGGAGCGCAAGCGGGGCAAGCTCTCCGAGCTGAACCGCCTCGTCCTGGGCGAAGGGCCGACGGAATTGTCGGCCGAGGTGGGAGAGGATTCGGACCTCCGTGGCGCCCGGTACGTCCTCACCCTGGACGCCGACACCTTCCTCCCCCAGGGAGCCGCCGCGCGCCTGATCGGGACCCTCGATCATCCCCTCAACCGGCCCGAGCTCGACGAGACGGGACGGCTCGTCTCCGGGTACACGGTGCTCCAGCCCCGAATCGAGACCTTCTCGCCCCGAGGACCGGCCACGTGGTTCGGGCGGGTCTACGGCGCAGACGCCGGCCTGGATCTGTACTCACGGGCCGTCTCCGACGTCTACCAGGACCTATTCGGGACCGGGATCTTCGCAGGGAAGGGGGTCTACCACGTGGAGGCGTTCTCCGGGACCCTCCGGGCCCGGGTCCCCGACGACGCCCTGCTCAGCCACGATCTCTTCGAGGGGCTGCAGGGTCGGGCCGGCCTGGTCACCGACGTCAGCGTCCTGGAGGAGTTCCCGGACCAGCCCCTGGCGTACATGAGGAGACTCCACCGGTGGGTGCGGGGAGACTGGCAGCTCCTTCCCTGGCTCCTGCCGAGGGTCCCCGCCGAGGGAGGCGGCACGATCCCGAACCCGCTCTCCCTCCTGGGCCTCTGGCAGATCGCCGACAACCTGCGCAGGAGCCTGCTCTCCCCCTCGCTTCTCGTCCTTCTCCTCTCCGGGTGGCTGCTCCTCCCGGGTGCGTGGTGGTGGTGGACGGCCCTGGCCGGCCTCGTTCTCGCCGCCCCCCTCCTCCTGGGGAACAGCGTGCTCTTCCGGGCCCGGACGGGCGTCTCCCCGCGCTGGGCGATTCTCCGCGGCCGGGGCGAGCTTCCCGGATCGGCGTCCCTTCGCTGGCTGCTGGGGCTCGTCTTCCTGCCCTACGAAGCCCTGATGACGCTGGACGCCGTGGCCCGGACGCTGTGGCGCCTGGGTGTGAGCCGGCGAAACCTCCTCGAGTGGACCAGCCAGGCGATCACCGCCCGGTCGCTCCGGGAGGCTGGATGGGGCTCCCACTGGCGCCAGATGGGCCCGTCGGTCGTCCTCTCGGCAGCGTCCGCCGTCCTGGTCGGACTCCTGCGGCCCGAAGTCCTGCCGTGGCTCGTCCCCCTCCTGTCGGCGTGGATCGGCGCGCCGGCCATCGCCCGATGGACGGCACGGGTCCCGGCGCCCCCCCGGGAGTCCCTGGACCCCGACCAGCGCCGCAGCCTGCGGCTCCTGGCTCGCCGCACCTGGGGCTGGTTCGAGCGCTTCCTGGGGCCCGAGAATCACTGGCTCCCCCCGGACCACTATCAGGAGGAGCCCCGGGGCGAGGCCGCCCACAGGACGTCGCCCACGAATCTGGGCCTCGCGGTGGCCTCGGTCCTGGGCGCCTACGATCTCGGCTATCTGCATCCGACCGAGCTGGCCGCCACCCTCCTGGACGTCTTCGAGGGCATGAGCCGCCTGGAGCGCTACCGGGGCCATTTCCTGAACTGGTACGCGACCCGGGGACCGACCCCCCTTCATCCCCGGTACGTCTCCACCGTGGACAGCGGCAACCTGGCGGGATCCCTCGTGACCCTCGCTCAGGGACTCCGGCGGATGGGCGAGGAGCGCCTTCCCCGGCACGCGGAGGCAGAGGGCCTCGCCGACACCCTCGACGTGGTGGTGGAGACCCTGAAGCGTCTCGAGGCCCTCGTCGGACCCGGACCGGAAGGCTTCCGCGAGGTCCTGGAAAAACGGGTGGAAGAGCTCCGTCGTGGCGCCCCGGGGAGGGAGGGGCCGATCGCCTACCCCGGCGAATCCACCGGGGAGCTGCTCCGGGAGATCGAGGAGCCGCTGGCCGCCGCCCTGGAGCCCCCCCGGAGCGCCGAGGGCCGCCGAACCCTGGCCGATCTCCGCTGGTGGTACGGATGCGCCCTCCAGCAGGCCGAGGGGGGAACCGGGGAGTACCGGACCCTGCTCTCCTGGTCCGAGCTCCTGGAGAATCCCCCGTCGGCCCTCCTGGAGAGCCAGGGAGGCGCCGAGCTCCACGGCGCCCTGAGAGGCGCCCTCGGCCGCCGCCCGCCGCTGCGGGAGCTGCCCGTGGCTTGCGCCGCCGGGCGGGCGATCCTGGAGGACCGGGCCCGGGACGACGGGTCGACGGGGGAGACGGAGGAGGTTCGCGAATGGGCCCGGGAGCTGGACGAGCGCCTGGAGGCGGCCCGGGCCCGGGCCGGCGATCTCCTCGAGGCGCTGACGGAGCTGGCCGATCGGGCGGAGGCGTGGGTGGACGAGATGGATTTCGGCTTCCTCTACGACGAGTCCCGGAGCCTCTTCCACATCGGCTTCAATGTGGACGCCGGGCAGCCGGACCGGAGCTATTACGATCTCCTGGCGTCCGAGGCCCGGATCGCGAGCCTCGTTTCGGTGGCGAAGGGGGACGTTCCCCAGGACCACTGGCTCCACCTGGGCCGGCCCTTCGGACGGACCGACGGGAGCGGGGTCCTCCTATCCTGGGCGGGCACGGCGTTCGAGTACCTTATGCCCTGTCTCTTCCTCCGCATGCCCCGGGGCTCCCTGATCGCCACGACGATCCGCGCCGCCGTGGACGGCCACCGCAGCTTCGCGGAGGAGCTCTCCATCCCCTGGGGGATCTCGGAGTCGGCGTTCCACGAGCTCGACGTCCACGGCACCTACCAGTACCGGGCCTTCGGGGTGCCGGATCTCGCGATCCGCCGCGATCCCCGGGACCGGGTCGTCGTGGCCCCCTACGCCTCGGTCCTGGCCCTTTCCGTCCGCCCCCGGGCCGTAGCCCGCAACGTGCGTCGCCTGGAGGAGCTGGGGATGTCCGGGAATTACGGGCTCTACGAGTCCGTGGACTTCGGGCGCCGGCAGGGGCGCAGGGTGGGCACGCCACGCATCGTGCGCTCGTTCATGGCCCACCACCAGGGGATGATCCTGGTCTCCCTGGCCAACCACCTCTCGGCCGAGATCATGGTGCGCCGATTCCACGCCGATCCTCGGATCCAGGCGGTGGAGTTCCTCCTCCACGAGCGTGCCCCCGCCCGGGTCCGCCTGGAGCCCCGGCGCCCGGAGCCCGTGGCGCCGCCCGAGAGACCACGGCTGGCACCACGGATCGAGCCCTGGTCCGTCCCCGTGGACACCCCGGTCCCCGAAGCGCAAGTGCTCTCCAACGGAGCCCTCAGCGCCCTGGTCACCGCAACCGGCGGAGGCGGGCTGCGCTGGAAGGGGAGGGCCGTGACCCGATGGTCTCCGGATCCCGCCCGGGACCGGTCGGGGATCTGGATCTACATCCGGGACGAGGGCTCCGGGACCGCGTGGTCCGCGTCGGGCGCCCCCGGACCGTCGGCACGGGACGAGGCGGGCGTCTCCTTCAGCCCCCACGAGGCCGCCTACCACGTCACCCGGCACGGGATCTCCAGCCAGCTCCTGGTTACCGTCGCCCCCGGATCCGACGTGGAGATCCGTCGACTGGTCCTGGTGAACGAAGGCGACGACCGCCGCACGATCCGGCTCGCGAGCTACGGGGAGCCGAGCCTGGCGGATCCGGTGGAGGACCGCCGTCACCCGGCCTTTCAGAAGCTCTTCGTCGAGGCCGAGTACCTCCCCGACGAGGAGGTCCTCCTCTACAGGCGGCGGACCGGCGACCCGGACGAGACGGTCGTCTTCCTCGGCCACGCAATCGTTGGGCCCGGGGGTTGGGAGGGCCGCACGGCCTGGGAGACGGACCGGCTCCGCTTCGTCGGTCGCCCCGGATCCCACGCCACCCCCGCCGGCCTGGAGAGCCGACAGGACGGAGGAGGGGTGGAGGGGGCTCCCCTCGATCCCTGCTTCTCCCTCTCCCGGACGATCGACCTGCCTCCGGGGGCCCGGAGGGAGCTCGTCTTCCTCACCGGCGTGGCCGAAACCCGGAGGAAGGTCCTCGCCGACCTCGATCTCTACCGATCGGTGCGCAGAGCGGAGTGGGCCGCCGAGCAGGCCCGGAGCCGGGCCCAGGGTCAGCTCCAGCTCCTGGGCCTGGGGCCGGACCGGGCCCGGATCCTGCAGCAGCTCTTCTCCCTGGTGGTCCATCCCTTCCACCCGGGCCGCCGGGAGGCCGGCGTCGGCCCCGAGAGAGCCGACAAGGCGTATCGACGGGACGTTCTCTGGTCCCTGGGGATCTCCGGCGACCATCCCCTCCTCCTCGTGACCGTGACGCACGACGAGGAGACGGGCCTCGCCGCTCTCCTGGTCCGGAGCCACGCCCTCTGGAAGCAGAAGGGCGTGGAGATCGACCTGGCCATGGTGGACGCCAGCGGAGACGGCTACGCCCGCCCCCTCCTGGAATGGCTGAGGAGCGCGGCGACCCGTCACGGGGAGGAGCAGCGTCTCGGGGTCCCCGGTGGGATCCACTACGTGGACGGAGCCCGCCTGGCCCCGCCCCAGCGGAGGGCGCTGGAGGCCGCAGCCGCGGTTCACCTCCGGGCCGACGCGGGGTCCCTGGAGGCCCAGCTCGAGAGCCTGCGCGCCCCCCGGGACCGCCTCCCGCCCTTCGTTCCGGTCCCCTCCGGGACGCCGGAGACCGAGCCCGGCCCCCCGGTGGAGCGGCGCGACGACCTCCTCTTCGACAACGGACTGGGGGGGTTCACCCCCGACGGCCGCGAGTACGTCATCCACCTTTCCCCCGGGACCTCGACCCCCGCCCCGTGGATCAACGTCATCGCGACTCCGGAGTGCGGCTTCACGGTCTCGGAGCGGGGCGCGGGGTTCACCTGGGCGGGAAACAGCGGCGAGCGCCGGCTGACACCGTGGACGAACGATCCCGTCCTCGACCGCCCCGGCGAGGCCGTCTATCTCCGGGACGAGGAGAGCGGGGAGTTCTGGACGCCGACCCCGGCCCCCCGGGGGGCGTCCACGCCCCACGAGATCGTCCACGGGGCCGGCTACACCCGCTTCCGCTCCCGGAGCCACGGGCTCGAACAGGACCTCCTCCTCTTCGCCTCGCCCCGGGAGGCGACGAAGGTCGTCGAGATCCGGGTGCGCAACCTCCATGGACGGCCACGGCGAATCACCGTCACCTCCTTCGCCGAATGGCTGCTGGGAAGCGAGCGCACGATCTCGGCCCCCCACTTGCGCACCGCCTTCGACACCGGCTCGGGGGTCCTCACGGCCCGAAACCGGTGGGCCGATCCGTCGGGTCCGGAAACCGGCTTCCTTGCGTCGAACCTCCCGCCCCACGGCTGGACCTGCGACCGTCGGGAGTTCCTGGGGGAGGGAGGCGCGAAGAACCCGGCCGCCCTCCACAGGATCGGCCTGGACGGCGCCGCCGGAGCGGGCCTCGACCCCTGCGCCGCCCTCCAGGTCCACCTCGACCTGGGGCCCGGGGAGGAGCGGGCGGTGCGCTTCTTCCTCGGCGCCGCCCCCGACCGGTCCGCGGCGGCCGCCACGGTGCGGGAGCTCCGCCGCGACGGGGCGGTGGAGGCCCGGCTCGCCGAGGCGCGCGCCCGGTGGGACGAGCTCCTCGGGGCGACCGGCGTGGAGACGCCGGAGCCCTCTCTCGACCTCCTCCTGAACCGGTGGGCCCTCTACCAGGCGGTCTCCTGCCGCCTCTGGGGACGGTCCGCCCTCTATCAGTCCAGCGGAGCGGTCGGCTTCCGGGACCAGCTCCAGGACGTCCTGGCCCTCCTGGGCCCGGCTCCGGCCCTGACCCGGGAGCAGATCCTCGAGGCCGCCCGGCACCAGTTCCCCCAGGGCGACGTGCTCCACTGGTGGCACCCGCCGTCCAACGCGGGCGTGCGGACCCGATGCTCCGACGACCTCCTCTGGCTGCCCTACGCGGCGGCGGAGTATGTGGAGGCCACCGGGGACACCGGGATCCTGGACGAGGAGGTACCCTTTCTCGAGGGACCCGAGCTCGAGAAGGGCGAGCGGGAGCGCTACGACCGGTGGGCGACCGGGAGCGAGCGGGCGAGCCTCTACGATCACTGCGTCCGGGCTCTCCGCAGGGGCATGACCTCCGGACCCCACGGCCTGCCCCTCATGGGGACGGGGGACTGGAACGACGGGATGGACCGGGTGGGCGAGAAAGGGCGGGGCGAGAGCGTGTGGCTGGGATGGTTCGTTCACGCCACGGCGGAGGGCTTCGCCGCCGTGGCCCGGCGAAAGGGACGGGAGGAGGACGCCCGCTTTCTCCTGGAGGCCGCGGCCGAGCTCCGGGAGCGGATCGAGACGTTCGCCTGGGACGGGCGATGGTATCTCCGGGCCACCTACGACGACGGATCGCCCCTGGGCAGCGCCCAGAATCGGGAAGCCCGGATCGACTCGATCGCCCAGAGCTGGGCGGTTCTCTCGGGAGCCGCAGGGGAAGGGCGGGCGGAAGCCGCCATGGAGGCGGCGGAGGAGCTCCTGATCCGGGAGGAGGATCGCCTGGCCTGCCTCCTTGGGCCCCCTTTCGACCGGGGAGAGCAGTGGCCCGGATACATCCGGGCCTATCCGCCCGGCGTGCGTGAGAACGGAGGGCAGTACAACCACGCCGCCGCCTGGCTTGCCCTGGCCTACGCGCGGCTGGGGAGGGGAGGGGACGCGGCCCGGGTGCTGGGCTACGTGAACCCGGTGACGCGGACCGACGATCCACGGAGCGTGGAGAGGTACCGGGTCGAGCCCTACGCGGTGGCCGGCGACGTCTCGACCCGCCCACCCCACGTCGGGAGGGGGGGCTGGACCTGGTACACCGGATCGGCGGGGTGGCTCTTCCGGGTGGGGACGGAAGGGATCCTGGGACTTCGGCCCGCCGAAGGGGGGATCCGGATCGTCCCCTGCATCCCGGAGGACTGGCCCGGGTACGAGGCCACGCTGCGGTGGGGCCCCGGCGAGCTCCGGATCCGGGTGGAGAATCCCGATCGGGTCGAGGGAGGGGTCTGCTCGGTGGTGGTCGACGGAGAGACGTGGGACGAGCCGGTGATCCCCTGGCCGGGAGAGGGGAGGATTCGAGAGGTGTGCGCCCGGATCTCGGCGGACGGGCCGGGGATCCGGAAGACCGCCCGTTCCAGAGAGGCCGGAGACGGAGACCGAAGATGACCGAAGACCGAGGAAGGGGAACGTACGCCCTCTGGCTGGCGGACGTCTCCATGGACGACGTGGCCCGGGTGGGGGGGAAGAACGCCTCCCTGGGGGAGATGATCCGCTCGCTCCGGGATCTGGGTGTGCCCGTCCCCGACGGCTTCGCCACCACGGCCCGGGCCTACCGCGACTTCCTCCGGGCCAACGACCTGGAAGCGCCGATCCGGGATCACCTGCACCGCTACCACCGGGACGAGGCGACCCTGTCCGGGACCGGAAGCGCGATCCGCGACCTCATTCGCGGCGGCCGCCTTCCCGAGGAGCTGGCGGAGACGATCCGGTCCTTCTACCGGGAGCTGGGGGATCGGGCCGGGCGCCCCTCGCCCGACGTGGCGGTCCGGTCCAGCGCGACCGCCGAGGACCTTCCCGAGGCCAGCTTCGCGGGCCAGCAGGAGAGCTTCCTCAACGTCTCGAGCGAGGATGCGGTCCTGGAGGCGTGCCGGAACTGCTTCGCCTCCCTCTATACGGACCGGGCGATCACCTACCGGGAGGAGCGGGGCTTCGAGCACGAAGAGGTAGCCCTCTCGGTCGGCGTCCAGGTCATGGTCCGGGCCGGGAGCGCCGGAGCGGGGGTTCTCTTCACCCTGGACCCGGACACGGGCTTTCCCCGGGTCGTGGTGATCAACGCCGCGTGGGGCCTGGGTGAGAGCGTGGTGAAGGGGACGGTGGATCCCGACCAGTACGTGGTCTTCAAACCGGTGCTGGACCGGGACGGGGTGGCCCCGATCCTGGAGAAGCGGAGCGGAGCGAAGGAGACCAAGGTCGTCGCCCGAGGAGAAGGCGAGGGGGGAACCGAGGAGGTGGAGACCGGCGAGGACGAGCGCCGCCGTCTCGTCCTCGACGACGAGGAAATCGTCCGCCTGGCACGGTGGGGCCGGGTCATCGAGGAGCACTACGGGCGTCCCATGGACGTGGAGTGGGCCAAGGACGGCGACACCGGCGAGCTCTGCATCGTGCAGGCCCGCCCCGAGACCGTGCAGTCCCGGGAGGGCTCGGCCACCCTGGCGACCTACACGCTGGAGGGCGAGGGAACGGTCCTGGTCACGGGGACCGCGGTGGGGAGCTCGGTGGCCACCGGGCCCGTCCGCCGGATCGCCCGCCCCGACGAGGGGGACCGCTTCCGGGAGGGCGAGATCCTGGTCACCGAGCGCACCGACCCGGATTGGGGGCCCCTCCTGGGACGGGCGGCCGGGGTGATCACCGATCACGGGGGTCGGACCAGCCACGCGGCGATCGTGAGCCGCGAGCTGGGGATCCCCGCGGTGGTGGGCACGGGCGACGGAACCCGGGTGCTGGAGGACGGCGCCCCCGTCACCCTCTCCTGCGCCGGGGGCGACGAGGGGCGGATCTACGAGGGCGAGGTCCCGTTTCGCCGCGAGGAGATCGACCTGGCGGATCTGCCCGAGGTGCGGACGCGGATCATGATGAACGCGGGCAATCCGCAGGCGTCGTTCCGGTGGTGGCGCCTTCCCGCCCGGGGGATCGGCCTCGCCCGGATCGAGTTCATCATCGGCGACCACATCGGCGTCCACCCCATGGCCCTCCTCCGCCCCGACGAAGTGGACGACGAGGTGGCCAGAAAGCGGATCGCCGAGCTCGTGGCCGACGCCGCCAGCCCCGAGGAGTACTTCGTGGACCGCCTTGCCCGGGGGATCGGGCGGCTGGCCGCGGCGTGCTGGCCCGAGCCCGCCGTCGTCCGCACCAGCGACTTCAAGACGAACGAGTACGCGGCCCTCCTCGGCGGGACGGCGTTCGAGCCGGCGGAGGAGAACCCCATGCTGGGCCTCCGGGGGGCGGCCCGCTACGACAGCGACCGCTACCGGGACGCCTTCCGGATGGAGTGCCGGGCCCTGCGCCGGGCCCGGCGGGGGATGGGCCTCGACAACATCATCCCCATGATCCCCTTCTGCCGGACCGTGGGCGAGGCCGACCGGGTCCTGGAGCTCATGGCCGAGGAGGGGCTCGTCCGGGGCGAGGACGGCCTGGAGGTCTACGTCATGTGCGAGATTCCCTCCAACGTGATCCTCGCCGACGCCTTCGCCGAGCGCTTCGACGGCTTCTCGATCGGCACGAACGACCTGACCCAGCTCGTCCTGGGCGTGGACCGGGACTCGGCCGAGCTCGCCGAGCTCTTCGACGAGCGGGACGAGGCCGTGAAGCGGGCCGTGGCCCACGTGATCGAACGGGCCCACTCCGCCGGCGTGCCGGTGGGCATCTGCGGCCAGGCGCCCAGCGATCATCCCGACTTCGCCGCCTTCCTGGTGGCCCGAGGGATCGATTCGATCTCCCTGAACCCGGACAGCGTCGTGGAAGTCCTGCAGGTCGTCGCCGAGTCGGAAGGCGCGGAGGAGCGCGCGGGTGTCCTCGCCCACGGCTGAAGCCACCGCGCCCCCGGAGAGGCCGACGGGAACCCGTCCGTGGCACGCCCTTCCCGGGGAGGAGGCGCTCGAGCGCCTCAACGCGACGTCCGAGGGGCTCACCGCCGACGAGGCCGAGCGGCGCCTGCGTGAGCACGGCCCGAACGCCCTCATGGTGCGGGAGCCGGTGCCGGCGTGGAAGATCCTCGTCGACCAGGTCCGGAGCCTGGTGGTGGGCCTGCTGGCGGTGGTGGCGGTCCTGGCCCTCTCCCTGGGAGACCATCTGGAGGCCGGAGCGATCGGGATCGTCCTCCTCCTCAACGTGGCGATCGGGTTCTTCACCGAGTGGAGGGCCCGGCGCGCCATGGAGAGCCTGGCCCGGCTCCAGGTCCAGGAGGGGGTGGCGGTCCGGGACGGCGAGGAGGCGCGGATCGACGCTCGCCGGCTGGTCCCCGGCGACGTGATCGTCCTCCAGGAGGGCGACGCCGTCCCCGCCGACGCCCGCCTCCTCTCCTCCAGCGAGCTGACCGTGAACGAGGCGCCGCTCACCGGCGAGTCCTTGCCGGTGCGGAAGCAGTCCGATCCCACGGAAGGCGAGGACGTAGCGCTGGCGGACCGGGAGTCCATGGTCTACAAGGGAACGATGGCGGTGGGGGGCTCGGGCCGGGCTGTGGTCACCGCCACCGGCCTCCACACCGAGATCGGCCGGGTGAGCGAGCTGGTCCAGGAGATCGCGGATCAGCCGGCGCCGATCGAGCTGCGCCTCGACATCCTGGGCCGGCGCCTGATCTGGGTCACGCTGGGCCTGGTGGCGATCGTGGCCCTCATGGGGATCCTCCGGGGACACGAGATCTGGCTCACGATCGAGACCGCCGTCGCCCTGGGGATCGCGGCGGTGCCCGAGGGGCTCCCCGTGGTCGCCACCGTGACCCTGGCCGCGGGGATGCGGAGGATGGCCCGGCGGAACGCCCTGATCCGCCGTCTCCCGGCCGTGGAGGCCCTGGGCTCGGCCACGGTGGTGTGCGCGGACAAGACCGGGACCCTGACCACGGGCCGGATGGCCCTGACCCGTCTCCACCTGGCCGGGACGGACGTGGAGGTGACGGGCGCCGGCCTCGAGCCCGTCGGCGAGTTTCGGGTGGAGGGACGGAGCGTCGAGCCGGCCGAGATCCCCGGCCTCGAGCGAGCGCTACGGAACGCGGTCCTGGCGAGCCGGGCCGGGCTCCGCCGGGAGGAGGGCAAATGGGAGGGAACCGGGGATCCCATCGAGGTGGCGCTCCTGGTGGGGGCCCGCAAGGCGGGGCTCGATCCGGACCGCCTCCGGAAGGAGGATCCGCCGGTGGGGGAGCTCCCCTTCTCCAGCCACAGGAAGCTCCTCGCGAGCTTTCACGAAGGGGACGACGGCCGGGTCGTCCACGTGAAGGGTGCGCCCGAGCGCATCCTCGCGCTCAGCGACTCGGTCCTGGGGGCAGAGGGCCCCTCGCCCCTGAGCGACGAAGAGCGGGAGGCGCTCCAGGAGCGGAACCGGGCGATGGCGGCCTCGGGCCTCCGGGTCCTGGCCCTGGCCCGCCGGGAGCTCCCGCCGGACGCCCCGGCCTCCGACGAGGCGGTGGAGGGTTTGACCTTCGTGGGCCTGGTGGGCGTGTCCGACCCGCCCGCGCCCGGCGTGGCCGAGACGATCGCCACCCTCCGGAAGGCGGGCGTGCGCACGGTGATGATCACCGGCGACCAGGCCCCCACGGCCCGGGCGGTGGCGGAGGCGCTGGGGATCCAGGAGCCCGGGGCTCCGATCGTGGAGGGTCGGGAGCTCTCCCGGATGGACCGGGAGAGCCTGATCGAGAGGCTCCGGGCCACGTCGATCTTCTGTCGCGTGCCCCCGGAGGAAAAGGTCCGGATCGTGGAGGGGCTGCAGGCCCGGGACGAGCTGGTGGCGATGCTGGGGGACGGGGTGAACGACGCGCCCGCCCTGAAGCGGGCGGAGATCGGCGTGGCCATGGGCGGCAGGGGGACCGACGTGGCCCGGGAGACCGCCGATCTCGTCCTCCAGGACGACCGCTTTCCCACGATCGGCACCGCGGTCGAGGAGGGGCGGGTGATCTTCGACAACATCCGGAAGTTCATCTTCTACCTCTTCTCCTGCAACGTCTCGGAGATCGGGGTCCTCTTCGTGGCGTCGGCCGTGGGGATGCCCCTCCCCCTGCTCCCCCTCCAGCTCCTCTGGCTCAACTTCATCACCGACGTCTTCCCGGCCCTGGCCCTGGCCGCAGAGCCTGCCGAGCCCGACATCATGCACCGCCCGCCCAGGGACCCGGACGCGGCGATCCTCTCCCGGGGCTTCGTCTCCCTCGTCGGGGGCTACGCCCTCGTCCTCACCGGGGCCACCCTGGGGATCTTCCTCTGGAGCCTCCGGGGGCCGGAGCCGGACGTGGATCGGGCCGTGACCCTGGCCTTCATGACCCTGGCCCTGGGCCAGCTCTTCCACGCGTTCAACGCCCGCACGGTGGGCCCCCTGATCCGGCCCGCCCGGATCTTCAGCAACCGCTGGATCTGGGCCGCCGTCGTCCTCACGGTCGCCCTCCAGCTCGCGGCGATCTACGTGCCCACCCTGCGGCGGGTCCTGGACACCGTGGTCCTGGACGGAGGGGATTGGGGCCTCGTCCTCGGGGCCTCTCTGGTGCCGCTGGTCCTGGGCCAGGCGTGGAAGCTCGCCTGGTACGGCCCTGGGGAGGCCGAGTGAACCGCGGAAGCGTGACCGCGGTCCGGGGAAGCGTCGTCGACGCCCGCTTCCCGGATCGGTTGCCCGAGCTCTATCATCTGCTCCGGGCCGGGGACGAAGGGCAGGTCGGGGTCGAGGTCCTGAGCCAGGAGAGCGACGAGGTGGTTCGGGGAATCGCCTTGAGCCCGGTGCGCGGGATCTCCCGGGGCTCGCCGGTGGTGGATACCGGGGGTCCCCTGGAGATCGGCGTGGGCCCGGAGCTCCTGGGCCGGGTGCTCAACGTCTTCGGCGAAGCGATCGACGGAAAGAGAGAGCTGGAATACCGGGAGCGGCGGTCGATCCACCGGCCGGCGATCCCCCTCATGGAGCAGGGGTCCAGCGCCCGGATCCAGGAGACCGGGATCAAGGCGATCGATCTTCTCGCCCCCCTGGAGCGGGGAGGTAAGGCCGGCCTCTTCGGAGGGGCCGGGGTGGGGAAGACGGTCCTGATCATGGAGCTCATCCACAACATGGTGGCCGGCCACGAGGGGATGAGCCTCTTCTGCGGCATCGGCGAGCGGAACCGCGAGGCGGAGGAGCTCTACCGCGAGCTCCAGGACGCCGGGGTCCTCGAGAACACCGTGCTGGTCTTCGGACAGATGGACGAGTCTCCCGGCGCCCGCTTCCGTGTCGGCCACACCGGCCTCACGGTGGCCGAGTACTTTCGGGACCGGGCTCACCAGGACGTCCTCCTCCTCGTCGACAACATCTTCCGCTTCGTCCAGGCCGGCCAGGAGGTCTCCGGCCTCATGGGTCGGCTTCCCTCGCGCCTCGGATACCAGCCCACCCTGGGCTCCGAGCTCTCGGAGCTCGAGGAGCGGATCTCCAGCACCCGGGCGGCGGCGATCACGTCGGTTCAGGCGGTCTACGTGCCGGCGGACGACTTCACCGATCCGGCGATCACCCACACCTTCACCCACCTGACCGCCACGGTGGTTCTCTCCCGGGACCGGGCGGCCCAGGGCTTCTATCCCGCGATCGATCCCCTGGAGTCGGTCTCGAAGATGCTGTCGCCCCGGGTCGTGGGGAGCCGGCACTACCGGGTGGCGCGCCAGGTGCGGGAGACCCTGGCCCACTACGAGGAGCTCAAGGACATCATCGCCATGCTGGGACAGGAGGAGCTCTCCCGGGAGGACCAGAGAGTGGTGAACCGGGCCCGGAGGCTGGAGCGCTTCCTGACCCAGCCCTTCGCGGTCACCGAGCGCTTCACGGGAACGGAGGGCCGCTTCGTCCCTCTGGAAGACACCCTGGTGGGATGCGAGCGGATCCTCACCGACACCCTGGCGGACCTTCCCGAACGGGCCTTCTACATGGTGGGCTCGATCGACGAGGTGGAGGCCCGTCGAGCCCCCGGGCCGGAGGCGGTGGCCTCCACCGGCGGGGACCGGCCGGTCGAGACCGTCTCGGGAGCAGGCCCGTGAGGCTCGTGATCCTGGCTCCGACACGGGTCGTGGTCCGGGAGGAGGTGTCGGGGGTCGTCGCCGAGGGCCACGAAGGGTCCTTCGGGATCCTCCCGCGCCACGTGGACTACGTGGCCTCGCTCGTGCCCGGGATCCTCCTCTACCGCCGGGACGAGGACGGGAACGAGCGGATCCTGGCCGTGGACCAGGGGATCCTGGTGAAGGTGGGAGCGGAGGTGCGGGTCTCGGTCCGGGACGCCGTGACCGGCGACGACCTGAAGACGCTGCGGCACACGGTGGACGAGCGCTTCCGGACGCTGGACGAGAAGGAGCGGCAGGCCCGCTCCGCCCTCGCGACCCTCGAGGCCCGCTTCATCCGCCGCTTCGTGGAGCAGATCTCCGATGCCCGGACCTGAGACGGAAGGACGGGAGCGAGAGGAGGGCGAGGAGCGTCGGGAGGAGTTCGAGCGCACCCTGGGGAAGAAGGCGGCGCGCAAGCTCCGGGCCCGGGAGGAGGGAGACCGGGGAATCTGGTTCGGGGTCGGGATGATGGGCCTGGTGGGCTGGTCGGTGGCGATCCCCACGGTCCTGGGCATCGCCGTGGGCCTCTGGCTCGACGCCCGGAGCGACGATCCCGGGGGGATCTCCTGGACCCTGACCGGGCTCGTCGTGGGGGTCTTCGTCGGCTGTCTGAACGCGTGGTTCTGGATCCAGAAGGAGCTGGAGGGGCGAGGGTGATCCACCTGATCGCGGGTCTCGTGGCGGGCTTAGTACTCGGAGCCGCATACTTCGGCGGCCTCTGGCTCACGGTGCGCCGGGTGCTGGACCGCTCCTCGCCCGGGCCTCTGGCCCTGGGGAGCTACGTCCTCCGCCTCGCCGTCCTCGGCGCCGGGCTCTGGGCCGTCCTCCGCCTCGCCGGGGTCGGGGCGCTCTTCGCCTCCCTCGTGGGCATCCTCGTCGTCCGCCATCTCATGATCCGGCGCCTGGCCCCGGGGGCGGAGGTCCCGGGCCCGGAAGGCGCCGGCTGAGGGGAGGCGCCCGTGGAGCTCACGCCCGACCAGGTCGTCTACTGGCAGTGGGGGGTCGTGAAGATCAACGCGACCCTGGTCTTCACCTGGCTCACCCTGATCGTGATGGTCGGGGGTGCCAGGCTCGTGACGCGGGGCCTGGAGACGGGCCCGGAGGTCCCCAGGGGACAGGCCCTCCTGGAGATCGTCGTGCTCCAGATCCGGGAGCAGATCGCCGAGGCCGTCCCCGGGGACGCCGAGCGCTACCTGCCCTTCGTCGGCACCCTCTTCCTCTTCATCGCCGGCTCGACGCTTCTCGGCGCCGTCCCGGGGGTCCAGGTGGTGGCGGCGTCCCTCTCCACCGCCGCGGCCCTGGCGGTCTGCGTTTTCGCCGCGGTCCCCCTCTTCGGGATCGCCCGGAAGGGGGCGCGGGCGTACTTCCGTCACTACGTCGAGCCCAGCGTCTTCATGCTCCCCTTCCACATCATCGGGGAGCTCTCCCGGACGCTGGCCCTGGCCGTGCGCCTCTTCGGAAACCTCATGAGCGGCCGCGTGATCGTGGCGATCCTCCTCTCGGTGGCCCCCTTCGTCTTCCCCGTGCTCCTGGAAGCGTTCGGGCTCCTGATCGGAGTGATCCAGGCCTACGTCTTCGCCGTCCTGGCCCTGGTCTACATCGCGTCGGGGGCCCGGACCTACGAGGGTCGGGCCGCGCAGGAGCAGGGAGATGCGGAGATCGCCGGTCCGGGGCCGGGGAAGTCCGGAGCGGCGGAAGGATGAGGCCCGGGCGCGTCGGGGAGCGCACCGCCGCCCCCGCGCCCCGCTACGTCGAAACGTGAGACGAAGGAGGAGCGATTCATGGAAACGATCGAGCTGGTGGCCGGAATCTCCATCGCCGTGGCCGGCCTCACCATCGCCGTGGGCAGCATCGCACCCGCCCTGGGCGAGGCCCGGGCGCTTGCCCAGGCCCTGGAGTCGATCGCCCAGCAGCCGGACATGGCGAACACGGTCACCCGGACCCTCTTCGTGGGGATGGCGATGGTGGAGTCCACGGCGATCTACTGCCTCGTGGTATCCCTGATCCTGATCTTCGCCAACCCGTTCTGGACCCACGTGATCCAGGTGGGAGGCTGAATCCGTGCAACTCGACTGGTTCACCGTCGGCGCCCAGGTCTTCAACTTCGTCCTCCTGGTCTGGCTCCTGAAGCGATTCCTCTACCGACCCGTCCTCGACGCGGTCGCCCGTCGGGAGGAGAAGATCCAGGAGCAGCTGGACGAGGCCCGGCGCAAGGAGGAAGAGGCCGCAGCGGCGCGCCGGGACGTCGAGGAGCGGCGGGCGGAGCTGGAGGAGCGGCGGGCCGGCATGATTCGGGAGGCCGAGGAGGAGGCCCAGGAGCGGCGCAGGGATCTGACCCGGGAGGTGCGGGAGGAGGTCCGGACGATCCGGGAGGAGTGGCACGCCTCCCTCCGACGGCAGCAGGAGACCTTCCTGGAAGAGCTCCGGCGCAGGGTGGCCGAGGAGATCTACACCGTGGTCCGGAGGATCCTCGCGGATCTGGCGGACGCGGAGCTGCAGGACCGGGTCGTCGGGGTCTTCCTCGACCGCCTCTCGGGGCTGGAAGCCGCGATGCGCGAGGAGTTCCTCGAGGCGGTCCGGTACGCGGAGGGCCGCGCCCGGGTCCGAAGCGCCTTTTCCCTGGACCAGGAGCGGCGCGGGGAGCTCCGGGAGATCGTCGACGGCTGGGCACCGTCCGAGATCGAGCTCCACTTCGAGGAGGAGCCGTCCCTGGCCCTGGGCATCGAGCTCGGGGCCGGAGACCAGAAGATCGCGTGGAGCGTGGAGAGCTATCTGGAGGCTCTGGAGGCCGAGACCGAGGGCTACCTGGAGGCGGAGGCGGGATGACCGGTGCCGGGGCGGACCCGAGGGCTCCCCGCACGGAGGCGCCCCTGGAGGAGTCCCTCGAGCGGACCCTCGACGGGATCCGGAGTGCCGTCGCCGAGCACCGTCCGGGGCTCAGGGTCCGGGAGATCGGCGTGGTGCGCTCGGTGGGAAAGGGAACCGCCCGGATCGACGGCCTGTCGAGCATTCGGTCGGATGAGGTCGTGAGCCTGCCCGGGGGCATCTCCGCCCTGGTCTTCAACCTCGATCCCGACGAGGTGGGCGTGATCCTCCTCGGAGACGAGGAGCGGGTCGAGGCCGGCGACGAGGCCCGGGGCACGGGGCGGCGCCTCCGGGTCCCGGTCGGGGACGATCTCCAGGGCCGGGTCGTGGACGCCCTCGGGCGGCCCCTGGACGGAGGAACTCCCCTCCGCTTCATGAAGGAGCGGGACGTGGAATCCGCCGCGCCCGGGATCATGAAGCGGGGCCCGGTCCAGGTTCCCCTCCAGACCGGCCTCAAGGTCGTGGACGCCCTGATCCCCGTGGGCCGGGGTCAGCGCGAGCTGATCGTCGGCGACCGCCAGACCGGAAAGACCGCGGTGGCGCTCGACACGATCGTGAACCAACGGGGTCGCGGCGTGCTCTGCGTCTATTGCGCCGTCGGGCAGCGGAGCGCCTCGGTGGCCCAGGTGCTGGAGGAGCTCGGGCGGAGCGATGCCCTCGAGTACACGACGGTGGTCGTGGCGGCGGGGGAGGATCCGCCCGGGCTCCAATTCGTCGCGCCGTACGCGGCGACGGCGATGGCGGAGCACTTCGCGGAGCAGGGAAGGGACGTCCTGGTCGTCTACGACGACCTGACCCGCCACGCCCGGGCGTACCGGGAGCTCTCCCTCCTCCTGCGGAGACCCCCGGGTCGGGAAGGATACCCCGGCGACATCTTCTACATACACGCGCGCCTCCTGGAGCGCTCCACCCGGATCCGGGAGGCCTTCGGAGGGGGCTCCCTCACCGCGCTGCCGATCGTGGAGACGCAGGCCGGAAACCTCTCCGCCTACATCCCCACCAACCTGATCTCGATCACCGACGGGCAGATCTACCTCTCGCCCGACCTCTTCCAGAAGGGGGTCCTCCCGGCCGTGGACGTGGGCAGCTCGGTGTCCCGGGTGGGCGGCGCGGCCCAGCTCCCCGCGTACCGCGCCGTGGTCCGGGATCTGAGGCTCTCCTATGCCCAATACCAGGAGCTGGAGGTGTTCTCCCGCTTCGCCACCCAGCTCGACGAGGAGACCCGCCGGACCCTGGAGCGGGGCCGCCGGGTCCGGGAGGTCCTGAAGCAGGAAGAGCGCGCCCCCCTCGACGTCGCCGAGCAGATCTCGGTGCTCCTCGCCGCCACCGAGGGCGTCTTCGATCCAGTCCCCCTGGAGCGGATGGAGGAGGCCCAGGCGCGGGTGCGGGCCCGAGTCCGGGAGTCGCTCCCCGAGCTGGCCCGACGGATTCTGGGCGGAAGAGCGCTGGAGGCAGAGGACCGCCGGGCACTGCGGGACGCGGCCGGGGCCGCCGTCGAAGGGCTCACGGAGGAGCGGTGAGCCCGTGCTGACCCTGGAGGAGCTCCGGCGCCGGGTGAGCAGCGCCGAGGACCTGCACTCGATCACCCGGGCCATGAAGGCCCTGGCGGCGGTCCGGATCCGCCAGAGCCGCGAAGCGGTGGAGTCCCTGGAGGAGTACGCCCGCACGGTCGAGCTCGCCCTACAGGTGGTTCTCTGCAGCCGGCCCCGGGGCGTGCGCCTCGCCGAGGAGGACGCCGGCTCGGGAACCGGAGCCGTCGTCTTCGGCTCCGACCTGGGGCTCGCCGGGCGCTTCAACATCCGGATCGTGGATCATACGCTGGAGCGCCTGGCCGAGCTGGATCCCGAGGGGCCCGGCCGGGTGATCCTCACCGTGGGGTCCCGGGTCTCGGCCCAGCTCGAGGCCCAGGGCCGGCCGGTCGAGCGCCGCTTCCCGGCCCCGGACACGATCGAGGCCGTGACCCCCACCGTGAACGCCCTCCTGGTGGCGATCGAGGAGGTCCGGGCGGAGCGAGGCCTGGACCGCGTGTTCCTCTTCTACAACCACTACCACTCCGGAGCCACCTACCGGCCCTCCTCGGTCCGGCTCCTCCCCGTGGACGTGGCCTGGCTCCGGAGCCTGGTGGACCTGCCCTGGCCCTCCCCCGTCCTTCCCACCTTCCGCATCCCGTGGTCCCGGCTCTTCGGAGACGCGATCCGGGAGCACCTCTTCGTCACCCTCTTCGAGGCGGCCGCCCGGTCCCAGGCGGCTGAGAACGCCAGCCGTCTCGCGTCCATGGAAGCGGCCGAGCGGAGGATCGAGGAGCGCCTCGGCGAGCTGCGGGGCCGCTTCAACCAGCAGCGGAAGCAGCGAATCACCGAAGAGCTCCTGGATCTGGTGACGGGCTTCATGGCTATGGAGGAGGTCCGCGGCCCGGAGGGCGAGCCCGGGCGCGAGGCGTAGCACGGGAGCCCGGCGCCGGAAAGCACCTCGGCGCTCCGAGCCCGTCTCCCCGGGGTGGGACGGGTTTTCGCGACGGCGCGACGCATCGTCCCGAAACGGGACCTCCTGGCCCGGGCACCGTCGAGGAAGGCCGGTCACCGGGGCGGCGGGACCGGCCCGCCTCACCCGTTTTGCCGGTAGTGATCCCTGCACTCCCGCTCCCGGCCTCGAACCACCCGCTCCCCCTGCAGCTCGCCCCGGCGCTCGGTGACGACCGTGGCCTGGTTCTCGTGGCCGTCCCGCTCGTAGTAGAGCACGACCCAGTCGTGGGTCCGGCCCAGCTCGTGGGCCCGGGCGGTGTTGGAGAAGAGGGCGGTGAAGTGCCAGGGGCCCCGCTCGGTGTGCAGGATCGGCAGCCAGGCCTCCCCGGACGGGTTGAAGCGCCGGGGCGCGATCGTTTGAAGCTCCTCCGACTCCGCCTTCTCGCGGTACTCCCGGTCCACGTCCAGGAGGACCTCGACGGAGGGTCTTTCCGGCGACGGCTCGGCCCGGTCCTCGCGCCGTCCCACCCGTCGGGCCCGGCGCCGGACCGAGCGGCTGAGCATGCTCCCCAGGCTCTCCCGGACCGCGCGGGTCCGTCGGGGCCCAAAGCCCTCGACCTCCTCGAGACGGCCGTCGTGGGCGGCGAGCTCCAGCTCCTCCAGGGTCTCGATCCCGAGCTCCCGGTGGATCCGGTGGGCCAGCTCGTCCCCGATCCCGGGCACGGTGGTGAAGAGATCCTCGGGCGCGACCTGGCCCTCGAGTCGCTCCAGCATCCCCAGGCGTCCCGTGCGCACGATCTCCCGGATCGCCGAGGCCAGGCTGGAACCGATCCCCGGGAGCTCCTGGAGGCCTTCCACGCACCCCTCCTCGAGGATCTCCCGGACCGGGCGCTGCATCTCCCGCAGGGTGCTCACCGCTCCTCGGTAGGCCCGGACCCGGAAAGGATTGGCGTCCTGGGCCTCCAGGAGATCGGCGACCCCCTCGAGGATCTCCGCCACCTCCTCGTTCGTCCTCTCGCTCACCGGAGCGCACCCCCGGGTTCGGGTCTCCGGGCCCCGTCGGGGCCCCGTCGCCCCGAATTCGTGCTCACCGAAGGGGGCGACGCGCAAGTCCTGCCGGTCTGGCACTCTCGACCGCCACCTCCCCCCACGATCCTCCCTCGAAGGGCGGTCCGCATCTTGCGTTCGATGGGGACAGGACGACCGTCGTCTCCAGCCGCCGGGGGTCCCCGTGACCGACGAGCGCAGCTCCGCGACCCGTGAACGACCGATCCCGGCCGACCGCTCGGCGGAGCGGAGGCGGATGGTCGAGCGCCAGATCGAGGCACGGGGGATCGAGGACCGGGCCGTCCTCGCCGCCATGGAAGCGGTCCCCCGGGAGGCCTTCGTGGCTCCGGAGGTGGTGGCGTTCGCCTACTACGACACGCCCCTCCCGATCGGCGAAGACCAGACGATCTCCCAGCCCTACATCGTGGCCTATATGGTGGAGGCCGCGGAGGTCGCGCCGGGTGACCGGGTCTTGGAGGTGGGCACGGGGTCCGGCTACGCCGCCGCCGTCCTGAGCCGGATCGCGGATCGGGTCTTCACGATCGAGCGCCACCCAAGCCTGGCGGAGGTGGCGCGCAGGCGCCTGGGTGAGCTCGGCTACGACAACGTCGAGGTCCGGGTGGCGGACGGGACCCTCGGCTGGCCCGAGGAGGGGCCCTTCGACGCCGTCGTCGTCTCGGCCGGGGCCCCGGACCGGGTCCCGCCGGCCCTGGAGGAGCAGCTCGCGCCGGGCGGACGGCTGGTGATCCCGCTGGGCGCGACCCGCGAGGGACAGGAGCTGGTGCGGGTCCGCCGGTCCGACGACGGAGAGACCCTGAGCCTCTCGCGGCTTGCTCCGGTCCGCTTCGTCCCCCTCGTGGGCGCGGCGGGGTGGGACCCCGCCGTCGACGAGGCCCAAGCCACCCCCGCCGGGCCCGAAGCCACGGCGGGGGGGGCCGACGAGCTCCGGCCCCCCGACCTCTCCGGGCGGATCGCCCACGCCGCCGAGACCTTCGGAGAGCCGGACACCGCCGACCTCGATCCCCTCCTGGACCGGATCGGGGGTGCCCGCCTCGTCCTCCTCGGCGAGGCGAGCCACGGCACCTCCGAGTTCTACCGCATGCGCGCCCGTATCACCCGGGAGCTCGTGGAGAAGAAGGGGTTCGACTTCGTGGCGGCCGAAGCCGACTGGCCCGACGCCGCGGATCGGCCCCGACACAAGCCGTTCCAGCGCTTTCCCCGGTGGATGTGGGCGAACACCGACGTGATGGAGTTCGTACACTGGCTCCGGGAGTTCAACGGCACGATTCGGGACGAGGAGCCGGGCCGGATGGTCGGATTCCACGGCCTCGACCTCTACTCGCTGCACACCTCGATCGAGGCGGTGCTCCGCTACCTCGACGACGTGGATCCCGAGGCCGCACGCGTGGCCCGGGAGCGCTACGGGTGCCTCTTCCCCTGGCGGGACGATCCCGCGCTCTACGGGCGGGCGGTCCTCTCCGGAAGCTATCGGGAGTGCGAGAGCGAGGTCGTGGCGATGCTGGGAGACCTCCTGGAGAGGCGCCTCGAGTACGTGCGCAGGGACGGCGCCCGCTTCGTGGACGCCCTCCACAACGCCCGGCTCGTGGCCAACGCCGAGCGGTATTACCGGACCCTCTACCGGGGCTCGGTCTCGTCGTGGAACCTGCGGGACCGGCACATGTTCGACACCCTGGGACTCCTCCTCGCCCACCACGGCCCGGAGTCCCGGGGCGTCGTCTGGGCCCACAACTCGCACCTGGGCGACGCGTCGGCCACCGCCATGGGGGACCGAGGCGAGCTCAACGTGGGCCAGCTGGCCCGGCAGGAGCTCGGACGGGGCGCCTATCTGGTCGGATTCGGGACCCATACCGGCACGGTGGCCGCCGCCTCGGACTGGGGAGGGCCGATGGAGGTCAAGCGGGTGCGGCCCTCCCATCCACGGAGCTACGAGCACCTGGCCCACGAGTCGGGCGTGGAGCGCTTCCTCCTCCACCTCCGACGGCCGTCGGATTCCCGGCTGCGGGAGCTCCTCTGCGAGCGACGCCTCGAACGCGCCATCGGCGTCATCTACCGGCCCGAGACCGAGCTCCAGAGCCACTACTTCCGGGCGTCCCTCCCGCGGCAGTTCGACGAGTGGATCTGGTTCGACGAGACCGAGGCCGTCACGCCGATCACCCGGGAGCTACGGGTCGAGCTGGAGGCCCGGGGGATGCCCGACACCTATCCCTTCGGCGTGTGATGCAGGTCCGAGCCGCCGGGCCCCGGGAGATCATGGAGGCCTTCGCCCGCGCCACCGGGCTCACCTCCGAGGGCACCCCGAGGCGCTATCTGTGGACCGACGCCTTCGCCGTCTGCAACTATCTGGGCCTTCACGCCGCCACCGGTGAGGAGCGCTACCGGGTCCTCGCCCTCGAGCTGGCGGACCAGGTCCACCGCGTCCTGGGCCGGCACCGCTCCGACGACCCCCGCGGCGGCTGGATCAGCGGTCTCTCGGACGAGGAGGGGCGGCGGCATCCCACGGCCGGCGGGCTGCGCATCGGCAAGCCCCTGCCCGAGCGCGGGCCCGACGAGGCCTTCGATCCCCGGACGGAGTGGGACCGGGACGGGCAGTACTACCACTACCTGACGAAGTGGATGCACGCGCTGAACCGCGTCTGGGAACTCACGGGGGAGGAGACGTATCACCGCTGGGCCACGGAGCTGGCCGAGGTCACGCAGCGCGGCTTCCTCGCGTCCGGTCCCGGCGGAAAGCGACTCCACTGGAAGATGAGCGTCGATCTCTCACGACCGCTGGTGCCCTCGAGCGGCCACCACGACCCCCTGGACGGGCTCCTCACCCTGGGCGCGCTGGTGGCGACCGCCCCGGCCGGATCGGCCGCCGCGGCCGGGGTCCTGGAGCGCCACCTCCGGGACCTGCGGGAGATCTGCCGGGGCCGCAGCTGGGCAACCGACGAGCCCCTGGGAGCCGGAGCCCTCCTCGTGGACGCCTACCGGTGCCGGCGCCACGGGACCGAGGAGCATCTCGAGAGCGGGTCCCTCTGCGAGACGATCGTGGACGACGCCGCGGCGAGCCTGCAGGCCGTGATCGACACCGGCGTCCTCCGCCGGCCCGCCGAGCGCCGGCTCGCCTTCCGGGAGCTCGGGCTCTCGATCGGGCTCCGGGCCGCGGAGGCGCTCCAGGGCGGGCTGGAAGCCACAGAGGGGACGGAGGGGCGCGCCCTCCGCCCCGAAGCGATCGAGCGGCTGGGGAAACATCTCTCCCTCGCCGACGCCATCGAGGACTTCTGGCTCGACCCCGGGAACCGGGAGGTCGACGGCTGGAGCGAACACCGCGACATTTCACGCGTGATGCTGGCCACCTCCCTCGCTCCGGGAGGCTATCTGGGACTCTGACGAGGAGAAGCGATGAGAACGCGAGACGAATGGGTGGAGCAGGCCAAGGCCAAGCTCGACGAGTGGAACGCCGAACTCGACCGACTGGAGGGCAAGGCCCAGTCGGCGAAGGCGGAGCGGGAGGCCCAGTACCGGCGCGTGATCGAGAGGCTCCAGGGCTACCGGGACGAAGCCCGGGAGCGGCTCGAGGAGATCCAGCGGGCCGGCGACGACGCGTGGGACGACCTCAGGGAGGGCCTGCAGAAGAGCTGGAGCGCCCTCACCGAAGGCTTCCGGGCCGCCCTGGACGAGTTCAGGAGCGGCGGAGAGCCCGAGGCGCCCCCTCCCCCACCGACCCCCGAATCGGGCCCCCCCGAAGCCCGCTCATAACACGAAGACGAGGAGCGCGGGAGCGACGAGGAGGGAGAGGAGAAACGCGAGGAAGCGGATCCGGCTCGTCGAAATCCCCTCGTCCACCGCTTGCACGATCGCCACGAAGCGGCCGTGGAAGAGGAGGGCCAGGAGGGAGACGAGGGTAGCCGCCAGGATCAGGAGGAGGACGGAGCCGGCGGAGGCCCCGCTTCCCAGTACGAGGGCCACGAGGAGCGTATCCGCCAGCGTGGCCACGTTTGCGCCCAGAATGTACGGCGTCACCTCGGCCCTGCGCAGGGCGCCCCGGTTGAAGAGGGGGACGAGGGCGCCCACCGAGAAGGAGATGCTGGCGGTCAGGAGCGTGACGCCCGCACCGGCTCCGAACGCCAGCCACGGCCGCTCGAGAGACCTCCGCTCCCGGACCCCCGCCACGTCGAGCCCGGTCAGGGCGCGATCGAAGAGGAAGACGCTGAGGAAGAGGGCGGCGATTCCCAGCGCGACGACCGGAAGGGGGCCGAGAGCTTCAACCGAGGCCTCGGCGAGGGCATGGAGAAAGCCGGGCTGTACGAATCCCAGGTCGAGCGCGCCCGCGAACCGCTCCAGCGGAGGCCCCAGGGCGGGCAGAGCGAGCCGTGCCCCCACGGTCGCTGGGATGTAGACCGCGTGGGAGATGACGAAGGTTAGGATCCCCAGCCCCAGCGCGGAGCGGAGCCGCCGCCGGGTTCGAAGAAAGTCGATCCCCCCGACGAGAATCACGAATGCCGCGGCCCCGAGGCGCGAGCCGGCTACGATCATGAGCGTCCGGGCGGGCTCCATGACGCCGGCGGCGCCCAGGGTTACCCCCAGGGCCGCGACCACGGACCCGTTGGTGAGCCCATAGGTGAGAAGCCAGCCGGCGCCCACCGCCGAGAGCCCGCCGTGGACGAACCGGTCCAGGAAGCGTCCGGCCCCGACGGACGCGGCCTCGGTGGCGCTCCCGATCAGACGGAGAGCGACCAGGAAGAGGAGAAGGGCGCACGCCGCGAGGAGGGCGGCGACCCAGCGCGGCAACGTTCGCCCCGATGCCCGCTCCGGCTCCGCGCCCACCGTTCGCTTCATCTCGGATTCCCAGGGTCCCGCATCCCGCCCCGGGATCCCGGGCGCCTCGAAGCCGTCACGGTCGGCCCTGGTCGCAGCTACGGCTGCTTCAGCAGGCCCACCTTGAGGGCGAAGCGCACGAGCTCGGAGCGGTGGTTGAGGCTCAGCTTGTCCATGATCCGGGACCGGTAGGTGTCCACGGTCTTGGGGGAGATGAAGAGCTTCTTGCCGATCTCCCGGGAGCTGAACCCCTCCGCCGTCAGCGCCAGGACCTCCTGCTCCCTCTGGCTGAGATCCCGGAGCCCGGGCTCGTCCGAAGCCTCCGAGGCCTTGTACTGTCGGAGGAGGAGGGTCGTGGCCTTGGGGGGAAGGTAGACCTGACCCCGGGACACGGTCGTGAGGGCCTCGATCAGGTCCTGGTCGGCGCTCGTCTTCGTCAGATAGCCGCTGGCCCCCGCCTCCACCACCGGCACCAGGTACTCCTCCTCGGCGTGCACGGTGAGGACCAGGACCTTCGTGTCGAGCCCCAGGGCCGCGATCCGCCGGGTGGCCTCCAGCCCCCCCGAGCCCGGCATCGAGAGGTCCATGACCACCACGTCGGGCTTGAGCTCCCGGGCCTTGTCCACCGCCTCGTCGCCCGTGGAGGCCTCGCCCACGACCTCGAAGCCCCGCTCGGTCTCCAGGAGGGCCGCGAGCCCGGCCCTGAACATGGCGTGGTCGTCGGCCAGGAGGATCCGGGTGGGCTCAGCCATGGACCGCCTTCTCCAGGATCAGAGGAATCTCCACCCGGACCCGGGTGCCCCTCCCCGGCTGGGTCTCCACCTCGAAGGTGCCGCCGACGAGGGCCGCCCGCTCGCCCATACCGATCAGTCCCAGGCCTTTCCCATCGTCTCGCTCCACCGCCCGTCGGTCGAAGCCCCGGCCGTCGTCCACGACCTCGACGCGGATGTGCCCGCCGTCGATGCCGAGCCGAACCACCACCCGCTCGGCGTCCGAGTGGCGCACGGCATTGGAGAGGGCTTCCTGGACCACCCGGTAGAGGGCGAGCTTCTCCGCCCCCCCCAGCCCGGCTTCCAGGGCGGCCGCGGCCTCCTCTTCCTCGAGGACGAGCTCGATCTCCGTCGTCTCGCGCAGGCCACGGACGTGCCCCCGGACCGCCGCCACCACCCCCACGTCCTCCAGCGCCGGGGGACGGAGACCTCGGGCGATCCGCCGGACGCTCTCGGCCGTGCGGAGGATCTCCTCCCGGAGCTCGTCCAGGAGCTCCGACCGCCGCTCCTCGTCCTCGGTGGCCTGGGCGACCCGGAGGCGGAGAAGGGCCGAGGCGAGCTGCTGGGCGGTGTCGTCGTGGAGCTCCCGGGCCAGGCGCCGGCGTTCCTCCTCCGCAGCCCGCAGGGTCCCGGTCCCGAACCGGCGGAGGCGCCGGCGCGGGCTCACGTCGCGGACCGTCGCGATGATCAGGGGAACGCCGCTCCGTTCGAAGGGGCTCAGGCTGATCTCAACGGGGAAGGTGGAGCCGTCCTTCCGCCGGCCTTGGAGCTCCATGCCGATCCCCATGGGGCGGGGATGGGGATCCTCGACGTAGCTCTCCCGGTGCTCGCGGTGGGAGCCGCGCAGCTCCTCGGGGACCACGAGCTCGACCTCTTCGCCCACGAGCTCCGGGCGGGAGAAGCCGAACATCTCCTCGGCGGCGGGATTCGCGTCCTGGATCACCCCCGCCCGGTCGGTGATCAGGATCCCGTCCGGGGCGGCCAGGAAGACCGCCCGGTACTCGAGCTCGCTCCGCTCCGGCGGGTGTGGTGACGTCTCCGGCATGTCCCGGGGAGTGATGTGGATGTTCTCGCCCCGCTCCGCGGAATCTCACGGTTTCGGGGCGCAGGGACCAAATGTAGAGGAATTCCCCACAGCATCCCACCCTGGTTCCCCACAGGAGGGCTGAGCCCCTTCCCGACAGACCCCGGACGATGCCCGGGGCATCTTTGGGTCGATGACCAAGAATGCCTTCCTCCGGGTCCCTCTCTTCTACAAGCTCACGCTGGCCAACGCCGGCGTGGTGGTCCTGGCCGCTCTCCTCAGCCAGGTCCTGGTGCTCCGGGCGGCGCCCGAGCTCGATCCCCGTTCCCTCATGGGGATCATCGGAGGCAGCGCCGCGATCGCGGTCGCCGTGGGGATCCTGGTGAACGCCGCGCTGGTCCGGGTAGCCCTCCGTCCCCTCCGCCAGCTCGAGGAGACGGCCCGAGCGGTGAGCGCGGGCCAGCTCGACGCCAGGGCGGGAACCTCACCCCTGGCGGACCGGGACCTGGAGGAGCTCATGACGTGCTTCGACCAGATGCTCGATTCGGTCCAGCGGACCCGGAGCCGGGAGCGGGGCCTGGCCTACCGGCTGGTGGAGTCGGAGGAGCGCACGCGTCGGGGAATCGCGAGGGATCTCTACGACGACACCGCCCAGCGCCTCGCCACGATCCTCCTCTACGCCCCCCGGATCCGGAGCGCCGGGAACGGCGTGGATCCGGACCGGGTCGCGGACCGCCTCCGGGACGATCTGACCGACACCCTCGAAGGCGTTCGAGCCACCGCCCGGCGCCTCCGGCCCCCGGAGCTCGACGAGCTCGGGGTGATCGCCGCCCTCCAGGCCGAGGCCCGCCTCGTCAGCCGACGCTCTGGAATCCCTGTGGTCGTGGAGCAGGAGGGCGAGCTGCCCACCCTCTCCAGACCGTCGGAGGTCACCGTATTCCGGCTCGTCCAGGAGGTGCTGAGCGAGCCGGCCACGGTCGAGGGGGAAGACGGCATCCGGGTGCTCATCGTGGGACGGGAGGGGCACCTCGAGTGCCGAATCCGCGCCGGCCGGGAGTCCCTCCTGGAAACGACCACGGGAACCGCCGGTCTGGACACGCTCAACGAGCGGGCGAGCTGGATCGGAGGCGAGGTGGCCCTGGACGACGATCCGGACGGAGGCCAATCTGTCCGCATCCGCGTTCCGGCGAACCTCGCCGACGACGACCGATTCACGTGATTCCGGCGGAGGAGAGTTGCCCATGTACCGCAAGATCCTGATCCCCCTCGACGGCTCACCCTTCGCCGAGTTCGCTCTCGGGCCGGGGCTCGCCCTGGCCCGTGCGCTGCCCGCCCAGGTCGAGCTGGTCAGCGTCCAGGACCCCGTCCCCACCTTCGCCTTCGGAGAGTGGGACACCGATCCCCAGGCGTGGCGGCGGGACTATCTCGACGAGGCGGGACAGCGGGTGGCGGGCGAGACCGGGATCGAGCCCGAGACGGCGATCCGCGTCGGTCGAGTGGAGAACGAGCTCGTCGAGGAGATCCAGGAATCGGACGCGGACCTGGTGGTGGTGGCCACCCACGGCCGGGGCCCCTTCAGCCGCTTCTGGATCGGGAGCGTGGCCGACGCCCTCGTCCGGAGGTCGCCTCGTCCCGTGCTCCTCGTCCGGCCCGAGGAGGACGAGGAGCCCGACCTCGGTCAGCGGACCCTCTTCCAGAAGATCCTCGTTCCCCTGGACGAGTCCCGGGAATCGGAGTCGGTCCTGGCCCACGTGAAGGCCCTGGCCGAGCTCGCGGAGGTGGAGGTGCTTCTCCTCCACGTGGTCCACTTTCCCACGGAGTTCGTCTCCTCGTATCCCCCGGACACGGTGAAGATGAACGAGCAGGTCGTGGAGGAGGGATATGAGCGAGCCCAGGCCTACCTGGAGAGAGTGGCGTCCGACCTGAAGGACGACGGGCTCGACGTGAGCACCCGGGTCCGGGTGGAGGTGCATCCCGCGGCGGGAATCGTGCACACCGCAGAGGAGGAGGGCGTGGACCTGGTGGCGATGGCCACCCACGGCCGGGGAGGGCTGGGGCGAACCCTCCTGGGGAGCGTCACCGACAAGGTGGTCCGCGGCGTGCACCGGCCGATTCTCACCGTGCGACCCGAGGAGGGATCGACCGAAGCGGTCGCGGGCGAGGAGGAGTCATGAAGACGGTGCGGGAGATCATGCAGGCGGAGGTCGTCACCGTGGAGCCGGAGACCTCGATGCTCGAGCTCTCCAGAATCCTCACGGAGGCGGGGATCGGGGGGGCGCCGGTCGTGGACCGTAGCGGGGCGCTCGTGGGCGTGATTTCGGGGACCGACGTCCTCCGACTCGCCTCGGGGGACGCCGAGGCGGCCGTCGACCTCTATCCGTTCGATCCGGTGAGCGCCCTCGACCCACACGCCTCCAGCTCCGGGGATCCGACGTGGTTCTACCTGGGCCCGGAGCGCCCGGGAACGGCGGCACAGGTCGCCCCCGGAGAGATCCTGGGCGGATCGCTCCTCAAGCACACCGTGGGCGACGTGATGAGCGGCGAGCGCTACGCCGTGCCCCCGGACATGTCCGTGGAAGGCCTGGCCCGATTCCTCCTCGAGAAGCGAATCCACCGGGCCCTGGTCAGCGACGGCACCGGGCTCCTCGGCATCGTCACGACCTACGACGTCCTCCGGGCCGTGGCGTCGGGGACCGGAGCGGAGACCGCGGCGTGAAGGGGTCCATCGCTCCGGGATCCATGAGAGGGAGGAGCGGGTTCCGCTAGACTGATCCCCCATGAGCGATCGGTTCCCCCTTCTGGGTTCCGGCCCCGGTGTCCGGGGTGGCCGTCCACCGGCAGGGCTTCGCCGTCCCCATGGCTGAGACGACGGCACGTCCGGAGCGGGGGCGGGCCGAGCCCCTCCCCGCGCTCCTGACCTGTGAGCACGGCGGGTACCGGGTCCCCCTCCGCTACCGGCGCCTCTTCGAGGGAAGGGAAGAGATCCTGCGCTCGCACCGGGGCTGGGATCCCGGTGCCCTGGCCCTGGCCCGCCGCCTCTCCCGGCGCCTGAGGGTCGAGATGGTCTGCTCGACCCTCTCCCGCCTGGTGGTGGAGCTGAACCGGTCGGTCCATCACCCCCGGCTCTTCTCCGAGTTCACCCGCACCCTCTCCGAGGCGGAGCGCGAACGGATCCTGGCCCGCTACTACCACCCCTATCGCGAGCGGGTCCAGGAGGCGGTGGAGGAGCGCTTGCACGGCGGCGGCCCCGCCCTCCACCTCTCGGTCCACACCTTCAGCCGGGTCGTGGAGGCCGGCGACCGGACCACGGAGATCGGCCTCCTCTACGACCCCGGCGTCGAGAAGGAGCGGGCCTTCTGCGCCCGGTGGAAGGAGCTCCTGCTGGACCGCGTCCCCGGGCTGCGGATCCGGCGCAACCATCCCAACCGGGGAACGGCGGACGGCCTCACGAGGCATCTCCGTCGACGTTTCCCGGGGAGGGGCTATCTGGGGATCGAGCTGGAGGTCCGAAACGACCTGCTCACCGGCGATGTCCGGGAGCGGGCCCGGGTGAGCCGGGCTCTGGAGGAGACTCTTCTGCGGCTGATCGGCGACGGAGGGGCGACCTGATCCCGGCCTGGAGACCGAACCACGCGACCCTCGCAGGGCGTTCGCTACTCCTCTCCTCGCTCAGAAAGTCCACATCCGCTCCGGAATCAGCTTGTGCCGGATCTCCAGGCGGAGGAGGCCCCACAGGAGCGCCGTGAGGAGCCCGGCCACCACCGCCGAAAGGGCGAGCACGGCGCCCAGGCGCCACGTCCCGCCCCGACCGAAGGGTCCCGGCAGCATCTCAGGCGCACCGGGCTCAGCGGCGCCCCCGCAAAGACGGCGACGAGGCCGGCGAGGGCCAGCCCCACCTTCCACCGGTAGGTGCACGAAAGAGATTCCCCACGGGAGGAACCCCGAGAAGGGCGGCCGTGAGCGCGGTCACGAGCCTCCATGGGGATCGCATCGTGGACCTTCCGCCGGTGCCGTGGTTCTCCACGGGGTAAGCCGAGGAGCGTGGTACGCGGTCAAGGGCCGGACTCGTGGGCGCCCTCCTCCTCGAACCCCTCCAGGCCCTCCCGCACCAGCCACGGCACCATGAGAAGGGCCGCCGCCGGGTCCGCCCACCACCACCCCAGCCAGGCGTTCAGCCCGAGACCCAGGAGGAGACAGAAGGAGAGGTAGCTGCACGCCAGGGTCTCCTTGGCCTCGGCGGCCAGGGCGCGGCTGCCGATCGCCCCGGCGGCCCTCAGCTTGCCCGCGGCCAGGAGGGGCATGAGGACGAGGGAGGCGACGGCGAGGGCGAGGCCCAGCGGACTCTCCGACGGAGGGACCCGGGCCAGGAAGCTCCAGAGGGCGTAGCCGACGACGTAGAGAGCCAGGGCGAAGAAGGTGACGCCGACGAACCGGCGCACCCGCCCTTCCGCCGAGAAGAGCCCGCCCCTCCCGGCGCCCGCGGCCTCGGAGCGGACGCGTGCGAGGACCGCCCCGGCCGCCGTCAGCTCGATCAGGCTGTCGAGGCCGAAACCCACCAGGGCCACGCTCCCGGCCCGGGCCCCGGCCCAGAGCGCAACGCCGGTCTCCACGGCGTTGTAGGCCATGGTGAGGGCGACCAGGCGAACCGCCCGCCGCAGCCATACCTCGGCCTCCGTCTCGGTCACCGGCATCGATCCGAAGATCGTCGGCCGGCCACCCACGGCCCGCTCAGCCCGCGCCCGTCGCCTCGTATCCCGCCTCTCCCACCGCGCTCACGAGGCGCTCGTGATCCGTCCTCTCGTCGGCCCGGATCTCGGCGATCCCCTCCTCGAGGGAGACCCGGACGCGGTCGACGCCCTCCACCCCGGCGAGGGCCCGCTCCACCCGGGAAGCGCAGGCATCGCAGTGCATCCCCTCGACGTTCAGCGTGATCGTTCTCGTCATCGTCATCGCTCGTTGAAGGTGTGAGCGCCACGGGACCGACCGGGATCAAAAAGTGGGCGGTCGGCTCCGTCCGGAACAGGGCGACCGGCCCGCCCCCGGCCCAGGTCGCCGGCCGCGGCCGCCCCGGTCGGGCTCGGGAACGCGTCGCCGGGGAACCCCGGCTCCCTCTCCGGTTACCCATCGGACGAAGCCGAGGGAGCGGATCGGGACTGGTGTCTCGACTGGTCTTCAAAACCAGCTGGCCCGGCTGACCCCCGGGTCGATGGGTTCGATTCCCATGCGCTCCCGCCACCTCACGGGGGCCGGGCTCCGGAAGGCACGGGGCCCGGTCCCCGCCCAGGCGCCGTGCCAGGGAGCTCCCGTGCCCCACCGTCCGCGCTTCCGCTCTCTCCTGCGGGTGAGCGTCGCCCTGGTCGCCGCGCTTCCCGCGATCGGACCGATCTCCGGCTCGGGACTCTCGGCCCAGGACCCCGCCGGATCCACCTCCCGGACCTACCGGATCCTCCCCGAGAGCCGCTTCGAGGTGCGCACGGGGACGGCGGGGCTCCTGGCGCGACTCGCCGACGTCCACGTGATCCGGGCCCGGGCGTTCCATGGCACCGTGCACTTCGATCCCGACGACCTGGCCGCCTCCCACGTCGAGGTGACCGTCCCCGTGGACTCCCTGGTCGTGGAGACTCCGGTGGATTCCGAGGACCGCGCCGAGATCCGGGAGGCGATGCTCACGGAGGTGCTCCGTGCCCAAGAGCATCCGGCGGTGCGCTTCCGCTCCACGGCCGTGGAGCCGGCCGGCGACAGCCTCCGGATCGCGGGAGATCTGACCCTGGCCGGATCCACTCGCTCGGTGACCCTCACCCTTGCCTACCGGTCGGCGGTGGGACGCCTCTGGGCCTGGGGGAGCTTCACGGTGCGCCAGACGGAGTTCGGGATCGAGCCGTACCGCACCGCCCTGGGCACGGTGAAGGTGGCCGACCCCGTGCGGTTCTACCTGGAGGCGGTGGCGGAGCGGATCGAGGAGGGCCCGGCAGGGAGCGCCGGGGCGGGTCTCAGCAGGGCCCCACGATCAGCCCGTCCACGAGCGTCGCCGGGAGGGTGAGACCTCCGTCGGGCCCGGGGAGCAGGAGGGGCTCTCCGGCGCGGAGTCGCGCCCGCAGGAGACGGGACGCGTCGTCGGGATCCTCGGCGCCGATTCGGTCCAGGTCCACCCGCTGACGCAGGCCGATCCCGCTCCGGCTTCGCACCCGCACCAGAGCGCACCGCGTCCCGGAGAGGGACGATCGGGCGACCCGGGCATCGTCTCCCCGGAGGGCACGGCCCACGTCCCGGGCTTCCCGTGACGGACCGGCCGGGGCGTCCGGCCGGGCCGCCTCTCCGGCCGCGGGCTCCCCCTCGCGAAGGGCCCGCTCCGCGGCGACCTCGGCCCGCTCGGCGGCGGCCCGCGCCGCTTCGGCCCGAGCGCGCTCCGCTTCGGCCCGGGCCCGCTCCGCCTCGGCCCGGGCCCGCTCGGCCAGGACGGCGCCGGCGATCACCGATCTGCGCCCGAGGATCGTGGGCTCCACGAGAAGGAACGGGGACACGGCGCCCGGCCGACCCCGCAAGCGTCGCCGCGCCGCTCCCTCCTCGCGCTCCACGGGAGCCAGGAGCCGGGAGCCGCCGAACGCCCCCGGGACGTGGGTGCGGCCGAAGTTCCCCGGAACGTGATTCCTGCCGAAGTCGTCGGGGACGCGCCTTCGGCCCGACGAGCTCCCGAACGCCGCGGAGAGCGCTCCCGAGATCCCCCGGGACCCCAGATCGCCGCCACTGAAGAAGCTGCGGGAGACGCCCGACGCCGTGGCCTGGGCCGCGGCCGGCTCGGCCGGCAGGCTAACCAGCGCCACCGCCAGGGCCGCGGCGGGCAGAACGGGGAACGGGGAGCAGATGCGGATATTCATGGACGAACAGGTCCTACCCCGGAGCCCCCCCCCGGTTCGGATCCCTCCCGGGTCGGTCTCCGGTTCCCGTTGCTCCGGGGACCCGGAGTCGTTTATCCTTGCCCGCGTCGCCGCCCCCGCCGGGGCGGCGCCTCCCGTCCGGGATCCTTCCTCCGCGAGAGCGCCGTGTCCACGCCCATCCTCGTGATCCTGAATCCCGCTTCATGCAGCGGCCGGGCCCGCCGGATGGCTCGGGGCGTCGAGAGGATTCTCCGGGATCGGGGACGGGAGTTCCGACTCCAGCTCACCGAGGCTCCGGCCCACGCCGTCGAGCTGGCGCGGGGGGCCGTGGAGGAAGGCGTGGAGACCGTCGTCGCTGTGGGCGGAGACGGGACGGTCCACGAGGTCGCCAACGGCCTCCTGGCGGCGTCGGGCTCGTCCCCGGGACCCGAGCCCGGCGCGCTGCCCGCCCTCGCGATCGTCCCCGTCGGGACGGGGAACGACTTCTTCCGCATGGTCGGAGCACCCCGGGATCCGGTGGCGGCCCTCGACCTCCTGGAGACCGGGCGGCGGGCCCTCTTCGACGTGGGCACGGTCCGCTGGGCGGACGGGGAGCGTTACTTCGTGAACCTCCTGGGTCTCGGCGTGGACGTGGAGGTGATCCGGCGCCGAGAGCGGTACCGACGGCTGCCGGGGCTCGCCCAGTACCTCATGGCCCTGGCCGACGCGATCCTCCGCTTCCAGCCGGTCCGGCTTCGGATCCGCCTCGACAGCGGCGAGGTGATCGAGGATCGGACCCACCTCTGCGCCATGACCCTGGGTCCTTCGGCCGGCGGCGGGTTTCTCCTGAATCCCGGGGCCACCCCGGACGACGGGGCCCTCGACCTCTGCTTCGTGGAGGCTCTGACCCACCTCCAGGTGCTTCGCTACGTGCCACGCGTGATCCGAGGGACCCACCAGGACCTGGCCGTGGTGCGCCTCCGCCGATTCCGGGAGGCGCGCATCGACGCTCCCGACGGCCGGCCCCTGGAGTTCGAGCTCGACGGCGAGCTCGTGGACGGCCGTTCCCCGTGGATCGAGGTGGGGATCGAGGGCGCCCGCCTCCCCGTCCTGCTCCCCCCCGAGGCCTCGTGAGACCCGGGAGGGCGGTCCCGTGCCTCCTCGCCGCCGGGGTGCTCCTCGCCGGGCCCGGCCCGGGTCGGGCCCAGGCAGACCCCGCTCCGGCCGACACGACGGGCGAGGCCCCGGGCGACGCCGTGGGCGTCTCCCCCGGCGGCGCCTTCCTGCGCTCGATCCTCGTCCCGGGCTGGGGGCACGCCGCGGTGGGCTCCTATACCCGGGGCGGGTTCTACTTCCTCACCTCCGGAGGGACCTTCTGGATGATCTTCAAGACCTCCCGGTTCCTTGGAGCGGCCCGGGACCGTGTCGACGCCGTGGAGGGGCTCGTCGAGGCCGGGCTGGCGGCCCGCGGGGTCACCGACCCGGACTCGATCACCGCCACCCTGGAATCGGACAACCGGGTCGCCGCGGCCCGGGACCTGGAGGAGGTACGCTCCCAGCAGATGGAAGACTGGATCGCCTTCGGGGTCTTCTGGCTCCTCCTGAACGGAGCCGACGCCTTCGTCTCCGCCCATCTGGCGGACTTCCCGGAGCCGATCGAGGTGGAGACGTCGGGCATTCCCGGGCCCGGGGGCCGCATGGAGGTGAAGGTCTCGGTGCCCGTCGGGGGCCGGCCCTGAGTCTCACCCCTCCCAGCGCTCGACCCGGGGGGGCTCGCCCGGGGCCAGCACCCCGTAGCTGCGGTGGTAGATCCAGTCGCCGGTGTTCACGTAGAAGCGGCCCCCTTCGAGCTCGTCGACGGCGGGAATGTGGGTATGGCCGAGAACGACGCCGTCGAGGGACGTGTCGTCCTTCAACGTCCGGTGCGCCCACTCCCGCAGGGTCTCCGCCCGATCCCGCTCCCGCGCGGTCGGGCCGCCGCCCCGCTCCTCGGTCTCGCTGACCCACCGGGCCGCCGCGGCCCCCAGGTCGGGGTGGAGCCAGCGGAACGCCCACCGCGTGAGACGCCCCCGCAGGACGAGGCGCAGGAGGCGGTAGCCGAAGTCTCCCGGATCGAGCCCGTCACCGTGGGCGAGGAGGACACGGCGGCCCGCCAGGTCGAGCTTCACCGGTTCGCGGTGGAAGGACACCCCGATCTCGTCGGTGAGGAAGCTCCCGCCCCACCAGTCGTGGTTCCCTCCCATGAGGTCGACCGGCGTCCCGGCGTCGACGATCCGGGCCAGGGCCCCCAGGACCCGGGCGTGGCCCCGGGGCACCACGGAGCCGTATTCGAACCAGAAGTCGAAGACGTCGCCGTTGAGGACGAGGCGGCCGGCCCGCTCTCCGGCGTGCTCGAGCCACCGGAGGAAGGCGGCCTCGTTCTCGGGAGGGATCGCTCCGAGGTGGACGTCGCTGGCCAGGTAGACGGTCTCGCCGGACACGGCCGGGGAAGGTAGGTCGGCACGCCCGCTCCGTCTACAACGAAGACCCGATTGTCCTTACATTTCGCCCCGTGTCCATCTTCGAGCCCAGCCGGCCGCACCGGATCCGGGGCGCTCCGCTCCGCCCGTCCGGGGGAGGTCGTCGTCGCCCCGACCCCGGATGGTCCCGGTGGGTGGGCGCCCTGGCACCCGTCGTCATGGGGGCCGTCGCGGCCTGCGCGTCGGGTGCGCCCCCACCCGCGGAGCTGGATGCGGGCGTGGAGCCGAGGGACGTGGCGATCGCCACCGAGCGCGCCACCCGGATCGACGGGCCGTACCAGCTCGTCTTCGGATGGCGGCTCAATGATTCCGGAAGGCGGGTGGGCGGACGGGGAGTGGCCCGGCTCGCTCCCCCGTACCGGGCTAGGCTCGATCTCTTCACGGAGAACGGAGAGACCGCCGCGGTCGCGGCCCTCGTCGCCGGAGAGGTTCGGCTCGGCCGGGGGATGGAGGAGGAGCTCGTTCCCCCCCCGCCCCTTCTCTGGGCTTCCCTCGGCGTGCTCCACGCCGGGCGGGACGCGAGCCTCCTGGGCGCCGGCGCCGCCGACGGTCCGGGGATCCTTCTGCGTTACGGCCTCGGGGACGGCGGGGAGCTGCGCTTCCGGGTCGCGGACCGCGCGGTGCGGGGGGCGGAGGTGATCCGGGGGGGACACGTGGTCGAGCGGGTGCGCGTGGAGGGGGGAGCTGGGCTCGACCGCTTCCCCCGGAAAGCGAACTACCGGGACCTCGCGGCGTTCCGAGAGCTCACCGTCACGCTGGAGTCGGTGCAACGTGTGCCGTCCCATCCCGAGGAGATCTGGCATCCGGGCCGCTAGCGCAGGCGCGTTCGTGCTCCTGTCCGTCGCCGTCGTGGGCTGCAACTACAGCTTCCGCGCCGGAGCCGGATTCCCCGACTACATCCGCACGATCGCGGTCCTCCCCTTCGACAACGAGACGAACCGCTTCGAGCTGACCGACGAGATCCACAGGGAGATGCTCCAGAGCCTTCCCCGGGCCCTGGGCATCCAGCCAGCGGGAGAGAACGTGGCCGATGCCGTGGTGCGCGGAACGATCCGCACCTACCAGGTGAGCACCCCCAGCTTCAGGCCCTCCGCCGGGGGTGACCGGGCCGACGTCCTCCAGCGCGAGGTCCGGGTCGGGCTCGAGGTCCAGATCGTGGATCTCGAGCGAGGCGTCATCCTTTGGGAGGACCGGGGGCTCTCGGCCAGAGGGCAGTACCTGGAAGCCAGCGAGACCGAGGACGTGGCCCGGGCAGAGGCGGTGGAGCTGCTGGTTCAGGCGATTGTGGACGGAGCGCAGTCCAATTGGTAGTTTCCCCCCGCTCCGGTTCTGAGGGGTCCCGCCGAGGAAGCCGCCGGAGCTCCCCTGACAGAGAAGACGGATTCGCATCGGAGGAGGTCTGGTGGCACTGACGGTCGGCCTCGCCACGGCACTTCTGGGCCTGTGGCTCGTCCTGTCCGGACACTACACAGCGCTCCTGATCACCTTCGGCGTAGCCTCGGTCGCCCTGGTCACGTTCATGTCCGTCCGCATGGAGATCGTGGATCGGGAGAGCGTCCCCTTCCACATCGTCGTGGGGCTCGTGACCTACGTGCCCTGGCTCGTCTGGGAGATCTTCCTCTCCAACGTCGCGGTGGCCCGGGTCATCCTCTCGCCCCGTCTTCGGGTGAGCCCCACCCTCGTCCACTACCGGGCCAGCCAGGAGTCCGACCTCGGCCGGGTGATCTTCGCGAACTCGATCACCCTGACGCCCGGCACGGTCACCACCGGCGTCGAGGGCGACGACTTCCAGATCCACGCCCTCATGTGGAGCTCGGTGGACGGCGTGGAGGAGGGGGAGATGGACCACCGGGTCTGCCGGGTGGAGGGCTCGGTGTGATGTTCGTCGTGGCGGGGCTCGCGATCCTGGTCACCATGACCCTCGCCATGATCCGGGCCCTCCTGGGTCCCACGGTCTACGACCGGATCCTGGCCCTCAACGTCTTCGGGACCAAGACCGTGCTCCTGATCGCCGTGCTCGGCTTTCTCACGGGGCGGCCGGACTTCCTGGACCTCGCCCTGGTCTACGCCCTGATCAACTTCATCGGGGTGATCGCCATGCTGAAGTTCTTCGCCCTCGGCGATCTCGGAGCCGCCGGCGCGCCGGCGGCCCCGGGAGGGGAGGCGGGCGAGCCCGGCGAGAGGCGTTGATGGAGCTGGTCGTCGACGCCCTCTCCTGGATCCTCATCGGCGGGGGCTCCTTCTTCGCGGTGACCGGCGGGATCGGGGTCCTCCGTCTCCCCGACGTCTTCAGCCGTCTCCACGGCTCCGGGATGACCGACACCATGGGAGCCGGCCTGATCCTGGGGGGGCTCATGCTCCAGTCGGGGCTCTCCCTGGTGACGGTGAAGCTCGTCCTCGTGCTGGGATTCCTCTGGCTCACGAGCCCGGTCGCGACCCACGCCCTGGCCCGGGCCGCCCTGGATCGGGGCGTGAAGCCCGTCACGGGGCCCTCCAGGAGGGACGCGTAGGATGCCGGTCCTGATCGACGTCTTCCTTCTGGCGCTCCTGGCGGCGACGGCCGTGGCGATCGTCCTCGTGCGGAACCTCTTCGCCGTCGCCATCCTGGCGGGGATCTACAGCCTGCTCTCGGCGGGCCTCTTCACCACCATGGACGCCGTGGACGTGGCGTTCACCGAGGCCGCCGTGGGCGCCGGGATCTCCACGGTGCTCCTCCTGGGCACCCTCCTCCTGGTGGGAATCGAGGAGGCCCGTCCCCGCCACACCCGGATCCTTCCCCTCGCCGTCACGGTCTTCACCGGGACCGCCCTCGTCTACGGGACCCTCGACCTGCCGCCCTTCGGCCAGGCCGACAACCCGGCCCACCACCACGTGGCGCCCCGCTACGTGCACGAGATGCCCGACGAGGTGGGAGTGCCCAACGTGGTGACCGCGGTCCTGGCGTCGTACCGGGGCTACGACACCATGGGCGAGACGACGGTCGTCTTCACCGCCGTGGTGGGCGTCCTCGTCCTCTTATCGGTGCGGCGGAAGGAGGACGACGAGGAGGATGCCGAGGAGGATGTGAGCGAAGGCGGGGAAGGGGGACCCCGGTGAGGGACAACCCGATCCTGCGGGTAATGGGCAAGATTCTGATCCCACCGATCCTCGTCTACGCCCTCTACGTCCACTTCCACGGGGACTACAGCCCGGGCGGGGGCTTCCAGGCCGGCGTGATCCTCGCCGCGGGGTTCATCCTCTACGGCCTGATCTTCGGCCTGGCGGACCTGAGGCGCGCCCTGCCTGTTGGCGTCGTACGGACCCTGGCCGCCGTGGGCGTCCTGATCTGGTGCGGCACGGGCCTCGCCTCCGTCGCGCTGGGAGGCAACTTCCTCGACTACGACCTCCTCCGCCACGACCCGGTCCACGGCCAGCACCTGGGAATCCTCCTCGTGGAGCTGGGCGTGATCACCACCGTCTTCGGGGTCATGGTCCTGATCTTCTACGCCTTCGCGGGTCGCCCGGGGGCCGAGGAATGACGGTTCTGGGCCACTACAACTACTGGATCTTCATCTTCCTGATGATGGTGGGCTTCTACACCATCATCGCCCGGGGCAACCTGGTGAAGAAGGTGGTGGGCCTCACCATCTTCCAGACCTCGGTCTTCATCTTCTACATCTCCCTGGCAAAGATCATCGGGGGAACGGCTCCGATCCTCGTCGGAGATCACGGAGCGGGGGGAGAGGCCGGAGGACACGGCGCCGGGGCGGGGGCCGGGACCCACGGAGGGGAGGCCGCGGCCCAGGCGGCCGGCGAAGCCCTCGGGAGCGCGGCCCGGGAAAGCCTGGCGGTGGGCGACGTGATCTACTCCAACCCGCTGCCCCACGTCCTCATCCTCACCGCGATCGTGGTGGGGATCGCAACGACCGCCCTGGCCCTGGCCCTCGTCGTCCGGATCCGGGAAGCCTACGGCACGGTGGAGGAGGACGAGATCCACCGGGAGGACGTGGAGATGGAGGCGGTGGGATGAGCGCCCTCGGCCTTCCGCCGACGGTCGCCGAGAACCTCCCGGCACTCCAGGTGGTCGTGCCCCTGGGCGCGGCGGCGCTCTGCGCGCTGCTCCGTGACCGCACCCTCGTCTGGAGCTGGGCCACCCTGGTGGCCTGGTCGGTGCTGGGCATCGCGATCCTCCTCCTCCGCCAGGTCCTGACGGGGGGCGAGATCAGCTACGCCATGGGCGGC
>JABAHQ010004992.1_pt1 | contig 54034 bp, 39 predicted proteins | sample 7062091 | NCBI WGS metagenome assembly JABAHQ01 (sample SAMN14534359, study PRJNA622989) | marine sediment metagenome | biome: marine biome [ENVO:00000428]; feature: marine pelagic biome [ENVO:01000023]; material: deep marine sediment [ENVO:00002113] | place: India: Gulf of Kutch | collected...
AGAATCTCCAGCCGAACCCGAGCCTCGTGACGCCCGAGGTGTTCGATCGCGGCGTCGATATGAATATCCCCGTCACCGTGGACGACGGCAATGAGGTCACCATGTGGGGGTTCACGCAAGGCGGGGGGATGATGGGGGGCGGCACGTTCCCGTCGCCTGCCATGCGGGTCACCCAGGGCCAGATCGTGCACACGCGGCTCTCGGTCGGCAATATGTGGGCGCACACTATTCACCACCACGGCATCGAGCCCGGTTGGGAGAGCGACGGCGTCGGCGACATCTCATGGGACGTGCGGGGCGCGACGTATACTTACCAGTGGCGGCCGAGCCATCCCGGCACGTATTTCTATCATTGCCACACGAACACGGTGCTGCATGCCGAGATGGGCATGTACGGCGTGTTGATCGTCGATCCGCCGGAGGGCCCGGGCACCCTGTTCTCCACCGGTCCGACGTACGATGTGGAGGCGTTCTGGGTCGTCGACGAGATCGACTCCTCGTGGCACCCGCTCGATTGGGCCGCGGGGACGTGCGGGGCGGACGTCGGGCTGAACGAGCTGAACCCTGACTACCTCGTTATCACCGGGGTCGACGGCAGCGGAGCGTCGGCCATGGATAATCCGCCCATCTCGGCCACCGTCGCGGTGGGCCAGAGACTGCTGGCCCGCTATGTGTGCGCGAGTTGTCACCCCCAGCGCATCGATTTCGGAGGGCTGACCGGCACCATATACATCTCCGACGGCCGCGTGTTGCCGACGCCCGTGGGCGTGACCGGTTTGCGGGCGCATTCCGGCGAGCGCTACGACATCATCTTCGAGCCGACCACACCGGGGGAGCACATCATCAGCACGGACGTTATCCATTGGATCAAGGGCGAGGTGCTGGGTACCGCGAAGACCAACGTCAGGGTCGTCTGAGCACCCGACGACCGAGGGCCCCGGCGGCGTCCGCAGAACGCCCTATAGCAGGGCATGCGGCGGGCCGCGCCCGCCGCGGCCGAAGGAGCGCCAAGGCAAGCGGCCTGACGCGGCGGCATCCCGCCCCGCCGGCGCCCCCAAGACCGGTCGGCGGGGCACGAGGGCACCGGTCTCCGCGACGGGGGCTCCGCGGGGCGCAGGAGCGGCGGTGCGCAAGGGTTTCTTGACCATGCGCGACGCCTCTCCTTCGGGCACGCCCGCGGCGGCCGGCTCTGCCGGTGCGCCAGGGACACGGACCAGGCGATACGGACGGCGCGCAGCGAGCCGGGCGATCGGATGGGCCCGGGGGCGGCGGAAGCGCGGCTGCGAGGCGGGCTTCGATGGGGGGTCCCAATGTCTCCGACTGAGAATGCGCGCTTCCATCTCGAGCTTCTGCGAGCCTACCTGGACAGCACGAGCGACGCCATCTTCGTGCTGTGCGACGAGATGAAATTTCTCGTCTGCAACGCCGTCGCCGAGCGCTGGTTCGGCTACAGCGAGGCGGAGCTGACGCGACACAACCAGAGGGTCCCGATCACGCACCTGCTGGCGCCCGCCGAGAGCGCACAGCGGTTTCGGAAAGGCATCGAGCGCGCCCTGCGCGGCGAGACGCCGATCGTCTTCGAATGTCCGATTCAGCTCGGCGATGCCCCGCGGCGCTGGGTCGACTTCAGCATCAACCGCGTGCGTTTCGACGGCGGGGTCATGGTCATCGTGGTCGGGCGCGACACCTCGGCCGAGCGCGCGGCACGGGAGGAGATGCAAAAGCTGTCTCACGCCGTGGAGCAGACCGCCGATATCGTGATGATCACCGACATCCACGGCATTACCGAGTACGTCAATCCGGCCTTCGAGGCCGCCACGGGCTACGCTCAGCAAGAGACGCTCGGCCGAAGGCCCGGCTTTCTGAGCTCCGGCCGGCACGATGTGGATTTCTATCGAAACCTATGGCGGACGATTCTGGCCGGCCGACCCTTCCATGGCCTGTTCGTCAACCGGAGGAAGGACGGCGGCCTGTACTACGAAGAGAAGACCATCTCCCCGATGACCAATGCCGAGGGAAAGATCACGCATTTCGTGGCCACCGGCAAGGATGTGACCCAGCGCATCGAGGACCTTCGCACCATCGACTATCTGTCCCATTACGATGCTTTGACAGGTCTGCCGAATCGGGCGCTGGCCCGCGACCGCCTCGAGCGCGCCATTGCCAACGCGCAACGCGAAGGGCAACGCGTCGCCCTTGTCCTCCTGGACCTCGATCGATTCAAGGATGTCAACGACAGTCTCGGCCATGTGGCCGGTGATGCGCTCATTCGGGAGGCGGCGGCACGCCTCAAGGCCTGTGTCAGGGACATCGACACGGTGGCGCGGATGGGCAGCGACGAGTTCGCGTTGATCCTGGAGGGGATCAGCGATGTCGTCGACATCGACGATTTGGCGGCCGGCGTGCTGTCCGCATTCACCGACCCGTTCCTTCTCGGCGACCACAACGTCGTCACGCCCGTCAGCATGGGCATCACCGTCTATCCGGACGACGGCTCGAGCAGCCGGGAGCTCTTGGTGAACGCCGAGGCCGCGATGGCCAACGCGAAGGAGTCCGGCGGCGGTGTCTATCGGTTCTTCACGGCCGACATCACCGCCCGCATCCGCAGTCGCATGACCCTCGAGCAGGAGCTCAGGCGCGCGCTGGAGAGGGAAGAGTTCGTGCTGCACTATCAGCCGATCGTCGACCTCCGCACGCGGGCCGTGGAGGCCGTGGAGGCCCTGGTGCGCTGGCACCATCCGACGCGGGGCCTAGTGGGGCCCGGGGAGTTCATACCGCTCATGGAGGAGACGGGTCTTATCAAGCCGCTCGGGGCATGCATCCTGCGCAGCGTCTGCGCGCAGGGCCGCGCATGGCAAAGCCGGTATCTTCGCACGCCGCGCATATCGATCAACGTATCGGCGTCGCAATTCGCGGACCCGGGGTTCGTGGACACAGTGCTCGGCAATCTCGGAGCCTGCTGTCTGGACAATGGCATTATCGAGTTCGAGATCACGGAATCGGTGTTCATGCACAACCTCGACACGATCCACGAGACGCTGGAGGCGCTGGCGGGCTTGGGCGTGAGCCTCGCGTTGGATGATTTCGGCACCGGCTACTCCGCGTTGAGCTACCTGACCCGCTTCCGGATCGACACGCTCAAGATCGACCGCTCTTTCGTGCGGGATCTGAGCGCGGACAGCGACCATGCCGCCATCGTGACCGCGGTGATCGCTATGGCGCGCTCGCTGAGGCTCAACGTGGTCGCCGAGGGCGTGGAGGCGCAGGAGGAGCTCGATTTCCTCCGCGACCGCGGCTGCCAGCTTGCGCAAGGCGAGCTGATCGCCGCGCCCCAGCCGGTGGTGATGCTCGATCGCTTGCTGGAGCGGGGAGTGCCGGAGCTGCTCGAGCCGTTGGTCCCCAGGGAAGGAGCGGAATAGCCTCCCGAGACACGAGCCGGTCGCCGCGCCCGATGCTTCGGGCGTGCTGCCTGGAGCTTCTCATCACGCCCCAGTGGCGTTATCGCCGCGCCCGCCTCAAAAGGCGTGATGCGCCCACCTCGTCCGCGCCTAGCCTATAAGGCGGGCTGCGCCCGCCGGCCGCCCATCGCGAGTGTTTTTCGCAGACAGACGGCGGCCGCAGGCCGCCCTTTTCGCAGCGTTCTATCTGCGCCACCGAATGCCTCGGCGACCGGCCGGCACGGTGACGCCGGCCGGATTGCCCTACCGCACATCTCAGGTTTAGGTCAAGGTGCGGCAGCCCGTTTTGTGACGAGGTTCACTCAAGGGATAGGCGCGCGCCGCCGCTATGCCGGACAAGCAACGGGCCTGCCCGTCGAGGGTAAGCCCGCGCGCGTTACGCTGGAACATAAGTGAATCGGACAAGGGAACGGAAGGAGCCATGTCATGATTGATCCCCCGCGTTTTCGACTCTTCCCGGCGCTCGCGTTGGTCCTGATCGTGCTCAGCGGCTGCGGCGCCGGGACCAGCCCGATCGATCCGGACGACCCGAACCGAGCGCTGGTATTCGGTTACATCGACATGGAGAACGCGCCGTCCGACCTCGACTGGGTCAAGGTACGGCGTTACAAACCGATGGACGCAAACCCTTACCGCTGTGGCGTGGAGGACGGGCTGTTCTGGCATCTGGGCGTGAAGCCGGGCTCATACCAAGTCGAGGATTTCGGCGGCAACGGCGGGCTGCTGGGCGGCACCGATTACCGCTACGACTTCGCCGCCTCGGGCCGCAACCCGACCGCCGTGCGAATTCACGAGCCGGGCATATACTTTATGGGCGCCTACCGCTACGTGCACAAAGAAGGTGGTCGGTTGCTCGTCCTGTGGTCTAAGCCGGACAAGTTCACCATGGAGCAAATTGACAGCCCGTCCGAGCGCGAGCTGCTCGAGCGGCTTCTGGAGCGAATAGAGTCCGACAGCGATCTCAATAAATATCACCGACAGATCGGCTGGATCAAACAGCGTCTCGATGAACTGTCCTGAGGAGGGAGCCATGCGCCTGTCACGGATTGTCCGCTGTGCGTTCATCGCCCTTGCCGCCAGCCTGGTCGTTGTGCTCGACGGCTGCGCTATTGGACCCGAGGTCCGCAAGGAAATTCAGAACGTCAACGACGTCAGTAAGAACGAGGTTATAATCGTCGGACGCATCGAGCTCGTGCCGCCGCTCGAGAAGGACGAGCTGCGGATTGAAGTCGGCGGGCCCGATGTCATGGGCTGGGAGGAAATGATACGAGACCATGCGTTTCTCGAGTTCAACGCAGTGCCGGAGCGCAAGGACGAATATGATAAAATCTGGGCAAACCCCAAGCTGCGTGAGACCTATGTCTTAAGCATCTCGAAGGATACTCCATACCTCGTCGGTGGCCGTGTTTACCTGCAGCGCTGGTTCAGGAGTACCGGAAGGGTAGTAGGGGTCGGGGGTCACGTGGAACCCGAGATTGAGATGGTTGAGAGGAAAGTGGTCTTCCCGATCCGTTACCGGCTCGACGTCAAGCCCGACGACCGCGCGATTTATATCGGGACGCTGCGCTTTCACCGGGATGAGTTCGGCTCGGTGACCAAGGTCGAGCTGCTCGACGAATACGACCAGGCCCTCCAGGGTTATCGTGCCCGGTTCGGCAACGGCCCTCATCTTCGCAAGGCCATTCCGACACCCCTCGAGGGCTGAAGATTCGGCTATGCCGTTCATAGGGCGGCCTGTGGCCGCCCTATGAATCCTGCGATGTCGCCAACATAGGGCGGGCCGTGCCCGCCGCATCCATTGGGAGAACACCGGGCGAAGGTGGACGGTGCCCGCAGGGCGCCTTAGGTCCCTATCGCTGTCGAGCGATTGCCGGCAGGGCGGCACACGCCTATGGTTAAAGGTGAGCCCAGCGTGGTGGGCGCGCCGGCGCGAGTATCCCGGCCCCGCCAAAGGAGCACCCCATGCCACTGCGACACTTCCTCTCCGTTCTTGCGGCCGGGATCACGACGGCGCTTTTTGCGGGTCCCCTCGCCGCTGGGGATCCTGGGTCGGCCTGGTTAGACCGCCCTCACCGGACGCCTTCGACGAAGGAGCTCCAGATTCGCTCACGGCGAAGCGCCGACGAGGCGGAGCTGGAGCACGAGCAGCATCGGCGCCAGCGGGAAGATGCCGAGCAAGCGGCCGAGAGCGACGATCGTTCCCGCGAGGCGCAGGAAGCACGCGAAGAAGCGTACCGGATATGGCTCGAGCACCGGGCACGGCAGGGGCAGGCCATACGCTCGATCAATAGATAAGGGCCGATCTCGTCATGGGGCGACCCGTGCGGGTCGCGGAAAGCGATTAGGGATAGGGCCCACCGCTCGCGCTGTCTTCGATGATCGGAGCGTGCACGGCCCGCTCTGCGGGCCGCAAGTCGCGCTGGGCGCACGAAAGCGCACCCACCCCCGCCGCATGGGCGAGCGTGCGGCTTTTGGTCGGGTGCCCTATATCGGAGTTATCGGTGATCAGTTGGCGGTTATCAGCAAGAAGGCGGGCGCCGGTCCCCCTCGTCTAAGCCGCGCCTTCCAGCTCTTGCTGCCCGCTGGCCACTGTCATCTGAATCTCTTTAGCCATAAGGCGGGCTGCGCCCGCAGGCCGCCCTATGAATCTTGCGACGTCACCGAATAGGACGGGCTGTGCTTGCGGCGCCTCCGCCGTGAAAAGCCTTCCGAAAAACGGTCGGCGGCCGCAGACGTAGGATGGGTCAAGCGCGGCATCAGCCGCGCGGACCCATCGCCGGCGGGGCCGGCCACCGGGCGTTGGTTCCGGCGCTGCGTGCCCTGACCCAACCTACCGCCTAAGCAGGTTTCATCGCCGCGACGGCCACAGGCCGCCCTATGCGCTCGAAGGCGGCGCCCGCCTCGAGCGGATCGCCGGGCCTGGCTGGGCATTCGGGTCTTTGCTAAGGTCGTCGATGCCATGGCCGAGGCCCTGACGCAAACCCTGCTGCGCATCGACGGGCACGGCTACAAGGCCTATAAAGACATCACGGGCCGCCACGCGTTTCCGGGCTTCGAGCTGCGCGTCGACCACGTCCAGGGCGACCCGTTCGCCCCGCCGTCGCGATTGCGCGCGACCGTGCCCTGGCGACTCGCGGCGCTGCCGGACGAGGCCTTGGCCTCCGAGGCGCGCCGCCGCGCGGCGCGCGACTATATCGCGCGTGCCTTCCGCCACGCGACCCGCGGCGAGGAGGCGGTGCGCATCGACGCCGGCGCGCAGACCGTGCTCGACCGCACCGCGGTGCTGCTTACCGACGACGGCGTGGAGCTGCGCTTCACGGTGGCGCTGCCCGCGCGGGGGCGCATCGTCCTCGGACGCGCCGCACGCGAGCTGCTGTGCGAGCGGCTGCCGGAGATCGTGCGCGCCGCCGCCCTCGCCGAGCGCCTCGACCGCGAGGCGCTGCTCGAGCATTGTGGCGTCGTGGAGGATCAGTGCGCGCTGCGCGAGACGCTGGCCGAGCACGGTCTGATCGCGTTCGTCGGCGACGGGGCGATCCTCCCGCGCCGCTCGGGCGTCGACGACCGTCCCTTGCGTGATGCCATCGCCTTCGAGGCGCCCGCGTCGCTGCGCGTGACGTTGCATGCGCCGAACGCCGGCCCGGTGAGCGGCCTGGGGATCCCGCCCGGGATCACGTTGATCGTCGGCGGCGGGTTCCACGGCAAGTCCACCCTGCTCAACGCGCTCGAGCTCGGCGTCTACGATCACGTGCCGGGGGACGGGCGCGAGCGCGTGGTGACCGATCCCGGCGCGGTCAAGATCCGCGCCGAGGACGGGCGCGCGGTGCACGGCGTCGATCTATCGCCCTACATCGGCGAGCTGCCGTACGGGAAGTCGACCCGCTCGTTCTCCACCGATCTCGCCTCGGGCTCGACCAGCCAGGCGGCCGCGCTGCAGGAGGCGCTGGAGGCGGGCGCCACGGCGCTGCTGGTCGACGAGGACACCTCGGCGACCAACTTCATGATCCGCGACGAGCGCATGCAGGCGCTGGTGGCCAAGGCGCACGAGCCGATCACGCCGTTCGTCGATCGCGTGCGGCAGCTGCGCGATGACGTCGGCGTCTCCACGCTGCTCGTGATGGGCGGCTCGGGGGATTATTTCGACTGCGCCGACGCGGTGATCCAGATGCACGACTACCGGCCGCGGGACGTCACGCGCGAGGCGCGCGAGATCGCCGAGACGCACGTGACGCGCCGGCGCGAGGAATCGCACGGGCCGTTGGCGCGCCCGCCCACGCGGCGCCTCGATCCGACGTCGGTCGATCCCACCGTCAAGCGCGACAGGAGCAAGATCCAGGCGCGCGGCCGTGACGCTCTGATCTTCGGGCGCGAGACGATCGATCTGCGCGCCGTCGAGCAGATCGTCGATCCCTCGCAGGTGCGCGCCATCGGCGTGGTGCTGGCGCGGATGGGCGAGGAGGGCGGTCCCGTGGAGGACCCGCCCGGCTGGGCGCGGGCGGCGCTGGACCCCTCGACGTGGATGGAGCTCTCGCCGCGGCCCGACGGGGACCTCGCCCGGCCGCGTCCCGCCGAGGTGATGGCGGCGTTGAGCCGCCTGCGCGGCGCCCGCCTCCGCTGACGGGCTCAGCCTGCCGCGCGGAGCAGCACCAGCTCGTAGCCGATCAGCAGCGCGTAGAGGCCGAGCACGCTCTCGAGGACCTGACGCACCCGTACGCGGCGGAACACGAGGAAACGATCGAGCACCACCAGCGCGGACAGGCACAGCGCGGTGAGAGCCATCTTCGTCCACGCGAAGTCCTGAATCCCGCGGGCGAGCAGGGAGGCCATCACCGGATTGATCTCCTTGGCCCCGTTGTCCAGCAGAGCGAGGGTGAAGATCCCGTCGAGCCCGGACGCCACCAGGATCAGCACGCAGATCACCAGCACCCGCGGCTCGTACCGGTCGACGAAGTAACCGTGGCCGTCCTCGATGCGCCGCGCGTGCCGGCGCCGGCCCCCGTGCCAATAGCGCATGGAGAGCAACGGCGGGCGTCGTCGCCGGTCGCGAGCTTGCCGGCGCTCGACGCGCGGCCGCTCATGTGCGCGGGACGTGTCCGCGTAAGTGATCGTGCTCATGTGCCTCCCCTCCCCACGAGACAGTATAGGAAGGTCTGCGGTCGAAGCACATCCCTCGGGCGCGTGCCGTTGACGGCGCACATCGAATCAAATGATTACACCGCGAAGCTGCCAACCGATATGAAGAATCGACGGGCGCGGCGGCCGCATGCGTGATCCGGGCCGGCCGCCACGCGGGGCTCGCGGCCGTGCGCCCGTGATGCACGGGGTTGAAGAGCCGGTGCCCGTCCCGCAAGTTTCGAAACGGAGACTGCCGTCGGACGCCGATCCGGCGGCCGGGCGCAGGCATCAGGTCTCTCAGGTGTCGGACGGATTGGCGAGGAGGTGATGCGCTATGGCCGAGCTCGAGCGCAGGACCGAGGACCGCATGACGCCCGGGCCTCAGGACCAGGACCTGATGGAGGCGCTCGATCGGCGGGTCGACCGGCTCTTCGGCCGCGGCGTGATGAGCCTGTGGTGGAGGGGGCCGGCGTTCGGCGAGATGCTAAGCGGCCGGCGCCCTCCGCGGGTCGACGTCCGGGAGCGGGACGACGACGTTGCGGTCCGCGCGGAGGTGCCCGGGGTCGACAAGGGCGACCTGGGCGTGGCGGTGAGCGCCGACAACGTGAGCATCCGCGGGCGCGCGCGCCATGAGGACGAGCAGGAGGGCTCGGGCTATTACCGGCGCGAGATTGGCGCTACCGAGCTCGCCAGCACGATCCCGTTGCCCGCGGAGGTCGACGGAGACAATACCAGGGCCCGCTTCCGCAACGGCATCCTCGAGCTGACCCTCCCCAGGACGAGCGCGCAGCGGCGGCGCAGGATCACTATCGAGGGTTGAGCCCCCGGCTCAGCGCGACGCGAGCCCGGCGTGTCACAAGGCGCCCCGGGCTTTTCCATCGCGCGGTGCCGTTGCGGTCAGGCGCGTTGAATCAGGCCGGCCGCGCGGTTGTAGCCTCGCGCCCGGGCGATCTCGCAGGCGGTGTCGCCTTGCGGGTTCGCGTACCCGGGATCGGCGCCGTGCTGGAGCAGCACCTGCACGACGTCGGCATACCCCATGCGCGCGGCATGGATAAGCGCGCTGTCGCCGTGCTCGTCGGGGGCGTTGGCGTCCACGCCCATCTCCAGCAGACGCTGCACCGTCCTCACGTCGCCGCGGCGCACCGCGAGCAGTAGCGTCCTGAGACCCTGGGCGGTCTTGGCCGTCTCGCCGCTCTCCGTGCCGGTCGGCAGCATCTTGAAGACGAGATTGGCGAACGACAGGGCGACCACGCCGATCAGGGCGATGATCAGGATGCCCTGGTCGACATTGAGCTCCCGGGCGACGTCCGCGGGCAGGTTCGCGCCGACGACGAGCGCCGCCACCGCGAGCACGAAGAGGAACTTCACATAGCGCACCAGCGCGATGGCGAGCAGCACCAGCAGGGCGCCCAGCACCAGTTGCCGCTCGATGCCGAATCGCTGCGCGATGCCCGCGGGGAGATTGGCGCCGATGCTCATGCACGCGACCAGCGTCAGCAGGATCCAGTCCTTCCACGACCGTCTGAGGCTCGACAGCTTGCCCATGTTCGCTTCCCCGGCTCGTCGGCATGTGAAGGCGGCGCCGCGAGGGCTCGGGCACGGCCCGCCCGCGCTCGGATACCGGGCCGCCGCGGGAGGGGGCCGCAAGGGCGCGGCGGCCGATCGTGGTGCCCGGGAGGAGTGCCGCCGCACGGGCGTAGGCGGCCGGCGCCGGGCCTGTGTAGACTATCCTTCGTTGCCGACATATGAATCGGCCGGGGCGAGGGATACTTGAGGCGCGGCCGGCCGGGCGCCGGCGGGCGGGTCCGGGCGATGGGGGCCGGGTTTCCGATTCGGGTCGAGTGCTATGCGGGCTATCGCGGCGAGGAAACGCCGCGACGCTTCCATCTCGGCACGCGCCGGGTCGAGGTCCTCGACGTCCTCGACCGCTGGCTGGCGCCCGACCACCGGTATTTCAAGGTCATGGGCGACGACGGCGACACCTATATCCTGCGCCACGACGTCGAGCACGACCGCTGGGAGCTCACCTTGTTCAACCGCGGCACGCTCTGAGTCGGCACGCGCGTGCTGAGCATCGACGGCTCTTTCGGCGAGGGCGGCGGGCAGATCCTGCGCACTGCCCTGGCGCTGTCGACCAGCCTGGGCCGCCCCTTCCGCATCACCCGGCTGCGCGCCCGCCGCGACCGGCCCGGGCTGCGGCCCCAGCACCTCGCGGCGGTGCGCGCCGCGGCCGAGGTGGCCGGGGCGCGGGTGGCGGGCGCGACCCGGGGCTCCCAGACGCTGGTGTTCACGCCCGGCCCCGTGCGCCCGGGGCCTTACCGCTTCGACGTGGGCACCGCCGGCAGCGCCACCCTGGTCGCCCAGACGGTGCTGCCCGCGTTGCTCACGGCGGCGGGGCCCTCGACGCTCACCGTGATCGGCGGCACCCACAACCCCCTGGCCCCCCCGTTCGAGCATCTGGCCGAGACCTACCTGCCGCTGCTCGAGCGCATGGGCGCGCGCGTCGAGGCCCGCTTGACGCGCCGGGGGTTCTACCCCGCCGGCGGCGGCGAGATCGTGCTGTCGGTGCGCCCGACCCCGCGGCTCGCGCCCCTGCGGCTCACCGAGCGGGGGCCGGTGCGCGCCGTGCGCGCCGAGGCGGTGCTCGAGCACCTGCCCCGCCACATCGGCGAGCGCGAGCTCGCGGTCGTCGCCCGGCGCCTGGGCCTCGAGCCCGCCGCGCTCGCGATCACCGAGGCCGGCGAGGCGGAGAGCCCGGGCAACTACCTGCTGGTGCGTGTGGTGACCGAGGCGTTGACCGAGGCGTTCGCCGGCATCGGGCGACGCGGGCTGCGCGCCGAGGCGGTGGCCGAGGGCGTGGCCGACGCCGTGGGGCGCTACCTCGCCGCCGAGGTCCCGGTCGGGCCGCACCTCGCCGACCAGCTCCTGCTTCCGCTGGCGCTCGCCGGCGGCGGGGAGTTCCTGACCGTGGCGCCGACCGGCCACACCCGGACCCAGCTCGAGGTCATACGGCATTTCCTGCCATTGACGGGCGAGATCCGGGCGCTGGCGCGGGATCGCTTCCGGATTCGGTGGCGCGCCGCGTAGCGGCGGGCGGCGCTCGTGCGTGATGCCGACTGCGTGCGATTTCTCGAGTGGGCCATGCCGCGGCTGGGTCTGCGCTGGGCCGGCTTCCGGCGCGTGCACCGCCAGGTCTGCAAGCGTATCGCGCGCCGGCTCACCGCTCTCGGGCTGACCGACCTCGCGGCCTATCGCGCGCGGCTGCGAGACCGCCCCGAGGAGTGGGAGGTGCTCGACGGGCTGTGCCGGGTGACGATCTCGCGGTTTTACCGCGACCCCGAGGTGTTCGACGCCCTGCGCCGCCGCGTGATCCCCGCGTGCGCCGCGCGCGCGGCGCCGCGCGGTGTGCTCCGGGCGTGGAGCGCGGGTTGCGGGTCCGGCGAGGAGCCCTACTCCCTGAGCTTGATCTGGTGCATGACCCCGGCGCCGGGTCGGCCGCGCCTCGCCTTCGAGGTGCGCGCCACCGACGTCGACCCGGTGCTGCTCGAGCGCGCGCGCGCTGCCTGCTATCCGCGCGCGACGCTCGACGCGCTGCCCGAGGCGTGGCGTGACGCGGCGTTCGACGCGCAGGACGACACGTGGTGCCTGCGGGCCCGTTACCGCGAAGGCGTGCGTTTCGAGCGCGAGGACGTTCGCAGCGCCTCCCCGCAGGGATTGTTCGATCTCGTGCTGTGTCGAAACCTCGCCTTCACTTATTTCACCGAGCACGTGCAACGGCGCGTGCTCGAGCGCCTGTGCGCGCACATGGTGGCCGGGGGCGCGCTCGTCATCGGTCGCGATGAGTCGTTGCCCCCGCACGCCGCGGGCCTCGAGCCGTGGGGCGCGGCGCGGGGGATCTATCGACGGACGGCGGGCGCCTGCTCGACGCCGCTGTCGGCGCCTCGCGGCTGACAGAGGTAGAGCCGCCCGGGGCTGATCCCGTGCCGGCGAACCAGGTGCTCGCGGATCGCGCGCCCGCGCGCGCTCACCAGGGCGGACGCATCCTCTCCTGCGCTCGGTGCTCCCCGCTCGCCGCGGGTCTCCCCGCACACGGCGATCGACAGGCGCGGGCGCTCGCGCAGCAGGCGCGCGATGCGCTCGAGATAGGCCTTGCCCCGCGCGTCGAGCGTGCTCGAGCCCGGGGGGAAGGACACGGGGGTGAGGCGCGCGGCGCCGCGCGCCGGCTCGCCGTCCCCGCCCTCGATGATCAGCCGCCCCTGCGGCGCGAGCGTCTCGTCGACGTAGCGGCGGGCGGCCCGCGCGAGATCCCGCCCGAGGCTGCGGTTGAGCGCCGTCGCGAGCCGATCGTCGTTCTCGCCCCCGCGCCACTCGAGCGCCCAGGTGAACGCGGCGCGGTCCTCCGGATCGCGCAGCAGGTTGAGCGTCGCCTCGAGCGGTATGACGAGCGCCTCGCGAAGCGCGCGGGCGCGCTCGGCGTCGACGATGTGCGCCTCGACGCCCCGCAGCACGAGCCGGGTGCTCGCCTCGAGGGCCCGGCTCACGAGGCGCAGCTCGAGCCGCGCCGCCAGCTGCCCGCGCTCCAGCGCGTAGCCGAGCCAGGGGGACGTGTAGGCCGTCAGCTGCGCTGCGTACAGGCGATCGAGCCGCGCATCGGCGTCGAGGCTCGGCGGGTCGGCCGCCGGACGCCAATCCCCCTCGGCCCGGAGCGTCGCGGCCGTGCCCGCCGTGCCCCGCATCCGCCAGCGCGCCGGCCGCTCGGGGCGCGTCGTGTCCAGTTGCTCGATCGTCAGGGCCTCCAGCGCCAGCGTGGTTCGATAATCGTTGCCGAGATCACTGAAACGCAGGCCGCTGTTGTCGTCCGTCACGATCGCGTCGAGGCGCACCGCGGGAAGATCACGATCGGCCCGCGCGCGCAGCCAGCGCGCGGTCTCCTCGATGCGGGGCCAGCCGCCCGAGGGCGTGCGCCAGACGAGCGCGATCGCCTCGGCGAGGGCGAGCCGCTCCGCGGACACCGTGCCCGCCTCGAGCGCGAGCCCCTCCGCGCGCGCCGAGGCGGCGGTCAGCAGCGGCTCGCCCTGCCACGGGTCGTCGCCGTCGGCGAGCACCCGCGCGAGGCGCAGACCCTCCGCATGCGCCAGGCGCGCGCGCAGCGCGCGCCCCTCGCGGGCCAGCCCTTCCACGGCGAGCCGCGCGCACCGCAGCAGCCGCAACGATCCGTCGAGCGACTCGATCTCCAGCCCGCGCAGCTCGGCGGGCGCCGCGGAGCCGAGCGTGAGGCTCCCGGCCCCGGGCGCGCGCTCGACAACGCCCCGCCAGCGGAGCTCGGCGAGCGTGAGCTGCAGGTCGCGTCCGGCGTCACGCAGCTCGGTGCCCGTCGCCGAGACCTGTCCCTCGAGGCGCAGCCCGGTGGCGGCCTCGTCGCGGAACCGCGCCTCGGCGCCACCCTGCCACGCGAGCCGTTGCAGGTAGAGCCGGCGCGCATCGCCGAGGCCGCCCGTGACGTTCCGCAGCGTGGCCTCGCCGCGGTGGCGCAGCCCGAGGTCGGGCCCGGCCCCGAGCTCCAGCGCGAGCTCGCCCTCGGCATCGAGCGTGCCGGCCTCGGCCTCGAGGCCGAGCGCCTCGGCGAGCCCCGGCGCCGCGCGCAGCGGAAAGCCGCCGAGCGCCAGCCGCCCGTCGAAGACGTCGGTGCGCGCCTTGCGCGCGAGGCGACCCTCGAGCCGCAGGGCGCCGCCGTTCAGCCGGCCCTCGAGATCGACGTGAGCGGCGTCGCCGGCCTCGGCCGGGGCGGCCTGGAGGGACCCGATCTCCAGCTCGAGCGGCGCATGGCGCAGCGCCGATGCCTCGAGGGTGAGCCGGGCGATCTCCATCGGCCAGGCGGTCTCGAGCGCCTTCTGCGGGGCGATGAAGGCCACCGTCCAGCGCCCCTGCGCATCGCGCCCGACCTCGGCCGTGACGCCCGAGGCCGAGACCTCGCTGAGCACGAGCCGGCGGCCGAGCAGGGGTCGCCAGGCAAAGTCCAGGGACAGGCGCTCGATCCGCAGGGCCGAGCCGGCTGCGTCGGCCGCCTCGATCCCCTCGATCCGCAGGGTCCCGTCGAGCAGCTCGAGGCTGACGTCGCCGATCTCGGCCCGGGCGGCGCCCTCGGCCCGCAGCCAGCCCTCGAGTCGTCGCTCGAGGAGCATGGTGCTCGCGGCGATCAGCGTCGCGGCCGCGACCAGCGCCAGGCTGAGCGCAAGCGCCCACCACGGCCAGCGGCGGGCGCGCCGTGCCTGGGTCACGGGCGCAACAGGCTCGCCTTGTGCGTTTTTCTCTATGTCTTGGGCGGCCACGGGTGATCGCGTAGGCTGTGCGGCGGGCGGAGCGGCCGCTCGGCGCATGAGGCCACCACTACAATATAGAAGCTCCCGCGGCCGCAAGCCGCGCCGTTCCCCCGGGAGGAGGAGGCATGCTCGATGAGGTCGCCGAAGCCTTCGTCCGCCGCGCCCCGGCGGTCGAGCACTGGTCGCTGCGTCTAGTGGAGGAGACGGCGGAGCGCCTGTCCGTGCGCCAAGGGGTGGTGGAGCCGTTCGTAGCGAGGACCACGCGCGGCGCGCATGTGACCGTGGTCGACGGGGGCGGCGTCGGCTACGCCGCCACCAGCGAGCTCAGCGCGCAGGGGCTCGCGGCGGCCGCCGAGCGCGCGTGCGAATGGGCGCACGCGGTCGCCGACGCGACGCTGATCGACCCCCACCTGATGCCCCGCCCGCGGCACCGGGGGCAGTACGAGACGCCGGTGCGCCGGCCCTGGAGCACGCTCTCGGTCGGGGACAAGATCGATCTGCTGCAGCGCGCGAGCCGCGCGCTCGCCGTCGACGGGCGCATCGTCGACTGGCGGGCGACGCTCGGCTGGCGGCGCACCGACGTGCGGCTGCTGAGCGGCGCGGGCGCGCGCATCGCGCAGACCTTTCACTATCTGATGCCGGCGCTCGCCGCGGTCGCCAACAGCGGCGCGCAGACCCAGCAGCGCACGCACGGGCTCGACGGGGCCCGCCAGGGCGGGCTCGAGCTGCTCGACGAGGAGGCCTTCCTCGCGCGGGCGCCGCGGGTCGCCGAGGAGGCGATCGCCCTGCTCGACGCCCCGGAGTGCCCGGCGGGGCGGCGCGATCTGGTGCTCACGCCGCGGCAGATGATCCTCCAGATCCACGAGAGCATCGGCCACCCGCTGGAGCTCGACCGGATCCTCGGCGACGAGCGCAACTACGCCGGGACGAGCTTCGTGACGCCCGACATGTTCGGGCGCTATCGTTACGGCTCCCCGCTGCTCAACGTCACCTTCGACCCCACACCGCCCGAGGAGGTCTCGAGCTACGGCTACGACGACGAGGGCACGCCCGCCGAGCGCGTCTATCTGATCCGCGACGGCGTCCTCGAGCGCCCGCTCGGCGGCGCCGCCTCGCAGGCCCGCGCCAGCCTGCCGGGCGTGGCCAGCGCGCGCGCCTGCGATTGGAGCCGCCCGCCGATCGATCGTATGGCCAACCTCAATCTCGAGCCCGGGGAGAGCCGCCTCGAGGCGTTGATCGGCGCGGTGGAGCGCGGCGTGCTGATGGACACCAACCGCTCGTGGTCCATCGACGACAGTCGCAACAAGTTCCAGTTCGGTTGCGAGCTCGGCCGCCTGATCGAGGACGGCGAGCTCAAGGGCCCGGTGCGCAATCCCGGCTATCGCGGCATCTCGGCGACGTTCTGGCGCGGCCTCGCCGGCGTGGGCGATGCGGGCACGCGAGAGATCCTGGGCGTGACGACCTGCGGCAAAGGCGAGCCCAACCAGTCGATCCATACCGGCCACGCCGCGCCCGCTTGCCTGTTCCGCGACGTCGAGGTCTTCGGCGGCGAGGCCGGCTGATGGGCGCCGGTCGAGAGAGGGTGGCGCGGTCCCGCCTTCGACGAGGGCGCTCCTCGACGAGGCGGGCGATCGACGCTCACACGCCGGCGGCGTGTCGCGAGGCGGCGTCGTGGGATCCCGGCGTGACGACCCGGACGGTGGGATGAGCGATCTGCGGGCGTATTTCTTCGAGCTGACCGATCGGCTGGTGCGGGGGCTGGCCGGAGCGGAGGTGCTGCTCGCGACCTTCGCCGGCGAGGACTCGGACTTCGTGCGCTTCAATCGCAATCGCGTGCGCCAGGCGGGCGGGGTGCGCCAGCGCAGCCTCGGCTTGGATCTCGCCGCCGGACGCCGGCACGCGCGCGCGACGTGCGAGCTGGCGGGCGATATGGACGAGGACCTGCGTCGGGCCGCGGCCCGCCTCGAGTCACTGCGCGCCCAGCGCGCCTACCTCCCCGAGGATCCTTACCTCAACTACGCTGGCGCGGCGGCCGAGACGCAGCACCACGATTCGGGTGAGCTGCCCCCGGGCGTGCAAGCGATCGCCGAGATCACGCGCGCCGCCGCCGGGCTCGACCTCGTCGGGCTATGGGCGGCCGGGCCGATCCATCGCGGGTTCGCCGACTCGCAAGGGGGCCGGCACTGGCACACGGTCTCGGGGTTCGACCTGGACTGGAGCTGTCACCTCCAAGGGGATAAGGCGGTGAAGGCGGGCTATGCGGGCACGAGCTGGGACCCCGCCGCCCTGCAGGAGCGGATGGACGCGGTGCGCGGGCAGCTCGCGATTCTCGAGCGCACGCCCCGCACGATCGGGCCCGGCCGCTATCGCGCCTATCTCACGCCCCAGGCCCTGCGCGAGGTCCTCGAGGTGCTGGGCTGGGGCGGCTTCGGGCTGAAGGCGCACCGCACCGCGCAGAGCCCGTTGATCCGCATGGCGCGCGACGGCCGGACCTTGAGCCCGGCGGTGTCGCTGACCGAGCACCACGCCGCCGGCATGGCGCCGCGCTTCACGCCCGAGGGGTTCGTGACGCCCGAGCGCGTCGAGCTGATCGAGCGGGGGCGCTGCCGGGAGCGCCTCGCCGACGCACGCAGCGCCGCCGAGTACGGGGCGACGGTCAACGCCGCGGAGGAGCACCCCGGCACGCTCGAGATGGCCGCCGGCGATATCCCGCGCGATCGCGTGCTCGAGCGCCTGGGCACGGGCGTGTACATCGGCAACCTGTGGTACGCGAACTACTCTGACCGCGCCCACGCGCGCATCACCGGCATGACGCGCTTCGCCTCGTTCTGGGTCGAGGACGGCGCCGTTCGCGCCCCGCTGAGCGTGATGCGGTTCGACGAGACCGTCTATCGCATGCTCGGCGAGCGCCTCGAGGGGCTGACCGTCGAGCGCGAGCTCATCCACGACAGCGGCACCTATGACGGGCGCTCCACGACCACTTACCGGCTGCCGGGCGCGCTGATCGATGGCCTCACCTTCACGCTCTGAGCGCGCGGGCCCGGCGTGACCGCGCTCTACGATCTCGTCGTCGTGGGCGGCGGCATTCACGGCGCAGGCGTGGCGCAGGCGGCCGCAGCGGCCGGCCACTCGGTGCTGCTGCTCGAGCGCAATGCCCTGGCCGCGGGCACCTCCGGCCGCTCGAGCAAGCTCATCCACGGCGGGCTGCGCTATCTGGAGACCGCCCAGCTGCGACTGGTGCACGAGGCGCTGGCCGAGCGCGAGCGGCTGCTGCGCCTGGCGCCGGAGCTGGTCACCCTGCGCGCCCACCACATCCCCGTGTACGCCGACACGAAGCGCCGTCCCTGGCAGCTGCGCGCGGGCCTCGGCCTCTACGCGCTGCTCGGCGGGCTCGGCCCGCGGGTGCGCTTCCGACGACTGAGGCCCGACGAGTGGTCGACGCTCGACGGCCTGCGCACCGATGGGCTGCAGGCGGTGTTTCGCTACTTCGACGCGCAGACCGACGACGCCGCGCTCACCCGCGCTGTCGCCTCCTCGGCCGAGCGGCTGGGCGCCGAGCTCGCGATCCCGGCCGCCTTCAAGGGCGCGCGCTTCGCCGAGGCCCGCTGGCACGTCCACTACAGGCAGGGGGAGCAACCCCGCACCTGCCTGGCCGAGGTGCTGGTCAACGCCGCCGGTCCGTGGGTCGATCGCGTGCTCGACACGGTTCGCCCCGCCCCGCGCCGTCTCCCGGTGGCCCTGGTGCAGGGCGCGCATCTCGTCCTCGACGGGGCGCCGGCGCGCGGCGTGTACTACGTCGAGGCCCCGCGCGACCACCGGGCGGTGTTCGTGATGCCCTGGCGCGAGACGCGCACCCTGCTCGGCACCACCGAGCTGCCTTACGAGGGCGACCCCGCGGCCGTCGCGCCGCGCCCCGAGGAACGCGAGTATCTGCTCGAGACCCTGGCGCACTACTTCCCGCGGCGTGCCGGGGCCCGCGTGCTCGAGGCCTTCGCCGGGCTGCGCGTGCTGCCCGCCGGGGCGGGCGCGCCCTCGCGGCGCTCGCGCGAGACCCGCCTGGTGCTCGATCCCGCCTCGGGCGAGCGGCTGCTCACCGTCTACGGCGGCAAGCTCACCACCTATCGGGCGACCGCCGAGCGCGCGCTCCGGCTGCTGCGCCCGCGCCTGCCCCGGCGCCGCGCGCGCGCCGACACGCGCGAGCTGGCGCTGCCGCCGGCGAAGGACGATCACGGGTAGCGGGCGAGAGGGGCGTCGAGGCGTGGGGAGCTCGATCGGCGCGCAACGGGTGAAGAATGGCGCATAAAGGCATGTTCCCGGCCTTCCCGGGAGGCGCGACCTGCGACCGGGCATCTCCACATCAGAACCTCTTGCAGCGCCCGCGCCGCCAGCGCCGCAGGTCCGTGGCATAGCCCGGAAAGAAAGGCGTCTCGGCGCGCCCGCCCGGCAGCGCGCTCCACACCGTCTCGCCTCCCATGTCGGTCACCAGCCGATAGACGGCCGCGATCCGGATCGCGCGCCCTCCGGCGTCGACCGCGGCGCCCTGGCACACCGTCGCGTGGTTGCCCGGGGAGGGATAAGGGCCGCGGTCGATGCCCAGCCACGCCGGGAAACGGCCGCCGAGCACGACGTGGCGCAGAGTGAGCGGGCGCTGCGTGCCCCAGGGGCCCGCCGGGGCGGCGAGGCCGCGCTGTACCCCCTCGCCGAGCAACGCGGCGCGCCGGCCGGGGGGCAGCCATGCGGGGTCGGCCCGGGCGATGACCGCGTCGAAGCACCCGGCGAGAATGGGACGCAGGCTCGTCCGCTCGAGCACCTCGGCGAGCCAATCGCGGCCGAGCGCCGCGCCGAAGACCTCGATCACCGCCGCCCGGTGGATGGCCTCGAACAGCGTCGCGCCTTCGCTGTCGGCGTCGTAGCAGCCGTCCCAGGCCGCCAGCGTCGTGCGGGCCCGCGCGTCGGTGACGAACGGCAGGTAGGCGCCGGCGACCGCGCGGGCCTCGAGCGAGCGCAGATCGCCCTGCAGGGCCTGCATGGCCGCGACGTCGAAAGGCCCGCCCGTGGACAGCCACTCCACGATGCGCTCGCGCCGGTAGGGGGCGAGCGGCAGATTGATCAGCGTGGTCCCGTCCCGGGCGGGCCGGGCCTCGTTCGCGGTGGCGATGAACCCCTCGGGCGGATTCTCGAGCCCCGGCAGCTCGCGCGCCGGGTCGCGGAGCCCCTGCCACTCCCAGCCGGGCTCCCAGCCCGGCGCCGGCGTCAGGCCCGACCAGCCGGCCGGTCGCCGCGGGATGGCCCCCGTGAGCTGATAGCCGATGTTGCCCGCGCGGTCGGCGAGCACCACGTGCAGGGTGGGGATCTCGACCTGCTGCAGCGCGGCCCGCGCCTGGCCGACCGAGCGGCACTCCAGCAAATCGATGAACCCCCGTATCGCGCCGAGGCCGGCCGCCCCCATGCCGGTCCACCGCCAGCTCAGATAGCGGCCCGGCCGGGTGGCGTCGCCCTCCAGCACGCCGTGCGGGCCTTCATGCACGGTCAGCTCCTCGGCGGCGTCGTGGCGGCGCAGGATGCGCTCGCGCCGTGTGTCGAACGCCTGCCACCCCTGCGGAGCGCGACGGCGCCCGCCCTCGCACAGCTCGACGTAGAAATCCGAGGTATCGGCGCAGCTGTAGGTGATCCCCCAGGCGAGCTCGGGGGTGCGCCCCGGCAGCACGCCGGGCGCGCCCGGCACGGTGGCGCCCTTCGCCCAGCGCTCGCCGACGTCCAGCCGGACCTCGTAGAGCACCGGCGGCAGCCGGTTCACCTCCAGGTGGGGATCGTTGGCGAGCAGCGGGGCGCCGCTCGCGCTCAGGTGCCCGGCGAGCGCCCAGGCGTTGCTCCCGCCCGCCGCCGGCGGGGGGCCGCCGGGGTGGAAGGGTGGCAGCGCGGCCAGATCCGCGACCCAGGCCGCCGCGCGGGCGTCGACCGCGGGCAGCAGCGCCCTGAGCCGCGCCGCGTCGAGGCCGCGGCGCAGGCAGTGGACGAGGAACAGCTCCGCCATCCGCTGACCTTCCGCCAGGCCCGCGAACGCCATGACCTTCAGGGTCAGCAGCACGTCGGCCGCGCGGTAAGGCTCGGGCCGGGCGCCCAGGGTCCGCAGCAGCCACGGGGGGCGCCGCCAGGCGGCGTTCACCCCGGCGGTGTAGGCGGCGAGGTGCTCGGCGTACGGGGCTTCGAGCGCCCCGACGTGCGCCTCGGCGTCGCGCGCGAAGCCCAGACGTCGATAGTGGCGGTCGAGCGCCAGCAGCGCCGAGTCGCCGCTCAGGTGCTCGTTGAGCCGGCCCTGGCCGAGCCAGCGCAGCAGCGCGATCTGGGCGCCCCGGTGGCGCCCGTGCAGATAGCCCAGCCCGAAGAATGCGCCCGGCCAGCCCGCGGCCGCCACACCGGGCACGCCGCCCCGATGCCGCCCGACCCGCACGCGCCCGACGGGCGAGTCGAGGTTCACGCCCCGCCCCGGCCGGCGGCGGGCGGGCCGTCCAAAGATGACCCCAGCGGCTCGCCGGTGACCGCCACGCAGTCCTCCGGCCTCACCGCCATGCCCTCGCACCGGCAGGAAGCACCCGCATGGGCTAATGTTAGGTGGTCCAAATGATTTGCAACATGAGCGATTTTCCGTTACCGATTAATCTTCGTGCCGAAGCGGCATAACCGGACGGACCCTCGCGCCCGCCACGCAGGCGGCGCCCAGGAGCGGGCCGATGCTGAACGACCTCCCAATCCGAACGCCGGGCATCGCGCGCCCGTTGCGCCGAGCGCTCCTCCTCGGGCTGCTCCTCGCCGTCCCGCTCGCCGCCGCGCGGCGGGGCGCGCGAGGCCCCGGCGGCGCTCGGCCGCTACGCGCTGAGCTTCTGCCCAGAGTACGTGGCCACCCCGGCCGGATTCCTGTCCTATGCGCGCTGGGACGCCGCGCGCATCGAGGCGGCGCTCGGGCGCGCCGAGGTGCCGGTCGCCGCGGCGTTCGGCGGCGAGGACCGCCGCGTGGGCGGCGACTGGCGCGCGCGCCTGCGCGGCCGGGGGCCGAGGTCGGCGTGATCGAGGGGGCGAGCCATTTCTTCGCCGGGCTCGCCGAGTTCGCGCCGCTCGAGCACGTGCTCGAGCTGATCGAGAGCTGGACCGGCACATAGACGCCGAACGATGCGATTGCTTGGCCGGCGCATTCGACCCTCCACCACCGCCGCATATGCGACGTTGCTGGTGCTGCTGGGCATCATCGCGTTCGGCGTGGTGAGCCGCCTCCTGCTGCAGCGCGCGGAGGAGACCCGGGCGGCGGCCGCCGAACGCGAGCGCCGCGCCGCCGAGCGCGAGCTCATCGTCGCGGTGGACGGCCTGGCGGCCGCCGCGCAGCGCATCGTCGAGCGGCTCGAGACCTGGGACGAGGCGCGTCAGCAGCTCGATGAACCGATCTATTATGCCTATTGGCGCGAGAACCGTCTCCGCAGCGTCGGCCGGCTGCCGCGTTACGTGCACCCCGTCGAGCTCTACGACCGCGACGGCGCCCCGCTCGCCGAGGTGCGGGACGGGGGCATGCCCGCGCGGATCGAGATAGGCATGCTCGGGAGCCGGCTGGAGGGCACGGCGGAGGCGGCCCGTTACTTATACTTCGCGCCGTTGTACGGGCAGGACCCGGAGGAGCCGCGGCTTGCCGGTTACGTCGGCCTGGGCATGGATTTCATCGCCGCCCTGCGCCGGCTCAACGACTTCGAGCACCTCGACCCCGACACCTTGCGGCTGAACCTCGCAGCCGGCGAGACGGTCGCGCAGGAGCATATCCTCGAGCGCATCACCTTCACGCCGGTCGCGAGCCTGGAGGCCAGCGTTCTTCGCCAGACGGTGATCGACGCCGTCGTGCGCTTCGGTCTGCTCGCGGCGGCGGTGACGCTCGCGTTTCTCTTCATGCTCAGCCGCATGATGCGCCGGCCGCTCAAGCGGCTGGCGGAGCACATCGACGCGCTGCGCAGCGGGCAGGGCGGGCTGCTCGCCGACAGCTTCCACGGGCCGCTGCGCGTCGCCGAGCTCGAGCGGGTGCAGGTGGCGTTGAACGATTACCACGAGCGCGTCCAGGAAGCCGAGGCCCGGCGCGACGAGCAGCATGACGATCTTTCCCGGCTCTCGCAGGTCGACGCGCTGACCGGCGTGGGCAACCGGACCGCGTTCGAGCGCGATCTCCAGCGTCTGGGCGAGCGACTCGAGCGCGAGCCGCGCGATGCGGCCTTCGTGCTTTTCGACTGCGATCACTTCAAGGCGATCAACGACTCCTATGGCCGGCAGGTCGCCGACGAGCTCATCCGGCTGCTGGCCGAGCGCATCGAGCAGGCCCTGCCGCAGCACGCAACGCTGTACAGGCTCGGCGGGGACGAGTTCGCCACCGTGCTGCTCGATGTCGACCCGCGGGGCGCCCAGGAGGCCGCGGCGCAGTGCGTGGCGGCGGTCGACGCCCACACCTTCACCGCGGTGGGGATTCGCGAGCCGGTGCACGTCAGCGCGGCGCTCGCGCACGAGGGCGATGCGGGCGCCGCAGGTCTCGAGCGATTGCGCTGGCAGGCCGATGTCGCGATGTATCACGCCAAGCGCCCCGGGCAGGGCCGCGTTGCGGTCTACACCGTGGAGATGGGCAGCGCCAGTGAGGCGCTGGTCTCCTATTGGGTCACGAACGCAGTGTTCGACGCGCTCGCCTCCGGGACATCGCTGGAGATGCATTACCAGCCCGTCGTCGCGCTTCCCGGCCGGAGCATCGATTACTACGAGGCCCTGATCCGCATCCGCGTGGGCGACGAGCTCATCACCCCGCACGGGATACTGCCGGTGGTCGAGGCGCGCCGCCTGGAGATCGACCTCGATCGCGCCGTGCTCGATCGCGTATATGCCGATGTGACCGAAGGACGCATCCCCGAGGGGCGCGGGGTGGCGATCAACGTGTCGGGACCGGGCCTGGCCTCCGCCGACGTCCTCGCGCGGCTGCGGCGCTTCGCCGCGTTCATGCCCAAGCACGCCCTGATCATCGAGATCACCGAGACCGCGCTGGTGACCCAGCTGCACAAGGCGTTCGAGAACCTGATGACCCTGCGCAACATCGGGTTCAAGGTCTCGCTCGACGACTTCGGCAGCGGTTACTCGTCGCTGCGCTACCTCGCCGATCTGCCGGTCGACATCGTGAAGTTCGACGGCAGCCTGATCCGCAAGCTGGGCGGTCAGAGCCAGCAGAGTATCCTGGTGGAGAACATCGTTCGTCTCATGATCGATGCGGGCTATGCGCTCGTGGCCGAGGGCGTGGAGGCCCATCAGACGCTCGCGCGGGTCGAGCGCCTGGGGTTCCGCGCCGTGCAAGGCTTCTATGTCGGCCGTCCGCGAAAGACGTGCCACGGCGGTCTGCAGCTCGTCGGCGGCGGGCGGCGCTGATGCGGGGCGCACGCCGTGCACGCCACCTGCCGGGTGTCCGCCTGCGCTGACGGCCCGGTTGCGGGACCCATGGGAACGTCGTAATCTGGCTTGGTTCGCGAACCGGCTCTCGCGGCCGGAGATCAGGAGCACGCCCTAGAGCAACGTTCTCCCCCGTGGCCAAGCGACCGGACCGTATCCGGTGGACGGCCGCTGGCGGTAAGGATGTCACCGCATCCGCCCGCGGCGGGCCGTGTCAATCCCTCTCGGTCCGTAATGTTGCCATCCGCCGACGCGCGCGGGTTCTCGTGTCCAAGGTGTCGCACCATGACCAAATCGATCTACGTCGGTAACCTCCCCTTCAGCGCCTCCGAGGCCGATGTCGAGGCCCTGTTCGCCGCCCACGGCCAGGTCCATTCCGTCAAGCTGATCACCGACCGGGAGACCGGCCGGCCTCGCGGGTTCGGGTTCGTCGAGATGGAGCCGACTGCCGCCGAGGAGGCTATCAAGCAGCTCGATGGCGCGGAGTTCGGCGGACGCAACCTGCGGGTGAACGAGGCCCGTGAGCGCCGCCAGCGCGGTCCCCGCGCCCGGCGTCGACCCTACTGAGCCGTAAGGACCGTGCCCCGTCCGGCCTCGGCCCGGGGCCGGACGGACGCCCGGGCCCGTGGAGAGGCCGACCGAGCGGGGGCGCTGCGACCGGAGCAGGCGATCAGCGTTGTTGAACGCCCGAGGCTTTGGCAAGACCATGGGGCCATGAGCCGCCGTGGGGCGCGGCCGGCGATCCCAGCGGGCCTTGACAACGGTCAATCCCAGGCGGCCGAGAGTGTGGTTTGCTGAAATCGGAGCCGGCGCCCGCCGCACGTCGGCCCTCGAGACAACAACAGAGAGGTGGATCGATGCAGCTGCCCCTCGAGATCACCTTCCGTAACATGAAACCCTCCGAGGCGGTCGAGGCCAAGGTTCGAGAGAAGGTCGACAAGCTGGACGAGCTGTGCGACGGCATCATGGGCTGTCGCGTGGTGGTCGAGGCCGCCCACCGGCACCATCACAAGGGCAACGTCTATCACGTGAGGATCGATGTCACGGTCCCGGACGACGAGCTGGTCGTCAGCCGCGAGCCCGAGCGCAACCACGCCCACGAGGATGTCTACGTCGCGGTGCGCGACGCCTTCGACTCCATGCGTCGCCAGCTCGAGGGCTATGCGGCGCGGCGGCGTCGCGACGTGAAGCGCCACGAGCCGCCGCCCCACGGGCGCGTGGTCCAGGTCTTTCCGGATCGCGACTTCGGCCGGATCCTGACCTCCGACGGGCGCGAGATCTACTTTCATCGCAACAGCCTCGTGGACGTGGAGCTCGAGTCGCTGCAGCCGGGGACCGAGGTGTGGTTCACCGAGCAGACGGGCGGGGAGGGCACCCGCGCGACCAGCGTCCACCCGTTGAACGGCAAGCACCATATCGTCGGCTAGCCGCCGGCGCGCGCGTTTCGGCACGAGCCACCGCGGGCGCCGGGGCGGGCGAAGGCAGAGCATGGCGCGAGACCGGTTGACACTGTTCGCGCTGGGCGCCACGCGCGAGCTGGGCACGCGCATGGGTGGGCGGCTCGGTGTCGCGTTGGGCGAGCACGAGGAGCGCGACTTCGAGGACGGCGAGCACAAGGCCCGCCCGCTGGAGAGCGTGCGCGGCGCGGACGCCTTCGTGGTCCAGTCGTTGCACAGCGATCCCGACGCCAGCGTCAACGACAAGCTGGTCAAATTGTTGTTCTTCATCGGCGCGCTCAAGGACGCCTCGGCCGAGCGGGTCACCGCCGTCATCCCCTATCTGTGCTACGCCCGCAAGGATCGCAAGACGCAAACGCGCGATCCGGTGAGCAGCCGGTATACGGCGGCCGTTCTCGAGGCGGCCGGCGCGGATCGCGTGCTCGCGCTCGAGGTCCATAACATCGCCGCGTTCCAGAACGCCTTTCGCATCCCGACCGATCACCTGGAGGCCTACCGGCTGTTCGTCGATCATTTCGCGGCCCGGCTCGATGACACCGATGTGACGGTGGTCTCGCCCGACGTCGGCGGGATCAAGCGGGCCGAGCGGTTTCGCGAGGCGCTCGCCCGCCGCCTGGGGCGGCCGCCGGGCGCGGCGTTCATGGAGAAGCAGCGTGCCGGTGGGGTCGTGAGCGGTGAGGCATTGGTCGGCGAGGTCGAAGGCAAGACGGTGATCATCGTCGACGATCTGATCAGCAGCGGCACGACGATCGCCCGGGCCGCGCGCGCCTGCCGTGCGGCCGGGGCGGCGGCCGTGCACGGCGCCGCCGCGCACGGGCTGTTCGTCGGGGGCGCCAACGAGGCGGTCGCCGACCCGGCGCTCGATACGCTGGTCGTCACCGACACCGTGCCGGCGTTCCGCCTCGAGCCGAAGATTCGCGAGCGCAAGCTCGTCGTGCTCGACGCCGCGCGCCTGCTCGCCGACGCGGTCGCCGCGATCCACAGCGGCGGCTCGATCGTCGATCTCATGCAGACCTGAGTCGGCCGAGGCTCGGTGCCTCGGCGGATGCGTTACAACGCGCTCGCGTAACGGTCGGCCAACGCCAGGTATTCCCGCGCCCGCCGGCGCCACTTGTCGGGGGTGTGATCGTCGGCGGGATGCCACAGGGCCAGCTTGGCGCGCACGCAGGCGCGGTGGGTCTTGTAGAAATGGATCAAGCGGGTCGCGGGCGCGTCGCCGCTGAGCTCGCCGTAGACCTCGAGGAACGTCGCGCCTACGCCCGGCGCCCCCAGGCGCTCGCATTCGAGCGCCAGGAAGGCGAGCTCGTCCGCCGGGTCGAGCAGCCGCAGCTCGCGGTTGAACTCCAGACAGTCGATGACCACCGGCGTTTCGAGCAGGCAGATGTGCTGGGGCCGCAGATCGCCGTGCGCCTCGACGACGCGCGCCGCTCGGGCGGCGAGCCCCGAGCCCCGACGCTCGATGAACGCGAGCTGCGCGCCGCTGACCCGCTCGATGCGCTCGGCGTCGAGGTCCGGCGTTGCGCGGAGCAGCGCCGCGCGCGCCTCGGTGGTGTCGCGGCGAAAGCGCGCGAGGTAGCGATCGGGGCCCATGTTTTCCGACGGCAGCGCCCGGTAGAACTCGGCGAGGCGCCGCGCGGCCCGGCGCAAGCGGCTCGCCTCGACCCGGCCCTGCGCGATGCGGGCATCGAGCATCCGCTCGGCCGGCAGGCGACGCATCTTCACCAGCCAGTCCACCGGTGCGCCTTCGCCGTCGAGGACCAGGCGCCGGTCGGGCGCGCGGGTCAGCGCGACGAGCCCGAGATAGACGTCCTCGGCGAGCCGGCGATTCAGCCTGATCTCGGTCTCACCGTCGCGGCGGCGCGCCTCGGCGGTCGTGAAATCCGCGTAGGCGGTGCGCGCCGGCTTCTTGAGCTTGTAGGCGTGGCGCTCGGTCAGGAACACCCACGACATGTGCGTCTCCACGAGCTCGACGGACGCGCTGTCGGGATAGGTCGCGGGATCGCGGAGCACGGCCAGCTTGGTCTGCGGGTCGGCCGCCTCGACGGTATCGCGTGGGGTCTGCTCGGTCATGGATGCGCGGCCCGCCCCGGGCAGTATAGCGCTATCGTGGCCGGCGGATCTTCAGCGTGCGAGCGGCGGCGCGCGTGCGTAGCCGGTCAGCTCCGCGTAACCCTCGCCCTCGACCGGCTCGCCCGCCTGCGTTCCCCGCGCCGAGACGGCGCCCTCCCAATAGCGCACCGAGACCGCGAGCTCCTGATCGGCGAGCCAAGGCTCGAGGGTCAGGTGCAGGTCCGCGCCCGGCACCGTGAGCCGCCAGGCCGCCGGGTAGGTCCCGCCGCGCGGGCTCGTCCAGGTCTCGAGGACCTCGATGCGCGCCGCCCGGCGCTCCAGCCGCCGGACCCCGCCGTCGGGACCGATCAGCGCGCCGAGACCGTGGGGATCGGTCGTGCCGTCCTCGCGGCGCAGGCTGTAGAGCATTAAATCGTAACCGTTCGACAGGTGCAGCGCGAACCAGTCCCAGCCCGCCTGTCCGGGGCCGAGCGCCGAGGTGGACCACTCCCGGTCCATCCAGGCGAGGCCGTCGACCTCGAAGTCCTCGCCGCCGGCGCGCACACGCCCTCGCGCCCGGATGCGCGGCAGCGAATAGTAATATGACGCGTTGCCGGGCTCGGGGCCCTTGCGACTGAGGCCGTCCTCGCCCTGCAGGACGAGCGGCTTGAGCGGCTGCAGGGCGAGCTCCAGCTCCACCTCACCCTGGCCGGCGCGCAGCGACCAGGAGCCGTCGGCCTCGCGCTCGGCGACAGTCCAGTCCTCGAGCCAGACCCGGAACGGGGAGGCGCGCGCCCCGGCCAGACCGACCGCGCCGCGGGCGAAGCGCTCGAAGGCGTGGAAGCGTCCGGCGGCGACGTCGGTCAGCGCCAGATGCGCCATGTAGACCTGCCGCGTGGCCCACGCCGAGGGATGCTCGGGCGGGCGCGGAGCGAGCGCGATGCGAAAGAAGGTGAGCTCGAAGCCGAAGCGCCGGCCCCGATCGGTGCGAAGATTACCGGTGAAATACCACCACTCGTTGCGATAGGCCGGGTGGGGACCGTGATCGGCCGGGAACGCGAGCTCGCGCGGCCCCGTGGCGCGCGCGTAGCCCTCGACGTCCTCCTCGCCCGCGAGCACCGCCGCGAGGTCGAGCTCGTCCGCGGGCGTGGCCGAGGGCGTCTGCGGCGCGGTCCGCAGCGCCAGGTAGAGCGACACGCCGAGCGCCACCGCGAGGGCGGCGCCCGCCATCGCGCTCATCCTCGGACCCCTCATCCGGGCCAGCGCCACGGCGTGTCACCGGTCATCGGCGGGGGCATCCCGGAATTCCGGCGCCTGCTCTCGCCATTCGAGCTCATTCCTCACGCAGCGCCTGCGCCGGCACCGCCCGCGCGGCGCGCCAGGCGGGATAGAGCCCGGCCAGGAGGGCGGCGCCCGCGCCGAGGGCCAGCGCCTGGAGCAGCACCTCGGGGCCCACGAGGGTCTGCATGCTCCAGCCGAAGGCGCGCTTGTTGATCACGTGGATCAGCAGCAGGGCGAGCACCAGGCCCACGGGGATCGCGAAGGCGCCGGCCGCCAGCCCCAGGAAGGCGCTTTGGCCGCTCACCAGGCCCGCGAGCTGCCCGGGGGTGAAGCCCATGGCGCGCAGCACGGCGAGCTCCTTGGACCGCTCGAGCGCCAGCGCCATCAGCGCGGCGACGATGCCGATGACCGCCACGATCACGGCGAGCAGGCGCAGCACATGGGTGATGGTGAAGGTGCGGTCGAAGACCGCCAGCGAGGCCCGTCGCAGATCGCGGTTGGAAGTCACCGTCACGAGCTGCGCGCCCTGCGCCGCTTGGCGGATGCGCGCCATCGCCGCCTCGAGGGAGGCGCCCGGCGCGAGATGCACGCCGAGCCCGGAGACACCGGGGTCGTCGAAGTGGCGGGCATACAGGCGTCGCGGCACCAGGATCTCCCCCTGGCTCGAGCCGTAGTCGTAGTACACGCCGGCGACCTCGAACGTGCTCTCGCCGCGCGCGCTGCGCACGGTCACGTGCTCGCCCGGCTGCACGTCGTGCCGGTAGGCGTAGGGCTCTGAGACGAGCACGCCCCGGCCGTCCCGGAACGCGCGCCACACGCGGTCGGGATCGCCGCGCTTGAGCCGCCACCGCGGCGTGATCCCCTCCGGCAGGTCCACGGCGAACACCGTGGTGAGGCCGCCGGCCGAGGCCACCTCCACGTGCCGGCCCGTGGCGACAGCCGCGACCTCATCGAGCGCGCGCACCGACTCGACGATGCGCGGCTCGAGCGCCGGCGGCGTGCGCGCGCCGCGGCCCGGCGCGGAGACGAAGACATCGGCCTGCAGCGTCTGGTGGAGCCACGCCTCCACCGTCGAGCGAAAGCTGTCGATCATCACGGCGACGCCGACGGTGGTGGCCACCGCGAGCGTCAGCGCCGAGACGGCCACGCCGGTGCGGCTCAACGACGCGCTCACCCCGCGCAGCGCGAGCCCGCCCTGCACGCCCAGCACCCGGCGCGCCGGCCGCGCGAGGCCCCGCGCGAGCACGTCCAGCGCGCAAGGCGTGGCCAAGGTCACCCCGAGGATGATGAGAAACTGCGCGGCGAAACCGACCACGAGATCGCGGGTCGGCACCGCCAGCGCGATCAGACCGGCGGCGGCGAGGCCCCCGCCGATCCACGCCAGGCGCGGCGCGATGCGACGCACCCGGCTCTCGAGGATCGAGCGCGCCAGCGCCGCCCGGGGCGGCACCCGCGCGGCCTCGGCGGCGGGCGGCACGGCGGCGAGCGCCGTGCCGCCGAGGCCGAGCATGACGCCCTTGATCAGCGGGGCGCTCGTGACCCGCAGCTCGTTCACCGTCAGCACGAAGTACAGGTCGTTGATGGTGCGCGTGACCAGACCGAGCAGCGCGTCGGCCAGCACGACCCCTGCGGCCAGCCCCGCCGCGGTGCCGACAAGCGCGACCAGCAGCGACTCGCCGATCACGGCGGTGAACACCTGAGCGGGTGTGGCGCCGAGCAGGCGCAACCGGGCGATGAGGCCGCGACGCTGCACGACCGCGAAGGTCATCGTGTTGTAGATCAGGAACAATCCGACCAGCAGCGCGAGCAGGCCCATCGCCGTGAGGTTGGTGCGGAATGCTCGAGTCATCTCGCTCATGGCCCGCTCGCGCGCGGCCGCCGGCACGATCCGTGCGCCGGACGGCAGCAGGGCCTCGATGCGCTCGCGCAGCGCCGCGCCGGTCTGGCCCTCGGGCAGGATCAGATCGACATGGCTCAGGCGCCCGAGACGGTCGGCCAGCGCCTGCGCAGTGGCGATGTCGGACACCAGCAGGCCGTCGAGCGCCGCGCGGTCGGAGGCATCGGTGGGGATGCGCGCGGCCAGGCGCAGCGTGTGTCGCCGCCCGCCCGCGGTCACGGCGAACGCGTCCCCGACGGCCAGCCCCATGCGCTCGGCGGTCACGTCGGCCACGGCGACGGTGTCCGGCTCGGTGAGCAGGCGGCGAACCCCCGCGTCGCGCACGTCGAGGAGATGGCCGCGGAAGCCCGGCTCGGCGAAGGGGTCGACGCCCAGCACGTGCAGGGTGCGCGCGCCCGCGGCGGCGTAGCCCTCGACCACGGGCGCGCTCGCCCGCACGCCGGCCTCCACGCGCAGGCGCGTATAGAGGCGCTCGTCGAGGCCGCTCGGACCGCCCACGATGCGGTGCGTGGCGGGGCCGCGCACCGTCGCCATGGACAGCTCGAAGGCGCGCTGCGCGCTCGCGTTGGCGAGCTCGACGGCGACCACCACCGCCACGCCGAGGGCGACGCCGACGGCGGTGAGCGCGAGCTGCCAGGGATGACGTGCGAGGTGACGCCGGCTCGCGCGCGCAAGCTGCGTGCTCAAGCCGCACCCTCCGCGGGCCTCGTGAGCCGCCCGTCGGCGAGCGCGAGCCTGCGGTCGGCGATGGCGGCTGCTTGCATGTCGTGCGTGACGAGCAAAAGCGTCCGTCCCGCACGGCGCACGAGGTGATCGAGCAGCGCGGTGACCTCCCGGCCGGTCTCGAGGTCGAGATTACCGGTGGGCTCGTCGGCGAGGACCAGCGCGGGGCCGTGGACCAGCGCGCGCGCGATCGCCACGCGTTGCTGCTCGCCGCCCGACAGCCGGTCCGGGAACTCGGCGCCGCGGTCGTCGAGCCGGACGGTGACCAGCCCCTCGCGCGCGGCGGCGCGCGCGCGGCGGCCGGTGACACCGTTCAGCTCCAGCGGCAGCAGCAAATTCTCTTCGACGGTCAGCGTCGGGATCAGATTGAAGAACTGATAGACGAAGCCGATGTGCGCGCGCCGGAACAGCGTGCGCCGGCGCTCGCTCATGGCGGTCACCTCCTGCCCGGCGATCCACACCGAGCCGGCGCTGGGGCGGTCGATGCCGCTGACGAGGTTGAGCAAGGTGGACTTGCCCGAGCCGCTGCGCCCGAGGAGGGCGAGCGATTCCCCGCGCGCGACATTCAGCGTCACGCCGCGCAGCACCGCGCGGGCGCGCTCGCCCTCGCCGAAGGTGCGTGAGAGATCGCGGAGCGAGAGCAGAGGCGCATCGGCCATGCGGCCTATTCTGACACCCCGGCCGGGGTCCGTCCCAAGCGCGCCGGCGCTGGGTTTCAACGTCCCGCGCTGGTATCGTCGGCCTTCGATCCTCGCCCCGGTGCGCGCATGCCGTCCGCGACCACGCCTTACCACGGCCTGATCGTCGAGGTCTCGGTCGAGACCGCCGAGCTGCCCGACGGGCGCAGGGCGCGGTTCGAGGTGGTGCGTCACCCCGGCGGCGCGGCGGTGGTCGCCGTCGGCGGGGACGAGCGGGTGTGCCTGCTGCGCCAGTATCGCCACGTCGTCGGCGATTGGCTCTGGGAGCTGCCGGCGGGCAAGCTCGACGGCGGCGAGCCGCCGCTCGCGGCGGCGCGGCGGGAGCTCGCGGAGGAGGCGGGCCTGCACGCCCGCGAGTGGGAGTCGCTCGGCACGATGGTGAGCTCGCCGGGTGTGTTCACCGAGCGCATTCATCTTTTTCTGGCCCGCGGGCTCGAGGCGGTCGAGGCGCGCGCCGAGGACCACGAGCTCTTCGAGGTGCGCTGGATGCCGCTCAGGCGTGCCCTGGAGTGGGCCGTCTCGGGCGAGATCGTCGACGCCAAGACCATCGTCGGCCTGCTGCGCGCCCGCGCCCGGCTGCACGGGGCGGCGCCCTGACCCCCGCCGCCCCGAGTGGACGATCGGCTCCGCCGGCGCGCCGCTAATCGACGTGCGCGTGATCCGGCGCATCCGCGGGCGCGCGCCGGGCGAGCACCGCCGCGATGGCCCCGAGCGCAGCCGCGCGGTCGAGCCGCTCGGGGTGGAGGTCGACGTGAGCGAGCCCGGGCACGAGGAACAGCTCCGCGCGCGGGGCCGCCTTGGCGAGGTCCACGCTCTGGTTGTAGGGGATGAGATCGTCCTCGGGGCCGTGCACGAGGAGCAGGCGGGCGCGCAGCGCGCCGAGATCCTTGTCGGCCAGGTCCAGCGCGCGCAGGGCCCGCCGGATGGGCGCCGGTAGGCGCTCGAGCAGGGCCGGCACCCGCTCCGGGTCGTCGTTGGTGAGCAGGGCGTGGACCGCGCGGCCGGCGGGGCCCAGCTCGCGGGCGAGCGCGGCGATCGGGGCCTGCGGATCGGCGAGCTTGCGCCGCGCCATGCGCTCGAGCAGGGCCCGGTCCCGGGGATCGGCGACGCGCTCGGCGTTGGCGAGCACGAACGCCCAGCGCGCGTAGGGGTGGGGGGTGCGATGGCGCCACGCGCCGTCCGCCCGGTAATAGCCGGTGGTCACGAAGGTCATGACCTCGTCGAGGTCGTAATAGCCGCCCACCGCGAGCACGAAGTCGATTCGCCCCCGCACGGCGGGGCGGCGCGCGGCGAGCACCGCCGGCCCCGCCGCGTAGCTGAACGCGCCGATCCCCAGCGGCGTATCCGCCGCCATTCCCGGGCCCGCGGCCAGCCGCTCGAACGCCGCGGCGATGTCGCCGACGTGGCCGGGAAGCACCTCGAAGCGTCGCAGGCCCGGCAGGTCCGGCACGAGCACCTGAAAGCCGACCCGCCCCAGGGTGCTCGCCAGGGCGACGATCCGCGGATCCTCGCGGCCCTGCTCGGCGAGCCCGGGCACGAGCACGAGCCCGGCGCGAGGACCCTCCGCCGGGCGGTAGAGATCGGCCCGATAGGCCCGCCCGGCCGCGCGGTAGCTCACGGCCTCTCGCGGGGGGGCGGGGGTGCGCGCCTTGAGCGTGCTCGGCGCGGCGCCGGCCGCGAGGTCCTCGAGCACCAGGGCCGCCTCCGTGCCGTAGAGCAGGGCGCAGGCCCCCAGCAGGAGCGCCGGGACCAGGAACGCGGCAAGGCGTGGGGCGGGGCGCATCATCCGGGTCTCATCCGCGGGCGCCGGCCCGGCGCAGCGGCCTCGTCGCCCCTTGCGCCGGCGGCGGCGCGCTGCGACCCTCACCTGCGGCTCTCGGGCTGTCGCCGGGCCCGCCCCATTCGCAAAGGAGGAGTCGATCATGGAGCATGTCGTCATGTCCCCCCGCGCCTGGATGCCCGCGCTGATCCTCGTCGCCGCCCTGGCGGCCACCCCGCCGGCGGACGCCGCCCCCGCGCAGGTCGAGGGCCCGTTGTCGGTGCTGGTGCTCGGCTCCGGCGGCCCGGTGGCCACGCCGGCCGGCCGGGCGAGCGCCGGGTACCTGGTGCTCGTCGACGGCGAGCCGCGGATCCTGATGGACGCCGGCGGCGGGACCTATCAGCGCTTGGCGCAGAGCGGCGTCAACGTCAAGGACCTCGAGCTGGTGCTGCTCAGCCATCTGCACATCGACCACACCGCCGACCTCTCGTCCATCGTCAAGACCGCGTACTTCCACGCCCGCGGGGCGGGCACCCCGCGCACGGCGCCCTTTCGCATCTATGGCCCGGGCGGCAACGGCGTGACCTTTCCGGACAGCGCCGTGCCCCAGTACCCGGCCACGACCGATTACGTGGCCGGGCGTTACGCGATGCCCGACGGGATCGAGCGTTATCTGCACATCTTCGCCAAGGCGATCCGGGGCGGCGAGTTCGATTACGCGGCTCACGACGTCGCTCCCGATGTGAAAGCCCCCGTGCGCACGATCCTCGACGAGGACGGGCTGGTCGTTAAGGCCGTGGGCGTCGTGCACGGGCCGGTGCCGGCGCTCGCCTATCGCATCGAATACGCCGGCAAGAGCCTCGTGTTCTCCGGCGACACCAGCACCGCCACCGACAACATGGTGCGCCTGGCGCGGGACGCGGATCTGCTGATCTACGATACGGCGGTGATGGACGACCGGCCCGCAGAGAAGGTGTTCTTCAAGCTGCATACCACGCCCTCGCGCATGGGCGAGGTCGCGGCGCAGGCCGGCCCGGCGCATCTGGTGCTCTCCCACATCACGCCGGTGACCGATCCGCGTCTCGACCGAGTGGTCGAGCGCCTCCGCGCGCAGGGCTACGAGGGCCGGGTGACGCCCGCCGAGGACCTCGCGGTCTTCAATCTCGGCGCCGAATAGCTCGGGACCCACCGGCTAGACCGCCCCCGGCGCGGTGGTGCGCGTCCCGGCGTCGGCCCACCGGAGAGCGAAGGCCAGGCCGCTCATCACATAGAGGGCCAGGGCGGCGAGCACCACGGCGGTGAAGCCGAAATGGATGGCGAGCACCGTGGCGAGCACGGCGCTCACCACCGAGGCGCAGCCGTTCACGCCCCAGACCCACGGCACCAGCGCGGGCGCGGTGGCGTGCAGGCGGGCGACGCCCAGCGGGAAGGGCATGCCCATCAGCACCGCCGGCGGGGCGAGCAGGCCGAGCGCCACGACCACGCGCACCGGCGCCGCCCGCGCCGCCAGGGCGTCGAACGCCGGGCCGAGCGCGGCGAGGTAGAGCGCGCCCAGAAGCGCGATGCCGGCGACCGCGCCGGCCACCACCCGCCGCGCGCCGTAACGGGCGGCGAGCGGGCCGCACGCGGCGCTGCCGAGCCCGGCGAAGATCAGCATGCCGGTGAGCACCACGGCGACGGCGTACAGCGGGTGGTGGAGCAAGAGGATGAACCGCTGGATGAAGGCGATCTCGAGGAACAGGAACGCCAGTCCCAGCCCGAGGAAATAGACCAGCGGCCCTGCCCGCGCGCCGGCCGGGAGCGGCGGACCGCCTCGCAGCGCGCCGAGCGGCGCCAGGATGAGGATCGCGCTCGCCACCAGGGCCTGGGCGAGCGTCGCGACGAGCACGAGATAGCCCATCTCGAGCAGTGAGGTCCCGCCCTGCCCGCGCAGCCGCAACAGCTCGGGCAGCACGCGCCACTTGAAGAAGTGAAAGAAATACGGCCGGTCGTCGGTCGCCGGCCGCACGTCGAACTTGTAGCGCTCGAAAAACGCCTCGCGCTCCGGGCCGAGCAGCGCACGCGCGCCCTGGTAGAAGTAGGGCGCCTTGAGCGCGTTGTAGCGGTTGACGTCCGAGGGGGCGATGCCGGGGTGCCAGGCGAGGTCGAATGAGCGCGCCTCGCAGAAGCGCTCGAGGCGCGCGATCTCGGCCGCCCCGAGCGGCCCGTTCTTGACGATCAGCGTGCTGGTCTGCAATCCGCGCAGCAAAGCCACGTGCCGGCCCGGACGCTCGACGCCGCGCCGCTCCAGCGCGGCGACGGCTGTGGCGAGCAGCTTCAGGGCGTCGCGCGGCGGGAGCTTTACCCAGCGCGTGATGCTCAGGTAGCCGCTCGGCGCCAGGTCCGCGAGGTAGGCCTCGAGCGCCTCCACCGTGTAGAGATGGCTCTCGTTGAGCGCATGCAGGCCGGCGCTGGAGGCGCTGAACGAATCGAGCAGCCCGATCTGGATGAGGTCGAATGCCGCTCGGTGCGCGGCGACGAAGCCGCGGGCCTCGGCCACGTGCACCGTGACCTCGTCGCGCGCGTAGAGCCCGCCGGCGAGCTCGGCGTAGGGGCCGCGCACCAGCTCGACGATCTGCGGGTTGAGCTCCACGGCGTGCACGTGCGCGGCGCCTTCATAGAGCGCCTGCAGCACGTCGGCGCCGCCGCCGGCGCCGAGCACCAGCACCCGCCCGGGTGCGCCGAGGTGATAGGCCGCGGCGGAGGTGGTCTGATCGAGATAGTCGAGGCGCGCGCGGCGCTCGGAGAAGCGGGTGATGGCGGTCATCGCGTCGCCGTCGGTGAAGACGCCAAGCTGCGCGGGCGGCTCGGCGGTGGCGTTCAGGCTCAGCCCCGGGGCGTGGCGCAGCGGCACCCGGGGGCTCTCGACCACGTGCAGGAGGCCGAGGGGGCTGGAGCGGCGCTCGAGCACGCGCGCCTCGGGCACGCGCAGGGTCTGCACCAGGCCCTTATACGGCGAGAGCTCGAGCTGCAGACCGGCCTCGGAGGCGAGCAGCAGCACGCCGGCCGCCGGCAGGAAGGCGAGCGCGCCGGCGCGCGGGCGCAGCCCGAGCTCCCACCAGGCCGCGGCCGCCGCGATCACGCCGAGCGCGCCGATCGCCTCCAGGGCGGTGATGGGGAAGAGCACGAACAGCGTCGCGATCACGCCCAGGCTGCCGAGACCGGCGCCGATGAGATCCGCGGCGTAGATGCGCGGCGCGCGCCCGCCGTGGCGCATGAAGGCGAGGCCGATCGCGTTGGCCGCCAGCAGGAACGGCAGCGCGAGCAGCAGGTAGAGGCCGAGCAGGCGCAGCGGCTGGGCCGCGTCCCAGAGGATCTCCTGCGGATTGAACGGCACGGCCTGCGCGGCGGCGAAGCAGGCGATCGCCGCCACCCCGAACAGGGCGAGGTGGGCGAGATAGGCTTTTTCGAAATGCGCGAGCAACCGCGGACCCGCGAGCGCCAGGACCGTGCCGCTGACGCCGTAGCCCAGCAGCGCCAGGCTGATGATCATGTAAGCGAAGTGATGCCACTGGATGATCGACAGCAGCCGCATCAGTAGGATCTCGTAGGCGAGCGCGGCCGCCGAGATCAGCGCGACGGAGACCCGAGGCAACGGCGGTGTCAATCCGGGTCACCGTCGGGGCGCGGCACGTGCGGTGGGTCCGGTGCCCTCAATGCGCGCCCGTCAGCGGGACGAAACGCACGGGCAGGAGCTGGCGGGTGTGGACGCCGCCGCCCTCGTCCTTGGTCACCAGGACGAGCTGCTGGGTCATGAAGCGACTGCCGACCGGGATCACCATGCGGCCGCCGGGCTTGAGCTGCTCGACCAGCGGCGGGGGAATGTGCGTGGCGGCGGCGGTGACGACGATGCCGTCGAAGGGCGCGTGGGCCTGCCAGCCGTAGTAGCCATCGGCGTGACGCACCGTGACGCGCTCGTAGCCCAGCCGCTCCAAGCGCCGCGCGGCGGAGTCGGCCAGGGGCTCGATGATCTCCACCGTGTAGACCCGATCCACGAGCTCGGCGAGCACGGCGGCCTGGTAGCCCGAGCCGGTGCCGACCTCGAGCACGACGTGCTCCGGCTCGGGCTCGAGGAGGTCGGTCATCAGGGCCACGATATAGGGCTGGGAGATCGTCTGCCCGTGACCGATGGGCACCGGTCGGTTCTCGTACGCGACGTCGCGCCGCGCCGGCGGCACGAACTCGTGTCGCGGCACACGTTCCATCGCCTCCATGACGCGCGGGTCGAGCGCGTCCCGCCCGAGCTCGAGGCTGGTCGCGCGGACCGTGTCGCGGATCGCCGCGATCATCTCGCGGCGCGCCTCGGCGTGCTCGTCGGCGGGAGCGGCGAACGCCCCGACCGCCCCGAGCAGGAGCCCCATGCCGCAACCGATGGCGGCGGCCGGCGGGCGTGACGTGCCTGTCATGCCGACATGAAAGCACACGCCCGCCGCGGCTGTCACCGCGCCCCGCGGCGCTGTCGGCCGGACATCGCCAGGTCTCCGTACCGCAGGAGCGCCCGGGCCTCCGTCGATCGGCAGTGGACGGCCGCGTTAACCGCCCAGGTTGGGATCGCATCGCCGGCGTCGCGCGAGTGCCGTCACGCGCGCGATGCGCCGTCGCGAGTTGCAGTGATCGACCATCGGTGCCGTCATCTCGCGCGCGTGGCATCGGAGGTCGTCGCGCCCAGCGCCCGGCGCGGCGGCAGCGCGGGCACGGCGCGCTCCCGGGGGGCGAGCTCGATGACCAAGGGGGAGTCGGTGACGGGCCAGCGACCCCGGGTGACCCGCCGGGGCGGGGCGCCCCGGAACACCACGTAGCTCTCGCCGTCGTAGTGCGGCAGCTTGCGGGCCACGGCGGGGACGGCCTGCGCCGATGCCACTGCCACCCAGGCGAGCGGGCGGCGACCGCGGCGCGCGCTCACGGCGACGGTGTGCGCGTCGGGCGTATATCGCGCGCCGTCGATACGCACGGACTCGGCGTCGAGCGCGAAGGGCGCCGTCTCGAGCGACCGGGCGAGCTGCCCGCGGAATCGGTTATCCCAGCCCAGCAGCCAGACGGCGCGGTCGTCGGGCAGCGTCTCGAGCGTGGCGTCGGTGACGATGCGGTCGTCGTCGCTCGCCCACGCCTCGGCGAGCTCGCGGTAGGCGGCCCGCACCGATGCCGGCGCGGCGCCCGGCAGCACGAAGACCGCGCGCCGCGCGCCGTAGAGGGCGCCGAACGCGGGCGGCAGCTCGCGCGGGTCCAGCCTCCGGAAGACATCGAAGCGCGGATCGACCGCGATGCGCAGCGGGCGGGCGGCGAGCGTGCGCTCAAGCAGGTGGCGGTTGTCACTCATCTCGAGCGTCGCCTCGATCGGCGCGTCGCCGTCCTCGGTCCACACCGCGACAGGCACCCGGATCTCGTAATGTCCGCGCCGCTGCCGCTGTCGGACCACGGCGCGCAGCCGGTAGCCGGCGCCGGCGCGCTGCGCCCTGGCGCGCACCAGCTCGAGCCTGGGAGCGCCGGGGCGTTGCAGCCACTGATCGAAGAACGTCCCCAGAGCCCGGCCACTCACCGCCTCGAACGTCTGCTGCAGATCGTCGAAGCCGGCGCGTCGGAAGCGGTGCGCCTCGTAGAACCGGCGTAGGCCCTCGAGGAACGTCTCGTCGCCCAGCCGCCGCCGCAGCATGTGGAAGAGCATCGCGCCCTTGCTGTAGCCGATCGCCTGGCTGGCCTCGCCGTGTCGCGCGCGGAAACGGGCCAAAGGGACCTCGCGGTGCTCGTCGACATAGTCGGCGTACTTGCGCAGCAGCTGGCGGCGGAACGCCGCGCCCTCGGCGCGACGCTCGGCCAGCAGGTGATCGGCCAGATAGGTCGTCAGGCCCTCGCCCCAGTTTCCGCTGTCATAGTCGATCCACACACCGTTGCCCCACCAGCTGTGCACTAGCTCGTGCGGATAGGACGTCTCCACGATAAAGGGCAGCCGTATCACCCGCGGGCCGAGCAGAGTGAACGATGGCAACCCGAAGCCCGACTCGAAGAAGTTCTCCACCGCGGCGAACTTCGCGTACGGATAGTCCCCGATGAGACGGCTGTAGAAGGTGAGGTGCCGCGCCGTCGCCTCCAGGTAGCGTTCCGCGAGCTCGGGCTCGGGTGCGCGCAGGTACGCCGCGGCGTGCGCCGCGGGCGTCGCTCGCTCGTAGGCGTGCAACGGCCCGCCCGCCAAATAGATCCCCCGCTGAGGTCGATCCTCGCGCCAGCCGTCGCCCTCGGCCTGCCCGAGCGCCGCGCCCTGGCTGATCGTGCGCCAATCGGGCGGTCGCGATACGCGGAGCGTGAACGTCACGTTGCGCGCCCCGAGCCGCGGATACCAGCGCGAGCCGGGATCGAGATACACGCCTTCGCTCGAGAGGTGGCCGGGCGTGCTCTGCCGGCCCCGCGGGCCCGTCACGGGCGGATTCACGATGCGCCCGGAATAGCGCAGGGTGAACGCGCGCCGGCCGCCCGGCAGCGTCACACGGTAACGCGTCGAGGGCACGCCGCGATGATGCGTGCCCCGCCGCTCGAGCTCGACGCCGGGCGTCGGCGTCGCCGGCTCGAATCCCGCGTGCAGCGAGAGCTCGAGCTCGCGCGGCACGTCGGCCGGCAGGTCGAGACGATCCTCGACCTCGATCCGCCCGGCGTCGGGATGCAGCGTGACGCGCAGATCATGATGTACCGGCTCGCCCGCTGGCGCGGATCCGGCGACCATCATGAAGGCGAAAAGCGATGTAGTGCGGGAGAGCATACGAGCCCGCGTGTGGACCGAGGCACGCCCGGACGGGGCCGGCGGCGTCGCGGCGTGGCCGCGCGCAGCCGCCGGAGCCTCAACCATAGCCCGAACGGGGTCCCTTCGCCTACCATGATGCGATGCAGGTCCGTCCGGCACTTCTCGCGCTCACGCTCGTTACGCCGGTGCTCGTCGCATGCGAGGAGCCCGAGCCCGAGACCGTCGAGTATCCGGCTACCTCGCTCGGTCAGCTCGCCGCCGCCGGGGCCCAGGCGAAGCAAACGCGCGCCGTTGCACCGGACGGAAGCGATGCACCGCTCGCCGCGATCATCGATGAGCTCGCGGAGCATGGAGTCGTGCATGTCGGCGAGACGCACGTGCGCTTCGACCATCATCTCAATCAGCTCGCGATCCTGCAGGGTCTGCACGCGCGTCACCCGGACCTGGCGATCGGGGTGGAGTATTTTCAGCACCCCGACCAGGCGCACCTCGATGCCTATGTGGCCGGGCGCATCGATGCGGTCGCGCTGCTCAAGCGCACCGATTACTATCGCCGCTGGGGCTTCGACTTCCGCGTCTACGCGCCGATCTTCGCCTTCGCGCGCGCCCACGGCATTCCGATCGTCGCCTTGAACCTGCGCACGGCGCTGGTGCGCAAGGTGCGGCGGAAAGGGCTCGAGGCCCTCACCCCTGAGGAGCGCGCCGCCCTGCCCGCGGATATCGAGCGAGCCAACCCGGAGTATCGCGCGCTGCTCGAGGAGGTGTTCGCCCGTCACGGCGAGGAGCTCGAGGGCGCGGCCTTCGAGCATTTCTATCAGGCGCAGCTCGTATGGGACGAGACGATGGCCGATCGCGCGGCGGCGCATCTGCGCGCGCACCCGCAACGGCGCCTCCTGGTGCTGGCCGGCAACGGCCATCTCGCCTACGGTTATGGGATTCCGCAACGGCTCCGGCGCCGGATCGAGGCCAGCCAGGCAGTGGTGCTCAACGACTGGCAGGGCGAGGTGACGCCGGCGCTGGCCGACTACCTGTTGCGCTCCGATCCCACGCAGCTCGCCGAGCCGGGCCGGCTCGGCGTGCTGCTGGAGGACGCCGGGCGGGGCGCTCGGGTCAGCGGCTTCGCCGAGACGAGCGGGGCGCAGGCCGCCGGGCTGCGCGAGGGGGACGAGCTCATCGCCGTGACCGGCGAGGCCGTGACGAGCGCCGCGGACGTCAAGGCAGTGCTCTGGGACCGCGCCCCGGGCGAGACCGTCCGCGTGACGGTGCTCCGCGACGGCCGGAGGCGACGCTACGAGGTCCGGCTCGGGTGAGGGCGGCCGGCGGCCGCCTCAAGAAGACCCGCCCTTCCGCCGACATAATCACTGATCCCATCGGACCACGGGCGAAGCGGGCCGCCCGGCGGCCGCGGCGCGCGGCCGTGCCGGCGCGCGCACCTTCGGATGAGCACGGGGCACGAGCACAACTTAGTCGCGGCACGGCGATTCCGGCAAAGGTTCAACCGGCTGGTTCTCACCGCGTGGGTCGTGCCCCCGCTGGTCGGGCTCTCGTTTCTCGTTTACATCGGCATGCTCTCCATGGAGCAGCTCCGGGTGATCCTCACCCGGCCGCTCCAGCCGGCGTTCGATCTGGGATCGATCGCCTTGATCTTCATCTATTTCCGCCGTTACATGCGACCGGTGATCGCCTACCTCGCCGGTCTGAGCGAAGCGGGGGCGAGCCGGGCGGAGGGGCGGCTGCGGCGTTTCCCGCTGCACTTCTGGGCGCTGTTCCTGCTCTATCTCCTGGCCACCCCCGGCTCGGTCATCCTGAGCGCCGAGCGCTACACGGAGTTCCAGGCTCAGCCCGTCGACTGGTTTCGCATCCATCTGGTCGCGTTGATCGTCTCGATCATCGTCGGGCTGCCCATCTTCTTCCGCATCCTCGATCTCTTCGGGCAGCACGCCGGACGCCTGTCGCTCGAGCGCCCGCACGTGACCGTTGGGATCAAGGTCTTTGTGATCGGCGCGACGATGCCGCTGCTGGTCGACACCATGCTCGTCCAGTATTACTGGACGCGCACCGGCTATTTCACGCACGAGACATTCATTGTATGGCTCGTGCTCGAGGCGCTCGCCGTGGCCGGCGCGTTGATGTTCGCGGCGAGCCTCGGTCAAGGCCTGCGCCCGTTGCAGAGGCTGGTGGCCCAGCCGAAGACGCTGGCTCTGCAGAGCCTGGACAGCCTGTTTCCGCGTTCGACCGACGAGCTCGGCGTTCTCGCGCGCCAGTACCGGCGTCTGCTCCGGGAGCTGCATGCCCATAACGAGATCGTGAAGATCAGCAGTCGGGTCTTACGATCCAACGGCGGCGAGACAACGTTGGCGGAGGTGGTCGAGACGGTTGTCGACGTCTGTCGACGGTCGATCGGCGCGGACGTGAGCTTCCTGCTCCTCTATGATGAGGAGGACCAGGAGCTGGTCGGTGTCGCCCAGACGGGGGTGCCTTACGACGCAGAGGGCCATTATCGGCTGAAGGTGTCGGAGCGCTCACTGGCCGCGCGGGCGTTCCGCGAGGGACGCACGATCGCGCGGCCGGACGTCCGGGCCGACCCGGAGGCGCGTCACGACCTGCGCGAGCGCTTCGCGGTCCGCTCGATGCTCGTTGCCCCGCTGCTGGTGGAGCACCGGGCCATCGGCGTGCTGGCCGCGACCACCGTGACGCAGGCACGGGAGTTCTGCACCGGCGAGGTCGTGCTCATGGAAGGGCTGGCGCGAGAGGCCGCGCTCGCCGTCCACACCCACGCCCTCTATACCGAGTGGGCGCGGCGCGAGGAGGAGATACGCCGGCTCGGCGCCTACAATCGATTGCTGCTGGAGTCGACGGGGGAGGGGATCTTCGGGGTCGATCGAGAGCTGCGCTGCACGTTCGTCAATCGGGCGGCGGCCGACATGCTGGGTTACGCCGTCGAGGAGCTTCAAGGCCGCGATATGCATGGGCTCGTGCAGCACTCGCGGGAGGACGGCAGCCCGCTGCCACGCGAAGAGTCGTTCATCTACCGCACCATCCACGAGCACCGCTCCTTCTGGACGGACGACGAGGTGCTGTGGGTCCGCGACGGCGGTCACATTCCCGTGCAGTACTCGGCGAACCCCATGCAGGAGAACGGGGAAGTGACGGGCGCGGTGATCGTCTTCCGCGATGTCGCCGAGGCCCGGGCCATGGCGCGGGAGATGGATTACCTGGCGACACACGACGCCCTGACGGGGTTGCTCAACCGGCGCGAGTTCGAGCGGCGGATCGACGCCGCGCTGGGGGCGGCGCGGCGGGACGATGCGCAGCATGTGCTGCTGTACATGGACCTCGACCAGTTCAAGGTGGTCAACGATACCTGCGGCCACGTGGCGGGCGACGAGCTCCTGCGCCAGCTCGCCGGCTTGCTGACGCAGAGGGTGCGGCAGTCCGACGCCCTCGCGCGCTTGGGAGGCGACGAGTTCGGCCTGCTGCTCGAGCACTGCCCCCTCGACCATGCCTTGCCCCATGCGCACGCCCTGCGCGCGGCCGTGCAGGACTTCCGCTTCGCCTGGGAGGGCAAGACCTTCTCCGTGGGCGTGAGCACCGGCGCGGTGCCGCTTACCTCCGACATCGGGGACGTCCCGAGCGCGCTCTCGGCGGCCGATGCGGCGTGTTACGTCGCCAAGGACAGCGGGCGCAATCGGGTGCACGTCTACGAGACCGACGACGCCGATCTCGTGCGGCGGCGCGGGGAGATGCAATGGGTCTCGCGGATCCGTGACGCGCTCGACGCGGAGCAGTTCGAGCTTTGGTGCCAGCCTATCGTCCCGGTCGTGCCGGCGAGCGGCGGCGGCAGGCGCATCGAGGTCCTCGTGCGGATGCGAGACGGTGAGGGCGGGGTGATCCCCCCGGGCGCGTTCCTGCCGGCCGCCGAGCGCTACAATCTGATCGCGGCGGTCGATGCGTGGGTCGTGCGGGCGACGTTCGAGTGGCTGCGCATTCACAGCGCGGTCGCCGACGAGCTCGAGCTCTGCGCGATCAACCTGTCCGGCGCCTCCCTCGGGGACGACACGGTCCTCGAGTTCATCCTCGAGCAGCTCAGCCTCGCCGAGATCCCCGCGCAGCGTCTGTGCTTCGAGGTGACCGAGACGACAGCGGTGGCCAACCTGTCGCGGGCGGGGTACTTCGTACGCGAGCTCAAGGAGCACGGCTGCCATTTCGCGCTCGACGAGTTCGGCGCCGGGATGTCATCGTTCGCATATTTGAAGAGCTTGCCGGTGGATTTCCTTAAGATCGACGGCAATTTCGTGCGCGATCTCAATCGCGATCCGATCGACCGGGCGATGGTGGAGGCGATCAACCAAGTGGGGCACGTGATGGGGATCAAGACCATCGCCGAGTTCGTCGAGGATCGCGCGCTGCTTGACGCCCTCGAGGTCATCGGCGTCGACTATGCCCAGGGCTTCGGCATCGCCCGGCCGCAGCCGCTCCAAGATCTGCTCGACGCCCCAGGCTTCCCGGTTCCCGCGCCGGTCCTGGATACGAGATAGGGCGGCCTGCGGTCGCCGCCCGCGTCCGGCCGCGTCCGGGCGTGTCTTTTCGGCAGGCAACGACGGAGCACGGCGGGCGCAGCCCGCCCTATATCCAGCCACATGACCCCGCCACATAGGCGGCCTGCGGCCGCCGTGCAACGGCGCGCGGGGTCTCATCCGCGTTCAGCATGGTTTTAACCGCCGCGTGGACAATGCCGATCGAGGTGATGTGGTGATCTGCCTACCGCACGGAGACGATGCCATGAGACGCAAGCTGGTTTATTCCGCATTGACGCTCGCGGTCACCGCGGCCCTGGCGGGCGGCGTGATCGCGGCCGGCGCCAAGGCCCCCGGAGCGCAAGGCCCGGCGGCGAGCACCGAGGAGCCGGCACGCGGCGACGCGGAGCGTGCCCGCGACCGGGACCGGAAACCCGACCGGGAGCGCGACCGCGATCGGCTCTATCGGAGCGACGACGATCCCGACAGGGACCGCGACCGTGACCGGCAGCGGGCGGACGACGAGGACGACGAGCCGCGGCGCGACCGGGACCGCAAAGAAGACCGCGACCGGGACGAGGACGAGTGACGTAGCCGCCGCTCGGACGGCGCGACCGGGCGCCGGTCCGGCCGCGCCGTGCTCCTCTTGGGCGGAAGCGCAGCGGGCCGCGTTGGCGGTTGCCGCCGCCGCCGGCGTATACTCTGCGGCCGGCCCGGTGTCGAGGAGGCCGGTTGGACGCGCTCGTTCGCTTCGCCCCCATCCTGCTGCTGTTTCTCCTGGGGGTGGCGCTGCGCCGGGCGGGAATCGCGCGCACGGAGCACGGCGACCGGCTGCTCGCCGTCGTGGTGTGGGTGGGGCTGCCCGCGCTGGTGCTGGCCACCATCACGCGCATCTCGCTCGAGCCGGCGCTCGCGCTCCTGCCGCTGGCCGCGATCTTCACCATCCTCGTCACCGCGCCGGTCGTCATCGGTCTGGGACGCGCCCTGCGCCTGCCGCGCCGCACGCTGGGCGCGTTCGTCATCGGGCCGCTCATCATGAACCCGGCGGTCGAGTACCCGTTCGTCCTGATGGCGTGGGGCGATGCCGGCGTGGCGCACCTCGCCCTGTTCGATCTCGGCAATGCCGTGCTCGTGCTCACCGCGGTCTACGGGCTCGCGCACTGGTTCGGCAGCGAGGCCGGTGAACGGTCGCGTCCGCTGCGTCGCGTGGCGACGTTCCCGCCGGCCTGGGCGTTCGTCATCGCCCTCGTCCTGAACCTGACCGGCGTGGGGCTGCCCCATGCGGCCGCCGGCGTGCTCCTCGAGATCGGGCGCTGGGTCGTCTTCCTCGTGATCGTCGCGATGGGGATCTACTTCGACGTGCGGCTCGTGGGCTCGGGCACGCTGCTCCTCGCCGCCGCCGTGCGCATCGGGGTCGGCGGCCTGCTCGGGGCGCTGTGGATCCTCGCCTTCGATCTGGAGGGCATGACGCGCAACGTGGTGCTGCTCGGCACGCTGGCGCCCGCCGGATTCAACACGGTGGTGTTCGCGGCGCGCGAGAACCTCGACCGGGCGTTCGCCTCGAGCCTCGCCTCGCTGTCCGTGCTGCTCGGGCTGCTCTACATCCCGCTGCTGCTGGTCGTGCTGGAGTGACGCCCGCCGGCGTCGCACCGCCGGACGAGGAGACACGCCGGCGGGGCGGGGGTGCCCTCTCTTCCATGGACGGCGGTCTCACGACCGGTCGCCGTCTCTCCCGGCCGGCGCGGTCGGCCGAGAGCAGGCCCGATCACTTCCACAGGCTCTTCCACCACGGCCCCTCGTCGTCCCCGTCGCCGGGCGCCGCGGTGTCGAGCGGCTCGAAGCGCCCGCGGATCTCGTTGACGTCCCAGCCGGTCAGCGAGGCGAGGGTCCTGGCCTGCCGCTCGCGCCGTTCGGCGATGCGCTTCCAGTAGCCCTCGGCCGCCTCGCACTCCGCCTCGCCGGTCCACGGGTGACGGATGATATAGCGGGCCTGGAAGTTGGTGCGGTCGCCGGTCTCCTGGAACCGCAGGTCCTCGGGAAAGGTCTCGGCCGTGTAGCGCAGGTGCAGGCGGGTGATGAACACATCGCGTGCCGCGCGCTTGGGCACCGGTTGCGGCCGGGGAAGGATCCCGGGGCGGTCGGGCCTCTCGCCGGGCTCCACCCAGTAGACGCCGAGCTCGCGCAGCTCCTCGTCCGACAGCGGATCGGCCGCGCAGGGGTCGCACCAGCTCATGTCCCAGGCATACTCCATGAACACCACGCGCATGTCCTCGCGGCTCGTCTGCTCGGCGAACATCGCCCGGTAGAACCGCGCGAACTCGCCGTCCTTCTTGATGAACCGCGGGATCTCCTCGTTGGCCGGCAGCTTCACGGTGCGGTAGTTGGTCGTCTCCACGCGGCCGGTGCGGGTCAGCGCGAAGACGAACAGCTCCTGCGGCCCGTCGGCGTTCACCGTGCCGAGCCGTATGGGGAGCATGAACCGCTTGGAGTCATAGGCCACCTGCAGCGGGCGCAGGTAGGTGTAGCCGAGCTCGCTCTTCTTCTCGAGGTTCACCCGGGCCACGAAGAAGCGCATGTCCTGCTTGATGTAGCTGCCGAGCACGCGCGCGGCCCCCTCGGGGATGCGGTAGCCGTTCTCGCGCAGCCAGGTCTCCAGCCCCGCGCTCTCCTCGGCGGAGAGGATCAAAATGTCGTACTCCCCGACGGTGTACTGCGCCTCGACGGTGACGCCGAGCGCCTCGGCGCGCTCGCGGTCGGGCTCGGCGGCGCCGCGCATCATCGCCATGCCGTCCTCGAGCATCGGGCGCGGGGCGCAGGGATCGCCGTCGTGGTACTCCACCAGCCGCGGCGCCGAGTAGGCGTCGAGGTGATCGATGACGCCGCGCCCGGTGACGTGGATCTGCTCGCGCTCGATGAAGGTCGGCACCGGCACGACCACCGCGAACTCCTGGGGATCGCCCCGGTAGTTGTTCGCCATGGTGAGCACCGTATGGTGGTCGTCGCGCACCAGGACGACCTTCGAGGCCTCATTGAACAGCCGGGTGTCGGCCTTGGCGACGTAGAAGCCGCAGAAGGCCTGCGCGGCGCCTGTCCAGGCGGCGAGCGTCAGGGCCAGGAACCCTGCGAGGCCGGTATTGCGCATCTTCCCCTCCTGTCTGCCGTGTCGTTTATGGGTAGATGTCCGGCACCTTGCTCGAAGGTCTCGCGCGGGCCATGCCGCGGCCCGCCGCCGAGAAGGAGCTTGAGGCGTCCGGGGCCGGCGCATCTCGCCACGCGTAGGCCCGGCCGGGCGCGAGCCGGTCGAGCAGGGGCACGAGCAGCGCGCACGGCGCGAGCGCCCAGATGGGCGCGTTGGGCTGATAGTGCCCGAACCGGATGTAAGCGGCGGTCAGCGCGACCGCGCCGGCGAACACCATACGGCCGGTGCGCGAGCGCGGCGTGGTCTTGGGGTCCGAGATCATGAAGAAGGCGAAGACGAGCAGCGCCCCGTACTGGAGCTGGTGCAGCGGGACGGCCACGGGGTCGCCCAGCCACGCGGCGCGCGCGAGGAGAATCGCCGCGTAGCCGCCGAGGAAGGCAAGAGTGACGTCGGCGCGCGCGGCGCGCTGCGCCACCAGCCCGCCGAGGCAGGCGAGGGCGAAGGCCAGCAGCGCGGTCGTGCCCCACTGGCCCGAGGATACCCACACCCGCTCGGTGGCGGCCATCATCACCACGAGGCCCAGATTGGTAGGGTTGAAAACGTGCCGGTCGCGGACGCGGACGACGAACTTGCTCGCGATGGCGACCGCCGCCCCCAGCGCCGCGAGCCACCAGGCGTCGGTGCGCAGCAGCAACGCCAGCGACATCGCCGAGATCAGCGCGCTGCGCCACTCGAACCGCGGCAGACCCGCCGCGCGCGTGGCCAGCCCCTGGGTGAGCAGGGCGGCGACGAGGATCGCCGCGGCATGAAAGGCGCGCACCTCGAAGTCCAGTGCCGCGACGCCGTACGCCAGCAGCGCGCCGAGCACCGCGAGCTGGTAGTGCCGGGGGTCGGCGGCGAAACCCCGCCATGCGTCTGCGATTCTGCCCACGGGCTGCACCTCCGCGCCGGCGGCGCCGCGATGACGGCACCGCCGCATTATTCTGCTTTCCCGCCTCCGCCACGGGATTTCACCGCTCGACGGCCGGGCGCGGCGCTCCGGCCCTTCTACCCCACAACGCGCCCGGTGCCGGGAGGTGAACCCGCGCGGCCGCGGCGCGAGGCCGAACGGTTTGCCCGAGTTGTACAAAGATAGTACATTAAATACATCATGTATAACTTCTATAACTTCCGGGGATCTCACCGATGGCTCACCGCGGGCGGCCGTGCGGTGGCGCGACGGTCGTGACGGGCACGGACATCGGCGACCGCGAGCCCGTGCGGGTCGGCGTCTCGGCCTGCCTGCTCGGCGAGCGCGTCCGCTTCGACGGCCAGCACAAGCGCGATCGGTTCGTCACCGACGTGCTCGCCGAGCACGTCGAGCTCGTGCCGGTGTGCCCGGAGATCGCCATCGGTCTCGGTGTCCCGCGCGAGCCGGTGCGGCTGGTCGAGCGCGGCGGGCGCGTGCGCGCGGTCGGCGTCCGCGACGCCTCGCGCGACGTCACCGGCGCGCTCCGGGGCTACGGCGTGCGCATGGGCCGCGCGCTCGCCGACCTCGCCGGCTACGTGCTCAAGGCCCGGTCGCCGAGCTGCGGGCCCGAGGGGGTCAAGCTCTACGGCGCCGGCGGCGTCCCGCTCCCGCGCGCCGCGCGCGGCGTCTATGCCGAGGCGTTCTTGCGCGAGCAGCCGCTGCTCCCCGCCGAGGAGGAGGGGCGGCTGCACGACCCCGGGCTGCGCGAGGCATTCCTCGAGCGGGTGTTCGTCTACGATCGCTGGCTCCGGCTGCGGCGCGCAGGGCTGACGCCCGCCGGCCTGGTCGGCTTCCATACCGAGCACAAGTATCTGGCGCTCGCCCACGACCCCGCCGCGTACCGCCGGCTGGGCCGGCTGGCGGCGCGCGCGGGCGGCGCGCCGGTCGAGGCGCTCGCCGCTCGCTACATCGCGGCGCTGATGGAAGCGCTGGTCCGACCGGCCACGCCGCGGCGGCACGTCAACGTCCTCCAGCACCTGCTCGGTTTTCTGCGCGGCGCGCTCGACGCCGGCGACCGTGCCGAGCTGGTGCAGGCGATCGAGCGCTATCGTCAGGGGCGCGCGCCGCTGATCGTGCCGATGACCTTGCTGCATCACCACTTTCGACGTTACCCGGATCCGTTCGTCGCGCGCCAGCGCTACCTCGCCCCCTATCCCGACGCCCTGCGCCCGGGTCGGCCCGGCTGACGCTCAGCCGCGCTTGATCTCCGCGAAGCGCGCGAGCGCCTCGGCGCGGCTGGTCCCGAGATCGACCATGGGGTGCGGGTAGTCGCGCCCGAGCACGAGGCCGGCGCTTCGCAGCACCCCCTCGGGCGCCCTCCACGGCGCGTGCACGTGGCGCGCCGGCAGCGCGGCGAGCTCGGGGAGCCAGCGCCGCACGTAGCGGCCGTCGGGGTCGTGGCGCCGGCCCTGGGTGACGGGGTTGAAGATCCGGAAGTAGGGCGCGGCGTCGGCGCCGCAGCCGGCCACCCACTGCCAGCCGAGGGTGTTGCTGGCGAGATCGGCGTCGACCAGCGTGTCCCAGAACCAGCGCGCGCCGGCCTGCCACGGGATCAGCAGGTTCTTCACGAGCAGCGACGCCGCGATCATGCGAACGCGGTTGTGCATCCACCCGGTGGCGCGCAGCTCGCGCAGCCCCGCGTCGACGATCGGCAACCCCGTGCGCCCGCCCTGCCAGGCGCGCAACGCGCCGGCGTGGGCGCCGCGCCAGCGAAAGCGCGCGAAGCGCTCGTCGAGCGGCGCCTCCGGCGTGCGCGGGAAGTGATGCAGCAGATGGTGCGCGAACTCGCGCCACAGAAGCTCCCGCACGAAAGCCTCGGCCTGCCTGACGGTGCCGGCGCGGCGCTCGGCGCCGACGTGCGCCTCGACCGCGGCGAGCACCTGCCGCGGACCGATCTCGCCGAAGTGCAGGTGGGGCGACAGCCTCGAGGTCCCCGCCGTGCCGGGGCGGTCCCTTCCGGTCGCGTAGTCGCTGAGCCCCCGCTCGACGAAATCGGCGAGCCGCGCCCAGGCGCCCGCCTCGCCGGGACGCCAGGTCTCGCGCAGCCCCGCGTCCCAAGGCACCCGCGGCCACAGCCCGAGCGCCTCGAGGGCGACGCCCGTCAGACCCGGCGGCGGCGCCGGCAGCGACGTGGGCGCGAGGCGGGCTCGCGTCTCGAGCCCGGCGCGCCGGCATGCGCGCGCGTAGGCGGTGAACACCTTGTACGGGCGCCCCTGCGCGTTGGCGATCACCCACGGCTCATGGAGCAGCGCCGCGTTGCCTTCGACCACGGCCGTGCCGCGCGCCAGCAAGGCGCGCGCCACGGTGCGATCGCGTCGCTGGGAGAGCGGCTCGTAGAGGCGATTGAAGTACACGACCGCTGCGCCCGACTCGGCGATGAGGGCGCACAGGGCGTCGAGGCTGCCGCCCCGGCGGATCAGGAGTCGAGAGCCGATGGCACGCAAAGCCGCATCCAGCGCGGCGAGCGAGCGGTGCAGCCACCAGCGCGAGGCCGCGCCGGGCGGCCAATCGCCATCCTCCTCCGGCGCGTGGATGTAGACCGGCACCAGGCGCGTGCAGCGCTTGCAGGCCTCGTGCAGCGCCGGGTTGTCGGCGAGGCGCAGGTCGCGCCGGAACCAGACGACGCCGGTGACCATCGCGGGACGCGTCGGCGCGTGCGTCAGCGGCGCCTGTGCAGCGCTGCCTGCATGCGCGCGACCGCCTCGGCGGGCTCGGGGGGCAGCGCGGTCGCGCCCGCGCGCTCGATGCTCTCGGCCTGACGGGACGTGACGTCGCCGGCGACGAGCACGGGCACGGCGACGTGGTGGACCAGCGACCGCAGCTGGGTGTGGACGGCCTCGATCGAGACCGTGGGTCCGCCGTAGAGCACGATGCCGTCGACCTCGCCCGCCTGCGCGGCGGCCGCCAGCGCCTCGAGCGGGACGTCTGCCCCGATCAGCAAGGCGCGGTGGCCGCGGCCCAGTGCCTCGAGCGCGAGCAGCAACGGCTCGATCTCGCCGCTCTCGCCGGGCAGCCCGGCGAACAGCAGCTTCGGCCCCTGGGCCTGAGCGGCGAGGTGCTGGAAGCGTGCGCCGAGCTTGTTGCGCAGATAGCTCACGAAGAAGCGGTGCTCGGCCTCACCGACCAGGCGCGCGCGGCGGTGCTCGCGCAGGGTCTCGAGGGTGGGCGCGACGAGCTGCCGCGTCACCAGGTCCAGCGGGTAGAGCGAGAGCGCCTCATTGTAGACGGCCTCGAGGCGCCGCTCGTCGAAACGCGCCACCGCCTCCAGCATGCGCCCGCGGTAAGGCACCCATGAGTTCTGGCCCTCGACCCCCGTCTCCGGCAGGGCGGGGCGGCGATCGAGCACCTCGCGGACCCGCCCGACCGCGATGCCCTCGTCGAGCAGCGACACGATGCGCCGGATACGCTCGATGTCGGCGCGGCTGTAGAGCCGGTGGCCCTTGGGCGTGCGCTGCGGGCGGATCAGGCCGTAGCGCCGCTCCCAGGCGCGCAGCGTCACCGGGTTCACGCCGGTGAGCTCCGAGACCGTGCGGATGGGGAAGATCGCTTCCCCGTCCTCGGGGCGCGCTGCGGGGTGTTGGGTGTTGTGGGCCATATATCGGATGATGAAGTCTTGTACAAGAATATAGCGGTCTGCGTGCTCGCCCGCAAGCGATATATTCGTAGGGAATTCATAAGCATTGATTCATAGAAAGGGAATTACCCGACGTAGTGTCTTGTACAATAGCTTGACATCAGGTCCAGAAGTTGCTAAATACTTGTACGTGATATGTACATAGGCAGTACAAGAGGGCGGGCACCGCGCCCGCTCGAGCCACCCGCAACCTGATGGAGAGCCACGTCATGAGCCATGCCGCTCCGCGCCGCCTCGCCGCCGCCCTATGGGGCCTCGGCTTGTCGGCTCCGATCGCATTCGCCGGGTCCGGGACGCAGGACCTGCACCTCCTTTCGTCGTACCCCGCGACGCCGGCGCTCGAGACCGCCGCCGTCATGCCGGTGGGGCATCACTCCGAGACCGCTGCAGACATCGTCGACACTGCCGCGGCCGCCGGCGGCTTCGAGACCCTCGTTCGGGCGGTGCAGGCCGCCGGCCTGGTGGAGACCCTCAAGGGCCCCGGGCCGTACACCGTGTTCGCGCCGACGGACGAGGCGTTCGCGAAGCTGCCCGAGGGCACGCTCGAGGCGCTGCTCGAGCCCGCCAACCGGGATCGGCTGAAGGCGATCCTGACGTATCACGTCGTGCCGGGAGCCGTGACGGCCGAGCAGGTGATGGGCTTGAGCGAGGCCGAGACGGTCAACGGGCAGCCGCTGCGGATCGCCGTCGACGGCGACACGGTCGAGGTCGAGAACGCCACGGTCGTCACCGCGGACGTCATGGCCAGCAACGGCGTCATTC